>JAEEGH010001805.1_pt1 | contig 60287 bp, 53 predicted proteins | sample 9134181 | NCBI WGS metagenome assembly JAEEGH01 (sample SAMN16246544, study PRJNA631951) | gut metagenome | biome: gut microbiome; feature: rumen; material: DP-attached | host: Bos | place: Iran: Karaj | collected 2018-10
CGATTTGAGAATGTCAAAGCACTGCAGGAAGCCTTTTCCTGGAATCCGGGATATAAGGAGTTTTTTGCGGTGAAGGCTACTCCGAATCCGTTTATCTTAGAGCTTCTTAAGGAGCATGGCTGCGGCTGCGACTGTTCTTCCCTGACGGAGCTTCAGCTCAGCGTAGCGAGCGGTGTAACGGGAGAGGATATCATGTTCTCCTCCAATGACACTCCGGCGGAGGAGTATGCTTACGCAGCCAAGATCGGAGCTACGATCAATCTGGACGATATCACCCACATCGATTTTCTCGAGGAGACCATAGGCTATCTTCCGAAGACGATCAGCTGCCGTTTTAATCCCGGCGGATATTTTTCCATTGCGAACAGCATCATGGACAATCCGGGGGATGCAAAATACGGCTTTACCACCGAGCAGATGTACGAGGGCTTCCGGATCCTGAAGGAGCGGGGGGTCGAGAACTTTGGGATTCATGCTTTCCTGGCGAGCAATACGGTCAGTAACGACTATTATCCGGAGCTCGCGCGGCAACTCTTTACGCTGGCCGTGGATCTTAAGGAGAAGACCGGCGCGCATATCACCTTTATCAATCTGTCAGGCGGGATCGGGATCCCCTATCGTCCGGATCAGGAGCCGAATGACATTCGTGTCATTGGAGAAGGTGTCCGGAAGGCGTATGAGGAGATCCTCACCCCTGCGGGAATGGGAGATGTCGCCATTTATACGGAGCTGGGCCGTTATATGCTGGCGCCTTTCGGTCATCTGGTGACGAAGGTTCTGCATGAGAAGCATACGCATAAGGAGTACATCGGTGTGGATGCCTGCGCAGTGAACCTGATGCGGCCCGCGATGTACGGAGCATATCATCATATCACCGTCCTCGGGAAGGAAGATGCTCCCCTCGACCATGTGTATGATGTCACCGGGTCCCTGTGCGAGAACAATGACAAATTTGCCATCGACCGGGAGCTGCCCGAGATTGCCATCGGGGATTATCTTGCCATTCATGACACGGGTGCGCACGGATTTTCCATGGGATACAATTACAACGGAAAGCTTCGTTCATCCGAGCTTCTGCTGAAGGAGGACGGAAGCGTGCAGCTGATCCGCCGCGCGGAGACGCCGATGGATTATTTTGCCACCTTTGACTGTTTCCCGATTTTTGAAAAGCTGCGGCAGGAGAACGCTTAAGGCAGCCAGACACCGGGGGGATTACCGTAAGGGTAGATGTAATGGGGGGATACCATGAGATATCCGGAATTTTTGAAAGACGGAGGAAGCATCGGTTTTCCGGCGCCATCCTTCGGACCTACGATCGAACCGTATAAATCCGCATTCCATAAGGCGATGGAGTATTTCCGGGAGCAGGGATATCTGCCCTATCCCGGTAACAACAGCGAGGAAAGCTGCGGCATCGGCATCAGCAATCTGCCGGTGCACTGCGGCGGGGAGCTGACGGCCATGTATGCGGATGAGGATATCGATACGCTGATTTCCTGCGGCGGCGGAGAGTTGATGTGTGAGATCCTTGATTATGTGGATTTCGGGCGGATCCGCAAGATCCCTCCGAAGTGGTTCATGGGCTATTCCGACAATACGAACTTTACGTATCTGCTGGCCACGATGTGTGATACGGCCTCCATCTACGGGCCCTGTGCGGACAAATTCGGAGCGGAGGAGCTTCATGCATCGGTAACGGATGCACTTGCGCTCCTTAAGGGTGAAAAGCTCACCATGTCTTCCTATGATGCTTACGAGACCGAGCCGCTGAAGTCTCCGGAAAATCCGCTGGCCCCGATAAATGCGACGGAAGCAAGGATCCACCGTATTTTTGACGGCAAGGACTTCCATGACGATGCGCGGCAGTGGACGGGGCAGTTGGAATGCTCCGGTCGCCTGATCGGCGGATGCATGGACTGTCTGGTCAATCTCCTGGGAACCGTGTATGACAATACCCATTCGTTTCTGCGCACCTACGCTTCCGATGGGTTTATCTGGTTCCTCGAGGCCTGTGATCTGAATGTCTTTGATATGCGGCGCGCGATGTGGCAGATGGATCATGCCGGGTGGTTCCAGAATGTGCGGGGCTTTCTGATCGGTCGTCCGGAAAACGGGGAGCCCATCCTAAATCTGGACGCGTGGGAGGCTTTCCTTCCCATCGCCCGGAAATACCGTGTTCCGATGATCCTGGAGATGGATCTCGGGCATGTGGCGCCGATGATGCCTTTGATCGTCGGAAGCTATGCCACCGTGACGGCGCAGGGAAATGACTGCCGGATCGCGATGGAACTGAAGTAGGGAACGAAAAGAAAGCGAGGGAAGACCTGCCGGCGCAACTTGTCTCTTGCGCCGATGGGTTTTCTGTGATAAGATTTCCCTTGTTGTTGGACCGGCTGGTGTGTCGGAATGGTAGACGAGGCAGACTCAAAATCTGTTGGGGGCGACCTCGTGTGGGTTCAAGTCCCACCACCAGCAGGAAAGTAAGCTCACGGAAGTACCCGTGGGCTTTTCTTTTTGCCTTTTTTATATTATATTAATTATGTATGTGCAAAAATGAGGCGGCCTATGGAATGTAAAGAATTTGAGCATCTGATCCCCGATTTTTTACAAAAGAATATGGGCTATGGTGTCATGGAGGATTTCCGTGAGCACATGGATCACTGCGAGGCCTGCAAGGAGGAGCTGAGCATTCAGTTTCTGGTGGCGGAGGGCATGCGTCATCTCGAGGATGACGGCGCTTTTGATCTGCAAAAGGAGCTGGACCGCAGGCTGGAGGAGAACCGGAACCGGCTTATGATCCACAAAAAGCTTCTTCTGGCGCGCCGCCATTTTTTCACCGCCCTGATCACGGCGGTATGTATGGTGATCCTCTTATTTCTCGGGTAGGGAGAGACGATTTTGGATAGAAAGAAACTGATTCTGATCGACGGACACAGCATCATCAATCGCGCTTTTTACGGGATTCCTGACCTGACCAACAGCGAAGGTGTGCACACCAATGCCATCTACGGATTTCTGAATATCATGTTCAAGGCGATCCGGGAAGAAAAGCCCGCTTACCTCGCCGTGGCCTTCGATGAACATGCACCGACCTTCCGGCACAAGATCTACGAGGCCTACAAGGGAACCCGCAAGCCGATGCCGGAGGAGCTTCGGGAGCAGGTGCCGCTCCTGCGCCGTGTGCTGGAAGCGATGCAGATTCCCTGCGTCTCGGTGCCTGGGCTGGAGGCGGATGATATCCTCGGAACGCTTGCCCTGAAAGGGGCTTCGGAAGGACTCGAGGTGGACCTGATCTCGGGGGACCGCGACCTTCTGCAGATCGCGCGGGAGCATGTGCGGATCTGTATCCCGACCACACGCGGCGGTAAGACCTTTACGCGGTATTTCCATGAGGCGGAGCTGATGGAGGAATACCATGTGACGCCCCAGGGCTTTATCGAGCTTAAGGCTCTGATGGGGGATACTTCGGACAATATTCCCGGCGTCCCTAAGGTCGGCGAGAAGACGGCGCAGGAACTGATGGCCACCTACGGAAGCCTTTCCGGGATCTATGAGCATGTGGAGGAGATCAGCAAGAAGAGCATCCGCGAATCGCTGATCGCCAATCGGCATCTGGCGGAATTGAGCCTGACGCTGGCCACGATCAAAACGGACTGCGAGCTTCCCTTCTCCATAGACGATGCCGCCATCGGAAATCTCTTTACCCCCGAGGCCTACGAACTGATCAAGCACCTGGAGCTGAAGAGCTTTCTTGCGGAATTTGACGAGGCGAACAAAAAGCAGACGCAGGTAAAACGCACGGATATGAGCGTATCCTCCCTGGAAGATCTGCAGGATATCCTCCATGCCCTTCCGGAGGAAGCGGATCTGGGACTGTGCCTTCTGACACAGGAGGATGCTCTCTACGGCATCTGTGCCGCGTCCTACTCCGGTGAGGAAATGGTCAGTGCGTGGCTCCCGCTTTTCCCCGGACAGGAGGAGAAGGCGGGCGAGATGCTCCGGAAGGAGCTGCAGGAGGTTTCCTTTTCCAGAAAGGTTGCGCTGTGCAATGTAAAGGAAGCCTACCCTTACCTGGGACTGGAAGGGAATGCTGCGCTTTTTGACTGCATCATCGGTGCTTACCTGCTCAATCCCCTAAAGAGTGATCATGATGCGGAGAGCATCGCCATGGATCTTCTGGGATGGACGCTTCCCGGGCGGAAGGAGCTTTTTGGAAAGCAGTCGCTTTCGGAGCTTACCTTAAGCGGATCCGATGCGCCGGAAACCATCGCCAGAAATGAAGCGCTGACCTGCCTGCGCGCCCTCCCCGTGATCGAGGAGCGGCTGCAAAATACAGGTATGGACGGCATCATGAGGGACATGGAAATGCCCCTCAGCAAGGTGCTCTATGACATGGAGCGGATCGGTGTGCCGGTGCGCGGACAGGAGCTGGCAGACTTCTCGGCGCAGCTGGGACTACGGATCGCAGAGCTGGAAAAGCAGATCCATGAAGCGGCCGGAGAAACGTTCAACATCCAGTCGCCGAAGCAGCTGGGGGAGATCCTTTTTGACCGGATGAAGCTGCCCGGCGGCAAGAAGACCAAGACGGGATACTCCACCGCTGCTGACGTTCTGGAGAAGCTGGCCCCGGATGTTCCCTTTGTGGCGAGCGTTCTGGAATATCGCGCCCTCACGAAGCTAAAGAGTACTTATGCGGACGGCCTGCCTGCGTATATCGCGGCAGACGGCCGGATCCACTGCCATTTCAACCAGACCATCACTGCCACAGGCCGGATCAGCTCCTCGGATCCGAACCTGCAGAATATCCCGATCCGGACCGAACTTGGACGGGAGCTTCGCAAGGTGTTTACCGCGCGGGAGGGCTGGACGCTGGTCGATGCGGATTATTCCCAGATCGAGCTGCGGATTCTGGCATCCCTGTCGGGGGACGAAGGGCTGATCGAGGCTTATCGTTCCTCGAAGGATATTCACAGGATCACCGCATCGAAGGTCTTCGGGATCCCCTTTGACGAAGTGACGGATCTGCAAAGGCGCAACGCGAAAGCCGTCAATTTCGGGATCGTGTACGGGATCAGTTCCTTCGGACTGAGCCAGGATCTGTCCATCACGCGTAAGGAAGCGGCCGATTATATCGAGCAGTATTTTGCCACCTATCCCGGGATCAAGCGGTATCTCGATCATCTGGTGACATTTGCGAAGGAAAAGGGCTACGCGCTTACTTATTTCGGAAGACGCCGCCCGGTGCCGGAGCTTTCTTCTTCCAATTTCATGCAGCGTTCCTTCGGGGAGCGTGTGGCGATGAACGCACCGATCCAGGGAACAGCGGCGGACATCATGAAAATCGCCATGATCCGCGTGTGGAACGAGCTGCGGGAGCGGGGGCTTAAGTCGAAACTGATCCTGCAGGTGCACGATGAGCTGATCATTGAGACGGCGCCCGAAGAAATCGGCATCGTTCGGGAACTTCTGGAACGGAACATGAAAAATGCCGCCGATCTGGCGGTGGTTTTGGAGGTAGGCATGGAACAGGGGACGACCTGGTTCGATGCACATTGAGGATGAAATTCATCGGTATCACCGGCGGTGTGGGCGCCGGGAAGTCCAGTATTTTGCAATATATCAGCGCGCATACCCTGTGCAGGATCTATCTGGCGGATGATGTCGCGCACGAGCTTGAGCTTCCGGGGGAGAAGGTTTACGAAGAGCTTGTATCGCTCCTGGGACCGGAAATCTTAAGTCCAGGTACCCGGGAGATCGATCGCGGACGTATGGCCATGCGCATTTTTCAGGATGCGCCGCTGCTGGAGAAGGTCAATGCCATCGTACACCCGGCGGTCCGGGAATATCTGCTCCTCAAAAAGCAGGAGGCGGAAGCGGACGGGCGGACCGAGCTTTTCTTTGTGGAGGCGGCCCTTTTGATCGAATGCGGCTATAAAGAGCTGGTCGACGAGATGTGGTATGTTTATGCGGATGAAGAGACCAGGATCCACAGACTGATGGAATCCCGCGGATATTCGATCGAGAAGGCAAGATCGATCCTTGCCTCGCAGCTTTCCGACCGTGCCTTTCGGGAGGGGAGCGACTTTGTGATCGACAACAGCGGAACACTTGCGGAAAGTTATGCGCAGATCCGCAGAAAATTGGAGGCTTTTACATGGCTGGAGTAAGAGACAATCAGGGTCAGTACGTATTTGGTCTGGACATCGGAACCCGCAGCATCGTGGGTACCGTCGGATACCAGGCCGGCGGACAGTTTCATGTGGTGGCCCAGCGGATCAAGGAGCATGAGACGCGTGCCATGCTCGACGGTCAGATCCATGATATCGCCAAGGTCGGGGAGACCATCGCTTTCGTGAAAAAGCAGCTCGAAGAGGATATCTCGAGATCGCTGACAGAGGTCTGTATCGCTGCCGCAGGACGTGTGCTGCGCACCGTGACGACGCATGTGGAGCAGACCTTTGAGGCGGAGCAGGAGATCACCGACGAGGAGATCTACAATCTGTCCATGGTCGGCATCGAGCAGGCGTACGAGGAATTCCAGTCTACCGAGCAATCCGATATGAAATTCTACTGTGTCGGCTATACGCCGATGCGGTATTACATGAACGGGTACCAGATCGGGAACTTGAGCGGTCACAAGGCCAAGACCATCGGTGCGGATATTATCGCCACCTTCCTTCCGGACGATGTGGTGGACGGTCTCTACAAATCCGTCGAGCATGCAGGGCTTCACGTCACCAATCTGACCCTCGAGCCCATCGCCGCGATCCAGGTCGCGATCCCGGAGCGTTTTCGTCTTCTGAACCTGGCGCTGGTGGATGTCGGAGCAGGTACCAGCGATATCTCCATCACCCGGGACGGCGCCATCGTCGCTTACGGAATGATCCCGGTGGCGGGGGATGCGCTTACCAATGTGATCGTGCAGAACTGTCTGGTGGATTTCGAGATGGCGGAGCATATCAAGCGTGGGGCCACCGAAGGCGGAGAGATCACCTTCACCGATATCATGGGACTGCCCCAGACGATCGATTCCGAGACGGTTTTGGAATCGCTGGGCAGCACCATCGATCACATGACGGAGCTTGTGGCGGAGGAGATCAAGCGCCTCAACGGGGACAAACCCGTCAGTGCGGTCTTTGTCGTTGGCGGCGGCGGAATGATCCCGGGATATACCGAGAAGCTGTCCGCGAAATTAGGCCTTCTGAAGGAGCGTGTGGCCATCCGCGGCGAGGACGTGATGAAGGATATCGTCTTCGATACGGATGCCCGCAAGGATTCGCTGATGGTGACTCCCATCGGGATCTGCCTGAGCTACTATGCGCAGAGCAATAATTTTATCTTTGTCTCTTTCAACGGAGAACGGCTGAAGCTCTACGACAACGGGCGGCTGAGCGTGTCGGATGCGGCGATCCAGGTGGCGGTCCCGAATGAGGATCTCTTCCCGAAGCGCGGTCAGGCGCTCACCTTCAATGTCAACGGCAAGTCCCGGATCGTACGCGGGACCGAAGGAGAAGCGGCCGTGATCACGATCAACGGGGATCCGGCGGATCTGTATACGCAGATCCACAGCGGAGATATCATAGAGCTGACACCTTCGACCATAGGAGAACCGGCACAGATGGAGCTGTCCGGACTGCCCGAGCTCGCATCGCCGCTTCGTGTGGGGATCAATGGCAAGATCGTGGAGCTCCCCCGCACGGCGGATGTCAACGGAACGACCGTGCCGGCTTTCACCCGGATCAAAAGCGGAGATGACATTGTCGTCAGAAATTACTATACGGTACAGGAGATTGCAAAGCTTCTCGATCTGCCCCTCGGCGGTCAGATCAAGGTGAACGATACGAAGGCGGTAGCCACCACCAGAGTGTATGAAGACTTTACGGTGGAGCTGGATCTGAAATCCGGAGGCACCAGTTTTCAGGATCTGCCCGAGGACGACGGAAGCTACCAGGATATGAAGGATGCGGCTGCGCAGCGCGCGGAAGAGGAAGCGGGACGCGCAGATCCGGACGCTTCCGAGGGGGAGGACGACGCATCGGAAACGTCCGCCAGCGCCCGCACGAAGGACTCCGAAGGCGGGGCGGCTTCGAAGGCTTCTTCCGGAATCGCGGATGGAACCTCAGGCGAACTGACGACCCTTACGGTGACCGTTAACGGCAGACCTGTTACGCTCACGGGGAAAGCGGAATATGTGTTTGTCGATGTGTTTGACTTTATCGATTTTGATCTAAAAAGCGGGAAAAAGAAGATTGTGACCAGGTGCAACGGCGCTACGGCACAATATATGGAACCCTTAAAGGCCGGGGATGTCATCGAGATTTATTGGGAAGACTGATGTGGGAGGTTTTACATGAGATTTTGTCCCCTGGCCAGCGGAAGCAGCGGCAATTGTATTTATGTCGGTTCGGAGACGACACATCTTCTGATCGATGACGGGATCAGCGGAAAGCGCACCGAAGCGGCGCTCAGCGATCTGGATCTGTCCGGACGCGAGATCAAGGGAATCCTCATCACGCATGAGCATTCCGATCACGTGAAGGGACTGGGCGTATTTTCCCGGAAATGGGGCGTTCCGATCTATGGGACGGAGCGGACCCTCGAAGCGATCTCGCGGGATACATCCCTTGGCAAAGTGGATCCCGGACTGTTTCGGGTCATACGTCCGGATCTGGCCTTTAACATCGGAGATTTTAAGATCAAAGCCATGCATATTTCGCATGACGCGGCGGATCCCGTGGCCTACCGGATCTATTACGGGAAGCAGCGGGTGGCGGTCTGTACGGACCTGGGATGCTACAACGATTACACGGTGGAGTGTCTGAAGGAGATGGACGGCCTTTTGATCGAGGCGAATCATGATGTCCGGATGCTGCAGACAGGATCCTATCCGTACTATCTGAAGCAGAGGATCCTCGGGGATCGCGGGCATCTGTCCAACGAGAACTCCGGAAAGCTGCTCAGCCGGATCCTGGCCGATCGCACGAAATTTATTTTTCTGGGGCATCTGTCCCACGAGAACAATCTTCCGGAGCTCGCTTACGAAGCGGTCCGGGCGGAGATCACCCTGGGGGACAATCCCTACCGTGCGGAGGATTTTCGGATCATGATCGCAAAACGCGATGAGCCGAGCCCGATCGTTACGCTTTGAGGAAAGAAAATCAGCCGAGTCATCGGCGAAATAAGAGGAGAAGAGGATGAACAAGATTATTATTACGGTCGTTGGCAAGGACACGGTGGGGATCATAGCAAAGGTATGTACCTATCTGTCCGATTCACAGATCAATATTCTGGATATTTCCCAGACGATTGTCTCCGGATTTTTCAACATGATGATGATCGCGGATATGAGCGGAACGGATAAAAAGTTCGGACAGATCTGCGAGGATCTGGATGCGCTCGGGGAGAAGATCGGTGTCTCCGTCAAGTGTCAGAAGGAAGAGATTTTCGATTCCATGCACAGAATATAGGAGGAGACCTGGCCTGCGATGATTAATCAGTTTGAAGTAATCGAAACCAACAAGATGATCGAGGAGGAAAATCTCGATGTCCGTACCATCACCATGGGCATCAGCCTGCTCGACTGCATTGATTCGGATCTGCAAAAATGTGCCTCCAAGATCCATGACAAGATCTATCGCTCCGCGAAGGATCTGGTGGCAACGGGGGAAGAGATCGCGCGCGAATTCGGCATTCCCATCGTTAACAAGCGGATCTCGGTGACCCCGATCTCCCTGATCGGCGGTGCGTGCTGCAAGACCAGCGACGATTTCGTCGTGCTGGCGCAGACGCTCGATCAGGTGGCCAAGGAAGTGGGTGTGAATTTCCTTGGGGGATTCTCGGCGCTGGTAAGCAAGGGCATGACGCCCGCGGATGAGCTGCTGCTTCGTGCGATCCCCAAGGCGCTGGCCACGACGGAATATGTCTGCAGCTCGGTAAATCTCGGATCCACCCGAACCGGAATCAACATGGATGCGGTGCGCCTGATGGGCGAAGTGATCAAGGAGACGGCGGAGCTTACAAAGGAAAAGGATTCGCTGGGATGTGCGAAGCTCGTGGTCTTCTGTAATGCGCCCGATGACAATCCGTTCATGGCCGGAGCCTTTCACGGAGTCACAGAGGCGGACCGGATCATCAATGTCGGTGTCAGCGGCCCCGGCGTGGTCAAGAAGGCGCTGGAGCTGGTGCGCGGTGAAAGCTTTGAAGTCCTCTGTGAGACGATCAAGAAGACGGCTTTTAAGGTAACGCGTGTCGGCCAGCTGGTCGCGCAGGAGGCATCCCGCATGCTGGGCGTGGATTTCGGCATCGTGGATCTGTCGCTGGCTCCCACGCCGGCCATCGGTGACTCGGTGGCGGACATCTTGTGCGAGATCGGTCTCGAGCATGCGGGTGCGCCCGGTACCACGGCTGCGCTGGCACTTCTGAACGATCAGGTCAAGAAGGGCGGTGTCATGGCTTCCTCCTATGTGGGAGGACTGAGCGGCGCATTCATCCCGGTCAGCGAGGATCAGGGGATGATCGATGCGGTGGAAGCCGGCGCTCTGACGCTGGAAAAGCTCGAAGCAATGACCTGTGTCTGCAGTGTGGGTCTGGATATGATCGCGATCCCCGGCGATACAAAGGCAAGCACCATCTCCGGTATCATCGCCGACGAGATGGCGATCGGTATGGTGAATGCGAAGACAACGGCGGTGCGTCTGATCCCGGTCATCGGCAAAGGTGTCGGAGAGACCGTGGAATTCGGCGGTCTTCTCGGGTATGCGCCGATCATGCCGGTGAATTCCTTCGGATGCGATGCCTTCGTGAACCGTAAGGGACGCATCCCCGCACCCATCCATTCGTTTAAAAACTGATCATTTTCCGTGAAAAAAGGGATCGGCTGTAGGCCGGTCCCTTTTTATGATTCCTGTTTTATATTTTCTTCCTTATTCGCTCTTCGGTGCATTCTGGGTGTAGGTCCGGATGATCCCGGGGATCAGCTTGTGGAGATGTTTTTTCAGCTCCTCCGGCGGGATGGGATCTCCGTGGATGATGGAGCTGTAGGCCGTGGAACCGATGAGCTCCACCAGGAAGAAGAGCATCACCTCCGGTTCCTCCACCTCCACGCCGCAGTCCTTACAATGCTGCAAAAACAGCTGCTGGAAGGGCACCTGCTCCTCTGTCACCCCGCTTTCCAGAGCGCTCCGGAACACGCCCCAGCTTAAATCCTTGTGGATGAAGGCCAGGAGGGGCTTATTTTCGCAGAGGGCATCCAGAATGTGATCCGTGAGAAAGAGGATGCTTTCCGTGTAGTCCGTGATGCCGCTGCGCTTTAGATCCGCGTAGGCATTGTTGAAAAACTGCTCGGACTTCCGGGCGATGATGTGATTCCGGATGTCGTATTTATCCTTAAAATAGAGATAAAAGGTTCCCTTTGCCACCCCGGCCCGCAGAGCGATGTCCGAGATGGAGGTGTTGCTCAGGCCCTGACTCGTAAAGAGTTCAAAAGCCGTGTTCAGCAGGGAATCTCTTTTTGTTTTCTTGTTTTCTTCCGCTTTCCCCATGGGTTTCTCCCTTAAAAGTCCCTTTTCCCGAAACTTTCCTTTGTCTTTCAATATACGAAAAAAGAAAGATTTTGTAAAATCCGAAAAATAATATTGACCAACGGTCACTTTTGTATTATAACAGTCAATGTAAAAAATGCACAGCAGTCAGAAAATATTTTTTAAAAGATCGCTTCCGGTTTCGGAACGCGGTTCTGCTTATCTAGGAAAGGAGTAATCATTATGGGAAAGATATCCGAGAAGATCGTAAAGCTGCGGATCCCCATCTTCATCCTCAGCCTGCTGCTTTTGATCCCGGCGCTCATCGGGTATGTGAACACGCGTATCAACTACGACATACTGACCTACCTCCCCGGTGAGATCGAGACCATGCAGGGCCAGGACATCCTGGAGGAGGAGTTCGGCACCGGCGCCTTTGCAATGCTCATTGTGGAAGGTATGGATGACAAGGATGTGGCGAAGCTCAAGAGCAGAGTCAGTGAAGTGGATCATGTGAAGAACGTGATCTGGTACGATTCCATCGCAGATCTCAGCGTCCCCATGGAGATGCTTCCCGAGGACCTCTACGAGGCCTTCAACGGAGACGGAGCCACGGAGATGTTCGTCATCTTTGATGAAACCACCTCCGCCGACGGCACCATGGATGCGGTGGAAGAGATCCGGCGGATCACCGGCGAGCAGGCCTTCTTAAGCGGCATGTCCGCTACGGTGGTGGACACCAAGAACTTGACCATCAAGGAGACTCCCATTTATGTGGGCATTGCAGTGCTCCTGGCGGTCATCGTCCTGTCCCTCACCATGGATAACTACCTGATCCCGCTCTTTTTCCTCGCCAGCATCGGGATGGCCATTCTCTACAACCTGGGCACCAACGTGTTCCGGGGAGAGATCTCCTTCCTGACCCAGGCCCTCAGCGCGGTGCTGCAGCTGGGCGTCACCCTGGACTACTCCATTTTCCTCTGGCATTCCTACCGTGAGGAGCTGGAGAAGGGCACGGAGGATAAAAAAGCAGCCATGGCAGCCGCCATCGACGCCACCTTTGTTTCCGTCATCGGCAGCTCCATCACCACGGTGGCAGGTTTCGTCGCCCTGTGCTTTATGAGCTTCGGCATCGGCCTGGACATCGGGATCGTCATGGCAAAGGGTGTGGTCATCGGCGTCATCGCCTGCATCACCATCCTGCCTTCCATGATCCTGATCTTCGACAAGGTATTGGAAAAGATGGGTCACAAGCCTCTGATGCGGGAGTTTGACAAGATCCCCGAGTGGATCGTAAACCACCACCTGCTGCTGGGCGCCTTGTTCCTGGTGCTGCTGGTGCCTGCCATCTACGGCTACCGCAACACATCCGTCTATTATAATCTGGGCGATACCCTTCCGGAGTACCTGCCCAGCGTACAGGCCATCGCAAAGCAGGATGCGGTGTCCGATATAAACTCCACCTACGTGCTGCTTTTGGACAAGGACCTTTCGGAAACAGACACCCGGAAGATGATCCGGGAACTGAAGGAGGTGGACGGCATCACCTCTGTCCTGGGAACCGACAGTCTCGTCGGTCCGCTTTTCCCGAAGGAGATGATCCCGGAGGATCTTTTGGCGGACCTGGAGAGCGACCGGCACAAGATGATGCTGGTGAGCTCGGAATACAAGGTAGCCACGGATGAGGTCAACGCACAGATCGCCCGGGTAAATACCATCGTCAAGTCCTACGATCAAGGCGGCATGGTGGTGGGCGAAGCGCCTTGTACCAAAGACCTTATCACCATCACCGACAAGGACTTTAAGGTGGTGAGCTGGATCTCCATCGGCGCGGTATTTTTCATCATCTTTTTCGTGCTGCGGAGCCTGTCCCTGCCCGTGATCCTGGTGAGCGTGATCGAGTTCGCCATCTTCATCAATATGGGACTTACCACCTACACCGGAACCACCATTCCCTTCATCGCTTCCGTGGTCATCGGCACCATCCAGCTGGGGTCCACCGTGGATTACGCCATCCTGATGACCACCAGATACTGCAAGGAGCGCAAAGGGGGCTGCGATAAGGCGGAAGCGACACGCATCGCTCTGAAGACCGGCATGAAATCCGTCATTGTCAGCGCTCTGAGCTTTTTCGCCGCTACCTTCGGCGTAGGGCTCATCTCCAGCATCGACATGATCGGAGCCCTCTGCAACCTCATGGCCAGAGGCGCCATTGTCAGTATGATTGTAGTCATTCTGGTGCTGCCCAGCATGTACATGTGCCTGGACGGCCTCATCTGCAGGACAACCTTAGGAATGCCTCATGCAGAATTTACACGCCGGGCGCATACCGGGCTGCGGGAGAGATTCGGACACTGAGGACGGGAGCATAAAAACGCCCCGATCCGTTAGATAGATTGCAAAAAAGGAGCTGGATTATGAGAAACGTAAAGAAATGGATGGCATTGGGACTCAGTATCATGATGACCGTTTCCGTGACCGGATGCGGCCTGGAATCCATCGGACATGTCAGCGCGGAAGAGTACACGAATCCGAATGTGATCGAAGAGGAAGATCTGGAGGAAAACCTGGAGGAAGCCCTGGTGGGACAGACCTCTACGGGGAAACAAAAAGAAGAGACCGTATATGTGGTAGCGGGCGCGGATGGCGCAGCGCAGCAGATCATCGTCAGCAACTGGCTGAAAAATCCGGAAGGCGCGGACAAGCTGCAGGATGCCTCCGATCTGCAAAACATTGAGAATGTAAAAGGGGATGAGACCTATACCGGCAGCGGCAATTCCATGGTCTGGAACGCAGGCGGAAACGATATCTATTATCGCGGAACCACCGAAAAGGAGCTCCCCATTAAGATCACCGTCAAGTATTACCTGGACGGAAAGGAGATCGCTCCCGAGGATCTGGCAGGCAAGGCCGGTCATGTGACCATCCGCTACGCGTATGAAAATACCGAGAAACAGACCGTCAAGATCGGCGATGAGGACGCTGTGATCTACACGCCCTTCGGTGCACTCACCGGACTGATCCTGGACGGGGAGAACTTCTCCAATGTGGAGGTCACCAGCGGAAATGTCATAAATGACGGCAGCAAGTATGTGGTCATGGGCATGGCCTTCCCGGGACTGCGGGAGAGTCTGGCCCTGGATGAGAACAAACTGGCAGATTTAGGACTCGGCGATCTCTATCAGATCCCCGATACCCTGGAGATCTCTGCGGATACGACAGATTTTGAACTGACCATGGCCCTCACCGTCCTCAGCAGCGACGTGACGGATGTCCTGGGAATGGGCGATGAATCGGATCCCGAAGGCTTCGATTCTCTGGAGGAGGACATGAACAAGCTCCAGGACGGCTCGGATGCCCTTCTGGGCGGTGCCGGTGACCTTCTGGACGGAGCGGGAGAGCTTCTGAACGGAACGAAAAAGCTGGCAGAGGGAGCCGGAGAACTGACGGATGGTTCCTCCAGACTCTATGAAGGAGCAAAGGAAGCGGCTTCCGGTGCCGGTGAGCTTTCCGCAGGCGCTTCTAAGTTAAGCGACGGCGCAGGGGAACTCAGCACGGGAGCTTCCAAGGTAAATGAGGGAGCGCATTCTCTCAGCGCCGGTGCCGATTCCCTGAAGGCCGGTGCCGGACAGATCAATGACGGCGCCCATGCGCTCAGCGAAGGTGCCGGGAACCTGAAGGAAGGCATCGCATCTTACACCGGCGGTGTGGACGCTCTGGCAGAGGGCGCGGCCTCCTTAAGTGCCGGTGCCGCTCAGGTCTCCGCAGGGGCCGAGCAGGCAGCGGACGGCGCGGATGCATTGAAGGCAGGCATGGAGAATGCCGATATGGTGGCCGGTGCGGCAGCACTTGCAGCGGGCGCAGGTCAGCTGAAGGAAGGTGTGAACGCGGCAGTGTCCACTCTAAACACCGTGGCGGAAGCAGCTGCCTCCATGAACGCTTATAAGGACGCGGCAGCGAACGGTTCCGCTGCTCTGACGGCATACCTTTCCGCTCCTTCCGGAAGCAGTGCCATGGCGGAGATCAACGCATTGACCGAGGCTGTGACCGGTGGAGCCATCTCTGCCGGTGCTCTGGCTACCGCCGAGGACGGGTATCTGAGCGCCATGAGTGCGCTGTCCGATCCTGCTACCATCAATGCCATGATGGCAGATCTTGCAGCCGGCGGACATATGTACAGTGATACCTTGAGCGGTCTGAACACCGCTTCCTCCACCATCGGTGCAGCAGCCGGTGCGCTGCAGACTTATGCGGGCGTGGCAGCTTCCCTGCCCGCAGGCGGAGATGCCGCATCCCTCACGGCCCTGACTCAGGGGGCTGCATCCGTGGCGGACGGCGCGGCGGCTCTCTCCGCAGGTGTGTCCGATGTCTATGACGGCGTCAGCAGCCTGGATGCAGGCCTCGAGACCTTGAAGACCGGTGCGGGAGCACTGGCAACGGGTGCAGGGGATCTCAGCAACGGCGCTAATACGCTTAAGGCAAATTCCGAGCAGCTCCGCGCAGGTGCGGAAGCCCTCAGCAAAGGTACCGGTGATCTGGCGAACGGAACCGGATCGCTTCTGGAAGGCGCAAACAGCCTGGCAGGCGGCGCAGGAGAGCTGGCAAACGGCACGCAGAATCTGGCGAACGGTGCAGGCACCCTGGCAAGCGGTGCGGGCACGCTGGCAGGCGGCGCAAGTAAGCTCAGCAGCGGCATCGGTTCCTTAAGTGATGGCGCAGGGCAGCTCCTAAACGGCATGACGCAGCTGCGGGACGGCGCCGTGAACCTGAATACCGGTGCAGGCCGACTGGATGAGGGCGTATCTACGCTCCGTGACGGACTCATCACCTTCGACGAGGAAGGGATCCGGAAGCTTTCCGGAGCATTCTCCGGAGACATCGAGTCCCTGAAGGAGCGTGTGGATGCGGTCCGCGAGGCGGGCGAAGCTTACCGGACCTTCTCCGGAGCGCGCTCCGACATGACCTCCGGTGTGAAGTTTGTCATTCGCTTTGAGGGGATTGAGGCCAGATAACCGGCAGAAGAAAGGAAAATAACAGGAACCATAAAGGGAACTCATAAAAGGATACTTTAAAAGGACAGGCAAGAGACTACGGTCTTTTGCCTGTCCTTATTCGTAAGAAGGAAATACATCCGGCTATTCCTTATCCTTAAGTACGATGACCGGTGCGGTGAGATCGCGGATCAGCGGCGCATGCGTCTTGCCACTGACGGCCGCGTTGTAGATGTCCGAGATGTGCACCCCTTTTTCGAGGATCTGGAACGATTCGTGGTAGAGAAGACGCTTTGCTTCCGAATACTTGCTGATCATCGGGATCGAAGACCGCGATTTGATCAGGGTCAGAAGTCCTTCCGACTCCTTGCGGAAGCCCAGAATCCGCGCGTAGGGCGTCGTATTGATCAGCCGCAGCTTCTCGATGTCGGTATCCTTGATATCGAGGAGGATATGGAAGAGCGCGCGGGAAACACGGGTGTAGGTCTTGTCCTTGGTCTTCAGATAATCGATAAACTCGCTGAGCCGCGTGTAGCGGCCTAAATTCTTCACGATACGGTCGGAGAGTTCCCGGTCGACATCGAGGTATTCCTCGAAGCCCTTGTCCGCCTCATTCAGAAGCTTGTACAGCAGCATCTCCGAAAAATCATCCACATCCATCACACTGTGGGACTTGGCAGCCTGCATCAGCGTATCGAAGGCGGAGGCATGCATCACATTCTCCAGGCTCTGGAGATTTTCCCCATAGGTCACCGCGTGGCGGATCGCCGTGGCGGAGGTGTACTGATTGCCGAGATACCGGTCATGATAATTGGAACCCTGGCGCAGGATCGGATGCGGCAGGATGTGGGAATTCGAACGCTTCAGCGCCTTTAAGTATTCCACGGCCAGGATATTGTTCGGTGATCCCAGGAGTGTGGAGGCATTGAAGAGGGAAGGATCGTACTGGACCAGGGCATTGTTGCGTGCCAGTGGGTAACTAGTGCCGCCGCGCTGCTGCTCCAGCAGGAGTCTGCGGAAATCTTCCGGCTCCTCGAGGAGGACATCGGCGATCCGCTCCATATCCTGAAGCGATCCGTTCTCGACCCCGTAGATCAGATGCGTGACGACTCCGAGCTTGTGCAGGAGATTGACTCCGCCGGTGGCAAAATATTCCGCGCTCGCCACGGCGTACGGAGCGGGCAGTTCGAGCACCAGGTCCGCGCCGCCTTCGAGCGCCATGCGGGTACGGCTGTACTTGTCAAGCATGGCCGGTGCGCCGCGCTGGACAAAATTGCCGCTCATGACGACGATGGTGTAATCCGCGCCGGTTTCTTCTTTCCCCTGGCGGATCTGGAGGGCATGACCGTTGTGAAAAGGATTGTATTCGGCAATGATTCCGTTGACGACCATAGCTTCCTCCCTATGAAAGAATTGTGAAACATTGCTAAAAAATTAACACAAAATAAGGGATTTGTATTTAAAAATATACAAAATATTGTGCCGGGTTCTCTTGTCTGGATTTCTACACTCTAGTATAATATAAAAAGTTTTCAATGAAAAGTCCCATTTATCGGGATTCCGAGGATGGCGACCTGCACAGTTTAAGCGAATTGACGCGGAAATGAGGTATGTATGGCTTATATCGATCAAATCAAGGAAAGGGCGAAAATAGACAAGAAGACCATTGTGCTTCCCGAATCTACCGACAAGCGTACGCTGCTTGCCGCTGCGAAGATCATCGAGGAAGGCATCGCGGATCTGATCATGGTCGGTGATGAGGAGAAGATTCACGATGGTGCCGGCTGGCTTGATATTGATCTGGACAAGGTGAAGGTGATCAATCCGAATACGACGCCGAAGCTGGACGAATATGTGGATCTGCTCTATGAGACCCGCAAGGCCAAGGGCATGACGCCGGAGAAGGCGAGAGAGACCCTTCTGAAGGACTGGCTGACCTTTGGTATCATGATGGTGAAAGCAAACGATGCGGACGGTATGGTCGCGGGTGCCTGCCACTCGACGGCGGATACCCTTCGTCCCGCACTGCAGATTTTGAAGACGGCGCCCGGCGTGAAGCTGGTCAGTGCCTTTTTCGTGGTCGATACCGTGATGAAGGACATGGGAGAGAACGGTGCGTTCATCTTCGCGGACTGTGGTCTGAACCAGGATCCGAACGCGGAAGAGCTGGCTGCGATCGCGGATTCCTCCGCGCGTTCCTTCAAGGCACTCGTAGGTCCCAAGCCTGTGATCGCCATGCTCAGTCATTCCACCAAGGGAAGCGCAAAGCATGCGCTGGTGGACAAGGTCGTCGAGGCGACGAGGATCGCCCATGAGCAGTATCCGCATCTCGTGATCGACGGTGAGCTGCAGACGGATGCGGCTCTGGTTCCGGGCGTAGCGAAGTCCAAGGCACCCGGCAGTGTCGTCGGCGGCAAGGCCAATATCCTGATCTTCCCGAATCTGGATGCGGGAAACATCGGCTACAAGCTGGTTCAGAGACTCGGCGGCGCAGAGGCTTACGGTCCTATGCTTCAGGGCATTGCGAAGCCTGTAAATGACCTGTCCAGAGGCTGCTCCTGGGAAGACATCGTAGGTGTCGTTGCCCTTACGGCCGTGCAGGCACAGCTCGTCTGATGGGATCGTATTCTGACTCAGGACCCGTCCGGCCATAGACCTGGATGTGGAAATATACATAAGGAGATATGGAATGAATATACTTGTGATTAACTGCGGATCTTCCTCGCTGAAGTTCCAGCTGATTGATTCTGATACGGAGAACTGGATCGCAAAAGGACTCTGCGAGCGGATCGGAATTGACGGATCTGTCATTTCCTATACGCCGGCAGGGGGAGAGAAGGAGACGAAGGTCACGCCCATGCCCGACCATACCGAGGCGATCCGCCTGGTGCTCGAGGCTCTGACCAATCCCGCCACCGGTGTCGTTAAGAACCTGGACGAGATCGGTGCCGTCGGACACCGCATCGTACACGGCGGCGAGAAATTTGCCGCTTCGACCCTGATCACCGATGAAGTCATCGAAGCGATCCGGGAGTGCAATGACCTGGCACCCCTGCACAATCCCGCGAACCTGATCGGGATCGATGCCTGCCGGAAGCTGATGCCGAATACCCCGATGGTCGCTGTCTTTGATACGGCCTTCCATCAGACAATGCCTCCCAAGGCCTTCATGTACGGTCTGCCCTACAGCTATTACGAAAAGTACAAGATCCGCCGTTATGGCTTCCACGGTACCAGCCATTCCTATGTCTCCCACAGGGCGGCAGAGGTTCTGGGCGAAAAATATGAGGATCTGAAGATCATCGTCTGTCACCTGGGCAACGGAGCTTCCGTCTCCGCGATCAAGGACGGCAAGTGCATCGATACCTCGATGGGACTGACCCCGCTGGAGGGGCTGATCATGGGAACCCGCTCCGGAGAACTTGATCCGGCGATCCTTGAGTTCATCTCCAACAAAGAGCATCTGAACATGGCCGAGGTTATGAATGTCCTGAACAAAAAGTCCGGTGTATACGGCCTGTCCGGCGATCTGTCCTCGGACTTCCGTGATCTGGAAGATGCATACAACAAGGGAGATGAGAAGGCAAAGCTTGCGCTTGAGACCTTCTGCTACCGCGTGGCGAAATTCATCGGTTCCTACGTGGCTGCCATGAACGGCGTCGATGTCATCTGCTTTACGGCCGGTGTCGGAGAGAATGCACCGCTGGTCCGCACCTGGATCTGCAATTACCTGGGCTATCTCGGTGTGAAGCTCGATGAGGAGGCGAACAAAAAGCGCGGCGAGGATATCGTGATCACGACCCCGGATTCCGGCACGAAGGTCATGGTGATCCCCACCAACGAGGAGCTTGCCATCGCAAGGGAGACGCTTGCTCTGGTAAAGTAGTCCCGGCAATTAAAAAAATTTCGTCCGAATGCAATTTTTTTCTTGACAATACGTTTACGGCGAATTATGATTTAGCCAATTAAATCATCAAACCGTTGAAGCGGAGATAAAGGCAGTACATGCGCTTACAGAGAGACCGGATGCTGAGAAAGGTTGGAAATGCAGGCTGTCAAATGGACCGCGGAGGGCACAGGGAAAGTGGAGACATGAGTATTCTGTGACGTGTGGGCTTACGTCAGTAGCCGGGGATATGTTGGTATCCTGCTAAGTGCACGCGCGAGCGTGAATCAAGGTGGCACCGCGAGAAACTTGTTTTCCCGTCCTTGGTAAAAGAGTATTTCTTTTACCAGGGACTTTTTTATTGCTATTTCGTATGAGGGGGGAGGAGATTACCATGAACATTTATCCGGATCTGAAAACGGCAAAAGAAATGGTGTCCGAGGGAAATTACGGAGTCTTTCCGATCAAGACGGAAATCCTTTCCGACGCATTTACGCCCATCGAGGTGGTGCGGATCCTTCGGAATGTGAGCGGGCATGTGTACCTGCTCGAAAGCGCGGATGCGCAAAAACGCTGGGGACGCTACTCCTTCCTGGGGTATGATCCGGTGATGGAGATCTCCTGCAGGAACGGGGAGACGGTGGTAAAGACGCCGATGTCCACCCGGAAAAGCGATGCGGATGTCAGAAAAGTGATCCGCGAGGTGATCGAGGAAAACCACAGCCCCTCTCCGGAAGGATTTCCGGATTTTACCGGCGGACTGGTCGGATATTTTTCCTACGATTACATCAAGTACAGCGAGCCGAAGCTGAAGCTGGATGCACTGGATGAGGATGGTTTTGCGGACTGCAACCTGATGCTCTTTCACAAGGTCATCGTCTTCGACAATCTGAAGCAGAAGCTGATCCTGATCACGAATGTCCGAACGGATGACCTTGAGACCAATTACAACAAGGGCATCCGCGAGCTCGAGGAGATGCGGGAACTGCTGCGGGCGGGAGTCAAAGCACAGATCCCCGCGCTGAAGCTGGAAAGTGCCTTCGAGCCTCTCTTCGATGAGCGTGCCTACTGCGAGATGGTCGAACGGGCGAAGCATTACATCCACGAGGGAGACATTTTCCAGGTGGTGCTTTCCAATCGTCTGGAAGCGAAGATGCAGGGAAGTCTGTTTGATTCCTACCGGATCCTGCGCACATCGAATCCTTCCCCTTATATGTTCTATTTTTCGGGAAGCGACGGGGAGATCGTCGGAGCGAGCCCGGAGACACTGGTGAAGCTTCAGGACGGAACCCTCCACACCTTCCCTCTGGCGGGAACGCGGCCGAGAGGCAAAACGCCGGAGGAGGACATCGCGCTGGAGACCGAGCTTTTGCTGGATAAGAAGGAACTGGCCGAACACAACATGCTGGTGGATCTCGGAAGAAACGATATCGGCAAGATCAGTAAGATCGGGACGGTCACCGTGGAAAAATATATGGATGTGGTCCGTTATTCCCATGTGATGCACATCGGTTCCACTGTGGCAGGCAAGATCCGGGAGGACAAGGATGCACTCGATGCGATCGATGCGATCCTGCCGGCCGGAACCCTCTCCGGAGCGCCCAAGCTGCGGGCCTGCGAGATCATTAATGAGCTGGAGAACAACAAGCGCGGGATCTACGGGGGCGCCATCGGGTATCTTTCCTTTACGGGCAATCTCGATACCTGTATCGCCATCCGGCTTGCCTTTTCCAAGAACGGAAAGGTCTTTGTCCGGTCCGGTGCCGGGATCGTCGCCGATTCCGTTCCCGAGAAGGAATACCACGAAAGCATCAACAAAGCTGCCGCCGTATTGCAGGCGGTGGAGCAGGCACAGGAGGTGATCCTATGATTTTGCTCATCGACAATTACGACAGTTTTTCCTATAACGTTTATCAGCTGATCGGAGCGGTGGATCCGGATATCCGGGTGATCCGAAACGACGAGATGACCGCGGAGGAGGTCCTGGCGCTTGCACCCAGCCACATCATTCTGTCTCCCGGGCCCGGCAAGCCGAAGGACGCCGGCATCTGTGAAGAACTGATCCGCCTTAGCGCCGGCCGGATTCCGATCCTCGGCATCTGCCTCGGCCATCAGGCGATCTGCGAAGCCTTTGGAGGCGAGATCTCCTATGCAAAGGAACTGATGCACGGCAAGCAGTCAAGGGTGCATGTGGACGTCGCAAATCCGCTTTTTGACGGAATGCATCCCGATATGGTCGTGGGAAGGTACCACTCGCTGGGCGCGGAACCCGGGAATCTTCCGCCCTGTCTTAAGGTGACGGCCACGGCCGACGACGGAGAGATCATGGCGGTCTCCCATACGGAATATCCCGTTTACGGCGTGCAGTTCCATCCGGAATCGGTCCTTACACCGGAAGGAATTCACATATTGGAAAACTTTATACATCCGGGCAGTGTCAGAATAGAATCCTCACAGGAAACTGAAAAGAAGGAGAAGAAAGCAATGGCAATTTCAGAGGCGATCAGAAAACTGGCGAAAAAGGAAGACATTGGATACGAACTATCAAGAGAAGTTATGGATGAGATCATGAGCGGCGAAGCGAATGATATTCAGAAGGCAGCTTACCTGACCTCCCTGTCCATGAAGGGAGAGACGGTGGAGGAGATCACGGGTTCCGCGGAGGAGATGCGCAATCACGCGATCCGCATGGAACTGCCCGAGGATCATCTGGAGATCGTCGGTACCGGCGGAGACGGATCCAATTCCTTCAATATCTCCACCACCTCCAGCATCGTCATCGCTTCCGCGGGCGTGCCCGTCACCAAGCACGGCAACCGCGCGGCCAGCTCCAAATCCGGCGCGGCCGACTGCCTGGAAGCGCTGGGCGTCAATATCAGCCTGGAGCCCGACAGCAACCGCAAGCTTTTCGACGAGACCGGTTTTTGCTTCCTGTTCGCGCAGAAGTATCACACGGCGATGAAATATGTGGGGCCCATCCGCAAGGAGCTCGGCATCCGCACCGTGTTCAATATTTTAGGACCGCTGACCAACCCCGCCTTTGCCAACCTTCAGGTGCTGGGCGTCTACGATGAGTCCATGCTCGAGCCCCTGGCCAGGGTGCTCTCCAAGCTCGGCGTAAAGCGCGGCATGGCCGTATACGGTCTGGAGCGGATCGATGAGATCTCTTCCTGCGGTCCCACGGCCATCTGTGAATTCGAGGGAGATACCTTCCGGACCTATACCATCACCCCGGAAGATTTCGGGCTTCAGAGCGGCAAGCCAGGCGATCTGCTCGGTGACACGCCGCAGAAAAATGCCCAGATCACCAAGTCCATCCTGCAGGGAGAGCAGGGGCCCCGTCGCACGGCCGTCGTTATGAATGCCGGTGCGGGACTGTATATCGCAGGAAAAGCGGAGACCTTCGAGAAGGGGGTTCGCATGGCAGAGGAGCTGATCGATTCCGGAAAAGCACTCGCGAAACTGACGGAGATCATTGACAAGAGTAATGCATTGGCGGAGGCCGTATGATCCTTCAGGAGATAGCTGACAAAACAAAAGAGCGCATATCTTCGTGCAAAGAAAGGCTCCCATTTTCCGAATTAAAGCGTATGGCCCTGGATCGCCCGAAACCGGAAGATTTTCCCTTTCAGCGGGCGCTGTCCGGTCCCGGCATCCATTTTATCTGCGAGGCCAAAAAAGCTTCCCCCTCCAAGGGGATCATCGCGGAAGACTTTCCTTATGTAGAGATCGCGCGGGAATATGAAGCCGCCGGCGCAGATGCCATGTCCGTGCTCACAGAGCCCTTCTTTTTCAAGGGGCAGGATGCATTCCTGCGGCAGATCCGTGAGGCGGTGGACTTACCGCTTCTGCGCAAGGATTTTACCGTGGACGAGTATATGCTCTACCAGGCGCGTGAGATGGGCGCGGATGCGGTGCTTTTGATCTGTGCGATCCTGAGCCCGTCGCAGCTTCGGGAATACCGTGAGATCGCGGAGAAGCTCGGTCTCTCGGCACTGGTGGAAGCACACGACGAGCGGGAGATCGAAATGGCGCTTGGGAGCGGTGCGAGAATCATCGGAGTCAACAACCGGAATCTGAAGGATTTTACCGTGGACATCGGCAATTCCGTCCGGCTCCGGCAGCTGGTCCCGAAGGAGATTCTCTTTGTCTCCGAGAGCGGCATGAAGACGCGGGCGGATATCGCAAGGCTCGAAGAAAACGGAACGAACGCGGTCCTGATCGGAGAGACCTTCATGCGAAGCCGGGACAAGGCCGGGATGCTGCGGGAGCTGTCCGGCAGAGCGTGATATGAGGATGTGACATGATCGTCAAGATGTGTGGCATGTGCAGCCTGCAGGATATTGATGCGGCGCTGGATTGCAGGCCGGATTATGTGGGATATATTTTTGCGCCCGGAAGGAGAAGGACCATCTCGGCCGATCTGGCGCGTGAGATGACGAAGCGTTTGGGCGGACGGATCCCTGCGGTCGGGGTGTTTCTCGACCAGGAGCCGGAGGAGATTCTGGAGCTTTTGCGTACGGAGATCATTCAGATCGCACAGCTCCACGGCTCGGAGAGCGAGGAGATGATCCGTTTCCTTCAAAGAGAAAGCGGACGGGCCGTCTGGAAAGCCTTCCGAATCCGGCAGAAAGAGGACCTTGTGGCGGCGAAGGAAAGCAGCGCGGATCTGATCTTGCTCGATGCCGGTACCGGGGAAGGAAAAAGCTTTGACTGGAGTCTTTTATCGGACTTTGACCGGTCCTTTCTTCTGGCAGGGGGCCTGGGGCCGGACAATATCCGGCAGGCCGCGGCGCAGGTGCATCCCTTCGGGATCGATCTGAGCAGCGGGATCGAGACGGACCGGGTGAAGGACCCGGAGAAAATGAAAAAGGTGATGGAGATTGTCCGGAGCCTTTAAAGCAAAGATAGAAACAGCAACAGGAGAGGTAAGTATGAGTGACGGAAGATTTGGAGAATTCGGCGGACAGTATATTTCGGAGACGCTGATGAATGAGCTGATCCGGCTGGAGGAAGCCTACGATCATTATAAGGAGGATCCCGATTTTCAGAAGGAGCTTCAAACCCTGCTGAACGAATATGCGGGACGGCCTTCGCTTCTGTATTATGCGGAGAAGATGACGAAGGATCTCGGCGGTGCAAAGATCTACTTAAAGCGCGAGGATCTGAATCATACCGGATCCCACAAGATCAACAATGTGCTCGGACAGGCCCTTCTGGCCAAGAAGATGGGAAAAACGAGACTGATCGCGGAGACCGGAGCCGGTCAGCACGGCGTCGCCACCGCTACCGCAGCAGCGCTGCTGGGCATGGAGTGCGAGGTCTTCATGGGCGAGGAGGATACGATCCGCCAGGCGCTGAATGTATACCGCATGGAACTGCTCGGCGCGAAGGTGCATGCGGTCAAAACCGGAACGAGAACCCTGAAGGATGCCGTCAACGACGCGATGCGCGAGTGGTCCTGCCGTGTGGAGGATACGCATTACTGCCTTGGTTCCGTCATGGGACCGCACCCCTTCCCGACCATCGTGCGCGATTTTCAGAGCGTGATCAGTAAGGAAGCGCGGGAACAGATCCTGGAGAAGGAGGGAAAATTGCCTTCCGCGGTGCTGGCCTGTGTGGGCGGCGGTTCCAATTCCATCGGCGCCTTCTACAATTTTATCCCGGATAAGGGTGTGCGCCTGATCGGCTGCGAGGCGGCCGGCAAGGGCGTGGATACCGCCGAGACCGCTGCCACGGTGGCCACCGGTACGCTTGGGATCTTCCATGGGATGAAGTCCCTTTTCTGCCAGGACGAATACGGCCAGATCGCACCGGTGTATTCGATCTCCGCAGGGCTCGACTATCCCGGCATCGGACCGGAGCATGCGTATCTGCATTCCATCGGACGTGCGGAATATGTCCCGGTCACAGATGATGAGGCCGTAGATGCCTTTGAGTATCTGTCCCGGACCGAAGGGATCATTCCGGCCATTGAAAGTGCACATGCCGTGGCGCATGCGATCAAGATAGCAAAGGATTTTTCAAAGGACGAGAACATCATCATCTGCATCTCCGGAAGAGGGGACAAGGATGTGGCCGCCATCGCAAGATACAGGGGGGTGAATCTTCATGACTGACAGAATCGCGAAAGCATTTGAGAATAAGAAAGCCTTTATTGCATTTTTGACCGCCGGGGATCCGGATGCGGATTCCACGGTACGATTTGTGCTGGAGATGGCAAAGGCGGGAGCGGATCTCATCGAGATCGGCATTCCCTTTTCCGATCCGACGGCGGAGGGCGTGGTGATCCAGGACGCGAATATCCGCAGCCTGTCAGGCGGGATGACGACGGACGGCGTCTTCGAGATCGTCCGCAGAGTCCGTGAATCCTGCGATATCCCGCTCTGCTTTATGACCTATGCCAATCCGGTTTTCCATTACGGATATGACCGGTTCTTCGCAAGATGTGAAGAGCTTGGCGTGGGCGGCATCATCGTTCCGGATATGCCCTTTGAGGAGAAGGCGGAGATGGAAGCCCCCGCGAACGCGCATCATGTGCAGGTGATCTCCATGATCTCGCCGACCTCCGAGAGCCGGATCCGTCGCATTGCCCGGGAGGCCAAGGGCTTTATCTATGTCGTCAGCTCCATGGGAGTCACCGGCGTAAGAAAGGAGATCAGCACGGATCTTAAGTCCATCGTGGGCAGCATCCGCGAAGTGACGGATACGCCCTGTGCGATCGGCTTCGGCATCAGCACGCCCGAGCAGGCCGGGGCCATGGCTGCGCTCTCGGACGGAGCCATCGTCGGTTCAGCCATCGTCCGCATCATAGCGGAGCACGGGAAAGACGCGGCTCCATACCTTGCGGAATATGTGCGCAGCATGAAGGCGGCGGTGACGGCGGCAGAAGAGTCCTAGTCGTCTCTACGTCGCAAAAATGTAGATCGTTCCTATCAACAACCCTGCTTTTGATTTTTTTTATGATGAACAAAGCTCTATTATCATATGAAAAGCAGGGTTGATTTTTTTATCGATGTGTTGTATACATAGATACAAAGATACAGTCGGTAGTGTGGAAGACTGCAGGCACAGGAGGAAGTCATGTACGAAGAGAATAAGGAAATGCTTTCCCTGGACGAGATGGGAGAGCTCAAGGGGGATTTCAGTTATCTTCTGGGTGAACTCGATAAGAATCATCGGATTGACCAGAATCTGTACAGTGAATATGATGTGAAGCGCGGTCTGCGTGACGCGAACGGCAAGGGCGTCCTGACCGGACTTACGGAAGTGTCGGATGTCATCGCCTTTGACCGTGTGGACGGTGTGCAGGTCCCCTGTGACGGACGCCTGTATTATCAGGGAATCAATGTGATCGACCTGGTAAAAGGTTTGGAGAATCGCAGATACGGCTTTGAGGAAGTGACCTTTTTGCTTCTGTTCGGAAGACTTCCGAAGGAGGAAGAGCTCGACCGGCTTCTCCGTATCAATATGCAGCTGCAGGATCTCGGGGCCAGATTTGTGCGCGACGTCGTCATGAAGGCTTCGAACGGCAATATCATGAACGCGCTGCAGCGCTGCGTGCTGACCCTCTATACCTACGATGACAACCCGGACTCCGTGGAGGCGGAGGATGTGCTGCGCCAGAGTCTAGAGCTGATCAATAAGATCCCGCTGATCGCAGTCTATTCCTACCATTCCTATCTGCACTTCCGCAAGGATGAGGCACTGGTGATCCGCAATCCCAAGAAGGGACTGAGCTTGTCGGAGAATATCCTGCAGATGCTGCGTCCGGACGGCAAGTTCACGCAGCTCGAGGCGAAGGTGCTCGATATCGCGCTCATTGTACATGCGGATCACGGCGGCGGTAACAATTCCACCTTCACCACGCATGTCGTCAGCTCCACCGGAACGGATACCTATTCGAGCGTGGCCGCGTCCATCGGATCCTTAAAGGGACCGAAGCACGGCGGTGCCAATCTGAAGGTGCAGGAGATGTTCGATCATCTCTTTGAAAACATCAAGGATATCGAAAATGAGACCGAGATCGAGAATTACCTTACCCGGATCCTGGATGGAGAGGTCTTTGACCATGCCGGTCTGATCTACGGAATGGGGCATGCGGTGTACACTCTGTCCGATCCCAGAGAGGTGATTCTGAAGGAGTACGCGCGCAAGCTTGCGGCCGAGAAGGGGCTTACGAAGGAGTTTTCCTTCTATGATCGTGTGGAGCATATTGCTTCGCGCCTCATCATGAACCGCCGCAATGTCCATAAGGCGGTCAGTGCCAATGTGGATTTTTACAGCGGATTCGTCTATGGCATGCTCGGAATCCCCAGGGAGCTCTTCACACCGCTTTTTGCCATTGCCCGTATCTCCGGGTGGAGTGCGCATCGCCTTGAGGAGCTCATGAACAACAGCAAGATCATCCGCCCGGCCTATAAATATGTGGGTGTGCACGTCCCCTATGTCAATGTGGAGGACAGATGACGCCGATCTGGTGGCGGATACGCAAAGAAATACAATATCTTGTGGTAGTTTTTTGAATCCTGTGGTAAAATGATCCTGTCATTTGAAAATCCCCTTGAGGGGTGGTTAGGAGGAAAGAATTATGGCGAATTGTACGAATTGCGGAAGTGTTCTTCCCGAAGGAGCAAATCATTGTCCGATCTGTGGCGCAGCTGTAGCGGCTGCAGCACCTGTGAATCCTCAGCCTCAGGCTGCTCCCAATCCTCAGCCGCAGCCCCAGCCCCAGGCTTATCAGCAGCCGGTTTATCAGCAGCCCGTGTACCAGGCTCCGGCCATGGTTTATGCAAAGCCTGAGAATCCCTGCGACAAGATGCTTGGTATCATTGCAGCCCTGTTCGGAATCTACGGTGTCATCATTGCTTACTTTGGCGGCGATGTGAACGGATATCGTTCCGAATATCTGAAATTCTTTGCCAATCAGTCTCTGGTGATGTTCCTGTTCAGTCTGCTTTCCATCATTCCCTTTATCGGATGGATCTGGGGCCTCTTTGTATTTGTCTGTACGATCATTGCCATCGTGAATGCCTGCAAGGGCCTTGCGAAGCCGGTTCTGTTCTTTGGAACGCTCCGCATCATCAAATAATCGGAACAAAAGCTTTAAGTCTCATGATCAAAGTCATCCTGTCATGCGTTTTGCATGGCAGGATTTCTTTTGCCGAAGGGGATCCGCGTGCGGAATGGATGGATCGTTTGTATTTTTGCGGAAAACCTCTTGACAAGCCCATAGACCCTAACTATAATTATCGAGTATGCGATTTTGCGTGTTTCATTAGCAAAGGAGCGAAGTATGATTTGGAATCTGACCGATTGTTTTCAGAATGCAGGCAGAGAAATCAGCCGTACGATTTCCTTCGGGGCGGATCATTTTACCTTCGGAGGAGAGGATTTCGGATTGGTGGAAGACTGTGAGATGAATCTCACGGCTGCAGGCATCGATCGGGATAAAGCCGTTCTTAGAGCGGAAGGCAGACTTGTTTTTGCAGGTGTGTGCGACAGATGCCTTTCCCCGGCGCAGATCGAGATTCCGATCGTGATAGACCGGGAGGTCGCATCCCCGGATTATCCCGAACCGGACGAGGAGCTGCGCGAGTTCATGGAAGGCTATTCCATTGATACCGATGCGCTTTTACGTAATGAAATTTCGTTAAACTGGCCTGTCAAGATTCTGTGCCGTGAGGACTGCAAGGGACTATGTCCCGTATGCGGCAGGAATCTGAATGAGGGGGATTGCGGATGCGATACCTTCGTGCCGGATCCTCGCATGGCAGCTTTAAAAGATATATTTGAGCGCAGTAAGGAGGTGTAAGCCATGTCTATTTGTCCTAAGAATAAATCTTCTAAGGGTAGAAGAGATCAGAGAAGAGCAAACTGGAAGATGAGTGCTCCCGCTCTGGTAAAGTGCAGCAAGTGCGGTGCTCTGATGATGCCTCACAGAGTCTGCAAGAACTGCGGTTCTTACAAGATGAAGACAGTCATCGATAACGAGAATTGATCGAAAGAGGCCTTCCCGTCGGGGAAGGCTTTTTTTATGGTTGATTTTTACAATTCTCTTTAGTATAGTTTTTTAGTGAGAAAAGAGGAGGAGATCATGTCCGATTTGATTAATGTGGCCGTGGATGCCATGGGGGGAGACAATGCCCCCGGAGAGATCGTTCGCGGCGCGTTGGATGCGATTCATGATGACAAACGGGTAAAGGTATTCCTGCTCGGACAGGAGGATCTCATCCGCAAGGAGCTCGAAGGAGCTTCGTATGACGCTTCCAGACTCGAGATCGTGCACTGCAGCGAAGTCATCGAGACGGCTGAGCCGCCTGTCATGGCCGTTCGCCGCAAGAAGGATTCTTCCATCGTCAAGGGTATGTACATGGTGAAGGATGGTACCTGTGATGCCATCGTATCCGCTGGTTCCACCGGTGCGGTACTCGTCGGCGGGCAGGTGATCGTAGGCCGGATCCGCGGGGTGGAGAGACCGCCCCTCGCCCCTCTGATTCCCACGCTGAAAGGGGTAAGCCTTCTGCTGGACTGCGGCGCGAATGTGGATGCCAGACCTTCCCATCTGGTACAGTTTGCCAAGATGGGTTCTCTGTATATGGAGAAGGTGGTGGGGATCAAGAATCCGACCGTCGGTATCCTGAATATCGGAGCCGAGGAGGAGAAGGGCAACGCACTCGTCAAGGAGACCTTCCCGCTGCTCAAGGCCACGCCCGAGATCAATTTCATCGGGAGCGTGGAGGCGAGAGACATCACCTACGGCGGAGCGGATGTGGTTGTCTGTGAAGCATTCACCGGCAATGTGGTCCTCAAGATGTACGAGGGGGTCAGCGGCGCGCTCCTGTCCAGGGTCAAGGAAGGACTGATGTCCACCTTAACAGGCAAGATCGGCGGCGCACTCATCAAGCCGACTTTGAAAAAGACGATGGCTTCCTTCGATACGGACAATTATGGAGGAGCTCCGCTCCTGGGTCTGAACGGCCTCGTGGTCAAGACACACGGAAGCAGCAAGGCGCTTGCCATTCACAATTCTGTTTTGCAATGCATTCAGTTCAAGGAGGAACACATCAGTGATCTGATCCGGGAGAGCATCGGGAAACAGGATTCTTTATAAACGGTCATCAATAATTTAAGAAAAGAGGAATTTTTCATGGAACTGGAAAAGCTTAAGAGCATTATCGCGGAAGTACTCAATGTAGACCCCGAGGAGATCACGGCGGATACCACCTTTACGGATGATCTGGGCGCGGACTCTCTGGATGTCTATCAGATCATTATGGGAATCGAGGACAATTTCGATATCAAGATTCCCGAGGATGCTGCGGAAAATATCACTACCGTCGGACAGGCAGTAGAGATTATCAAGGAAGCACTGAACAAATAAAAGTCAGGCAGAATGTACAGGTATTCCCGGTGGATCGATCTATCGGGGATACCTTACTTTTTTTGAAGAGGACAAGCGATGCATTGCGAAGATTTAGGCTGTCTGCAGGAGATCATCGGATACACGTTTCAGGATCCGAAACTGCTTCTTCAGGCGCTGACACATACTTCTTTTGACAATGAGCAGAAGGTGAACCGGGTCGGCAATTACGAGCGTCTCGAATTTCTCGGGGACGCGGTGCTGGAGGTATATTCCTCCCGCTATCTGTATTTCGGCTTCCCGGAACTTTCGGAGGGGGAGCTTACCAAACGCCGTGCGGCGCTGGTCTGTGAGCCCGCTCTGGCGAAGTGTGCCCGCGAAATGGGCCTGGATGCCTTTATCCGTCTGGGACGGGGCGAGGAGATGACCGGCGGACGCGGACGCGACAGCATCGTATCGGATGTGATGGAGGCTGTGATCGGTGCGCTTTCCATTGATGCCGGGCTTGAACGCGCCGGTGAGCATATCCTTCGCTTTGTCTTAAAGCCGCAGGAAGGAAGCTTTCGGGAAAAGGACAACAAGAGCCTTCTGCAGGAAATGATACAGGGGCAGATCCGTAAGGAATTCCATTATGAGGTAGGGGAAAATGAGACGCCGGATCCCGACCGCAAGTTCCATGCAGCCCTGTACATGGAAGAAGAACTGATCGGAGAGGGAGACGGACACAGCAAAAAAGCCGCCGAGCAAAAAGCTGCGGGACAGGCCATTCTTTTGCTGAAGGAAAGAAAATATGTTTCTTAAAAGTATTGAGATCCACGGCTTTAAGTCGTTTGCCAACAAAATAAATTTTCAGTTTCACAACGGCATCACCGGCATCGTCGGTCCCAACGGATCCGGCAAGAGCAATGTCGCGGATGCGGTGCGCTGGGTACTCGGTGAGCAGAGTGTCAAGCAGCTGCGCGGAGGCACCATGCAGGATGTCATTTTCTCCGGCACGGAGACCCGCAAGCCTCTGAGCTATGCCTTTGTGTCCATCACGCTGGACAATTCCGACCATCAGCTTCCCACCTCCTATGAGGAAGTGACGGTCGCCCGCAGACTGTATCGCTCCGGCGAGAGCGAGTATCTTCTGAACGGCACCCCCTGCAGACTCCGGGATGTCAACGAGCTCTTCTACGATACCGGTATCGGTAAGGAAGGGTATTCGATCATCGGACAGGGCCAGATCGATCAGATCCTGAGCGGTAAGCCCGAGGAGCGCCGGGAGCTGTTCGATGAGGCGGCCGGGATCGTCAAGTTCAAGCGCCGGAAGATGACGGCCCAGAAAAAGCTGGAGAACGAGCGCACCAATCTGGTGCGTGTGAACGATATCCTGACCGAGCTCGAGCGCCAGGTGGGACCTCTGGAGCGCCAGAGTGAAAAGGCCAGGATCTATCTGAAGCACAAGGAAGATCTGAAAAAACTTGACATCAATGTCTTTTTACTGGAGAACGAACGCCTTCGTAAGACGCTCTCGGAGCTCGAAGAGAAGCTGAAGATTTCGAGTCAGCAGCTGAGCGAGACGACTGAGCGCTTCAACGGGGTTCGCACGGAATATGATGAGATCCAGGCGGCGATCACGACCCTCGAGGAACAGATCGAGGAAGCGCGCAGCGCCCTGTCGGATACGGATCTGAACCGTTCGAGACTGGAAAATCAGATCGAACTTTTAAAGGAGCAGATCCACTCCGCGTCGGAACATCGCGCCCTTTATGAGGCCCGCAGGGAGACCCTCCGGAAGGAGATCGAAGATTACGAAACGGAAAAAAGCGGACTGCTGAAGGAGAAGGAATCTTCGGACGAGGACGCGAAGCGGATCGATGAGGAAGCAGCGCTCCGTGCGCAGGCTCTGAGCGATGTGCAGAAGGAAATCGAAGCACTGACCGACGAGATCGAAGAGGGCAAGGCTCAGATCATGCAGGCCATCGATCTGCGTTCGGATCTGGTCTCCACCATCAGCAGCTACGATTCCGCGATGGAGCAGATCGAGATCCGCAAGGCGGAGCTGAGCGCCCGTATCCTGCGCGCCAGATCCGATGAGGAAGAGCGGGAGGATACGATCTCCAGGCTCGAAGAAGAGTTTCAGAGCAAGACTGAAGAACTGACCTCCATGCAGACCGAGGAAAAGACGATCGATCAGGAGATCAGCTCCCTTCGCGAGCAGCTCTCTGCGGAGGATGCTGCCCTGCGCGAGCTCCAGGGCAAGTACCATCAGGAGCACTCCAGACTGCAGGCACTCTCCGATATCGCTGCTGCCTATGACGGCTATGGCCAGAGTGTCAAGAAGGTCATGGAGCAGAAAAAGAAATATGACGGTATCGTCGGTGTCGTGGCCGATATCCTGAAGGTGGACCGCAAATACGAGGTTGCCATCGAGACCGCCCTTGGCGGAAATGTGCAGAATATCGTCACGAAGGACGAAGATACAGCCAAGAAGCTTATCGCTTTCCTGAAGGAAGGCAAGCATGGCCGTGCCACCTTCCTGCCCATGGATGCGGTAACGAATCCGCAGAAGCTGAAAGCGGAAGATGTCCTGAAGGAAAAGGGCGTTCTGGGACTCGCGAGCCGGCTGGTCACGGTCTCGGAGGAATATCAGAATATCATCGACAGCCTTCTGGGTCGTTTTGTGGTCGTTGAAAATGTGGATCTGGCGACGAAGATCGCACGGAAGTACCATTACACGATCCGTATGGTGACGCTTGAGGGAGAGCTTCTCATGCCGGGCGGTGCCATCAGCGGCGGCTCTTCGAAGAACAATATGAATTTCCTCGGCAAGAAACGCGAGATGGATGACCTGAAGAAGGCCGTCAAAAAGATCTCCGAGGATATCGAACGCAAGAATAAGGAAATATCCGATCTGAGAGAAAAGCGCAACCGGCGTCGCAGCGACCTCGAAGCGCTCCGGATCCGGATGCAGTCCGCAGTCATCGAACAGAATACCGCACGCGTGAATCTGACCACGGCCAGAGAACGTATGCAGGAAGATTCCGAGATGAAGCGCTCGCTGCAGCAGGAGCATCTGGAGATCGAGGAAAACATCCGCGAGATCGAAGTCGGCAAGGCCAATGCGACCAAACAGCTGGAAAGCTTTGAGGAGCAGGACCACGCAAGGCAGGAGAAGCTGGCCGAGCAGACCAGACAGCTCTCCGGGCTGCAGGAGCGGGAATCCGAAGCCATGGGCCGCGTCTCCGAATGGGAGATCGAGGTACACAAGACCCGTCAGGCCCTTTCCTTCAAGGAAGACAATTTAAAGCGCATCGAGGGCGAGATCGAAAAGCGCACCGGTGAGCTCGCCGAGATCGCATCCAGCATCGAGGAGGGTGAGAAATCCGGTCGTGAAAAGGAGGAGCAGATCTGCGAGATCCGTGCGACGATCGATGCTTCCTATGATCATCAGGAGCAGCGCCAGCAGGAGCTGAAGGACCGGATCGCAGAAAAGGAACGCCTCAGTGCGAAGCAGAAGAGCTTCTTCGAGAACCGTGAGAAGATCAGCGAGGAGATGAACGCCCTCGACAAGGAAATCTACCGTCTCACCTCCCGCAGGGAAAGCACGGAGGGGGCCATCGAGAACCTGATCAATTACATGTGGGAAGAGTACGAGATCACACTCTCGGACGCTTCCACCCTGCGCGATGAATCCATGACGGATCTGACGGTCATGAAACGCGACATCGCGGAGATCAAGGACAAAATCAAAAAGCTCGGGGAAGTCAATGTAAATGCCATCGAGGAATACCGCGAGATCTCCGAGCGCTATGAAACCATGAAGACACAGCACGATGATCTCATCGTGGCTGCGGAGCATCTCGAACAAATCATCAAAGAGCTGGATGAGGCCATGCGTCGTCAGTTTGCGGAGAAATTCGAGGAGATCAACCGGGAGTACGACAAGGTCTTCAAGGAGCTCTTCGGCGGCGGCAAAGGCTCGCTGGAGCTTCTGGACGGGGAGGATATCCTCGAGGCGGGCATCCTGATCAGCGCCCAGCCCCCCGGCAAGAAGCTGCAGAACATGATGCAGCTCTCCGGCGGCGAGAAGGCACTGTCCGCGATCGCGCTGCTCTTTGCTATTCAGAACTTAAAGCCCAGCCCTTTTTGTCTGCTGGATGAGATCGAGGCTGCGCTGGATGACAGCAATGTCGGAAGATTTGCCAAATATCTTCACAAACTCACGAAGAACACCCAGTTCATCGTTATCACCCACAGAAGGGGTACGATGGAGCAGGTGGACCGCCTGTACGGTATCACCATGCAGGAGAAAGGTATCTCCACGCTGGTCAGTGTCAATCTGATCGAGAACCAGCTGGACAACTGATATGAGCGGATTTTTTCAAAAGTTAAAGCAGGGTCTGTCCAGGACCCGGGACAATTTCAGCAGTGTCTTTACCCCCAATGAGATCACCGAGGATTTTTACGAAGAACTCGAAGAGATCCTTGTGATGGGGGACATCGGCGTTCATGCTGCGGAGGAGATCCTGGGACAGCTCCGGGCACAGGCAAAGGAAAACCATGTCAAAAAGTGCGAGGACTGCCGGGAGCTGTTGATGGAGATCATCGAGGAGCGCATGCGCACGCCCGAGGATGCCTACGAATATGAGCAGAAGCAATCGGTTCTCATGTTCATGGGGGTCAATGGCGTTGGCAAGACCACCACGGTCGGCAAGATCGCCGGCAAACTCAAAAAACAGGGGAAACGTGTGCTCATTGCGGCTGCGGATACCTTTCGCGCCGCAGCGTCCGATCAGCTCGAGGTATGGGCCGGCCGGGCGGATGTGCCGATCATTTCGAGCACCGAAGGCGCGGATCCCGCGAGTGTCGTTTATGATGCCGTGTCGGCTGCCAAGGCGCGGGGTGTCGAGATCCTGCTGATCGATACGGCCGGAAGACTTCACAACAAGAAGAATCTGATGGATGAGCTTGGCAAGATGAACCGTATCATCGATCGGGAATATCCGGATGCGCACCGCGAGAATCTCCTGGTGCTGGACGGGACGACCGGTCAGAATGCGCTGAATCAGGCCAGACAGTTCCATGAAGTGGCATCCATCACCGGCATCGTTTTGACCAAGATGGACGGAACGGCCAAGGGCGGCATCGCGGTGGCCATCGAGGCGGAGCTCGGGATCCCGGTCAAGTACATCGGAGTCGGAGAGGGCATCGAGGATCTGGAGAAATTTGACGCGAAGGATTATGTCCGAGCGCTTTTTGCCACAGAGAGTTCCGCGGAAGAAGAATAGGAAAAAAGGCCGGGCCGTACCTGCGGCCGGAAAGGATCAACATGAGTGAAATGCTGACGCTGCCCAAATTTGAAGAGGCTTCCGATATCGTTCGGAGAGTGACGCAGGAGACCAAGCTGGTCTACAGTGAGTACTTCAGCCAGCAGACCGGCAACAAAATCTATCTGAAGCCGGAAAATATGCAGCTGACCGGGGCTTACAAGCTGCGCGGCGCCTATTACAAGATCAGTACCTTAAGCGAGGAGGAGCGGGCGAAGGGCCTGATCACCGCTTCGGCCGGCAACCACGCACAGGGTGTGGCCTATGCGGCAAAAGCCTACGGTGCGAAGGCCACCATCGTCATGCCGACCACCACGCCTCTGATCAAGGTCAACCGGACCAAGGGCTACGGCGCGGAGGTCGTGCTCTACGGAGATGTGTATGACGAGGCATGCGCGAAAGCGTTGGAGCTGGCTGCAGAGCACGGATATACCTTCATCCATCCCTTTGACGATCTCACGGTAGCCACCGGTCAGGGAACCATCGCCATGGAGATCATTAAGGAGCTTCCGCTGGTGGATTACATCCTCGTTCCAATCGGCGGCGGAGGACTGGCCACCGGTGTCTCCACCCTTGCAAAGCTTTTAAATCCCAAGATCAAGGTCATCGGCGTCGAGCCGGAGGGGGCAGCCTGCCTGAAGGCTTCCATCGCAAACGGGAAAGTGACCACCCTTCCTTCCGTCAGCACCATCGCGGACGGCACGGCCGTCAAGACGCCCGGGACTTTGCTTTTCCCGTATCTGAAAGAGAATCTGGACGATATCCTGACCGTGAAGGATGAGGACCTGGTGGTCTGCTTCCTGGATATGGTCGAGAATCACAAGATGATCGTCGAGAATTCCGGCCTGCTGACCGTGGCCGCGCTTCGGCAGCTTCCCGCGGAAGGGAAAAAGGTCGTCTCGATCCTCAGCGGCGGCAACATGGATGTCATCACCATGTCCTCCGTCGTGCAGCACGGCCTCATCGCACGCGACCGCATTTTCACCGTCTCCGTGCTTCTTCCCGACAAGCCGGGCGAGCTCAGCCGTGTCTCCGGTGTCATCGCACAGCAGAGCGGAAATGTCATCAAGCTCGAGCACAACCAGTTCGTCTCCATCAACCGCAATGCTGCCGTGGAGCTTCGCATCACCATGGAGGCCTTCGGTACCGATCACAAGAACCAGATTATTGCAACACTTGAACAAGAAGGTTATCGCCCCAGAGTCGTAAAGACTAATATCTAATAAATCTGAAACATTCCAAGCAAGGCGGTGTCACACTCCCCCTCTGACCCCTGTGACGCCGTCGGTGCTTAGCGAAGCAAGGCGTTAGCCACAGCTGAGCTTAGCACCGCTACGTGCGTTCAAAATGCTTGCATTTTGAAAAGAACACAGGAGCGGAAGCGCGGTCAGAGGAGGAGATGTGCACCGACTTGCGCATTATGATTTGAACCTTTAGCCTGTCAAGAAAAAATACTTGACAGGCTATTTTTTTTGTAATAAATTGATACAGTACGTTTGTGAGGTTCTGCTATGGATAAGATACTCGAACAATCATTATTATATGACTTTTACGGGGAACTTCTGAACGAGCACCAAAGACGGGTCTATGAATCCTATCTCTTTGAGGATCTGTCTCTCGGAGAGCTGGCCGAAGAGCTCGGCATCAGCCGCCAGGGAGTACATGACATGGTCCGGCGCTGTGATAAATCATTGCGTGAATATGAAGACAAATTACACCTCGTGGAACGCTTCTCGCGTGCGAAGGAAGAGCTTCGCAGCATCACGGAGCTGACCGGAGGGGATCATCTGAGTGCTGAAGAAGCAGGAAAACGTCTCAAGGAAATCCGGCGGCTTGCCTCCGCTCTGGCGGAAGATTTCTAAAGGACGGACAGAGGATGGATAAAGCGTGGCATTTGAAGGATTAACCGAAAAACTTCAGAATGTATTCAAGAATCTTCGCGGCAAGGGAAGACTTTCCGAGGAAGATGTCAAGATCGCTCTGAAGGAAGTAAAGATGGCGCTGCTCGAAGCGGATGTCAACTTCAAGGTCGTCAAGAACTTTACAAAGACGATCGAAGAGAGAGCCATCGGCCAGGATGTCATGAACGGTCTGAATCCCGCACAGACCGTGATCAAGATTGTCAATGAAGAACTGACTTCCCTCATGGGAAGCGAGATCACCGAGATTGCATTTCAGCCCGGCAAGGCCATCACCGTGCTTATGATGGCCGGTCTTCAGGGTGCCGGTAAGACGACCGCCACAGCAAAGCTGGCGGGTCAGTTCCTCAAAAAAGGGAAGAGACCACTGCTGGTGGCCTGCGACGTCTATCGTCCGGCCGCCATTGAACAATTGAAGATCGGCGGAGAGAAGGTCGGCGTTCCTGTTTTTGATATGGGAACCGATCACAGACCTGCACAGATCGCTGCCGAAGCGCTGAAGGTTGCGGAGAAGGACGACCGAAATGTCGTCATCCTCGATACTGCCGGCCGTCTCCATGTCGATGAAGACATGATGAACGAGCTGCGTGAGATCAAGGATACGGTTCCGGTTCACCAGACGATCCTGGTGGTGGATGCCATGACCGGACAGGACGCGGTCAATGTCGCGTCCCAGTTCCGGGAACAGATCGGAATCGACGGCGTCATCCTTTCCAAGCTCGACGGCGATGCCAGAGGCGGTGCGGCCCTTTCGATTCGCGCGGTGACCGGATGTCCGATCCTGTATGTCGGTATGGGCGAGAAGCTGACCGATCTCGAACCCTTTTATCCCGACCGCATGGCCGGAAGGATCCTCGGCATGGGCGATGTGCTTTCCCTGATCGAGAAGGCGCAGGAGTCCATCGACATCGACGAGGACAAGAGCAAGGACATGATGTCCCGCATGAAGAAGGGCAAGTTCGACTTTGAGGACTATCTCGAAAGCATGCGGCAGATGAACAATATGGGCGGACTCGGCAGTATCCTGAAGATGATGCCCGGCATGGGGATCAGCGCCGATGATCTCGAAGGCATGGTGGACGATAAAAAGCTGAAGCACATGGAAGCCATCGTCCTGTCCATGACGCCCGAGGAGCGCACCAATCCCAAGCTTTTAAATCCGCGGAGGAAGAACCGGATCGCGCGTGGCGCAGGCCTGGATATCGCGGAGGTCAACCGCTTCATCAAGCAGTTTGAACAGAGCCAGAAGCTCATGAAGCAGATGGGCGGCGGCAAGCGCCGCGGCGGTATGTTCGGCGGTATGGGGAATATGTTCGGCGGTGGTCGTCCGAGATTCCCGTTCTGAGTTGATTTCGGAAGCAATGCATTCCTGATCATAGAAGTAACCAATTTTATAATTTTACGGAGGAAACAAAAATGGCAGTAAAGATCAGATTAAGAAGAATGGGTCAGAAGAAGGCTCCTATGTATCGCATCATCGTGGCGGATTCCCGTTCTCCCAGAGACGGCAGATTCATCGAGGAGATCGGCACCTACGATCCTTCCACCGATCCTTCCACCTTCAAGGTAGACGAAGAAGCAGCTAAGAAGTGGCTTGCGAACGGCGCTCAGCCCACCGAGGTTGTCGGAAAGCTCTTCAAGGTAGCGGGGATCGTAAAATAAGTCTGTATATCATGCTTCGAGTAAAGGAGGCCAGATTTGAGAGAACTTGTTGAAGTCATTGCCAAGGCTCTTGTGGACCATCCGGACGAAGTGGAAGTAACCGAGCGCAAGGAAGGAAAAAATATCATCATTGAGCTCCGTGTTGCTCCTTCAGACATGGGGAAGGTAATCGGAAAACAGGGAAGGATCGCCAAATCGATCCGTTCTGTTGTGAAGGCTGCCTCCACGAGAGACAATATCCGAGTGGATGTCGATATCATCGACAAGTAAGGTCAGAGGATTACATGCAAAATTACCTGTGGGAGGACCGTTGTCCTCCCACAAGTTATCTAAGGAAATATGGAAGAATATTTAAAAGTAGGAATCATAACCGCTTCACACGGGGTCCACGGCGAGATGAAGGTCTATCCCACCACGGATGATCCCGCGCGCTTCAAAAAGTGCAAGACGCTCTATCTGCAGCGAAAGGGCGTCCGCGAGCTGAAAAAAGTCGAATCCGTTCGCTTCAGCGGAGAATTCGTCCTACTGAAGCTCGAGGGGATTGAGACTCCGGAAGAGGTACACACACTGCGCCAGAGCGAGCTCTATGTGGATCGCGCACATGCCGTCCCCCTCGAGGAGGACGAGTATTACATCGCGGATCTGATCGGCATGGAAGTCTATGATGAATCGGGCGCTCTGCTCGGTACGCTCCGGGATGTGCTTGCCACGGGAGCCAACGATGTCTATCAGATCGATCTGACGGATGGCAGGGAGCTTCTGCTTCCGGCGATCCATCAGTGCGTGCTGGAGGTACATCCGGAAGAAAACCGCATGAAGGTGCATGTGCTTCCGGGACTGCTGGAGGAGCCTTAAGAGGAATGAAATTTCACGTACTCACGCTTTTCCCGGAGATGATCGAGTCCGCAGCCGGAACCAGCATCCTCGGCAGAGCGATCAGGCAGAAGCTCATAGAATTAAATACCGTCTATATCCGTGATTTTGCCGGGAATAAGCACGGCAAGGTGGACGATTCCACCTACGGCGGCGGTGCGGGGCTTTTGATGCAGCCGCAGCCGGTGTACGATGCGTACCGCTCCGTAAGTGGGGAGAGGAAGCTCCGCACGGTCTATCTGACACCACAGGGAAAGCCCTTTACGCAGGTTATGGCAGGAGAACTCGCGCGGGAGGAGGAGCTCGTCCTTCTGTGCGGCCATTACGAGGGGATCGACGAACGGGTCCTCGAGGAGATCGTGACTGACCGGATTTCCATCGGGGATTATGTGCTGACGGGCGGCGAGCTGCCGGCCCTGATCCTGATGGACGCCATCTCCAGGCTAATCCCCGGCGTACTGGGCAATGAATCCTCCGCCGAGATCGAGAGCTTTCACGGAGATCTGCTGGAATATCCGCAGTATACCAAGCCCCCTGTCTGGCATGACCGAATGGTCCCGGAGGTGCTTTTTACCGGGGATCACAAGGCAATCGATGCCTGGCGGTTGGAGCAGCAGATCCGGGTCACGAAGGAGCAACGTCCGGATCTGTATATGCGTTACGAGCATACCCAGCAGATCTTGCGGTTCCTGCAGAAGCGGAAAAAAACGCACACGCCCGGTATGGACCTGCTGCGGACCGGGACGGGAGTGGTGCTCCTGGAGGAAGGCGGGTATGTCCTGATCGGTTCCTTTGACCGAAAAGAATTGTATTTTTACCGGTGCGAAGGCGGCGCCGGACAGAAGATGACAGATCCGAAAGGTGCGCAGAAGGCCCTTGACGCAAAGCTGAAAAGTCTCCTTCAAAGCGTTCCGGGAGCCGCGTTACGCTGTGAGGAAGATTCCCTTCGCACGCTTTCTTCCGTGATGGGAGAGGAAGGCAGCTTTGTCCCGGAACAGCTCTTTGTCTACACGGAGCGATCGCCCCTTCCGATGCCGCGCCATGCAACGCCGGAGGAAGAAAAGGAGATCGCGCTCCGGAGCAATCGTGCTTTTCACGCGGGGCATACCCCGTATGTATTTCTGTCCGATTCCGAGTCGGCCGAACGGTATGAGCGCTATCGTTTTTATCCTTCCGAGGGAGCGGTTTACCGCTTTTGGGTCCCGGAAGAATGATATTTTGGAAAAAACATGCACTTTTCGCGAAAAAATGCTTGCTTTCCGAGCGGAAAAATGCTAAATTTTTAATGTTGTGTTAGGAAGATGGTCCTCTGTTACCGAAGTGGTATTAAGAACATCCTTAGGAAAGGAGTTTTATATGAACGACATCATCAAAGAGATCGAAGCCGAGCAGCTCAAGGAGAGCGTGGATGATTTCCGCGTAGGCGATACCGTTAAGGTATATGGCAAGATCAAAGAGGGTAACCGCGAGAGAATTCAGATTTTCGAAGGCACTGTCCTGAAGAGACAGGGCGGCGGAAATCGTGAGACCTTCACCGTACGCAAGACTTCCGGCGGCATCGGTGTGGAGAAGACCTGGCCCCTTCATTCTCCCAATGTGGAGAAGATCGAAGTGGTTCGCAAGGGTAAGGTTCGCAGAGCGAAGCTGAACTACCTGCGTGATCGCGTCGGTAAGAGAGCAAAGGTCAAGGAAGCAATGCGCTGATCGCATTCCATCGAAGGCAAAAGGGCAATCGTCTGAGGACGGTTGCCCTTTTCTCTTACCCCCCATTATGCTAAAATAGATAAGATGTGGAGATAGCGATGGCGAAGCATAAAGGATTAACCTTTTATCAAAAAAAGAAAATCATCGGACCCAAAATGCTGCATGAGATTTTTTCCTGGCTGATCAGCATTCTGATCGTGATGTTCCTGGGGATCGTGACGGTGTACTTTTTCGGCATGAGTTCCCATGTGGTGGGAACCTCGATGGAACCGGAGCTTATGAGCGAGCAGGAGATCCTGATCGACCGGTTCTGCTATGTACTTGGCAGTCCGCGCTATGGGGATGTCGTTTTGTTTATGCCCAACGGGAATCCCTATACACATTATTACACCAAGCGTGTGGTGGGGCGTCCCGGGGATACGATTCTGATCTCGGACGGCAATCTCTATGTCAATGGGGTTCTCAGCGATGTCGTGACGGAAAAGATCCTCGATCCGGGGATCGCAGCTACCGAGCAGGTGCTCGGCACCGGTGAATTCTTTGTCATGGGGGATAAGCCTTCCTCCAGTGAGGATTCCCGTTCGGCCAATATCGGCTTTGTCCGGGAGAAGGATATCGTAGGTAAGGTCTGGCTGGCTCTGCCGGGAGAACGGTTTTCGCTCAGCTACGTCAGGTGAAGGAGCAGACAAAGATGAATTATCAATGGTACCCCGGTCACATGACCAAAGCGGTGCGCGCCATGCAGGAGCAGCTGAAGCTGATCGATCTGGTGATCGAACTGGTGGACGCAAGGATCCCTTTCAGCAGCCGCAATCCGGATATCGATCAGCTCGGGAAGGGAAAATATCGTATTCTGGTCCTGAACAAGGCAGATCTCGCGGACGCATCCGCCACGCGGGCCTGGAAGTCTCATTATGAAACCATGGGACTGCATGTACTCGAGCTGAATGCGAAAAAACCGGATCTTCTGAAGACCTTAAAGCCCATGGTCCTGGAGGTGTGTGCGGACAAGATCGAACGCGACCGAAAGCGCGGGATCAAAAACCGTCCGATCCGCGCCATGGTATGCGGGATCCCGAACGTGGGTAAGTCAACCTTCATCAATTCCATTGTCCGTAAATCCATTGCGAAGACCGGGAACCGTCCCGGCGTAACGCGCGCAAATCAGTGGATCCGGACGGATGCGGGGATTGAGCTGCTCGATACGCCCGGCATTCTGTGGCCGAAATTTGAGGATCAGGTGGTCGGAAGGAATCTTGCCTTTATCGGATCGATGAACGATGAGATCCTGATCCCGGAAGAGCTTGCCACCGATTTCCTGCGGGAAATGGAACGGCTTTATCCGGGGGCTCTGGCGTCTTATTACAAGGTACAGGAGGAGGAAAATGCGGCGGACCTGCTCCGCAGCATTGCCATTGCGCGAGGATGCATCAAAAAGGGAGAGGAGCCTGACCTCGAGAAGGCTTCAAATCTGATAATGGAGGATTTCCGAATGGCGCGGCCCGGCCGCTTTACCATGGAAAAAGCTGATCATGACTAAATTGCAGAAAGAACTGCTGTCCACAGCCATCTATATTCTGGTGGTACTCGGACTGGCACATTTGATGATCAAGTATGTCGGACAGAGAACCGTCGTGGACGGAATCTCCATGGAGTCCACCCTGCAAAACGGCGATTCTCTCTGGGTGGACAAGCTTTCCTACCGCTTCCACGATCCGGAGCGCTTTGATATCGTGGTCTTTCCCATCGAGGACAAACCCGGCACCTTCTACATAAAACGTATCATCGCGCTTCCCGGCGAGACGATCTATATCGATGAGAAAGGAACCATCTTTATTGACGGGGAAGCACTCGTGGAGAGCTACGGGAACGAAGTCATCTCTCCCGAGCGGCGCGGCAGAGCGGCGGAGAAGGTTCGCCTCGGGGAGGATGAGTTTTTCGTCATGGGCGACAATCGGAACAATTCCTCCGACAGCCGGTATGAAGTCGTGGCAAATCTGGACCGCGATATCATCATCGGGAAAGCGGTGTTCCGCCTGTATCCCTTCTCCAAGTTCGGGATCGTGAAATAATCGGTGGAGCGATAATATGAGCAAAGCAGAAGAGGCAAGAGCAAGGAAGGAAGCAGCCCTGCAAAAGGAGCGGGAGCGCATCGCCGCTCTGTGGGAATATGAGCGTCAGCACCCGGAAGCACAGCTGATCTGCGGGATCGACGAGGTCGGACGCGGACCCTTTGCGGGGCCGGTGGTGGCGGGCGCCGTGATCCTGCCGAAGGACTGTGACATCCTGTATATTAATGATTCCAAGAAACTGTCCGAAAAAAGAAGAGAGATGCTTTTTACCGAGATAAAGGAAAAAGCGGTCGCCTGCGCCGTGGGGGTCGTTTCTCCCGCCAGGATCGACGAGATCAACATCCTGCAGGCGACCTATGAGGCGATGCGGCAGGCGATCGCAGCGCTGGGCGTCGTTCCGGATCTTTTGCTCAACGATGCCGTGACCATCCCGGGCGTGGAGATCCCCCAGATCCCGATCATCAAGGGGGATGCCAAGAGCATCTCCATCGGTGCGGCGAGCATCTATGCGAAGGTTTACCGGGATCACCTGATGGAAGAATTGGACAGCGTTTATCCCGGGTACGGCTTTGCGAAAAACAAAGGGTACGGGACCGCGGACCATATCGCAGCCCTGCGCACCCTCGGCCCCTGTGAGATCCACAGGAGAAGCTTTATTCACAATTATGTCTCTTAGAATGAACCCAGCCCTGAAGGAGAAGAGGAAGTATGGCTGATTTTTTCAATGCCAATTCCATAGGATCCTACAACGGTGCGACTGCTTCCGGGATCGCGCGGAGCGCGTCTCCTGCGCCGGCTGCGCCCCCTGCAGGCGTATCCTCCGGGGATGCGGTTTCCTCTTTGCATGCGGGCGATACGATTCAGGCCCAGGTGGTGGACCGTCAGGGAAGCGATATCACGTTAAAGCTCCCGGGGGATCAGATCCTGCAGGCGAAGATCCAGCAGAGCATCCCGTCCCCCGTAGGGACGACGATGTCTTTTCAGGTGCGTTCCAATTCCGGCACGCTTTCCCTCAGCCCGCTCTATACAAATACCGCTTCAGAACCCACCGCGATCCGCGCTCTGAATATGGCCGGATTGCCTTCCTCCGCGCCCGCAGTCTCCATGACCTCCTACATGATGCAGGCCGGACTGTCCATCGATCGAAGCTCCCTGCTTCAGATGTTCAGCAGCGTAAATGCGCATCCCAATGCGCCGATCACGGACATCGTGGATCTGACCAGACTGGGACTGCCGGTAAATGATACCAATCTGCAGCAGCTTTCGGACTATAAGAATCTTTCCTACGAGCTGGGAAGCGGCATGCAGGAGGTGGCGGATTCCGTCCGTCAGACGCTCATGGATCTGATTTCCAACGGTGACGTAACCCGCGCAGGCGCTTTGATGGAAGGTCTGACGCAGATGGCACTGGGGGGCGAAATCCCGGAAGAGCTGTCTTTGCTGCGCCCGGAACAGTTATCGGATCAGCAGATGACCGGTGAGAAGCTGCCGGACGGTTTCGCAGACGGGGCACTTCCTGCACAGGTCTCTCAGGCGGAGGGACAAAGCGCCTCCGTGGATGCGGCGGGGCGCATGGTTTCGCAGCCTTCCGCGGATTCGAACGCGAACGGGGCCGGTCCGCTTTCCGTGTCCGATCTGCCCGTCTCATCCGATACAAACGGATCCTCTGCGGCGGAATCTGCGGCCGGGAGCGCTGCTGCGCCGGACGCTTTGCATGCACAGGCGCCCGGGAGCGCTGCGGAGCGCGCCCTTCTTTTACTGCGTGGACTGCAGGCACAGGAGGCATCGGAAGAGGCTCCGAACGCGTCTGCGCAGGGATTATCCGCAAAAGGGAATGAAGTTCCTTCCATCGTACCGGATCCGGCGCTTCCCGGAAACGGGGCTCCGGATGGGATCCAAGCAAATCCCGATGCACCTGCTTCGCCGCTGTCCCAGGCCGGTCTGCCGGAGCAGCTTCCCGCCGAGATGCGGCAGGTGGCGGATCTTCTGACCTCCCTCGGAGCAGAGACGAACCTGGATAATGCATCGCCGGCCCAGCTCCTGCAAACGCTCGCCGGCACGATCCATACCCTCCTTGCAAAAGGAGATCATGCAAACCTGCACAAATTACTGCAAAGCCCGGACGTGCGGGATCTGACCCTGGATCTTCTGAAGAGTCAATGGACCATCACGCCCTCCGAGGTCTCCGACAAGGAGAAGATACAGAATCTCTATCATCGTTTGAATACGCAGCTCGAGCAACTTACGCAGACACTGGAAAAACAGGATCTGACAAATACGTCAGCTTTTCAGAATTCCTCCAACATGCATCAGAATCTCGACTTCCTGCAGCAGATCAATCAGATGTATGCCTACGTGCAGCTGCCGATCCGCCTTTCCCAGGGAGATACCGCCCACGGAGATCTGTATGTCTATACCAACGGGAAAAAGCTGACCGGCAACGAATCCACCGTGAGCGCCCTCCTGCATCTGGATATGGAGCATTTGGGGCCCCTTGACGTGTATGTCGCCCTGGACCGGAGCGGGATCGAACAGAAGGTTTCCACCCAGTTCTATGTGCAGGACGATGAGATCCTGGACTTTCTGGACGCGCACATGGACGAGCTGGTAAAGCATCTGCAGTCACGCGGATATCCCTGCTCCTGCAAGATGCATATCCGCGGAGAGCAGGAAGCGGAAGGAAATGCAGAGACGCTGCCGGATCAAAGCGGCGTGAATTTCCTTCTGGTCTCCCAGGCGCATATCCGCGGCGGCGATATTTCCTTTGACGTGCGCACGTAAAAAATATGTCCGGAACAAGATCCGAAAAGAGACCGGCACAGAAGGGAGGAATCGTCATGGCGGATCCGGAGAAACCAAAGAAACCAAAACAGGCCATCGCACTGGAATACGATCCGAGCGACGAGGCCCCCAGAGTCATAGCCTCCGGGCGCGGACTCGTCGCAGAGAAGATCATCGAAAAGGCGAAGGAAGCGGATGTCCCCATCCACCGGGATGACAAACTTGCGGATACGCTGAGCCGGCTGGAGATCGGAGACATGATCCCTCCCGAGCTCTACGAGGTGGTGGCGGAGATCCTGATCTTTGTCGATTCGATGGATAAGATCAAGAACAAACTGAAGTGAACCTTACACAAGTATCATGAACAAACGAAAGCTGGGAAGCGAAAAGGAAGCGCTGGCTGCAGCCTATCTGGAAAAACAGGGGCTCTGCATCCTGGAGCGCAATTACCGGTGCAGAAGCGGCGAGATCGATCTGGTCTGCTCCGATGGAACGTATCTGATTTTCACCGAAGTAAAATACAGAAAAAATCCGGTCCTGGGAAATCCGCTTGAGGCGGTGACGTCCTCCAAGCAGCGCACGATCTGCCGCGTGGCGTCCGTTTATCTGCGCTATCACGGATGCGGCTGGGGAACCCCTGTGCGCTACGATGTCATCGGCATCTGCGGAGAGGAGATCACCTGGATCAAAAATGCATTCCCACATCAGGGGTGAGGAGCAAACATGGCAAATATACTGGTATGTGATGACGATCACGAGATCGTGGACGCGATCGAGATCTATCTGGCACAGGAAAATCATACGATCTTCAAGGCCTACGACGGAGAACAGGCCCTGGAGATCCTCGGGAAGGAAGATATTCAGCTTCTGATCATCGATGTCATGATGCCGAAGCTGGACGGGATCCATACGACACTGAAGGTGCGGGAGACGAGCTCGATCCCGATCCTTATGCTGTCCGCCAAGTCGGAGGATACGGACAAGATCCTCGGCCTGAACATCGGGGCGGACGATTATATCACCAAGCCCTTTCATCCGTTGGAACTGGTCGCGAGAGTAAAGTCTGCCCTGCGCAGATATACTTCGCTGGGGAGCCTGAAAGGGGATGAGAGCGTCTATCAGGTTGGCGGTCTGGTGGTCAACGACGAGAGCAAGACGGTGACGGTGGACGAGGAGCCCGTAAAGCTGACGCCCATCGAATACAATATCCTTCTTTTGCTGATGAAGAATCAGGGCGTCGTTTTTTCCACGGATGAGATCTACGAAAAAATATGGAACGAGAGCGCGTACGGAGCCGAAAACACCGTGGCCGTGCACATTCGTCACATTCGTGAAAAGATAGAGATCAATCCCAGGGATCCAAGGTATCTGAAGGTGGTCTGGGGCGTGGGCTACAAGATCGAAAAGCAGGGGTAATTCCTTTTATGAAAAAACATACCTTGCGACATCTCCTTCTGGTATTCCTGTGTCATCTACTGGCAGCGGGGATCGCCATGGCCGCAGGAGATATCCTTTTTCATACCAACATAAAAGTAAGCTTCTTGGACCAAGAGAAGACCTATTATCTCGATCCGATCGGATCCAACGGAGAGAGCTTTACGGATTCCGAGATCTTTACCGATATCTTCACGACCGAAGCGGAGGATGTGCTGACCTATCTGGCGATGCGCCGCATTCTGGAGACAGAGTACGGCTTTGATATAAGCCGCCCCATCAATATCACGGAATATGCGCAGAGCGAGGGGGCTTCGGACGACACGGACATCCCTGCCTGGTACTCCCTGGATGAACTGATCAAATGGGGACGGTTCGGGATCACCCACAACACGCGCACCATGGGACTGAATGAATTCCTTCAGTACTATGGCAATATTTTTTATCCGCAGAATTTTGAGATCAGCGCGGGTGGCAACGTCTCGTTCACGGGATACCATCATCTCGAGCAGCAGAGGACCGGCTTTGATCCGCAGCTGATCGTCTTCATGGAGGAGAATGGTCTCTCGGCCATCCAGCTTCAGCGCGCCGCGCTGGACTATATCACGGACCGTGTCCCCGAAGGGACCATTCTGATCAGCGAAGAGGAGGGCGGTATCGTCAATGTCACGATCCCGATCCTCGTATGGCGCTACAACACCACCCGCGGCGTACGTTCCCTCTCCGGTCTGTGTACCAACTGGGTGGATTATTTTGCGCTGCAGCGGAATCTGGAAAAAGCCATCACGGAGCTGTCCATGGACTATGAGATCTACCGCAAGGGGAAGTCGATGTACAGCCAGGGAGATACGAACCTGATCTATGTCGTCCGCATGACGCAGGAAGACGGCTCGGTGCTGACCTACACCAACGATACCGAGTATCTCGGAACGACGGATGAGGGGCTGACCGAGATGTTTTCCGAGAATATGGAATACCTGATTTATTTCCAGAACAATCTCGAGTATTCCGGCCTGTCGGATGTCCCGGAGAGCGCGCTTTCCCATGTGCTGCGTCTCTATTCCAACGCCTATCCCGACGATACCCGTATCTGGATGTATGTGGATCTGGACAACCGGTGCGAGACGGATGCGTTTTATAAGGTGGGCACCCGCTACAACGAGATCCGAAACAATATCCGCAACAGCATCGTGATCGCGTTTATTCTGTTTCTGCTCTGGGTGGGGCTCTTTTTCTACAATGTCAGCGAGACCGGGAAGGAGTACGGGCCGAACGGACAGGAAAAATACGGTCTGTACCTGCATGACTATATTTTCCTGGAGTTTGCGCTCGCATTTGGCGTGCTCGGCATTCTGATCCTGCGAAGAGGCGCGTCGGATCTGTCCATTATGACGGAGAAGATGTATTCCCCGGAGGCCGTCTTTGGCGAAATCAGCTTTCTGCAATCCTACGGAAGCTACGGCCTGTTCGGATTTCTGGCGAGCCTGTTTTTGATCGGTCTGTGTCAATCAATCGTCCGCCGGGTCCGCTGTGGGATCCTGTACCGGCAGTCCCTGCTGTATCTGTTCCTTCGCTGGGTGAAGGAGATCTACCGGAGGATCTATTTTCACCGGAACATCAGTCTGCAGGCGCTCCTGCCGTACAATCTGTTCCTCTTTTCCAATCTGGGACTGATCTTCCTGATCTTCCGCTTCTGGAATACGCAGAGGCTCATCGCGGCCGGTCTCATTGTAGTCCTGCTGGTCCTTGACACGCTGGTGGGGCTGCACCTGATGAAAAACCAGACCGAACGACGGGAGATTGTGGACGGGATCGAACGCATCCGGAACGGTGAGGTGAACTACAAGATCGACTCCTCGCATCTGTCGGTGGAGAATGCCCTTCTGGCCGATGCCGTCAACAACATCGGCGACGGCATCGAAAGTGCGGTCAATACCAGTATGCGCGACGAGAAAATGAAATCCGACCTCATCACGAATGTCTCGCATGATCTGAAGACGCCTCTCACTTCCATCATCAATTACGTGGATCTGCTGCAGCGTCTCGGCATCGAGGATCATCCGGCCGCAGATTATCTGCATGTACTGGGCGAGAAATCCCACCGTCTCAAATTCCTGCTGGAGGATCTGCTCGAAGCGTCCAAGATCTCTTCGGGCAATATCGAGCTGAACATGGAACGGCTCAATCTGTCGGAGCTGATGAATCAGTGCTGCGGGGAATTTGAGGAAAATCTCGAGAAACGCCATCTGACACTGGTCATGGAACTGCCGGAGAGTGCCTATGTGCTGGCGGACGGACGCAGAACCTGGCGCGTCGTGGACAATCTGTTCCAGAATATCTGCAAATACGCGATGGAAGGGACAAGAGTCTATGTCACCATCCGCTCGGTGGAAGGGAAGATCGAGCTTTCCATCAAGAATATTGCAGAAAAACAAAGCTCCCTGCAGGGCAGGGAGCTGACAGAGCGCTTTATTCGCGGAGATGAGTCCCGCTCCACGGAGGGAAGCGGTCTGGGATTGTTTATCGCCAAAAGCCTGACGGAGATCCAGGGCGGGGAATTCCACATTTCCATGGACGGAGACCTCTTCAAGGCTACCATGATCTTCCCGGAATACGGGATGGATGTGGTGGCGCCTTCGGCCACAGGCGAATCGTAACGATCCGGGTCAGATGTCAAAATAGGCCCGGCGGTTGTAGGCATCGAGGAAAGCGTGCATCTTTTCCGTATTGTCCATGACATTCGACATGGAAGCATCGTGGTTCATAAAGTCGATGATGGAAGCGATGAACTTGCTCATGTCCGCCTCAAGGAAATAGGGCTTGGAATAGATCTCGGGCGGCAGATAGGTCAGATTTGTGGTGATAACCTTGTCAAAATAGCCCTTTTCATAGGCGGCGTCAAATCCTGCCAGCCCGTCGGTAAACAGGCCGAAGGTGGTGCAGATGTAGACGCGTCTCGCGTTCATCTCCTTGAGCTTTTTGGCCGTATCGAGCATGGATCCGCCGGAGGAGATCATGTCATCGATGATGATCACATCCTTGCTGTCGATGTCGTCTCCGAGAAATTCATGTGCGACGATGGGATTCTTGCCACCGACGATGCGGGTGTAATCCCTGCGCTTGTAGAACATGCCGGTATTGACGCCGAGCACGTTGGCAAAATAGATGGCGCGATCCAAAGCACCCTCATCCGGCGAGATCACGACCATGTGTTCCTGATCGACCAGCAGATCGGGTTCATTGTTGAGCAGCGCCTTCACGAAGTGATAGGGCGTAAGGAAATTGTCAAAGCCGCTGATCGGCGTGGAGTTCTGAACTCTGGGATCGTGCGCGTCGAAGGTGATGAAATTGTCGACGCCCATATCCTTCAGCTCGGACAGTGCATAGGCTGCATCGAGACTCTCGCGGCCGCTTCTGCGGTGCTGACGTCCCTCGTAGAGGAAGGGCATGATGACATTGATGCGGCCCGCCTTGCCATCGCAGGCGGCGATCATGCGCTTCAGATCCTGGTAATGATCGTCCGGGGACATGTGATTCAGAAATCCGTTCATCTCATAGGTGACGGAATGGTTGCAGACATCCACGAGGATAAAGATGTCCTTGCCGCGGATGGATTCGTTGACCTGGCCCTTTCCTTCGCCGCTTCCGAAGCGGGGCAGGAAATAGTCCAGCATATAATTGCTCTCACAATAGCCGTGGAAGGCAGGATCGTTTTTGACCTTGTCATTGTGGACATCCTTGCGGAACGCCACCAGGTACTGGTTGATCCGTTCCCCCATCGCCTTCATGGAAGGCAGCACGAGGAGCTTGAGCGGTCCCACCGGCATCGTATTTTCAAGTTCTGCAATATTGGGCATAAATGACCTCCTAAGATTTACCTCTACTTTATAGCATTGTAATAGTGACACGTCAAGGCAAAAAGGGTAGAATAATGCCGATGAAAAGCAAGCAACATACCGTAAAAAACGTGATTCCCGGAAGCATCGCCGAGGAGCTGGAGATCGCACCGGGCGATAAGCTCCTTTCGATCGGCGGGGAGGAAGTGGAAGATATCTTCGACTATCAGTTCCTGACGCAGGAGGATTATCTTGAGATCCTGATCGAGAAACCGGACGGGGAGCAGTGGCTTTTGGAGGTCGACAAGGATCCGGAGGAGGATCTGGGGCTGATCTTCGAGTCCGGCCTCATGGATGAATACCGTTCCTGCTCCAACAAGTGCATTTTCTGCTTTATCGACCAGATGCCGCCGGGCATGCGTCCCACCTTGTATTTCAAGGATGACGACTCGCGCCTGAGCTTCCTGCAGGGCAATTACATCACCCTGACCAATCTGTCGGAAAAGGATATCGGCCGCATCATCCGCTATCGCCTCGAACCCATCAACATTTCCTTCCACACGATGAACCCGGAGCTCAGATGCAGGATGCTGCACAACCGCTTTGCGGGAGAGTCCCTTAAGAAGGTGGACCGGTTCTTCGAAGCCGGCATCCACATGAACGGACAGATCGTCCTGTGCAAGGGCTTTAACGATGGTCAGGAACTCGAATTTTCCATTCGGGAGCTTCGGAAATACCAGCCCTATCTGGAGAGTGTCTCGGTCGTGCCCGTCGGACTGACCAGATTCCGGGAAGGACTGGAACCCCTGGAGCCCTTTACGCCGGAGGATGCACGTGCGGTCATCGCCACCATCGAACGCTATCAGAAGCTTTCCTTCGAAGAGACCGGCATGCATTTTATCCATGCCAGTGATGAATGGTATCTGACCGCCGGACTCGAGGTCCCGGAGGAGGAGCGCTACGACGGGTATCTGCAGCTCGAGAACGGCGTGGGCATGGTGCGCCTTATGAAAAACGAATTCGATGAGACGATGGAGAAATTTCGCGCCGCAGGTACGCAGCCGGCTCCGAAGGAGATCTCTCTCGCCACCGGGATGCTGATCGCTCCCGTGATCGAAGAGCAGGCCCGGCGGATCATGGAAGCCTGGCCCCAGATCCGGCTTCATGTCTACCGGATCGTCAATGATTTCTTTGGTCCGCGGATCACGGTGTCCGGCCTCCTGGTCGGAGCGGATCTGATGCATCAGCTTACCGGCAAGGATCTCGGCTCTGCCCTGTATTTGCCGGAAAATGTGCTGAGAGCCGGAGAGGATGTCTTTCTCGACGATATGACGAGAGGGGAACTGTCCGCGGCTTTACAAGTGCCGATTCATACTGTAAAATCAGGTGGTTGTGATTTGCTGAAACAGATTTTTGAGTAAGAGCAGGTAAGAAAGATGAGTAAGAAAACAGGACGCCCCATTGTAGCTGTGGTTGGACGCCCGAATGTAGGGAAATCCACCCTTTTTAATACCCTGGCCGGAGAGCGCATCTCGATCGTACAGGATACGCCCGGTATTACCCGGGACCGCATTTACGCGGATGTCACCTGGCTGAAGTATGCCTTCACCATGATCGACACGGGAGGCATAGAGCCGGAGAGCAAGGATGTGCTGCTTTCGCAGATGCGGGAACAGGCACAGATCGCCATCGATACGGCGGATGTGATCATTTTTCTCGTGGATGTCCGCTCGGGACTGCAGGATGCGGACGCCCAGGTGGCGGACCTTTTGCGCAGATCCCATAAGCCGGTGGTCCTCGCGGTCAACAAGGTCGACAATTTTGAAAAATACGAAGCCGATGTGTATGAATTCTACAATCTCGGAATCGGAGAGCCGATCCCCGTATCCGCGCAGAGCAAGCTCGGACTCGGAGATCTGCTGGACGCGGTTGTCGCTTATTTTCCGGAGGGAGCAGGAGAGGATACGGAGGATACCAGACCCCGTATCGCCATCATCGGAAAGCCGAATGTGGGCAAATCCAGCCTGATCAACAAGCTGCTCGGCGAGGATCGTCTGATCGTGTCCGATATCGCCGGCACCACGCGCGATGCGGTTGACACGGATGTCACCTACAACGGAAAGGAATACGTATTTATCGATACCGCCGGACTTCGCCGCAAGAATAAGGTGAAGGAAGACCTCGAGCATTATATGATCCTGCGCACCGTTGCGGCGGTGGAGCGTGCGGACATCGCGGTCCTTGTGATCGATGCCCAGGAGGGCGTAACGGAGCAGGATGCCAAAATCGCCGGTATCGCCCATGACCGTGGCAAGGCCGTGATCATCGCGGTGAACAAATGGGATGCCGTGGAGAAGGATGACAAGACCATCTACCGCTTTACCGAGGATATCCGTCAGGTTCTTTCGTTCATGCCTTATGCGGAGATCCTCTTTATATCTGCGCTCTCCGGACAGAGGCTTCCGAAGCTCTTCGAGACCATCGAGGCGGTCAGTGAGAGCCAGAATATGCGTGTCGGCACCGGTGCGCTCAACGAGATCATGTCCGAAGCGGTGGCGATGCAGCAGCCGCCCAATGATAAGGGAAAGATCCTTCGGCTTTATTACATCACGCAGGTGGCCGTGAAGCCGCCGACCTTTGTCATCTTTGTAAATGACAGGGAACTGATGCATTTTTCCTATACCAGATATATCGAAAATCAGGTTCGAAAAACCTTCGGCTTTCGCGGGACTCCGATGAAATTCATCATTCGCGAGCGGGGGGAGAACGACGATCAATAAGGAATTTCGGAGGTAAATCATGGTTCGTCTGTATGCATTTTTGATCGGATACATCTTCGGCCTCTTTCAGACGGCCTTCATCGTGGGTAAGGCAAAGGGGATCGATATTCGTCAGCACGGAAGCGGCAATGCCGGCACCACCAATGCCCTTCGCGTGCTCGGCCCCAAGGTGGGGCTGATCGTCTTCGCGGGAGATATGCTCAAAGCGATCATCGCCTGCCTGATCGTGAAGGCCCTGTTCTGGAACGCCCATCCCGAGATGGGATATCTGCTCCCGGTTTATTGCGGAGCGGGATGCGTTCTGGCGCATGATTTTCCGTTTTATATGCATTTCAAGGGCGGTAAGGGGATCGCGGCTACCGGCGGTACGGTGATCGGCGGACTTCCCTGGCCCTTTACCGTGACCGGACTGGCGCTTTTCTTTATTCCCTTTTTTACGACCCATCTGGTCTCCATGTGCAGTTTGCTTCTGTATTCCGGACTCTTTATCGAGATGCTGATCATCGGCCAAAACCGGCTCTTTGCGTTTGCACAGATGAGCCCTGCCTGCATCTATGAGACCTATGTTCTGTTCGGTCTGCTAATGGCGCTGGCCTTCTGGCAGCATCGGAGCAATCTTGTGCGGCTGTTCAAAGGAGAAGAGCGCAAGACCTATCTGAAGAAAAAAGCGGATAAGGAGACTTAAAATGGCAAAGATATCGGTATTGGGCGGAGGTACCTGGGCGATCGCCCTTGCGGTGCTTTTGTCCCACAACGGACATGATGTGATGGTCTGGTCGGCGCTGCCGGCAGAGATTGAGAGCCTGAAGAAGGATCACAGACACCGGATGCTGCCGGATACGATCCTTCCGGATGATCTGACCTATACGACGGATGACCGCGAGGCCGTCACCGGACGGGACCTTCTGGTCATGGCGGTGGCAAGCTCCTTTACCAGAAGCACGGCAAAGCGCCTGGCTCCCTATATCGCGGACGGTCAGCGGATCGTGGACGTCGCAAAGGGCATCGAAGAAGGCACGCTCAAAACGCTTTCCGAGCAGATCCGGGATGAGATCCCGGCTGCGGATATCGCTGTACTTTCCGGTCCCACGCATGCGGAGGAGGTCATCAAGGGACTCCCGACCACCATCGTCGTCGCAGCCTCCCGGCAGGAGACCGCGGAGTATATTCAGAATATCTTCATGAGCGAAGTCTTCCGCGTCTATACCGGTTCCGATATACTGGGCGTGGAGCTCGGCGGCGCGCTCAAGAATGTGGTGGCTCTGGCGGCGGGTATGGCCGACGGCATGGGCTACGGAGACAATGCGAAGGCTGCCCTGATCACGCGCGGGATCGCGGAGATCTCCAGACTCGGACACGCTATGGGATGCAAGGCGGAGACCTTCTACGGACTCACCGGTATCGGGGATCTGATCGTCACCTGTGCGAGCATGCACTCCCGCAACCGCAGAGCCGGCATCCTGATGGGACAGGGCAAATCCATGGAGGAAGCCATGGCCGAGGTACAGCAGACGGTCGAGGGTGTTTATTCCGCCAAGGCCGGACTTGCGCTGGCACGCAAATATCAGGTATCCATGCCGATCATCGAACAGATCAATCTGGTCTTGTTTGAGGGGAAAAATGCGAAAGAAGCCGTGAAGGAGCTGATGCTTCGGGACAGGAAGGCCGAAGTTTCCGACACGGAGTGGAACTGAAGGAAAAAAGAGAAAGCGCGCTTTCGGTCTCGCGGATCGAAAACGCGCTTATTTTTTCTCTCAGGCGATGACATCCTTTATGGCCTGCAGGATCTCGGCGGTCACCTTCGGCTTGTTCATGGAGTACAGATGGATATGCTTTACGCCGTTGTCCTGAAGATCCCGGATCTGGCGCGCAGCATAATCGATGCCGGCCTTGCGCATATCCTCCGCATTGTCGCCGTACCTTGCGATGAGGTCCGCAAACTGCTTCGGGATGGAGGAGCCGGAGAGCGTGACGGTGGTACCGATCTGTTTTGGGGAGGTGATCGGCATGATGCCGGCGCTCACGGGAATCGTGATCCCCTTGGAGATGGCACGGTCCATAAAGGTGTAGAAATAATCGTTGTCAAAGAAAAGCTGGGAGATCAGATATTCCGCACCTGCGTCCTGCTTGGTTTTCAGGTGGCGCAGATCCGTCTCCATACTGAAGGCGTCAAAATGCTTCTCCGGATAGCAGGCACCCGCAAAATGGAAAAAGTCATCCCTGCGAAGGAATGAGATCAGATCCGTCGCGTGTTCGAATTCTCTTGCCTCAAACTGCTCATCCGTCATATCCTTCGGACGGTCTCCCCGAAGCGCCAGGATATGTGAGATGCCGTGCTGCTTTAAGGCTTCCGCAACCTGCGATACGGACTCTTTTGTGCTTCCGACGCAGGTGACATGCGCGATGGCGGGAATGTGCAGCGTATTTTCTATGTAGGAAGCGATCTCGATGGTTTTGCCCGCCCGCGATCCGCCGGCCCCATAGGTGACGGAGATAAAATCAGGGGACAGAGCGCCCATATCGTCCAGTACGGAGAAGGCAGAGGCGAAATCATCGTCCTTTTTCGGGGGAAAGACTTCCAGGGAAAATGTTTTGTCCGCGGAGAAAATGTCTTGATTCATTTTATGATTTCCTTTCGGTATGGACCTAGCTTTTCCTTGCTTTTAGACCTCAAATATCGTAACATAGACATGTATGTTTTTCAAGAATCCGAAACCGGCGCAGGCCATTTGTGTTGACCGGCCCGGTTATCGATCATCGGAAATGGATGGAAGATTTATGGCAAAGGAATTTCAGGGAACCAAGGATTATGTGGCAAGCGAGCAGCTCCTCGCGAGCGTGAATATTGCGATGGCGCTGCAGAAGCCTCTGCTCATCAAGGGCGAGCCCGGAACGGGCAAGACACAGCTGGCGCAGGCCGTGGCCGACAGTCTCGGCAAGGAGCTGATCATCTGGAATATCAAGTCCACGACGAAGGCACAGGACGGACTGTATATGTACGATACGATCCAGCGTCTGTACGACGGACAGTTCGGAGTCGAAGGGGTAGATGACATCGCCCGCTACATCAAGCTCGGTAAGCTGGGTGAGGCCTTCGAGAGCGAGGAGCAGGTGATCCTTCTGATCGACGAGATCGACAAGGCGGATCTGGAATTCCCCAACGATCTGCTGTGGGAGCTTGACCAGATGGAGTTTTACATTCATGAGACCCATCGCACGGTGAAGGCGAAGCATCGCCCCATCGTGATCATCACCTCCAATGCGGAGAAGGAGCTTCCGGACGCCTTCCTTCGCAGATGTATTTTCCACTACATCGATTTCCCGGATCGGGAGCTGATGGAGCAGATCGTCCGGGTGCATTATCCCGATGTGGAGGCGCATCTGCTGCAGGAAGCCATGGATGTTTTTTATGCGATCCGCAATATCCATGACATCCGCAAAAAGCCCAGCACTTCCGAATTGATCGATTGGGTCAACGCCCTTCAGATCGGCGGGATCCCCACGGAGCAGATCAAAAAGGAGCTTCCGTTCATCGGCGTGGTGGTAAAGAAGGATGAGGATCTGGAGATCGTCCGGCACGGCGGGTTGAATTAATGTTTATCCAATTCTTTGACACCTTAAGAGAAAAAGGTATCCATGTCACGCTCGGAGAATGGCTGGATCTGCAGGAGGCGCTGGACAAGGGGCTCTGCGGCGGAACGCTCACCGGGTTTTATTATCTTGCCCGCATGATCCTGGTCAAATCCGAGACGGATTACGATAAGTACGATATGGCCTTCGAGGAGTGCTTCAAGGCCGTAGAACATGAGACGGAGGTCGGCGCACAGATGCTGCGCTGGCTGGACAAGTCGGACATGATGGAGCTCGCCCACGAAGAGGCCAGAGATCATCTGAACCGGACGGAAGATCTGATGATCGACAAGGACGATGTGGAGGAGAAATTCAAGCAGCGTCTGAAGGATCAGAATGAGGAGCACAACGGAGGATCCTTCTGGATCGGCACCATGGGGAAGACCTCCTTCGGAAACATGGGAGGCAATGTGGGAGGCGTCCGGGTGGGCGGTCAGACAGGCTACCAGAGTGCCTTTTCCGTGGTGGGGGCCAGACGATACAGGGACTGGCGGGATGACCGGGTCATCGACAACAGACAGTTCCA
>JAEEGH010001806.1_pt1 | contig 60280 bp, 43 predicted proteins | sample 9134181 | NCBI WGS metagenome assembly JAEEGH01 (sample SAMN16246544, study PRJNA631951) | gut metagenome | biome: gut microbiome; feature: rumen; material: DP-attached | host: Bos | place: Iran: Karaj | collected 2018-10
GTGAGACCGAATACAGCGTTACCAGCTGTAACAGTTACTTCAAGGTTCTTTGAATCTACGGACTTAACAACTAAGATTCCAGACTTGGAAGCATTGATACCTGCAGTTGTTGCATTTGTAATAATTGCGTGGTTGTCGGAGTCAATAGAAATCTTGTAGAGAGCCTGTACACCAGCGCCTCTTACAGAGTTACCGAAGCTTGCAGGACCACCCGCTACAGTCTCACTGGACCAAGTAGCAAGATCATCGCCATCAACAAAGCCCTTTACGTACCAGTAAGTAGTACCGTCATCTGACTTCTGGGAGATGGAGTTGATGATACCATAGCTATCGTTAGTTCCAACTGCAGCTGCCTTGTTAACTGCGAGAGCTACGAGTTCACCCTTGTCGTTTACAGCACTGCCTAAAACAAGTCCAGGAGTATTGTAAGCAACATCCTTGTTCAGATCGGAAGTCTTTCCGATTGTCCATTCGTCTTCACCAGCATCATACAGGAAGATTACCAAGCTAGATGCGAACTTAACTGTTCCGATTCTTGTTGCTGCATCGTTGACCTTACCGGCACCAAATGCTGCAGCTGTAGTTTTCTTCAGGTTGTTAACCTTGCCGGAAGCATTGAAGGAATAAGTGATAACCTTGTTTGCGGCAACGCCTGCCGGAGTTCCTACAACGCCAGAAGCAGTTTCATATTCCTTAACTGTACCATCCTTGAGGCAAAGACCTACCATTGTTGTGCTAGCTGTAACTGTTGTGCCAGTGTCAATTCTAGCACCAATCCATACACCGTAGTTGCCTGCAGTTTCTTCATTAACATCCCAGTAAGCGATGTCACCGTCATAGTTGAGGTAAGCAGTACCCTTGTCACCAACTGCGATAGCATCTGTAATTAATGCAGCCTTGCCATATTTAGTTCCTTCGAGGGTTACCTTTGAACCTGTCTTGTTGAGCTCTGTAACTTCGCCTGTTACAGTCTTAGTACCTACAGCGAGCTTTGTGATATAGCCGGTTGCAAGTCCGTTTGAAGTGTAAACTTCAATTACATTATCCTCTGCAATCTTCTCGAGTGAAGATACGCCGAGAAGTGCGAAAGAGTTCATGTCAATTTCACCATTCTTGTCTGGCTTGAACTTGTAGTCAGTACCGTTTACATTAATCTTGCACTTTGCAGCATTAAGGTCTCCGGATTCGAACTTGTCCATGTTAGTTACATCCCACATCATTACGGAGTAAACTTCGGTAATAGTCTTACCGGAGAGCTTTACTGCGATTGTGCGAGTATCTTCTTCCATTGCAGCATCGAATGCAGCTTTGTTTCCTACAAGAGCAATGCCTGAGAAGGAAGTTGCATTAGCGGTATCGATTGTAGTTGTGAAAGTGCCTCTCTCGAACAGTAAAGGAGATTCTGTGTGACGAGCATAGTTTGCATTTGCATAGTCCAAATAGTAAACTGTGTCATCAGTTTCGAATTCGCCCTTTGCGGAGTTAAAATCACCTGTGAGAGTTGTGGAGAGAACTTCTACTGCAATAATTTCACCGTCGTTGTTAACCCATCTGTTTACATACTGACCAACGTACTCATTAACATTAATAACTGCAGTTGCAGCAGCAGTATCAGTAAGTACAGCTTCGCCGATATCATTACCGCCGAGGCTTCTGAGCATGCTATTGTAAACTACAGGAGGGCCCTGAGTTACAACCTGTCTTACTGTATCTCCATCAGCATTGATGTATACGAGGTCCTTTGTCAGTGAGTTGTAGATCATCTGTGCAGCGGATGCTCTATCAGTAGTTGCATTTGCATTTACATCATCATAAAGGCCTAAAGTCTGTCCCAATGCGATGTAGTTTGCAGGCCAAGAACCAACGAGTTCCTTTGCCTGACTAGTGTAACCGAGAGCGCGACAAATCATTGTCATTGCTTCGTTTACAGTGATAGTCTGGTTAGGACGAGCAGTTCCGTCTTCATAACCAGTCATGATGCCCTTGCTGTTGCAGTAGCCAAGATAAGCTACAGCCCAGTGGTCAGAAGCAACATCCTTGAAGGATGAAGTCTTGAAACCCTTAAGAGCGGATTCAGGAATAGCAAGTGCTCTTGTCATCATAGCTGCGAACTCTGCTCTTGTAACAGCGTTTGCCGGCTTGAATGTACCGTCATTGTAACCAGTAACGATACCAAGGTCATTTGCCACTACGATAGCGCCTTCATTAGCATTGCCTGCAACGTCAGACATGTTAGTTGTCTTTGTTTCAGCAGCGAATGCCATGGAGAAGCTACCAAGTACCAGTGCGAGAACCAGTACTAAGGATAATACCTTTTTCATTTTGAGTGTCCTCCTAAAAATAATTTGTCTTCGAAGGGGGTAAAAAGCTTTTGCAAACTATCTTCCCCTTCCGAAGATAATTTGACATTTCTGATAGTGGACATAGTAATCCCATGCACCCTATCATTAGCATTATACAATCTTGTGAGAATACTAGTCAATCTCTAAGGCTGTTTTGTAACACAACCGTAACAAATTGCCCCTTTTGCACATGACTATCTTAATCACAGTCTAAATATACTACACAGCCCTCAAAATGTCCATTACAGCAGTATTACAAGTCTGTTAATACACTGCTACATATTATTACGGTATGTTACACGTTCCACTTGTTAAAACCCACAGCCGGTGTTATAAATATAATATGAAGATTTTATACATCGCATCTACATTCGGGCACATCAGATCCTTTCATCTGCCCTATATAAACGCTCTGATCGCAGAGGGCCACAGCGTGGACGTTGCCGGAGCCGGAGACCCGGCGGGCATCCCGGCGGAGGCCGGCACTTTTATTCTGCCCTTTGAAAAGCACATGTCTGCAAGCTCCAATTTCAGAGCAGCATCCATGCTAAAGCACAGGCTTTCAGGCGAGCGTTACGACATCGTAATAATGCACACATCGCTGGCCGCATTCTTTACCAGGCTCGCGATTCGCAGATTGCCAAGCCATGCCCGCCCACGTGCGGTGAATATGGTTCACGGCTATCTTTTTGACGCAGCCACACCATTTGCAAGGCGCACAGTTTTGCTCGCCGCCGAAAAGCTTACGGCCGGTGTCACAAATCGCCTAATTGTAATGAACGATGAAGATTTAAAAATCGCGCTTTCGCAGCATCTTTGCAAAAGCGATTCCGAAATATACAAAATCCCCGGCGTAGGCTTTGACAGCCACAGATTTTTTCCTCGCAAGGCAGCAGGCACTGTAGCATCATGCGCCTCTACCCCAAAGACGTTCAATATGATCTATGCGGCAGAGTTTTCTGCGCGCAAGAATCAGGCTTTCCTGCTGCATGTCCTAAAGGCGCTTCGCGAAGAAGGCACCGCCTGCAGCCCGAAAATCGATTACCGCCTGACCTTAGCCGGCACCGGTGCAGAGCTTGAGAGCTGCAAAATACTGGCAGGCGAGCTTGGCATTGCTGAATTCGTCTCCTTCCCGGGCTTTGTACATAACATCGAAGACTATTATGCCGCAAGCGACCTCTCGCTTTCTGCAAGCCGCAGCGAAGGCCTGCCGTTTAATGTCCTCGAATCCCTCGCCTGCGGGCTGCCCGTAGTGGCAAGCCGCGTAAAGGGCCACTCGGACCTGATTCGTCCGGGGCAAAACGGTGAGCTCTACGATTTCGGCGACATTGCAGCCTGCAAAGCCGCAATAAAAAAGGTCTGCGAAAACACAGACCTTTATCATCCTACCGAAGGCATTGAGCGCTACGCTCTCGAAAATGTCCTCGAATCTAATCTTTCTTTACTACTATAATATCCGCGATGTCCTCATCATCCTTTCTGATATCGTAAAGTCTTACCATATCACCCTTTCTGATTGATTTGAGGCTCCCGGCTTCGTATGAATTCCCGTCGCTTGCGAGAACATAAACGCTGGCGTCGGGATTTACTTCATATATCCTTGAATCCACGCCAATCTCGTTATTCCTGTCAACAATCGCCGAAACTGTCGCCCAGGTGCCACCGGTCAGAACCTTGAACTCCTTGCCCCTCTTCATCGCAGGATTGCTTGTCACATGCGTCACCTCTCCCGAAGTTACGGCAATCTCAAAAATCGCACCCTCTGCAAATGCAGCATTTATTTCTGCTATTCCCGGCATAGTCACGCTCTCATTCTTTGCCGCCCAGTGGGTCTCGTGCCCCGCAACCAGTGTTTCAAGCGCAGTCACAGCCATTCCGTCCGAATTCTGAACCGTCACGATTTCATTAATCACCGCATAGACATTACCCGAAAAGCCCACATCCGAAGGCAGAATTATTACATTTATCTCATCGCCTTTAACACCGCACCAAGCCTTTGTCAGCACGCCCTTGTACTTGAAAAGTTCCGCAGGTCTGTAAAAAGCCGCGCCGCTTTCGAGCTTCATCTTTTTATTGTAGTCCTTTGAAAGACCGTAGGTGTAAACCTTTACATCCTTTGAAAGTGCCACGCCACTCGATAAATCACCTACCAGCAGCTGTGAAAAGTCCGCAGATAATTTTCCGCCCGGGCAGTACACCGCATCCTTGACCTTTCCGTAAGAGCCCATATCAACATCCTGAGTTACGATATCGACCTCTTCGGGATTCTCAACCTCTCCGGTTTCAGGCGCAAGCGCCTTTTCCACCGCTTCGTTCATTACCGCGGCGTTTTCTTTGATACCGCTCTTTCCGTTATATGTAAGCTGTGCTGCCATCCACTTTGCAGCAGCAAGGTTTGTCGGATGGTTGCCGTTTTCATCAACCATGCCCGTGCCGCTGAAAAGTCCCAGTGCATCCGCCGCATTCACATAGTTTGCCGGCCAGGTTCCGCTGACCGTATCATCCGCGCCCGAAGCTCTGACCAGCATTGCGCAAAGCTCCGCAACGGTAACCTTGTTTGAAGGTCTGAAGCTGCCGTCCTCGTAGCCCCGGATTATGCCGGCTGCCGCAGCGTAGCCGATGTAAGGTGCTGCCCACTTGGCGCCGGAAAGGTCTGTGAACCTGCCCGCAGACAGTGCCGCGGAGCTGGTGAGAAGCTCTTCGCCGGTGCCGATAGTCGCAATGACGATCTTGCAGGCCTGTGCCCTGGTCAGGTTGTCATCCGGGTGGAACAGACCGTCCACATCGCCTGTAATTATCCCTTCGCTCATCAAATCCTCTACGGCTGCCGTGTATTCCTTGTCCTTCCAGTCTGCTGCCGCTTCATCCGCAAACGAAACCGCAGTTCCCGCGATTACCATAGAAAAGCACAGGACAAATGCGAGGATTCTATTTAAACCTTTCATTCTCTTCATTTTAAATTTCTTTATGTCCGTAGCGGACATCTCCTTCCCTATACGTATCAATACATAATATATTAACAGATTTTTAATAAAAATCCATTACAAAAGCTTTACATTTCCGTTTTTTAAAAGACAGGGCGCGTTTTCTGTATTATACTATACTATGTAAAAGTATCTTTGCGAATAAAACTCACAGAAAGGGGTTTTTCGATATGTTAAGTATGCTCACAAAGAACATCAGGCGGCGCATTGCGGCCGCGGCTCTTACGGTGATATTTGCGGCGACGTCCTTTGGCGTAGTGCTGCCATCGCATGCGGCACTGCTCTTTACTGATGTAAAAGGCACCTGGGTTGAAATGTACGTGGTAAAGGCGATAAACTACGGCATCGTCTCGGGCTATGACGACAGCAACCTCTTCAGGCCGAACAACCCGGTAACCCGCGCAGAGTTCTGCATGATGGTTAACAACGCTTTCGGCAATGAAAAAAAGGCTGACATAAGCTTCAGCGATGTCGAAAAGGGCGCCTGGTACTACAATCCTATTGCAATCGGCGTAAACGCGGGATACATTCTCGGCTATGACGATGGCACCTTCCGCCCGAACGCCAACATTTCGCGTCAGGAAGCCGCGGTCATCGGCGAGAGGCTGCTGCCTTACGACAAAAAGGTTGCAAATATAAAAAAATATCCGGACTACGGAAAGGTATCCGACTGGGCATATGCTTCGGTACAGCGCATAGTGGAGCGTCAGTACATGGGCGCCTATGATGACGGAAAGCTGCATCCGACCGATGCCCTGACACGCGCGCAGGCTGTAAAAATCATCTGCGATATCGTGGACAAGGAGCGCATAGTAACGGACGAATCCACCTGCACAAAGGCCGGTCAGACCTTCAAGGACACCGTCTATGTCGGCGATTTCACGGTTGACAAGGCCGTTGCCGGCGGGGATGTCACATTTGAAAACTGCAACTTCCTGGGAAATCTTTATGTATACGGCGGCGGTGAAAAGAGCATTCACCTGAAAAACTGCCGCGTAGGATATATGGAGGTCGCTCGCACGGATAACACCGTCCGCGTGGTTGCCGAAGGCGATACCACGGTCGGCACGGTTATGGCAAAGAATTCCGTAATCCTCGAGGAAGACGACATCTCGAGAGTAATGAAGAACCCCGGCTTTAACCTCGTATATGCGGGCTCGGGCGCTACTCTGAAGCTTGAGACCGGTGTGTACCAGAAGGTTCGTGTGACGGAGGGCCCCGCAAATGTGAGCCTTGACTACGATGCATCGCTTAATGCGCTTACTGTAGCGGCGCCTGCGGCAGGAACTTCAGTAAGCCTGGAAGAAGGTGCTGTACTGACGAATGCTTACGCCTATGCGCAGTGCCACTTCCTCGGCGACGAGAGGGTGATCAGGCTGTACTGCTTCGCTAACGGCGTGACATACGAGCTAAAGCCTTTCTACATCGAGACGGCAGACACGGTGACAAGCGGTGCGATTTCGGCAAAGGGCGAGCTGATTCCTGTGATGAACCCGGCCGATGGCAGCACGGGCATTTCGCTGAACCCGACTATTACGATTTCGTTCTCAAAGCCGATTTATACCGGAAACGGGCAAAAGGTTACGAGCGATTATATTCTTGAAAACGTGTATTTTACGGCAAAGAAGGAGGGCGGCAGCGCCACTGCCTTCAAGGCAAAGATAAACGACTCCGCGACGCTGATAACGATTACACCGACGGCGGAGCTGAAAAAGAAATCGAAGTTCTTTGTGTATTTTGCGGAGGACGTTTTCCGGACGCAGGAAAAGAACAGCAGCAAGCAGTATGAATACAATGCGAAGTTCTCTTCTTCATTCACCTGCAGCGACGGAAGCAGCGACGGTGTTACGTTCAAGCCTGTAAACGGCTCGCGCGGCCAGGCAACCTCGCTGAAGCCGTCGATTACGTTCAAATCTTCAATTCTTCCTGCGGACAGCAATTACAAGGAGCTGACTGCGGATTACGTTCGCAGCAAGATTTCGTTCAGGAAGGTCGACTATTCGGAGTTCGACGATGACGATGATGATAAAAAGAGCAGCAAAAGCAAAGATGATATAGACTACGAAAGCAACGGAAAGCGCGTGGTATTCAGCGCCGAGGTTGCAAAAAAGAACAAGGGCATCACGATAACGCCGAAGGAGCCGCTCGAAAACGGCTGCACATACTATCTGGCCTTTGGCGACAACGCATTCAAATACGAAGACAGCGGCGAGGTTATCGGTTCGCAGTATATCCTCTTTACTGTCGGTTATGTGATTCCGGAGGTAAAATACACGCCGGCGGATGGTCGTTCGTATGTAAAGACGGATGCCGACATAAAGATTCAGTTCGACCAGCAGATGTTCACAAAGGATCTGAAGGAAATCGACGCAAATTATATAAAGAATAATGTTAAATTCCGTGACAATACTGCGGGCGCAGATGTGGCATTCACAGCAGATATGACGGAAAAGACAGCGGGCACGATGCTGACGCTCGACCCGGTTTCGCTCCTCGCGGACGGTCACGAGTATACAGTTACCGTCCCCGAAAATGTCTTTATGAACAAGGACAAGAAATCCCCTGTAAACACATCGACTTCGTTTACAACGGGATATACCACACCTGATATTAACTCGGTTTCCGCAACGGGCACGACAAGCCTGGTGACTGCGACGATTACGGCAAACATGACAGCCGGCGGCTACGTTCGAGTGGTGCCTGCAAGCACTACACTGACAACGGCAGCAGAGGTAAAGAGCGGCGGCACCGCATTTACTTCGATTGAAGGCTCTCCTGCTGCAGTAAGCATCAGCGGCAGCTACACGGGCGGCGCGCAGTACAAGGTCTACACCTACATCTACACCGGAAGCGCAACGACTCAGGTTAAATACGCTACTGTAACGATTACTCGCGATGTGGCGGCGGCAAGCTCATTCGTGCTGCAGGGCAGGACCGCGGGCGGCTCTAATGTGGGAAGCTCGGTTTCTGCTTCGGTAGCAAGCGGCACCACGGCTTACACGATGACCCTGCCGTACGGCTCGCAAGCCTTTAACCTGACGGTGAACACCGCTTCGTCGAATACAGTAAGCTATGATGTTTCGGGCGGCTCGTCCTTTACGGCGGCGGCAACATCCGGCACGATTACAATTCCTGTTACGATCGATAATGCCGCAGCGGACAAGAATGTCAGCATTCGTCTAAGCGGCTCCGAAAAGGTTGACACGACATATCGCCTGACTGTAAAGGTTGCGGGAAATCCTACGCTGCAGGCTGCCACATTCGGCGGCACGCTGGGCAAGCTCGGTGACGGAGCGTACTTCGTTTCCGCCTCCACCTCCGCTGTAACGGCAGACTTTACCGCTGCCGATCCGAATGCTAGGATTCAGTGCTCACCGATGTCCGGGCAGAGCAGCGGTACCGGCACTCTTTCGGGCAGCCTCCCGCTGACCGCAGCAGAGACCACCGTAACGGTTACCGTAACCTCCAACCAGGATACGCAAACCTACACCTACAAGTTCACCAAACTCCAGTAGGCGAATCTGAGGCGAATCTGGGGACAGGCACCAAATTGGATTTTTGGCTAAAAAGGGGACAGGTCAAACGACCTGTCCCTTTTTTAGCTTTTTTTCCAATTTGGTGCCTGTCCCCAGATTCGCCTTTTTCGCCTTTAAATCCGAGGCAGACCTACGATGCCCGGATAAGCCCAGCCTTTCTGGGTTTCCCAGACTGTCTTTCCGTACTCTTCGTTAAGGAGTGTAATCAGCTTGTACTTGCTAAGCGCGGAGAACGAAATGTCCTCGCTGCCCTGCAGCTGTGCCTCTGTCAGTCCGTAGCTCTTTTCAAGCTTTGCAGTCCCTTCGTTTTCGTAAACGGCTGTGTCGCCGTTTGTCTTTGAGAAGAAGCAGTAGTTAAACGAGCTCTTGTTGCTGCCCGCCAGCTGGCCGACCATGTCGCCGGTTACCTTGCCGACCGAGTAGCAGTAGTATACACCCGAGCGGTTCAGCCCAACCAGACCTCCCGCGTAGTTGTTTGATTCGACCTTGCCTGAATTATAGCAGTTGCGAATCTTTGCCTGGCTTTCGCCCACCAGCCCGCCTGCGCGGTAATCCGAATATACATATCCTTCGTTATAGCACTGAGTAAGCAGCGCATCGTCAACCTGCGCAGCAATCAGGCCTCCCGCATAGCTTTTGCCCTTTACGGTTCCCTGATTGATCGAATAAATAACTTTTCCGGAGTTTGTACCGACGATACCGCCCGCACCGTTTCCGCATACTTCGCTGATGTTGTAGCAATAGCTTACTTCGGATTTGCTGTCGAGTGAGCCCACGATTCCGCCGTTTACGCCACTACCGGTAAGGTTGCCGTTGTTTGCGCAGTTTTCCACGGTCACGCCGGAGCTGCCGCCATCAGTTGCGCCGACAATTCCGCCCGCATTGTAGCCCTTGCTCGATACCGAGCCGCGATTGAGGCACTGCTTCACATTCGTGCCCTTGCCAAAGCCGAGTAAGTTTCCTACGATTCCGCCTACCGCCTGGCTGCCGCTGACATCACCGTCGTTGATGCAGCCGGTGATTGTACCCTCAATCATGATATATCCTGCAATTCCGCCTGTCGCAAACTGCGAGCCCTTTACAGTGCCCTCGTTCTGACAGCCGGAGATGTTTGTTACCGTGTATCCCACGATTCCGCCGACGTAGCTTGAACCGCTGACATCTGTCTTCTTTTCGATCAGGCAGTTAGTGACGCTGCCTTCGTTGTATCCCACGATTCCGCCGGTATACTGACCGCCGTTTATCGTGCAGGATTTCATCATCAGATTCTCGATTCCGGCATCCTTATTAATATATCCGAAAAGTCCCGAATACTGATTTGTTGTCTGTACATCAAGGCCGATGATTGCATGGCCGTTGCCGTCAAATATGCCGTCGAAAGGCTTTTTCTTTGTTCCGATCGGACACCAGTTTCCGTTCTTGAACGGCTCTATTTTTTCATCTCCGCTGCCGGCCGGAGCGAAGTCCGTGTCAATGCGAATGTCGTTTGCGAGAATGAAGTAGGAACCGTCGCCGATGTGCTCCCTGATGTGGTTAAGCTGTGCTTCGGTAGAAATTACATATGGGTCCGAGCGTGTGCCGCGGCCTTCGGTGAAGGCCCCCTTGTCCTTGTCGTGCTCGCCTGTGCAGCCCTTGTTGCTGCCGGAAACGCTGACTGACCTAAGCGCAACCTCGGTGGTCTTCAGAATTGCGTCTAAATCCATCTTTGTCGCAGAGGTGGTGTCAGTCACAGCCCCTGATGTAACAGCAGGCTGTGTCGTGATTGCGGAGCCTGTCGTGATATCGCTTGCACTCTGCTTTGGTCCTAAAATGCGCGTCTCCTTCTTTACGACGTTGAGGAGCAATGTCGCTGCCTCCGCTCTGGTCAGAGCGTTTGTCGGGTTAAAGGAGTTTGTGTCGTCGCCCTGCATGTAGCCTCTGACGAAAACCTTTTCGACATGGCTTGCTGCCCAGCTTGCAATCTTGCTTTTGTCCTTTATTCCTTCGTATTTCTGCTGACCTGCAACCATTTCGTCATAGGTCAGTTCCTTGCTTGGATCTATGATGGACGACACAATTTTTGCCGCTTCCTGACGGGTAATCATCAGGTTTACGCCAAAGCTGGCATATCCATCCTTTTCAACTGTCGTCGTTCCGTCAGTTATTCCTGCGGCAACCGCTTTTGCAACAGTGGTTGCGTACCATTCGCTCGGTACTACGTCGCAGAACTTTGAAACGTCAACGCCTGTCGTATCCGGCTGAGCGCTCAGCACATTGACTACCAGTGTGAAAAACTCCTGTCTGTTCATGAGGTTTTCAGGCTTGTACAGATAAGTGCCGTCGTACTGCTGATAGCCGTTTACGATTCCCCTGCTCGCAGCTTCCTTTACAATCTCTGCCGACCAGTGTCCGGTCAGGTCTGTGAAGTTCTTTGTCTCCGCAAAGCTCTCCTTTACGCCAAGCATCGAGCCCGGCATCATGCCTGCCATAGTAAGCACTGCAAGACAGGTTGTCAGAATCCTTCCTAATCTCTTTTTTGTCTCTTGCTTCATTTTTTCTCCCCTCATTCATCTGCTTTCTGCTTTGCCGCACGGCTTCTGGTGTCCGGAATATCCTCCACCTGCAGCTCTCCGCGGTACAGCCTGTTTGCCATTTCCTGCACATTTATAGGGTGCGTGGTGTAGTCGTCATCGCCGTTTTCATCGACGTCTGTCACCTTTTCCCGTTCAAGTCTTTCGCGCATCTGAAGCGCCCGACGTTTATCGTATTTCAGCTTTGCGTTTTGCCGTCGCTTTCGGGACCTCTCCGCACGAGTGCGGTCGTTGTACCTCGCCAGCGCTATGCAGAACAGAAACGTCACAACGGCAAACGTCAGCATCACCCTCGTTGTAAGAGTGTGCGTTGCCACTCTGTATATAAAGAACAGCGAGACCGCTATTTCAACTATTCCGAGAAATCTTTGCAGCATAGTTATCTGTTATCTTTGGTTATCTTTATTTATCCTTATAAACCGTTAAATTCTCAACACCGTTTTCGGAAGTAATCTCAGCCGTTCCGTCATGGTGCTGCTTTATCTTTAATGAATCTCCGACATTGAGCTTTTTCCAAGCCTCTTCATTGACCGTGTAGCTGATTTCCTCATCGCCCTTTACCGAAACCGTTATATGGTGGCTCGATCTGCGCTCACCCTCGCGCTCGTCACTTGCCAGCGTCGGCTCATTCCACTTTGGATTGTGGTCCGTTCCCGAAGCATCAGAGGTTCTGATCTCTACCCATTTATCTATATCGTAATAGTACTTCGTCTGATATACAGGCTCGTCCCTGTAGATAGGCGTCTGCACCTCTTCGGTGTAGGTCTCCGTTACATAAACCGGCTCCTCGTGCGAAACCTCTTCAAAGTTTCCGTTTCCGAGATCCTCGTACTCGTAAACCGTCTCGTAGTGATCCAGCACCTCGCGCGTCTTTTCAACATATTCTGTCTGATAGTGATCTATTACCTTGTCATAGTGATGAACCTCATTCTTTTTCTCGTGGAGGTTCGCCCCCTCAGGGAGCTCCCAATCGCTCTCTTCGACATTCTGATACTGCTCAACCGCAATTGAGCGTTCCCACGAAATGCCGGTAATCTGCGCATCGAGGTTCTTTGGCATAAAGATTGCCATCAGAATTGCGATGATTGCTACCGCCGCGATACCAAAGCCAATCAGGCGCTTTTTCTTTGCCGCTGCGCGCTGCTGCTCGAGTGCCGCATTGTCGCGCTCCGCCTTCTTTGCTGCCGCTGCATCAGTCTTTGCCTGTTCTTCTCTTCGCAGGTCGTGGTAGTTCTTTTCGCTGTCAGCCTTTGCCGCGCCGCAGCCCTTGCACTTCTCGGCATCGGCCGGATTCAGTGCGCCGCAGTAGGAGCAGTACCAGTCCGCCTCGCGCGAAACCTTCTCGGCTTCCTCGTCAGAGAGATAATTTTTATCCTTCATGTAAAACTTTACGTCGTCGCCGCGTGGCTTGCCACAGCCCGGGCAGTTGCGAACATCGCCGCTTATTCCTGTAGTTCCGCACGAACTACAGTCCCAGTAGCCTTTGATAATCTTGCCCAACTTATTGTTCCTTTCTTTCCTTTAGTAGTGTTTATTGTGTTAGTGGATAAGCTTGAAAAGCTTATTCTTGTCGTCTGCGTCATACTCGAAGCCTACGCTCCTGTAAAAGTCCGGATTCACCGGGCACAGCACATAGACCGCCTTTGCGCCAAGCTTCGCCGCTTCTTCAACCGTCTTTTTCAGAAGCATTCCGCCAAGCTGCTTGCCGCGCACCTCCTCGATCAGCGCCACGCCGCCGATGAAGTACTCGCCTTCATGCCGTGTAAGCGTCATACCGCCGCAAAGCTTTTCAGTCGGGCCTGCGACTTCCTTTTCCGGAGTTGTAACGCCGGCAGGGCAGCTCCTGCGACTCTGGATTGACTTCATCTCAAATGCCGCAACGATCTCATAACCGTCTCCTTCGCCGTTTTCCTTCATGCCAAACGGCTTTAGGCCGTAGTGATAGAACATATCATAGAGTTCTTTGTAGTTTTCATGCGTAGGCTTTACGCGCTCGAGCCTGAACATCGGCTTTCCGTGTGAGCAGCCGCTGCAGCCCTGCGCACAGTAAAAATCTTCAGCCATTTATCCTTGCCTTTCTTTCCGAACATTTTTTCACAACTTATATTATATCAGCAAGCGAAATAAAAAAAAAGTGCATTACTGCACTTTTAATCCCTATCTTTCAACCCCTCTCTGTCAAATCTTCAAAGGCAACAGCCTGCTTGACTTTTGCAGAAATCAATAGTAAGGTTTTTGTATAAAAAGCACAGCATAAACCGACAGAATGTCAGGAGGTAAACCAATGAAAATTTTAGATATGCATTGTGATACTATACTGGAGTGTGTTGTTAAGGATTGCGGGCTTCGTGAAAACGATCTGCACATTGACCTTATGAAGCTGAAAAAGGGCGGGGCCCTCGGACAGTTCTTTGCACTCTGGATTCCTACCGAGGCAGACGCTGCAGAATATGGGGTTAAGGGTACACCTAAGGAGCTGTTTTACCTCCTCTACGACCGTTATGTGTCGGAAATGAAAAAGAACAGCGACCTTATTTTACCGGCGCTGTCCTATCAGGATATTCTGGATAATGAAAAGGCGGGCAAGCTTTCCGCCGTTCTCACAATAGAGGATTCCACTCTGCTCGAGGGCGACCTTTCGGTCATCGACGAGGTCTACGAGAAGGGTGTGCGACTTATGACGCTCATTTGGAATCATGAAAACACCCTGGCTTATCCGAACAGTATGGATAACGAAATCCACATGAAGGGCTTGAAGCCTTTCGGAATCGAAGCCGTGGAATATATGAACAAAAAGGGCATCATCGTTGATGTGTCGCACCTCAACGAAGGCGGCTTTTACGATGTGGCCCGCTACAGCAAAAAGCCTTTCGTAGCTTCACATTCCTGCGCAAGAGCACTCAGCAACGTGTCCCGCAATCTGACGGACGACCAGCTCAAAACTCTCGGCGAAAAGGGCGGCGTTGTCGGTGTAAACTTCGACTCGGAGTTCCTCACGGGAGTCGATTCGCACACCGATGTCGCGGATATCGTAAGGAACATAGACTACATGGTGGACAAGGCCGGTATCGAAAGTGTGGGTATCGGTACTGACTATGACGGAATCATATGCCCGCTCGAGGTTGCAAACTACGGCATGATGGATCTGCTCGTAAATGAGCTTGAAAAGAAATACCGCGCAGACGATCTCGAGAAAATCTGCTGCGGAAACACTCTGCGAATTGTCCGCGAAGTGCTGTAAAATCTTTATTGTCTAACGCGCTCTAACGCGCTGCGTTCGAAGTGACCTTTACCACTTCTACCGCTTCGCGCACCGGAGCGCTTTTTTCTGCACCTGTAGCTGTATCTGGTTCTATGGCCGATACATTTCCGCCGGTACGAGCCCAAAGCTTGCGGCCTATCGCTGTTTTGCCATAAAATGCGGAGCCCGCAAAACCGGCAAGCACACCGCAAAGTGCAGCGCATCCGAGGGCCATCAAAACTGTGGTTGCAGGGTTGAACGCGAAAGGCACCAGCATGCCCGGAATCGGGCTGGAAGTGCCGGGTGCGTTACTGATAATCCCAAAGACTACCGCTACGATGCCCGAAAGCCCACCGCCGATGAAGTTGCTGCTGTAGAGAGGCAGCGGGTTCTTTGTGACGATGTCTGCTTGTGTCAGCGGTTCCATCATAACTGCCGCAACCTGGCCGCCACGTCCGAGCCCGAGTCTTGCAAAGACTGTTCCGTCTGAGAACGCGCCGCCAAAGCATGCGATAGAAGCTATGCCCATCGGAAGGCCTGTCAGATTCAGCATTGCAGTCAGCGCCATTGCCGAAAGCGGCGAAGTGCAGACCATCTTCATAATTCCGCCGAGGATGAACCCCATGACAATCGGGCTCTGCTCGGTCGCTACGATGATTGAATCTCCGATGTTTGCGATTATTTCAGTCACAAACGGAGAAGTTACCGCTGCGATGCCGCGTGCCGCTATTGCTATCACCAGCGCGCCGGCTATGACATCAACGCCGGCAGGCACATATTTTTTAATAAGCAGGCTGAGGAAGTATACCGCATAGCCGGCCAGAAATCCCGGCAGAATGCCGTATCCGCCGACTGCTGCGCCCGCAACAACCGCGAATACCGGGTTTGCTCCCATCATAAGCGGCACCAGAATTGCTGCCGCAACGCCTCCCATCGAGCCGCTGGACTCACCGATCTGTGCCAGGAAGGCTATTCCCGCAACATCACCGCCCACGCAGCCGTATAAAGCTTCGACCAGAAAGGTCGCCACAGCGGCACCTGCAAGGCCGCTCATCGCCTCGCTACCCTTTGGCGCTTTCATCGAAAATAAACTAAATAAAATAAGTGCTATGACAAGACAGCCTATTCCCTTAAAGAAAATCATACAAAAATACCCTCGCTCCAAGCCAAGATATCTCTGTCCTTTTTGCCTGAAAGTTTCAACTCTAACGAGCTTTTCTTCTTCGGTGGCGCCTTTTAGCACTCTCTCCAGAGGTGTGTCCGTTTGCTGTATATGACCTGAAAGTTTCGGTATGCTGCCGGCCCCGGCTCGCAGACCTTGCTCCTTCGGTTTCCCGGCCTCGCCGCAGCTCGGCCGTGAATCTTCGGCAAACTTCATCCACGCATATTCATCTTTACTTTATAAAAATAGCACTTTCTCCGGCTAAAAGCAAGGACAAAGTGCTGTTTTTTTTAGTTTATTCGGGTTTTATCTCATGAAAAACTTTAACGCCTTTATTTTAAACTCGTTTTCTTTTCCGCTGTAAGGGTGCTCACGAAGCGTTAAATTGAAACGTGTTTTCCCCTTTAACACTGTCTGCGGATGCGTAAACTCTCTGAATCCCCATATTCCGTGGTAAGCGCCCATGCCGGAATGTCCGGTGCCGTTAAACGGTGCGCCCTTTACCATCAGGTGCAGGCATACCTCGTTGATGCAGCCGCCGCCGTACTGCTGCGTAGACATAACTCGGTTTGCCCAGGCCATATCCCTTGTAAATACGTAAAACGCCAGCCCGTGCTCACGGCTTGCGATAATATCCATCATGGCGTCGATTTCGGCATCCTTGTAGGTTACAATCGGCAGGAGTGGGCAGAACAGCTCGTGATTTACTATAGGCTCGTCTGCGCCGACAGGATAGATGATTGTCGGTGCGTACTGCTGAGTCTCTGCATTACCGTAGCCTCCGCAAACGATGCGGTCTCTGTAAAGCTCGGCTTCCTCGGCGCATTTCCTGTAGGCATCGCCCGAAATCAGCTTTGGATATTCCGGATTATCGAGTGCATTTTCGCCTATCTGCTTTGTGATGGCCGCCTTCAATTCTTTAACCAGCTCGTCGGCAACCTCCTCGGCTACCGCAATCTGGTTGATGTTTATGCATATCTGTCCGGAGTTGCACATCTTGAAGAAGGCTATCTTGCGGGCCGCATCCTTCAGGTCTGCGTCCTTTCTGATTACGCACCAGTTGCCGTTTTCGCCGCCGAGCTCGAGAGCAACCGGCGTCAGGTTCTTTGCGGCCATTTCCATGATGTGCACGCCGACTCTCGGCGATCCGGTGTAGAAAATCTTGTCAAACCTCTCTTCGAGGCAGAAATCGGCAACATCGTGCCCGCCGTCAACTACAGCTATGTATTTGTGCGGGAATACTTCTTCTATTATCTGCTGCAGCGCGTGGGTGCAGTGCGGAGTTTTCGAGCTTGTCTTTATAACTGCCGTATTCCCGCCCGAAATCGCTGCCGCGAGAACGCCCAGCGACAAAAGGAACGGGAAGTTAAAAGGACTCACGATCAGTGACACCCCGTAAGGCATCTTGTAAACCCTGGTGCTGACGCTCGGGAAGCATAGAAATCCGCTGAAATGCTTTTCCGGGCGCGCCCACTTTTTGAGTCCGTGGATGGTCTCGTTTATTTCGAGAATTACGCTGCCGACATCGCAGAAATACCCCTCGGCATAGCTCCTTCCGAGGTCCGCAGTCAGCGCATCCGTCAAATCCTTTTCGTGCAGCTCAATCGCAGTCTTTAACCTCTTTAGCTGCTTTATTCTCCAATCCACATCCAGCGTCTCGCCGGTTCTGAAATATGCCCTCTGCTCCTCTACCAGAGCATGTACGGCATCCTTTGTCCACATCATTTTACCCTCTTTCCAATCTGGGGACAGGCCCCAAATTCGCCTTTTTTCCATTTTAGGGACAGGTCGGTCTGCCGAACCTGTCCCTAAATTATCTTTTTTTCCAATTTGGGGCCTGTCCCCAGATTCGCCTATTTTACTTTCCACAGGGAGATTCCGTCGGAATAGATGCATTCGAAACGGTTTTGCGTATCCTGGCCCGCGAATATCATCTGCAGGAGGATTGAACGTCCCAGCACCGGTGTGCACAGTACCAGCGAAACCTTGTCGCCGCTGCGGAGCACATAGAGTGTCAGGCCGTCGTTTTCAGGATTCTCGCCAAAGTCGATGCCCTGCTTGTCGACAGGTCTCTTGTCTATTGCCGGAGCGGTAACGGCCTCCTCGGTTGTGGCAATAGCCTCCGGGCTTGCCTCTTCAACTGTGGCCGCTGCCTTTGTCGTAGCCGAAGTCTGAGTCTTTGGCACATAAGGCGTCGTATCCTTGCGCGGTGTGCCTGTCAGATCCTGCGGGCTGAACATCTGCCTCATTTCAGGCGTCAGCTCGCCGACTGTAGGCGCGTGAACATCGCTGCGTCTGGACTCTGCGTCGGCAGGCATATAGTCAGCCAGCGTCTCTTCCACTTCGCTTTGCGGAATTATGTTCGAGCCATGCTTTGGCGTGGTCTGCACTGCACTGCCCGTTGCGGATGACTGCTGCTTCTTTTGCTGCTTTTTCGCTTCCTTTGCGAGGCGCGCCTCTTCCTTCAGCTGAGCCGCATCCTTGTTTGCAACCAGGTGTCCGTCCTGTATTTCAATATATCTGGTAATCTTGTAGTCGTCTGTAATTGTCGGATCTACGGTTTCAATTTCGACCTGCAGTCCCGTGCCGTCGAGCACCATGTGGACCTCGCAGCCCTTTATGCCGTTTACCGGCGCATAGAACCTGTCGCCCATGTGCATCGTAACCGGGCCGACCGTGCCGAAATCTCTCAGCCCTTCGTCGTCAACTCTGCCAAAAATGTCCCAAAGTCCGTAATACCCCAGCACCGGCGCATTCTGCACCATCTCCGGTGAAATCAGCATATAGATGCCTTCCTTGTCCTCGCTGAGATCCTTGCAAAGCGAAGCTGCATCGTCAAAATCGTCGGTCATGAACGCTCTGCCGAGCATGTAGTAAAACTCGTCGGAGGTTGCGTCCTTCCCGGGCACCGTATTTCGCCCGCTCGCATACTCGAGGAAGTGCGAATAGCCGTCCCACGTAATTATGCTGGCATCCCATTCGAGATTTTCGTCAATCCAGCCTGCGATGTCCCTGTATTCCATCGGCACATAATTTGGCTCGTGCGCAATTGCAAGTGCTCCGTAAACCGGCGCTCCCATGATAAACACGATTGCAATGACGGTTCCGACCCATCTCGCAACCTTTACCTTTCTGCGCTTTGTCTTTTCCTCTGCCTTCAGCCGCTTCTTTTCCGCTCGCGCCTTTGCCTTTTCCTGCAGCTTTGCGAAAGGCTTTATCTTTGAAAGCAGCACGGCAAGCTTGCCCGGCACCGGCTGACCGTTTTCGTCAAGCACAGGCTCCTTCTTTTTCTTTGGCTTCTTTTCCTTTTTAGGCTTTACTATCTTTTCGCGCGGCTTGCGGTCCCCGAAGATTCCAATACCGAGACCGATTATTATAATAAGCGGCAGCGCCAGCACCTGCTCCGAGCCGACCTTAAATACGGTAAACAGTATCGAGAAGATCAGCCACAAAACCGCAAACAGCGCCGTCGCGCTTAAATTGCTGCTTTTCTTTTTGATAAAGGCCATCACCAGCCCCAAAAGCGACAAAACGCACGCAATCAGGCAAAACAGCCCGCCCAGATAATTAAGCACCCCCGGGATGTTCGGCTGAACTATCCCCACTATTCCGCCTCCGAGCAGAGGTATTGCCTGCAGCGAAGTCAGATATCTGGCTGCCTCAGGCCACAGCATTTCTCCGCTGCTGCCGCCAAACATTGTGCCGATGATATCGGAGATTGAAAGAGGACGGATAAATTTTCCCGTCATTAAAATCGCACACACCATAAAGGCAATTGCCATCACGCCGCCAAAGGCATAGCTTTTGAAGCCCTCCTGCTCCTTGATTTTCCCAATCAGGAGGTATATGAACGCTGCGCCCGCCGCTGCGAGACCCAGCACATAAAATACATAGTAATTGTCGGTAAACAGCACCAGCGCGGCCAGACAAATCACTCCAAAGAGCGCATAGACAAGCCGTGCAAGCAGCTTCCTGCCAAAGGCCGCTTCACCCATCAGGCACATTCCCGTCATGCCAAGCACCAGAATAAACGCAGCAGGCTCAAAGTGCCCCGGCATAGAATGCGCCGCAAACGCTGAAATTACCGCTGTCAAAAGACCTGCTGTCACGCCGCCCCAAAAGTTTGTTCTGCGCCTTACAAATATATAAGCCGGTATCGTCGCAAGAGGCGCAACGGCTGCACACATGAAGTAAATGACCTTCCAAAGCTCTATCTTTGCAAAGCGGCTTATGAGAGCCGCAAGTATTGAGATTCCGTTTGACTGATATTTATCGGCCGGCTTAACTATAGCCTCCGGAGCTTCCACCGCTGGTGCGGTAAGTGCTGCTTCGTCTACTGTCTCTGTGGTAGCTTCCTCGCCCTCCGCTACTTCCTCGCCGTCATCGGAAACAGCAGCCTGCTCGGCAGCGGGCAGGACGGTTATGAACTGAAGGTAGTCCTGCGATTTTGCGACTTCGCGTGCGCCGCTTGCGTAAAGGTACGAGGTCTCGTCAGCCAGACACGGCTGAACCGGCTGTATGCGAATCGCATATGCCGCAGCGAGTACTGCCAGAATCAGCACGATATCAAGTATTTTTTTTAGCCCGGATTTAATCTTCATAGTCGGTCCTTTCGGTACGGTTTTGTTGCTAAATATACTTATACATAATAGATTATAGCACAAACAGGCGAATTTTCACACGATAAAGCAAAAAATCACGAAAAAAGACGGCGTACCGAGTAGTACGCCGTCGATTTTTATGCTTGTCGTCTGCCACGCGTGGTCAGTCGCATTTCCTTTAAAGGTAGTTTTGTATGCCTTTTGTCGTTTTTATTATCTCTCTACGATGAGGGAAGTACCCATACCGCCGCCGATGCAAAGAGTTGCAAGGCCATAGTGGCTGTTTCTTCTGATCATTTCGTGGATGAGAGTTACGAAGATACGGCAGCCGGATGCACCGATTGGGTGACCGAGAGCGATTGCTCCGCCGTTTACGTTTGTCTTTTCAGGGTCAAGTCCGAGATCCTTGCGAACTGCGAGGGACTGAGCTGCGAATGCTTCGTTAGCTTCTACGAGGTCCATATCAGCAATCTTGAGACCAGCCTTTTCGAGAGCCTTCTTTGTTGCAGGTACAGGACCAACGCCCATGATCTTTGGATCAACACCTGCGGAAGCGTAGGAAACGATCTTGCACATAGGCTTGATTCCGAGTTCCTTTGCCTTGTCAGCGGACATTACTACTACAGCTGCGCCGGAGTCATTGATACCGGAAGCGTTTGCTGCTGTTACGGAGCCGTCCGGCTTAAATGCAGGCTTGAGCTTTGCGATACCTTCTGCGTTTGCATCATGCTTGATGAACTCGTCCTGATCGAATACTACTTCGCCCTTCTTTGTCTTGATAACTACAGGAACGATTTCGTCCTTGAACTTACCTGCCTTCTGTGCAGCGCTTGCTCTCTGCTGGGAGATGAGTGCGAACTCATCCTGCATTTCTCTGGTGATTCCCCACTGCTCGTTTACGTTTTCAGCAGTTACGCCCATGTGATAGTTGTTGAACTTTTCCCAAAGTCCGTCGTTTACCATCATGTCGATCATTGGAGTGTTGCCCATTCTTGCTCCATAACGAGCCTTTGGAACTGCATATGCAGTTGCGGACATGTTTTCTGCACCGCCTGCTACGATAACATCTGCGTCGCCTGCCTTGATAATCTGAGCTGCAAGTTCGATAGCTCTGAGACCGGAACCGCAAACCTTGTTAATAGTCATTGTAGGAACTTCTACAGGAATACCTGCGTCGAGGGACATCTGACGGGATACGTTCTGACCGAGTGCACCCTGAAGTACACAACCCATGATAACTTCGTCAACCTGTTCAGGCTTGAGTCCGGCTCTTTCTACAGCAGCCTTAATAACTGTTGCACCAAGCTCTCTTGTGGAAACGTCCTTTAATGTACCACCAAAGCTACCGATAGCTGTTCTTGCTGCACTTACGATTACAACTTCTCTCATTTTTTAATCCTCCATTTAATTTAATAATTTGTTTGTATGCCTGTTTTATTTCTTTATGACTTTCAAGCAACAAAGCGCGTATCACTCACATTCTACTTGAAAATCTGCCAACGGTCAATCGAATTCTTAATCTTCACTATTATTCTTCTCTTTTGTTTCCGTCTGATATAATTTTAACATAGTCATGTTTAAAAGCAAGGGGTTTTTCGAAAAAATGTTAAATTGTTAACAAAAGTTCTATGTGTAGTATAAAAATTTAACAAATTCAGAGACAAAAAATCCCTACTTTTTGGAGTAGGGAGCAAATTAATACCTGTAATTGTGCAAGTTAGTATTGTTTTTATTGTTAAACAATATTTTATCGAATTGATTTCCGTTTGTTAAAGAGTTGTTAAACAGCCTTACAGCTCGCAGAAATCGCGTTCCGCCTCGCTCTGGCGCCCATAATCGGTCAGATCGTGATTAATAACAGAAAGCGTAGCCCAGCCCTCGCTCATTAGGATGGTGTCGTTGTCCTCCGGAACCGTCGCAAACTCATAAAGCTCTCCATGCTTTGCAGCCACCGGCTTTCCCACGTACTCATAGTAGGTGCGCCCGGATTCATCCTTAAACTCGCCAAGCCACTCCGTGTAATCTCTCGGGCCTATGCTCGCAATACGCAAGCCCTTTATCTCTGCTGCCGGCAGATCCGGCACATTTATAGACAATGTTCTGTAGCGATATTTTTCAAGGTCTCCGAACTGGAAGTGAAGCGGACTGCCCGCACTGCGCGGCGAATAAACCGGTCTGCTCGGATCCTCGCAGCTCTCCAGTGCCTCGCGGAACTTGTCAGCCACCATGCATGCATATTCGCAGGCCTTTCCGAAGCCGTGCTGCGGTTCGTGTGAATTGACCGACATCGCAACGCTCGGTCTGCCGCAAAAGTTCGCCTCTGTAGCGCTGCCGATAGTGCCCGAATAGATGGTATCCCAGCCGTAGTTGCCGCCGTGGTTGATGCCCGCAAACACGAGGTCTGCCGGCTTGCCCAGCCGGTCCATAAGAAAAAGCCCCACCTTTGTGCAGTCAGCGGGCTTGCCGTCAACCGACCAAGCCTTTTGCGTGCCGGGTATGTCTACTTCATCGGCGTGCAGGCGTGTGTGCACACTCAGGCAATGGCTTTGAGCGCTCTGCTGGCGGTTTGGCGCTGCTACATAGACTTCGTTTTTCTCTGAAAGCGCCAGCGCCAGGCTCCTGATGCCCTCGGCCTGAATACCGTCATCATTTGAAATTAATATTCGCATTTTTATATTTCCCTTCTATTTATATCAGTCGTCAAAGACCGCACGATTTTTGCCCTGCTTCTTTGCTTCGTAGAGAGCATCGTCCACCATCTGCACGAGGTCCATCAGGGTCTGTTTTTTGCTCGGTATGCCGTTGATGCCGCCGAGCGTTACGGTCACATGGTCGGTAATTGGAGACATCACATGCTCGATATTTGCCTCGTTTACCTTTTTAAGTATCTTTTCCATATATTCGCGGATCTCGTCATCGGTGTGATCCCTGACGATGACGATGAACTCGTCGCCGCCGTAGCGTGAGGTGAGGAATCCCTCGACTTCACTCTCCTTTAATATGCGGCTGATTTCCTTTATGCATTTGTCGCCGGCAACGTGGCCGTAGTGGTCATTGTACTGCTTGAAAAAGTCGATGTCGAGCATAACAAAACCAAACGTCTTCAGTTCCTCGGCCGCAGCCTTGTAGTAGGTCTGAGACAGGCGGTTAAAGGAGCGGCGGTTCAGCAGATTCGTGAGTTCGTCGGTTTCACTGAGGAGCCTCATTTCTTCGGCTTGCTCGAACTGAATCTTTTTCAGCTCGATACTCTTTTCAACCTCAATCTGGTTCTTGAGCCCGAGCAGAATCGAGCGTCTGGTTTCGTTCTCGTTTTCGAGCCCGTAATTATGGTACTGCGCACAGGCGTGCAGATAGTCCTCCTGACTACCATAAGCCGCGTAGTACTGAGCCAGCTGCCCGTAGTACGACACCCAGCGGCTGACATTTTCAACCACCTCGCATACGCGCTGCATGATTTCAAGAACGCGCCATGCAAGCTCTTCCTCGCCGTCTCTGAGAAGTATGTGAGTCAGCTCCATGTAGTCCTCGAAAAGCTCTGTTGTCTCGGCGAGGGCTTCCTCGTCTTTGAGGCGCACAAAGAGAGACTCAAGCGCATCGCGTGCGCTGTTGACATCGTCCAGCCCCAGATAAGCCTTTGCCCTGATTGTATAGAGATTGTTCACATAAATCGGCAGATTGACAGGAATGTCGCTGCCCTCCAGTGCGGCCTCGAGGCTGTCTATGTGTCTGATGCACGAATCGTAGTCCTCCTCATGATAATTCATATCCGCAAGATTCATGATTGCAGCAAAGTACATCTCCGATCTGTCGAGCTGCTCTTTTTCGGGCAGATCGTTAAAATCCGATGCAAATCTGCGCTTTGTAGCCTTCTCATAGACCCTGTTTACATATTTCGATGCTTCCTTGTAGTCGCCGAGCTGCAAAAACAGCGCGCCGATGTTGTTCAAAATGGAAAGCTCCGTTCTTTCGTCTTTCTGGTTCTTTGCATATTTCAGAGCATCAAGGTAGTACTGCTGGCAAACCGTATATTCGCCTGCGGACGAATAGCCGATTCCCGCCATATTATAAGCCTTTGGCAGCAGCTTTTCTTTTCCCATGCTCTGCCTGATGTATGCAATTGCCTGCATTGAGTTACTGATTACCTGGCGGGCATTACCTATGCGGAAATTACATTCCGCGAGATAGTAATAGGTCTCCGCTATCATATCGTTTCGGCCCTGTTTTCTGAAATCCTTCAGCGCCTTTTTGAGTATGCCCAGCGCCTTTAACGGCTCATTTATATCGTTAACGCCTAGTTCCGGGTAAAACTGAAATATGGTTTCCTCGCTCTTTTTAGTTTCCACTTTGCACTTTCTCCTGTATATACTCTTGTATACTCTGTCCTCTATTGTTCTGCCATATATGTCTGATTTTTGCCTCTGCGCTTTGCCTCGTAGAGTGCATCATCCGCAAGCTGAACGATATCCATCACTGTCTGCTGCCTTTGAGGAATCAGATTGACTGCACCCATTGTCACGGTTACAATGTCTGAAACCTCCGACTTGCAGTGCTCCACCTTTCGCTCTCTCACCTTTGAAAGGATGTCCTCCATATGTTTGCGTATCTCATCATCCGTGCAATCCCTGACGATAATTATAAACTCGTCTCCGCCGTATCTCGACGACAGAAAACCGTTTCCGTCACTTTCATGAAGTATGCCGCTGACCATCTTCAGGCACTCGTCCCCCGCGACATGCCCGTAATGGTCGTTGTACTGCTTGAAAAAATCCACATCGAGCATAATCAGCCCAAATGAAGACCTGTTGTCTACAGCCGCCGTGAAATAATTCTGCGACAGCTTGTTAAAGCTCCTCCTGTTCAAAAGATTCGTCAGCTCGTCTATCTCACTGAGCAGCCTCAGCTCTTCGGCGCGCTCCGCCTGCAGCTTTTGCCGCTGCACACTGCGATTGACCTCCAGCTGATTTTTGATTCCTGTAAGCATTGAACGCTGGAACTCTGCCATATTCTTCGAGCTGAATTTGTGGTACTGTACGCAAGCGATGAAAAACTCACGCTCCTCACCCCACTCTTCGTAGTACCGCGCCAAAAGGTCGTAGTAAGTCGCCCACCTTCCGGCATTGTCGAACGCCTGACACACTTCGAGCATCAGCTCGAGCATCGACCAGGCAAGCTCCTTTTCACCCACCTTTATAAGCAGCTCCGCGATTTCCTGGAAGTCCTCGAACAGCTTGCTGTTTTCGCCGATTCTGTCGTCCTCGCCCTCGTCGCTGTGAAGCTCGTCTATAATCTCCGCCACGGCCTCTGTATTGCCGCTTGCGAGATAAACCTTTGCCCGCACCGTTGCGACGTGATTGTCATACATGCGGCTTATTGTATCGTTCTGAAGACCGCTCAGCTGATCCAGATAACGGAGGCTGGTCTCGTAGTCTTCCTCATAATAAGCAATCCCCGCCATGTTCAGCACCGTCGCGTAGAACATCTCTTCGCGCTCTGCCTTTTCCTTTGCGGTCAGGCTGTCAAAATCGGGTGCGTACAAAAGCTTCAGTGCCTCGGTGTATGCGCGGCTTGCGAACTGGAGTGCTTCCTTACAGTCGCCCAGCTGCACCAGGAGTGAGCCGATGTTGTTCTCAATGGAAAGCTTTGTGCCCTCGTCCTTCATTGAGGTGGCATACTGCAAACCTTCCATGTAGTACTGCTGGCTGACCGAATATTCGCCGACAGCCGAATATCCGATGCCTGCGATGTTGTAGAGCTTTGGCAGCAGCCGCTCCGCACCTGTTGACTGTCTGACGTAGCCTATCCCGTGAAGGGCGTTGCTGATCAGCTTTCTCGCATCGCCCATCCTGAAATGGGCCTCGGCCATGTAGTAGTAGGCCTCGGCCATCAGGTCCGTTCTGTGCTGACGACGGAATTCCCTGACTGCTTCCCGTATTTTAGGCACTGCCTCTGCGGGATTTTGTGCTATCTGAGTTTCGAGCTGGGGATAGTACTTAAATATCGTTTCGTTTTCCAAAATCACTTTCATTTATATATTACTCCAAAACTAGTACTCCATAACCTTGCCAATAGAATCTGCGATTACCAGATCCGCGCGGTCGTCATACTGCGTCGGAGTCTTGTTAATCAAAACGAGGTGTTTCCCTCTGAAATCGCGTACATAGCCTGCTGCGGGATATACCGTAAGCGATGTTCCGCCGATTATCATGCAGTCCGCATTTTGGATGTCCTCGAGAGCCTGTTCACATGTGCTGTAGTCAAGCGGCTCCTCGTACAAAACCACATCCGGTTTTACCACAGCACCGCACTTTTTGCAGCGCGGAATGCCGTACTTGTCTCCGTCGCAGTTTTCCGGGTCAAGCATGTACTCCAGATCGTACGAAGCGTGGCACTTTGTGCAGTAGTTGCGCATTATGCTGCCGTGAAGCTCGCGAACCTTCTTGCTGCCCGCCTTCTGATGCAGCCCGTCGATGTTCTGCGTTACGACGGATGTCAGCTTACCCTCGGCTTCGAGCTTTGCCAGCGCCTTGTGAGCCTTGTTCGGTTCGGCCTCTGTGTGAATCAGGTTCTTTTTGTAGTAGTCATAAAACAGCTTTGTCTGCTGAACGAAAAAAGTGTGGGAGAGGATGGTCTCCGGCGCGTAGCCGTAAACTTCTCTGGCCGCGTACAGTCCCGCCTCGCTGCGGAAATCCGGGATGTTGCTCTCGGTGGAAACGCCTGCACCGCCGAAAAACACGATGCGCTTGCTTTCATCTACGATTTTCTTTAGCCTTTCATCCATCTTCGGTCCTCCTCTTTATTTCTCTCGTTTGTGCTTTTTCCCTGTGACTTTTCCGCTATAATAACAATACTATATTATAACATAAAACCCGTGAAAACAAAAGAGCTCGCAGGCAAGCTGTGAGCACTTTTCATAGGTTTTGAATGTATTTTTTTGAATATGTCCGACTATGCCCGGTTTACGTCTACTTGATTTCGCCTACAACGTCAAACGGAACGTAAAGCTGACCGTCCATTACAAATGCAGCGCCCGACATTTCGATTTCGGTAGTCTTTCCTGCCTTTACAGCTTCGCATACGTCAGAGCCTGCTGTGAACCTGTAGGTGGTGCCGCCTACCGTGAAGCCGGCATTGTTCTTGCCTGAAGCCTTTGTCCCGAAGTAAGCTGCAACATCAGCAACCTTTACATTTGCAACAAATTCGTGCTTTCTCTGGTTGTTTGTTCTGTCGTTGATGTTGTCGAGGAAAACATTCATCAGATCCGTGTAGACAGGAGTTGTATTCTCAAACTGTGTCTGTGCCATTTCAGCTGCGAGCTTTGTAACATAAGCTCTGCCGGCATTTGTGCTGCCCTTGTAAGCCTTCTGGATTGCAGGAAGCTCAGCAATCATACGGTCGAGCATTATCTTTTCCTGGAAGAGATTGAAGTCCTTTACGCCCTGCGAAAGGAAAGCCCTGTCGGATTCTGCAAGACCGCAAAGTCTCTTGCAGGCATAATACATCGAATCTTCGTTGTAAATGTTGAAATCTACCTTGTAAGCATCAATTGTATCTGTGATTCCGCTGAATGCGGGAACGAAGATTGCATGCTCCGCATTACCCATTGCCAACCACTGGAGGCAGCATGTGTCAGCAGGAAGCTCATCGAAAATCTGGATAATGTGAACGTCTGACTGACGGGTTACACCGATTGGTCTGTTGCCCGGATTCTTTTCCATATCCTGAGGAGTTCCCTCATAGCGGTTTCCGTAAAGCTCCATCAGATCGAGTACGGATACCTTTGAATCAGGCGGGTAGCAAAGGCCATAGAAGTAGTTGTTGTTGAATGCGCCCACTCTGCTCGGTGCGAGGGTCTTTACTCCGATCCAGTTTCTCATGTTGGAGTATTCGCCTCTGGTTCCGTCGATGGACTTAACAAGGTTGTACTTTCCGCCTTCCTTTACGGCGCCGGCCTTGTCAATTGTCTTAAAGAGCGAAGGCGCGAAAACGTAGTTTTCCGTATCGTTTTGGTCAACCACGCCAATCATAAACTGATTGCCGAAAACAGCTACCTTGTCGGTAGGAAGCTTCATTGCCGCGTAAGTATGTCCGCCATAGGATTCGAAAATCCAAGCTTCCTCTTTGTCTGCAAACAGAAGAATATTGCCTTCTTCCGAACCATACTCATCAGTAAGGGCGGCGAGAACCTCTACAGCTTCGCGTGCAGTCTTTGCCTGGCAGCAAACGAGGCCCGGAATGATGGCTTCTCTGAGGCCTGTGCCTGTTTCCATGTAAGGGTCTGCTTCTTCATAGGCTTCCTTTACGCCTGCGGAAATCGTTCCGATTACAGCGAGGCCGTACTCGTTCATGCAGCTGCCCGGATACATACCGTCGCCGGCATCGGAAGCATCTGCTAATGTTGTGTACTTGTAGGTCTCTTCAGGAAGAGGCACCTTGAATCCGTTCTGATCTTCGCCTTCATCTACGAAATATCTGCCGGCCTTCTTTTCAGCGGGTATAACATAGAAAAGCTTGTTGTAGGAACCGCTGCCCTGGTCTTCGCTTCGAGCTATTACTGTGGTTCCCTCTGCGCTAACGTCTTTGCCAACGTACATACCTGTGCATGCGAATGAGCAGGCAGTCGTAAACAGAAGAGCTAACATTGTTACGATAGCGGTTAGTTTTAGCTTTCTCATAATCGTGTTCCTCCTAAATATAAAATTTTATCTACCGCCCCCATTTTACCACACTAAAGTGATGAATTCTATCGTTATTATCGAACTTTCTCATTTAAAATATATTTGTGAAGAATATTTCTATACCAATCCCGACAAGGATTACTCCGCCAAGGATTCCGGCCTTTCCCGAGAGCCTGTCTCCGACCTTTTTACCGATATGAATTCCGCACATGCAGATTATGAATGTCACCGCCCCGATGATGATCGATTCTGTAAGCGCCATAACCGCATTAAGGTGTGCGATGGTAAAGCCTACGGAAAGTGCATCGATTGCAGTGGCAACGCCCTGTCCAAGCAGCATCACAAGGCCGAGGCGCGTCTGCTGCAGCTCGCAGCCGGCTGTAGCTTCTGCCGTTTCGCCTGCAGATGCCCGACACTCCCTGATGCCGTCTTTTAACATACTGCCGCCGATAAACGCCAGCAATATCAATGCGATCCACGGTATGAAGCGGTCAAAGCTTTCGAAAGCCTGCGCCGCCGTATGTACCAGAAACCAGCCGATGAGTGGCATTGCCGTCTGAAAGACGCCAAAAACCCCGGCGATTAAACACATTCGCCCGGGTTTCATCTTTGGTTCCTTCAGTCCGTTTGCCATAGAGACTGAAAACGCGTCCATGGCGAGACCAACGCCAAAGAGCGCGCTATTCAGAAAAAATGTAATTGTCCAAGTCATAAATTATCTGTCCTTGTTTGTCTTTTGTCGATTATTGTCAATTGCTCGGATTTAGCTCCTATGCGCTTTTCCTCGCTTTTGCACGCTTTATTGCATGCTGCAGACAGTCCGCCACGATGATACCTACGCAGAACTGTGCAATGTTCCATGGAATGCCGAGCGTAGCGGTAATCGGATTGCCGTACATAACGGTTTCGGCAACAAAGTACCCTACGGTCATAAAGACTCCACCGAGTATCATTCCAAGAAGCCTTCCGTGCGGATGTTTCTCCATGCAAAGCCCGAAAATCAGCGCCATACCACCCTTTACCACCAGTGTCCACGGTATCCAGGCAGCATATCCTGCCAGCAGATCTCCCATTGCGGAACCCAGTGCTGCCGCCAGGGCCCCCTTTCTGTGGCCGAGGTACATCACAGCCAGGTAAATTACCGCATCAGCCAGGTGAACATACCCGCTCGTTCCGGGTATCGGCAGGCGGAAAAAGGTCTGCGCCAATATGATAAGGCACATAAACATCGCTGTCAATACTAATTCATTTGTCTTCTTCATCTCTTTCATGCTATAATGGTAACATGATAGTGTACGTTTTGAAATATGCACTTTTAGATATTTTTTAATATACAGTTTGAGAGGTGCTCTATGAAGCCTATTACGCCCACTTTTGAAAAGAAGTCCAATAATCCCTTATATTTGCAGCTTTACAGCTATATACAGGATGAGATTTTACGCGGCAAAATATTAGCCGGAGAAAAACTGCCATCCCTCCGACATCTGAGTGAAGAACTACACATTTCAGTCACAACGGTGCAGCAGGCTTACGACCAGCTCCTTCTCGAGGGCTACGTCACAACAAAACGCGGCTCCGGCTACTATGTGAGCACGCTCTCACCGATTGAGCAATCTTTCGCAAGCGGGGAGCACTCTCCACTCGATAATTTCTACGCAGACTGTTACGATGAAAACCCCAATGGCGCCAATAACAAAAGCGGCGAGGCGCAACGCTCTCTTGATGAAGAGCTCCTGCGCGAGCATGCCGATGCGCTTTACGACCTCTCATGCTTTGATTTCAACAAGTGGAAGAAGTGCAGCGCAAAGGTTCTGACCGACTATGCCCACCTTTTAACATTTGAATCCGACCCGCAGGGCGAGCAGTCTCTCCGGCGCGAAATTGCAAAGTACCTCTACGGTGCCCGCGGCGTTTCCTGCTATCCCGATCAGATTGTAATCGGTGCCGGCACCCAGCAGATTACTATGCACCTGGGCCGCATTCTCCAGCAGCTTTCCATACGCCATGTAGCAGTCGAGGAGCCGGGGTATCTGCCTGTAAAGAAAATCTTTGCCGACCTCGGAATGGTCATGACGCCGGTTCCTGTCGGGGAGGAAGGGATTGAAATATCCCGCCTTCCGCAAAACATCCGCTCGGCAGTCTATGTCAGCCCGTCAAATCAGTTTCCTACCGGAGCCGTGATGCCGGTCGGCAAGCGGTACGAGCTGCTCGAATGGGCTCAGCGCAACGATTCCATCATCATCGAGGACGACTACGACAGCGAGCTTCGCTATTTCGGTCGCCCTATCCCTGCCATGCAGGGACTCGACACCGGAGAAAGAGTTGTATACTTGGGTTCATTCAGCTCTACGCTTTTCCCTGCGATAAAAATCTCCTATATGGTACTGACACCGAGCCTTGCAAAGGCTTTCGAGGAATTAAAAAAGGGCTACACACAGACCTGCTCGAAAAGTGAGCAGCTGACGCTGGCCCTGTTTATGAATAACGGTTATTATAACGCCGGCGTTCGCAAGCTCCGCCGTCTCTACGCTCAAAAGCTGCATGCCACGATAGCGGCTCTGTCCGGATACGGCGGCGACTTCATCAAAATCCGCAGCGCCCAGTCCGGACTGAATGTAATTCTGGAAATCGGCAGCGCCCATACTTCCGGGAAAAGTAGCGTTTCACAAATCAGGAAATTCTGCGAAGAAGCCGCATCTCTTGGGATCACGGCAGTACCGGTATCGACATACGCCGATAAATCCGAGAGCTCGGGCAATTCTCTGGTTCTCTATTTTGACCAGATCCCGCTAGCTCGCATCGACAGCCTGATAGCCGAGCTCATTTCCCGCGCAAAGCTATAGCAGCTGCTGAGCGTGGTAGAGCGCTGCATAGGTGCCGCCCTTTGCCATGAGCTCCTCGTGGGTGCCCTGCTCAGCTATGCGGCCGTCTTCAATTAAGATGACGCGGTCCGCTTCCTTTATTGTTGCAAGGCGGTGCGCAATCATGATGGTCGTGCGGCCCTTGGCGAGCTTTGAAAATGCTTGCCTGATGGATTCCTCGGTGATGGAGTCTAGAGCCGAGGTCGCCTCGTCGAGAATCAGTATAGGTGGGTTCTTTAAGAAAATGCGCGCGATTGCGATTCGCTGCTTCTGTCCGCCGGACAGGAGTGTGCCGCGCTCGCCCACATAGGTTTCGAATTTTTGCGGCATTTCCATGATTTCGTCATAGATTTCTGCCATCTTTGCGGCTTCGTGAACCTCTTCCTTTGTCGCGTCCGGACGGCCGTAACGAATGTTTTCGTAGACCGTATCCGCATAGAGGAACACATCCTGCTGAACTATACCTATGCTGCGCCTTAGCGATGACTTTGTCAGCTTTCGTACATCGGTTCCGTCCACGGATATGCTACCCTCATTTACATCGTAAAATCTCGGGATTAGCTGACAAAGCGTTGATTTTCCGCCGCCGGAATGACCGACGATGGCAACGCACTCACCCGGTTTTATATGAATGTCTATATCCTTCAGCACATCCGGATTATTTTTATACGAATAGAAAACATGGTCTATATCAATTTTGCCTTCAGGCGAGCAGAGTGCCACCGCATCCGGAGCGTCCTCGACAGTCGGGCGAATGCGCATGATTTCGACAAAGCGCTTTAACCCCGCAAGTCCGCTGACAAAGATTTCGGCAAACTGTGCCAGTCTGCGAATCGGGCTGATGAACGCAGTCACATAGAGCGTGAACGTGATTAAATCAATATAGTTCATGCGCCCCTGCATGATAAAATAACCGCCTGCCGCGATTACCGCAACCTGCAGGAAGCAGATGAAAAACTCGAGGCTCGCCGAGAATGTTGCCATTGCCTTGTAGTAGTCGCCCTTTGAGTTTTTGTACATTCCGTTGGTTTCAAGGAATCTGTCATAATCCACATCTGTGTTGTCAAACGCCTTGCTGGTACGCATGCCCGAAAGCGATGATTCAATGTCCGCATTGATGTCAGCAAGCTTTTTCTTTACATTCGCCGAAGAATCCATAAAGTTCTTGCGGCACAGCATCACGATAACAACAAATATCGGCACGATTACCGCAATTACCGCCGCAAGGCGCCACTCGATGTTGAACATAATGACCAGCGCACCGATGATGGTCGCCGTCGAGATGAGAATGTCTTCCGGGCCGTGGTGTGCAAGCTCAGTGACTTCAAAGAGGTCACCCGTAAGCCTGCTCATCAGCTTGCCTGTGCGGTTTGCGTCAAAAAAGTCATACTCCAGCTCCTGCATGTGGCCGTACAGATCCTCACGAATGTCCGCTTCCACGCGGATACCAAAGGTATGTCCCAGATAGGTGATGATGAACTGCATCACCGAGCGCAGCAAAAACGCCGCCGCAACGATTCCCATCAGCACAAAGAAAAATCGGTACGCATTTCGGGGCAGCAGCTCATACATGGCATACCTCGTTGTGAGCGGAAAGGCCACGTCGATGGTAGCCACCGCAAAGGCGCAGCACATGTCGAGGATGAAGAGCCCCTTGTGGTTCTTGAAATACGACAGAAAGACCGCAAAAAGCGGCCTTTCGAAATTTTTAGGGTTTCTTTTCTTTTTTGTATTTACTTTATTACAGTTGCTTGAATCGTGGTTGCTCATTATTTTCCCCTTAACATTCCCTTACCATTCAACTTCTTTGATTCCCTTTAAAATCTTTTCAGGTGCTCTCTTCTGAGTATCGACCTTCTTTTCAACCTGAGAAACAACTGCGGTCAGCACGCCCTCGAGGATGAAGTAGATGATTGCAACCGCAATCAGCGCAAAGAACGGGTCGTACGTACGCGAACGCACGAGATCGCCCATCTTTGTAAGGTCCATTACTGCGATGTAGCCGACGATGGAGGTTTCCTTGATTAAGGATACCATATCGTTCTTGTAAATCGGCAGGAAATGCTTTGCTGCCTGCGGCAGAATGATCTTGAAGAAGCTCTGGCTGTCGCTGTACCCGAGTGCGCGGGAAGCTTCGTACTGTCCCTTTGGAATTGCGTTGCAGCCAACGCACAGCATGTCGTACATGCCGCAGCCAAAAATCAGCGTGAACCCGAGAACGGATATCCATGCGCCCGAAAGATGCGAGTTCGAGAATACGATAAATGCCAGAATCATCAAGAATACTACTGTAGGAATACCGTCGATGATAAAGCATACGATATCTGTCAGCTTGTTTGCCAGCCTGTTGCCGCCGCGGCAGAGCATGTATACTGCAAATCCGAGCAGCGTTCCGAAGATTAATGATGCCAGCGTGATAAACAGTGTGGTACCGATACCGGAAACGAAGAGGCGCCAGCGGCTGTCCTTGATAAAGGTCTTGTTAAAGCTGTTTTGAAGCTTTGCGATGAAACCGCTTTCATCACCCTGGTCACTTTCAAGTACAAAAACGATATCACAGCGGTAGTACGGATCGGAGAGCACGGAGTTTTCCGCACGCTCTTCGTCAACTACGATGTTCATTCCGAAATCGTATTTACCGGAAACCGCGCCCGGAGCGATTGAGTCAAACTCCATCGCCTGGAAATCCCAGTTGTAGCCGTATGCGGCGCAGAAGTTCATCATAAACTCTACGTCATAGCCCGAGAACTGACCGTTGCTCTCAAAGGAGAACGGCTCGTATCCGCCCTCGATTGCGATGATAACGGTACCGTTTTCACCGGTTGTCTCAGGGATTGTCTTTATTTCGCAGGTGTTAGGGTCCCAGTTCTTTACCCAGTAATCATAGAGAGAATCGAGCCAGCCGTCAGCCTTTTTGGCTGCGATGAATTCCTGGATCTCCGCAAAGAGTCTGTCCTGCTTGTCGTTGTTTCCGACAATTACCGCAAAATCGCAGTAGCCCGGGGATTCCTCCATGCGAATCAGCTCAGGATGCTGATATCTCTGTGCATAGTATCCGACCTCTTCAATCAGATATGCGTCTATTTTGTTGGACTCGAGCGCAGGAATCATGTCGTTTGGCATCTTGTAGTAATACCATTCCTCGCCCTCGAGGTCGTCTTTAATCAAATCCTCGTACAGAACGCCTGTCTGTACGCCGAGGTTTTTGCCGTTCAAATCTTCAAGAGTTGAAAGGCCGTTCTTTGCCTTTGGAGCCTCGTCAGCAAATGCGATGCCCACCGTGCCGAAAATCACGCTTATTGTGAGCAGGGCACATACTATGATTGAAAAACTTCTCTTTCTCATTTCTATGCCTCCTCCCACTTAAAGCTGATTGTAATTTTGTTGTTGTAAGCGGCGAACGGATTCTCCTTGCTCGGTTCCTCAGGCGGGAAGACCTCGTCCTCTAGAACAGTTGTCTTTTCCTCGAGTACGTCGTCAAACAGGGAGTTTCCTGTCTCTGACAGGTCGAAATGCTCGCCCTTGTAGCGAATCTTTAAGACGAGAACGTCGCTCTTTTCGGAGTAGTCGATGCCCACCAGGACGTCCTTTTCCTCCTCTTCGTCGCGCTCGAGGATGTTGTTGAGCGTAATTTCCTCGAAGCAGAGCTGGAGCTTACTCATTCTTTCGTTTTCGATGAGCAGCTTTTCAGCATAGGACTGAAGCTCGTCGTACATCTCTTCGAAATTGAACTCGTCGTCCTTGATGTGATAGGAAAGCGAGGTCAGGCGGCGAATAAACTTCTTTGTCTTTTCGCGACGCGGCTGCTCGAAAATCTGCTTTGGAGTGCCCTCTTCATAGATGCCTCCCTCGTCCATAAAGAACACGCGATTTGAAATTTTGCGCGCAAAATCCATCTCGTGGGTAACGATCATCATTGTGCGACCGGTCTTTGCAAGCATGCGGATTACGGACTGTACTTCACCGATCATGCTCGGGTCGAGCGCAGATGTAGGCTCGTCGAAAAGTATGATTTCAGGGTCCATACCGAGCGCTCTCGCGATTGCGATACGCTGCTGCTGACCGCCGGAGAGCTCGTCCGGATAGGAGAGCGCCTTACTTGAAAGACCGACGGTGTTCAAAAGATCCATCGCTATATCGTATGCTTCCTGACGGCTGCGGCCGAGCAGCGTAATCTGCGGCTGCATAATGTTTTCGAGAACCGTCATGTGGCCGAACAGGTTGAACGACTGGAAAACCATGCCCATCTTTTTGCGAACGCTGTTTAAGTCGTAGCCCTTTTCGGTGATGTCCTCGCCGTCAACGATAATCTGGCCGGAGGTCGGCGCAGAGAGCATGTTTATACAGCGAAGAAGTGTAGATTTTCCTGTTCCGGAAGGTCCGATAACAGAGATGACGTCGCCGTCGTTTATCGTAACACTCACGTCTTTAAGCGGTGTTACATCGTCGAATTCCTTGGTGACATTGCGTAGTTCTATCATTCTGCTACCTCCCTTTCACTTCCTAAGGAAACACAAATAGCCCGGCACATACCCATCTCGGGATGCGCTGAGCTATGGATTTCAGATTCATGTTTAAAAGCGCCTGTATGTGTCCCAACACAAAGAGACAGATGTGCGGAATTCCTCATTCCCGCGCAGGCCTTAAAGTTTTCAGTTCTGTTCATTTTAGAATTATCAGCTCCTAGTTGGTACCCCCGCTCGTTTAGCGGGAACCTCGGTTTGTTTCAGCTATTGCCGCCTTACTCGGTCGTGCGGCGCTGAGAGAGAAACCTTTCTCTCCTTTGGATAATCCGCATTCTGCGGAAGGCCTCGTTCTGTTGTGTTGTGACAGAACAAAGCCCGCTTTTGTCGTTACTGATTAACTATACAATTAAACTGTGTAAAAGTCAACCAAAATTAAATCTTTATTTAAGTAAATGGCACGAAGCCTATTTTTTCGCAAGCTCCTCCTCTTCGAGAACCCTGTACGCAACCTTTCCGACAAGCGTTTTAGGCAGCTCCTCCCGGAATTCGATGTCATACGGCATGGCATATTTTGCTATGTGCTCACGACAGTAAGCAAGCAGCTCTTCCTTTGTCGCCTCACTTGGCTCCACGTCTGCAGCAAGCTTCACAAAGGCCTTCACTTTTTGCATCTTCAGCGCATCCGGCACTCCGATGATGCAGGACATCTGCACCTTTTCGTGCGCATCGAGGATGTTCTCGAGCTGGCCCGGATAGATGTTGTAGCCCGAGCTTACGATCATGCGCTTTGCGCGGCCGCGGAAGTAAATGAAGCCCTGCTCGTCCATTGTTCCGAGATCCCCCGTGTACACCCATGTAAGCCCGTCTGCATGACTGCGCAGCGTTTTGGCAGTCTCCTCAGGATGGCCCGCATACTCCTTCATAACGGTAGGCCCCGCCAGAAGAATTTCGCCTTCCTCGCCACACGGAAGCTCTTCGTCGGTGTCGGGCTTTACGATTTTGATGTAGGTGTCAGGGAACGGGATTCCGATGGAGCCCTCCTTGCTCATTGATGTCGGTGTCAGACAGCAGGCCGTGACGGTTTCGGTAGTGCCGTAGCCTTCGCGCACCTGAATGACTGCGTGGTGGTCGTAGAGGAACTTGTCGAACTTCTTTTTAAGCTCGATGGAGAGCGAGTCTCCGCCCGAAAAGACACCCTTGAGCGAGGAAAGATTTGCGCCGTCCATGCTCGGGAGCCTTAAGAGTGCCTCGTAGAGAGTCGGCACACCGGCTATGAAATTGCACTTGTACTTGGTAATCAGCTTGGCGTAGCTCTGTGCGGTAAAGCGCGGTACCAGTATGCAGTGGCCGCCGCCTGCAAGCATGGAGTGAATGCATACGCCCAGGCCAAAGCCGTGGAACAGAGGCATTGCCGAAAGCATGCGGTCGCCTATTCTGTACATTGGATTGGTCGCAACAATCTGCGCCGCAAGAGCATTGAAATTGCCGTTTGTCAGCACGATGCCCTTTGTGGTTCCGGTAGTTCCGCCGGAGTAAAGAATTACAGCCGGGTCGTCCCACTTTCTCGGAACCTCGTAGTTGTAAAAGCAGGCCTTTCCGAGGTTCATAAACTGCTGCCAGCGGATGACCGGGGCATCCGAAGGAATCTTTTCAATCTTGCGCCCTTCGGTGAGCATATAGCCTGCGCGGATCGGCTTTGAGAGCGCGTCCTTGATGCTGGCTATTATGATGTTTACGACCTTTGTATTCTTTCTGACCTTTTCAAACTTGTTGTAGAACTGGTCGAGCGTGATTGCGGTGATGGATTCCGATTCGTTCAGATAAAACTCTATTTCCTTTTCTGCGGAAAGCGGGTGAATCATATTTGCGATGCCGCCGACCACGTTAACCGCGTAGAACATATAGATTGCCTGAGGGCAGTTTGGCATTGCGATGGTTACTTTATCGCCCTCGCGAATGCCTATGGTTTTAAGCGAGCGGGCGCATCTGCGTATTTCTGCCACCATTTTTTTATAGGTGGTGTTTTTGCCCATGAAGGTAAAGGCGATTTTGTCAGGATATGCTTCTGCGATTTTTTCAACCTTTTCAAACATGGAGCCTTCGAAATATGTCAGGTGCATTGGGGTATCGCCCATATACGGTTCCCACGGTGTTTTTGCTGTTACATTGCTATAATCAAACATACTGTATGCCTTTCATGTATCGATATTTGTTATTTGTTTAAGACCGCAACCTCCTGTGAAAGTGGCTCGTCGAGGCAGTGCGGATTTTCGAAAATATCGCGGAGGAGCTGCACGCATCTGCTGTAGTAATATCCGTCAGCCAGACGCTCATCCACTGTCAGTCCGATGTCGACGCTGTCGCGCATGGTGCAGTTTCCGTCTTCATCAAAGAACGGGCGCTTTTTGCGTTCGCCGAGCACCACAAAAAAAGAGCATGAACCCCAGTTTGTCAGGTGGTGGTAGCCGCTGTGCAGGCTGATTGAGCCGAGGTTGCTGATTACGCAGCTGGTGTAATAGGGGTCGGTCTCAATGAGCGATGCGGGAACCTTGCCGTGGCGGTCGAGGAAGCACATGAGCCTGAGCGCCGCCTTGCTGACAAAGCGTGGGATTTTGTTGAAAAAGTTCATTGCATCCGTAGACGGGTCAATCTTTTCCGAGCGGCACTCGAAAATCTGATCGCGGATGATGCTGTGAATATCGTCGATGCTCATTTCGGGCTTTGAATGCACGATTGCGAGAGCTTCTGCGCCTGATTCGCTGAACGCCTTTTTAACGACAAACGCAGTGCTGACTTCGTTTCTCTGATAAAAATTGCGGTTTGCGATGAAACGGTTCATCTTTGGTTTTAGTGTGATAACCTTTAAAATAGTGGTTACAACGACCTGAAAGAGGTTGTATTTATACTCATCTGCGGACAGGTTTGCGTTTTTTTCGTCGAGATATTTATTGACCTGTGTGAGATCGAGTCTTTCGCTGATGAAGGCTTCGTTGTCGCAGCGGTTAGGATAGATAACTCCCGTTACGAAATGCAGGCTGTCGAGTTCGCGAAGGAGTCTGCCGTCCTTGCGGTCGCCTCTGCGCTTCTTTGCCTTTTCTGTTTCCATTTTTTTCTCCTTGGTTTTTGATATAAACACAGCTCTATAGAGCCAAAGATATTCTAACACACATGTATGGTAAAATCAAAGGCTTTTAGCAAACGCTAACAGGCTTAAAAAACGATTTGAAGAACAGCTCAGACTGTGTTATAATGCTTAATGTTACGATATGTCTCCGTAGTTAAATGGATATAACAGCGCTCTCCTAAAGCGTAGTTGGCGGTTCGATTCCGCCCGGGGATACCATGGTAATAAAAGGCCCCGAGGCTGCAGATAAAGCAGCTTCGGGGTTTTGTTTTTACAGGGAATTGTACTTTTCGTCAATCTTTTTCAGCATGTCCGGGATAGGAATATGCTGTGGGCAGCGCTTTTCGCAGTTGCCGCAGTGCACGCAGTCGTTTGCGTTCGGGCCGAGATCGTCATAGATTTTTTTAAGGTCGCCCCAAAGATACACGAAGTCCTTTGCACACGCCTCATTGTAGGCTGAGAATATTTTTGAAATCTTGATGCCTGATGGGCAGTCCGCACAGTAGTTGCACTTCGTGCAAGGCACGAAAACTTCCTTTGACATCGCCTTTCCTGCCGCATAAGCAGCGTCAATTTCCGATGCTGTGAGACCTTCCTCGCGCGAGAAAAAGTCGGTGTTTTGATAAACCTGCTCAGGCTCTGCCATGCCGGAGAGAATCCAGCCCACGCGCGGGAGACTTTCAAGCCAGCCAAAAGCGAAGTCTGTGTAGCTCAGGCCGTGCTCAGTGCTTGCCGCATCGAGAATCTTCCGGCCCTCTGCACTTGGCATGCGGGAAAGTGTACCTCCGCGGAGCGGTTCCATTACTACGACCGTCTTGCCGAATTCGTCGGCGATTTCGTAAAGTGCCTTTGTGTTGATGTAGTCCCAGTCGAGGTAGTTCAGCTGCAGCTGCACAAACTCAATGTACTGTCCCCACTTTTCGAGGCAGTCGCGCAGCAGCACCGGCGAGCAGTGGAAGCTTGCGCCGAGATGACGAATGCGGCCCTTTTCCTTTTCCTTTGCAAGAGTCGGAAAGATGTCCGCCTTTTCAAGGTTGTCGTACCAGCCACGCTCGATGTCGTGAACGAGGAAAAAGTCGAAATAGTCGACGCCACAGCGACCGAGCTGTTCTTCGAACTTTGGAATTACTGCATCCTTGGTCTCGATGAGCCATGTCGGGAGCTTGCTGGTGATCTGAAAGCTGTCGCGCGGGTGGCGCTCCACAAGCGCGCGGCGAAAGATTTCTTCGCCCTTGCCGTTTAGGTAGGTGTAGGCCGTGTCGAAATAGGTGATGCCTCTCTCAAGACTGGCATCGACAATTGCGCAAGCTTTATCGAAATACGGCTGACCACTGTCATCCATTGGGAAGCGCATGTTTCCCAGACAGAGCTTGCTGACTTTAGTTCCTTGAAAATCCGTGTATCTCATTTACTCCTCCTTTTTTTAACCGGCAATTAAGCTGCGGATGAACATCAGCAGCAGGTTGCTGTCATATAATTTGTGTGCAAAATATGAGCTTTGCATTACGCTGTAAAACGCTTCCACCTTGTCGGGGAAGAACATATTTGCGCACGGAATCGCAATTGCCATCAGCAGAAATACGATCAGAAGGCCCTTCACCGCGCCCATCGCAAAGCCCAAAAGGCGGTCGATTGCTCCGATGAAGCTGCCCTGCTCGTCGTGCTTTCTGTCAAAGAAGCCGATGATAAGCGCCAGCACGATCTTTACGGCAAGTATGATTGTCACAAAGCAGATGATTTCGAAAATCGTGTTTGCCATGCTGCTGGAAAGCTGCGATGTCACTTTGGTGCCTGCTGAGCTGATAGCGTCCGTCAGGATTGACGGAAGTGTGTCAAGACCTGACATTGCACCTGAAAGCGACTGTCCAAACCTGTCGGCAATCTTTTCGTAGATGGACTCGTAGAGATGCGTCTTTTCGCGCAAGAGCTCTCCAAACGGTTCGGACCATATGTATGCGGCTACTACGGCGAGAATCCAGTCAATCGTTCTGAGGAACGAATGGGCAAAGCCTTTGTAGTAGCCAATGATTACAAAAAGCAGTATTATTGCTGCCGTTATGATGTCAAAAAGCATCTTCTCCTCCTGTTTTCCCATTTGATATGTTAATTTTACTTTATTTACAGCGGTTTTTCAAGTGGGCGTTCGGAGTGCGAAAAGGGATTGCAAAAAATTAAAAGCCGGAGCGCTGATTGGCTTCCCGTGCCCTTTTCCTCAGCATTCCGACTTAAAAAGTAATCTTGAATTGGTGTTTACTATATTGGCTCGTAACCACCTGCTACGCCGTGCTTTACGCGATCTCTTTCCTCTGCACGCTTTGCGTCGTTCCAGTTGTCCATGGTTCCTACGAGATATCCTGTGATTCTGCGGATACGCTCAAACGGTACATCTTCGAACTTGTAGGAAAGATTTACGTAATCGCCGTCGGCCTCGATATTCAGCCTGGTGATTTTACGGCCTGTCTTTTTGGTGACATAATCGACATACTGCTTTCTTTCTTCGTAAGGTATATCGGAATCACCTGTTACATTTACTTCAACATTGTATATATTGTCCATTTAAGTGCGCCTCCCACTTTAGAAGATTATACCACATATTGTGTTTTTTTAAAGCTTTTTTTGCAAAAAACACTAAAAAAATTTCCTTTTAAATTTTTTTTCTTTATTTTTGATTTGTCTTGCAGTTGTGTTGCGTAGGACGTGTTATATTTAATACACGATAACAAAACAGACAGTACAGCTTAGTTTTTCGGCAAGCCCTTTTGGGAGGATGGGCTTGCCGGCCTTAATTAAAAAATATAATCAATAGGTTAAAAAGGGTATGCCGGCTTCGCAAGAGGTTGGCTCTTTTTTTGTTCATATTATTGAAAAAATATATACGCGTAGTTTATAATTTAAACAGTAATACCGCATTTATCATTTTATTATTAAAGGAGGTTACAAGATGGCAAAAAAGAAATTATCACTTGCTGCGCAAATCTTCATAGCTCTGATTCTGGGCATCATTGTGGGTTTGCTGATGCAAAATTATGCAGATTTCGCAAACTCCTACATCAAGCCTTGGGGAACTATCTTCCTGAATCTTCTCAAGTTCATAGTTGTTCCTATCGTGCTTTTCTCGATGCTGTCCGGCATCATATCGATGCACGACATCAAAAAGGTGGGCTCAATCGGACTGAAAACCATCATCTATTATATGTGCACGACGGCTGTTGCAATCATAATCGGCCTGATCGGCGCAAATATTTTCAAAGGTGCATTTCCTGTGCTTGAAACCTCCGACTTGGTTTACGAAGCCGCCGCTCCTACCAGCTTTATGGATACGATAGTAAATATCTTCCCATCGAACTTCATCAGCCCGATGGCTAACGCATCCATGCTGCAGGTAATCGTAATGGCGCTTATCATCGGTTTTGCGATTATCCTCGTTGGCGAAAAGGCAGGCCCTGCAATCAGAGGTATCAATTCCTTCAACGATGTTTTCGTAAAATGCATGGATCTGATCCTAAAGATTTCACCTATCGGTGTTTTCTGCCTGATCTGCCCGGTTGCTGCCGCAAACGGTCCTGCAGTTCTCGGATCTCTCGCAATGGTGCTTATTGCGGCTTATATCTGCTACTTTGTTCACATGTTCCTGACATATTCGCTGACTATCCGCACTTTGGGGCAGATGAGTCCCGCAAAGTTCTTTAAAGGTCAGCTTCCTGCATTCATGTTCGCTTTCTCGAGTGCATCCAGCGTGGGTACGCTCCCTATCAACATGAAGGGCTGCGAAGAAATGGGCGCAGACAAAGAGGTTACTTCTTTCGTTCTTCCTCTCGGTGCAACCATCAACATGGACGGAACAGCCATCTACCAGGGCGTATGCGCAGTATTCATCGCATCATGCTTTGGTATAGACCTGACACTTTCACAGATGGTTACAATCGTTCTGACGGCAACACTTGCTTCAATCGGTACAGCAGGCGTTCCGGGCGCAGGCATGGTAATGCTTACTATGGTGCTCGCATCCGTTGGTCTTCCTGTTGAAGGTATCGCACTGGTTGCAGGTATCGACAGAATCTTTGATATGGGCAGAACAGCTGTAAACGTAACAGGCGACGCAGCTTGCGCACTGATTGTTTCGAATCTCGAAAGAAAAAAGGCCGCAAGAAAGGGTAATGCTGAAAATCAGCAGGCATCATAATAATTGACGTATCAGACAAGTAAAGAGAGGTCGGTTTTATCACCGACCTCTTTCTTTATGGCTTTTATAGCATCTCCGCCCCTCTGAGCGTGCAGTAGGCATACCCGCCGTCCCAATAGTAGTCAAACACCCCTTCGACACAGATTTCGCTGCCTATTTCCGGATAATCCTCGGGATACGAATAATCGCCCTCAAGCTCAAACTCAATTCCCTGGGCGCAGCAGGCGGTGGCATCCTGTATGATGCACGCATAATAGTAGATCCCACTGTCTTCATCATAATAAACATCAAAAAGCCCGCTCATCCTGATTCTTTTGCCTATGTAATCCTCGGGGGCAGAAACCATGTTGTAGACCTCGGAATACACCATTGTACCGGACATAACCGTAAGATCTATATCGAGATCTGACGAAGCTGCAGCCGCAGGTAAAGGCTCCCGAACGGCCTGATTGTCTGTATCCCCGCAGCCTGTCATACTCATAATCAGTATCGCGCACAAAACAATGCTTATTATCCTCTTCATTGCCGTTTACCTCAAAGCTTCCTTTAATACCGCCAGATTGTTTTCCATAGCAGAAAGATAAGTCTCCCCGTTTTTAACGTCTGCTGCCGTAGTTGACTGCATGGAATCCATTGTGAGTATCTGCTGATCCTTTGCCGCAGTGTTTTGAACGATGGTTTCAGCAATTCTGTGATCGTTACCTTCGATAGTCATTACCGCATGAAGGTTCAGCTCGTCCACCTTTCCCGCAAGGAATGTCACCGTCTCAAAGCTGGCCTCCGTCTCTGCAGAGCAGCCCACAAAAGTGGCATAGTAATCGAGATTATAGTCGTCTATAAAATAGCGGAACGGGAATCTGTCTCCAAAGAGAAGCGTTTTCGTTGCGCCTTCGGAAACTGCATTTTCAAACTCTGCATCAAGAGCTGCAAGCTTTTCTATATAGGATGATGCGTTTGCCCTGTATGTGTCCGCATTTGCGGGGTCAATCTCACAGATGGCCTCCGAAATCTTTTCGGTCAGCACGGACGCATTGCGAAGAGAAAGCCAGACATGCTCGTCGTATTCTATCTCCTCTTCTTCGCCCTCTGCGGCCTCTTCGCCTTCTTCCTCAGCCTGCATGCCTTCGATTACTTCCTCTTCCTTCACGGCGCTGCCCAGAGTATCCAAAAGGTTTATGGCCTTCATGTCTTTATTGGAAGCATCGTCAAGCACATCATCCACCCACTCGTCGGACTCACCGCCCACATAGATGAACAGATCACAGGAAGATATCTTCGTAATGTCTTCTATAGTCGGCTGGTAGCTGTGCAGGTCCACGCCGCTGTCAAGCAGCATCGTAACCTCGGCTCCCGCCGGGTTATCACCGAGAATATTCATTACCCAGTCGTATTCAGGGAAAATAGTTGCCACAATCTGAATGTTTTCGTTATTCTGTGCGCTGCCTGTGTTAACATCACCGCACGCAAAAAGACAGCCTGCCATAAAAATGGCGGCAATTAGAATGAAAATTTGCTTTTTCATGATAAAACCTCCGTTTATTTTCGTTTTTTGCGTTTCAAATTTGTTTGACGGGGTTTATCAATTGTTCATACGAACTTTTCTGGATACAGGGGAATCCTGTGCACGAATAAATAAAGAAAGGAAATTGCAGAGTACGAGTATAACAGCCAAAGAAATCACAGCCGCCTGAAGTGTCATTCCATAGCCAAACTGCTGAAGAATGCTCTCGCACTGACTGATGCATGCGCAGACAGGGCAGTCTTCTCCGCAGCAGTCGTGATGAATTTCAACAACGATAAAGGTAACTGAAAACAGCACAACAACGAGCATCATAACTGCCATGATGCCCGCAACAAATCTATTCGATTGTAGCCTTGCGATGCTGCGCATATCCGTTACCCCGGTAGTTTAATATTGATGCTTTTTTTAACACAGATTATATTATACCACAGAAACCGGTTGTAATATCAGTGTCTGCAAAAAATAAAAAGAGCCGACTTCCCGAAAGAGCGGCATACCTTTTTACTGTGTTTTATAGCTATTTCTACTATCCCATAGGGATTAGTAGAGAACAACGATCTGCATTGCGTAAACCAGAACTGCTACTGCTGCGATTGCTACGTTTACCTTAAAGAATCTCTTTGTCATTTTATTTACCTCCTACTTTTTCATTTGACTGTTGCTGTTTTTTATGTAAAACCTTGTTGCTTTCCTTTTGATGTTTTAACTATAACATCCCCTGTGCAACAGAAATGCAAGCAGTTTGGAGGTTTTTAATTTTTTTTAAAAAATTTTTTCGGGTCGTCATAAATTAATTTCCCTTGCCTGGAGTGAGACTTCATTCTGTACCCTCCTAAAAGAAACTCAGCTGTTCATACTTTTGCGGAAACTCGTTCATGTATTCAAAGCACTCACTCGGGTTACTCATCATGCCGGTCTCACGGCACATGTCGTGAAAGACCGCCATAAGATGCTTTGCGTTCGGACTTGGCAGCAAGTAAGCGTAGCCGTACTCACGAATGTAGCGCTGCTTAAGTCCCGGGAAGTGCTTGTCGAGCGCTGCGTAGTAATACTCCCTGTCTCCGTCGCGAAGCGTTAGCCCCATATCAAAGCAGATGATGCCCTTTACGCCCACATCCGCACATGCAGAAAGTATTGAGCGCACGTTTTCTTCCGTGTCGTTGATGTAAGGCAGTATCGGTGTAAGCCAGACAACCGTCGGAATTCCGCGCTTTTGCATTTCGCGCAGCACATAAAGCCGCCTGCTTGTCGGGCAAACATTAGGCTCCACAATGTTGCAAAGCTCGTCGTCAAAGGTCGTGATTGTCATCTGGACCACGCACTTCGTAGCTTTGTTTATGTCATCGAGTATGTCGATGTCGCGCATTATGCGGTCGGACTTTGTCTGAATCGCAAGTCCGAACTCGTAGCGCTTTATTATTTCGAGACACTTTCTCGTAAGACCGAGCTCTTCCTCGCAGTGCATATAAGGGTCGCTCATCGCACCCGTACCAATCATGCACTTTTCGCGCTTTGAACGAAGCGCCCGCTCCAAAAGCTCCGGTGCGTTCTGCTTTACCTCGATGTCCTCGAAATCATGCGTGAACTGGTAGCACCTGCTGCGACTGTCGCAATAAATGCAGCCATGCGTGCATCCGCGGTAAATATTCATCCCTTTGTATTTCCCGTTACCGGTCAAAATCCCTTTTGCGTTTGTAAAATGCATAGTTCTCTCCCCGGGAAATTACCCTTTTATCATCAAAAATGCGCACATGCCGCCGCGCTTTCCGCCGGTTGCGCGGTGCGAAAAGAGGATATCGCTATTGCAGGATGTACAAAGATCCGGAAGCGAGATATTCTCAGGCCTTAAGCCGATTTCGACAAGCTGCTCAAAATTTGCCTGCGGAAGATCGAGCAGGAACTTCCCATCTTTCTCCGGTCTTGGCACGCAGAAGCGCTCGCACCTTTCGCTGCCGTAAGCCTTTGAAAAAGCCTCCGCCACATCGCGGCTTACTTCGTAGCACTCCTTACCTATGCAAGGCCCGATGCAGCAAAGCATGTCGGAAGGCTTACTGCCGTACTCGCGCTGCATCAGCTCTACTGTCCTTGTTCCGATTTTTGCGACTGTCCCACGCCAGCCCGAATGCGAGAGGCCGATTGCGCGATTCACCGGATCGACAAAGTACAGCGGCACGCAGTCGGCAAACGATGCGACAAGGCAAAGCCCGGGCTCATTTGTGACAAGCCCGTCCACATCGTGAAAGCTGCGCTCGCGCGTAACACCCATGCCCTTGTGCTGTGCGCCGACCTTCAGCACCTTGTCCGTGTGAGTCTGGTGCGCGAAGACCATGTTTTCCGTGCTTACGCCGATTGCCTGCCCGAAAAGCTCGAAGTTCCTTCGCACATTCTCCGGGCTGTCACCGACCGTCTTGCTGAAGTTCATGGTGGCGTACTGCCCAGTGCTGATGCCGCCCTCGCGCGTCGAAAATGCGTTCACAAGCCATGGGAGACTGTTTAGGCTCAGGTACTCAATGACCCCCACTTCGCCAATCTTTTTATAAACCGTTGTTTCAGGAATTGGTTGTTTTATCATAAAGTCTTCTCCATAATTACCACGCTTGATGTTTTTTCGCCCCAAGTTAGCTTATCTCTCCCAACTGCACTAAAGCCCTGCTTTTCCCAAAATGGCAATGCATTTGGCTCATAATCATCAACTACATCTATTCTGATTTTATTTGCACCTTCGCTTATCACTTTCATCTCAAAAGCCTTGTATGCTTCAGCGCCTTTCCCTTTGCCCTGAATTGATTTTTCAAGCATTAAAAGCGACAAATAAACATATCCGTCCGATTGCTGTTTGTAATCGATGATTCCTATAACTTCGTCCCTATCTATTAAAAGGTTTGAGCAAAACCCGTGTTCTTCCATTTCTTTTATTTCGTTCAAAATGAATTCTTTTTCAACAGCAGGCTTTGCTAAATGGTGGAGTAAAAAGTCACTATTTGAATTGTAAATTGAAAGTGCTGAGGATATATCCTTTCTTTCGTCATCGATTCTTCTGAAAAGCACGCTTTTTAACCTCCAAAGTATTGCATCAATCTCCCTTGATGTTCCAGTTTCAACTTGGTACAGTAAAGCCCCGGTTTATCCCAGGGCTTATTATCATAGTTCAATTTTCATACTCTTCTATCCCTGTAAGTTTTGATATTGCATCTCCGTTCCAGTAATCATTTTCCCAACGGTAATACACATCTTTTCTTCCGGCTGCAGTTCCTTATTTTGCATACTCTCTCCTTCCATCAGGATATTCTACATATGCTTGCCCGCTCGCTTTATCGTAACCCGCAGTTGGAAGACCTTTTATTCGCCTGATTTCATTGTCAATCCTTATAGATTCCTTGAATCTCTCAGTTAATTCATCATCGGAGAGTCCACATGTATAATCAAGCTCGTTTTTTTCTACCATTTTCTTTCTCCTATATTCTATACAAAAACAATTTGCAACTATCTACCTATAGCCTATCACAAATGCCATTCTGTGTAAATCTCTACTTTGCAGGCTCTATCCCCCTTGCCTGGAGTGGAACTTTTCTATACATCGACAAAATGCTTTTATATTTCAAAATAGTTAAGAATACCGCGACAGCCCTCTACGAGGTCGCGGTACGTAGCGGCAAAATCACCCGTGTACCACGGGTCCGCCACGGCGCAGCCGAGGCGTGCGTAGTCTTCGCTCGCAAACGAGAGAAGACTACGGATTTTGCCCTGCTCGCCAATAGGCAGCCCCGCAATACGCCTCATATTACGCAAATTATTATCATCCATGCCAATCAGCAAATCGTAGTACTCGTAGTCGTGCCTCGTCATCTGACGTGCCCCTCGCTTTTCGGCTTCTATCCCGTGTGCCGCAAGCTCGCGCACTGCCGGTGGGTAAATCGGATTTCCGATTTCTTCAGTGCTTGTCGCAGCAGAGGCGATTTCGAACTCGTCCTCGCGGCCCGCCTTGCGTACCATATCTTTTAATATCATTTCCGCCATCGGGCTCCTGCAAATGTTACCCAGGCATACAAACAGTATCTTTGTCACTATTATTTCTTCTCCGTTCTTTACTGTATATAATACCTTTTCGCTGCGCCGCCTGCAAGTATTTTGGATTCTTTACCACACAAAGGTCGCCCAACGGTCGTTTACTTTCGGTACAAGCAATGCAAACAGCTTGCCGCGGATACTGTGCTTCCTCATTTCTTCGTTGAAGCTGTGCTCCTCGATCATTCTGAACCCGGGAACAAGGTCTGCTATTTCCTGCCCCGAATCGGTGCCGGACACAAAGTGCGCATTTGTGTTTCTGACGGCATCATGCCGTTTTTCGTTTTTGACCAGAATTTTGCCGTTTTGCTCGGCAATCAGCGTTCCGCCGCCCGGGAAGTTTTCCTTTAATACATTAAGGAATTCCTGAATCTGCGCCATTGTAAGGTACATAAAAATTCCCTCCGCAATGAAAACCGGGGCGCTCTTTCTGCCCGAAACCGCTTCCTTTACCGGCTTGCACCACTCGCCATCAAGCGCATTACCTGCAATCATGGTAACTCTTTCTCTTTCGGGAAAAGCTTTCTTCCTTGCCGCAATTGCGTCCGGGAGATCAAGGTCAAACCAAAGTATTTTACCGTTATCCATGCGCGTAAATCTATCGTCAAAGCCTGCTCCAACATTTACAATCACAGTGTCGGGGAACGCTTTGATAATTCCTTTCAATTGTCTGTCAAGCATTATCGTCCTCGCAACAACGCCCTCGTGCGAAAGAAATTTGTCATACTTTGCTGTATCAACACCCAATGCTTTTATTATCTCTACAGCCTTCTGATCCTTGATTCTGGCATTTTTACGCAGTGTTTCATTTGCCTTTATGGACAGCGGAATAAGCGCTGTCGTCTGAATATCTCCTAATTTTAATTCCATTGTAAATCTCCTTGTTACTACTTTTTCACGAAGGCGTTGTTAGCCTCCTCTAACTAAATATATACCCGTTTCTACCTATCTGCAACCCTTTTCTGATAATCCTTTATAGCTGCAGCGTCTCAAAAAAAAATTATTTTTTTGTTTAAGCTAAAATTACCCCGGGTATAAAGAGATGCAAGTGGGAAAGAACCCACAAAGTCAATTATCTGACCCAAAGCAAATCAAACGAAAGGAAAGCTGCAATGAAAAGCTTCGCAAACACAATCTGCAAGACTTGTAAGAACGCATGTATGGCATGTTGTTGTTTTGTGCTGCTTTTCATGAGACTCTTTACCAGTATGCAGAATCCCGGTTTGCGATGTTGCTGCGCGTTCATTTAATTTGCGTAAACACATCAAATCAAAATAACTGTTAAAAGAATGCATTACAAAGAGCTTCTCATGAAATTGAGGAGCTCTTTTATTTTACTCTGTCCGAAATCGGGCCGGAAATTGGCGCACTAAGAACATATAAAACAAAGGAGAAACTAACCATGAAAATATATCACTCATTATCAGAACTAATCGGAAGAACACCACTTTTTGAAGCACAGGCCTATGAAAAGGCTGAAAACTTAAACGCCCTCATCTACGCAAAGCTTGAAGGGTTTAACCCGGGCGGCTCCGTAAAGGACAGAGTCGCACTCGGTCTCATCCTCGACGCCGAAAAAAGCGGCAAGCTCCAGCCCGGCGGTACCATCATCGAACCAACCTCCGGAAACACAGGCATCGGCCTTGCTGCAGTCGGCGTATCCCGCGGCTACCGCGTAATCATCACAATGCCTGAAACAATGTCTGAGGAGCGCAGAAAGCTTATCGCAGCTTACGGTGCGGAGCTTGTGCTGACTGAGGGCGCAAAGGGAATGAAGGGAGCCATCGCAAAAGCAGAAGAGCTTGCTGCTTCCATCCCGGGGTCCATTATCGCAGGCCAGTTCGAAAGCCCTGCAAATCCTGAAGTCCACTATAGCACGACAGGCCCTGAAATCTGGGAAGACACTGCCGGAACCATTGATATACTCGTTGCAGGAGTCGGCACGGGCGGAACGCTTACGGGAATCGGCGAGTACTTAAAGAGCTTAAAGCCTGAGGTAAAGGTTGTGGCAGTAGAGCCTGCGGAATCGCCGGTGCTTGGCGGCGGCAAGCCCGGCGAACACAACATTCAAGGTATCGGGGACGGCTTTATTCCAAATGTTCTTAACAGAAAAATCTATGATGAAGTCATCCCCGTAAAAACGGATGATGCCTACAAAACCGCAAGGAAGTTCGTAAAAGCCGAAGGCCTGCTCCTTGGAATCTCTGCAGGCGCAGCGCTCCATGCGGCAACAGAGCTCGCAAGGAGACCTGAAAATGCTCGCAAGAGAATCGTTGTCATATTTGCTGACGGCGGTGAAAAATATCTCTCAACACCGCTTTATACATTAAAGTAAAACGGCAGGCCTTATAGAGTAAGCCCGGATTCTACGCAATCTTCCAGCTTACCGCGCGTTTTCTGCCGGAAACAAAGTTCCGATAGATGCCGTCTTCGCGCATCAGCTGGTCGTGCTTGCCTTTTTGCACGATTTTGCCTTTGTCTATGACTATTATCTGATCCGCATTTCTAACCGTCTTCAGGCGGTGTGCAATCATGATAATGGTCTTTTTCTTTGTGAGGTTTTCGATTGCCTCGGTAAGCTCCTTTTCGTTCTCCGGATCGACATTTGCCGTAGCTTCGTCGAGTATGATTATAGGCGCATCCTTCATTATTGCGCGCGCAATTGCAATTCTTTGCTTTTCACCACCCGAAAGGGTAGCTCCGCCTTCACCGACGATTGTTTCATAGCCTTCAGGCAGCGACATGATGAAATCATGGCAGCGTGCTTTCTTTGCGGCTGCAATCACATCCTCCATCGAAGCATCGGGCCTTCCGAATCTGATATTGTTTGCAATCGTGTCCTCAAAGAGATATACCTTTTGGAATACAAAGCTGAAATTCTCCATAAGAGAATCAAAGCTGTAGTCCTTTACATCTCTGCCTCCGAGGGTAACCCTTCCTTCCTTTACGTCCCAGAATCGCGCAATCAGCGATGTGATTGTCGTCTTTCCGCCGCCGGACGGTCCGACGATGGCTGTTGTGGTTCCTTCCTTTATGTCAAGTGTCACATCATCTATAATCTTGCGATTCTCATATGCAAAGCTTACGTTCTCGAGATGTATGTCACGATTTTCAGGATGAATTACCTCCCCGTCTATGTCCATCTGCTCAATGTCGAGGATTTCATTTGCAAGGTCCACGCCCTTTCCGATGACCTTTAGAAGCGCCGTGTATATTCCCGCTGAATCAAGCGCTTCAAATACCATAAACGAGCACATAAGCATCGTGATGAGATATTCCAGCTCCATAGTGCCGCCAAAGTAGAAAGACAGCGATGCTGCAGCAATTGCTACACCCGCAAGCTTGCTGATAAGCATCTGAATTCCCACCGCAGGAATGGCTGTGGTTTCCGCAAGGATATCTGCTTTCTTCTTTCTCTCTACGCTGCCCGCAACTCTGCTGTTGTTTTCTGCGAAAATGTTGTAATTCCTGATTTCGGCAATTCCCTGAACATATTCGAGAATTACCCCTACCATTTCTTTATCCGCTTCGATTTTCTCATCCGCAACCTTTGCAATCTTACGATTTGTAATGCTGTTTACAATCATAAAAACTGCAATTCCGATGATCGAAACCAGTCCTATTCTCACATCAAACAGGAACATTGCAAGCGCAATCACAGCTGTCGTGATACTTCCCTGAAGCACCATCATTATTGCACGCGTTGCAATATCACTCATCTGCTCGAGCGTATTGGTCGTAACCGAGGTGATGTGTCCCAGACTCGTATCGTTGAAATACCCCATAGGCAGGTATCTCAGGTGCTCGCCGATTTCAATTCGCTTTCCGGCGCAGGTATCGTATCCGCCTTCAGTCTGAAGCATATTCGTAAAGCGATTTACGACAGTCTTTCCAACGGTACTGATGAGCATAAATCCTATTACGCAGGCAAAGGTCTTTCCTTCTATTTTCCCGTAAACAGCTGCCTGAATGGCAAAGAATGCTGCGGGGATTTTCATTGCTCCGAACATAGCGTCCAGTACACCGAGTATTACTGCCCCATAGAACTTTTTTCTGTTTTTTTCATTGCAAAAGTCGAAAAACTTCTTTAACATCCTAAGCATAAGCTGCCTCCTCTCCTGAATCGCGCGTCATGCTGTGGGCTTCCCACATATTTCTGTAAAGCTCGCATCCCGAAAGCAGCTCCTTGTGGGTTCCTTCCGCTTCGAGATTACCTTTGTTTATAACGAAAATCCTGTCGGCAGTCTGTATTGTGGAAAGTCTGTGCGCTATTACGATAAGCGTGCGCCCCTTCACAAGCTTTGCCACACTTTCCTGCACAAGGGCTTCGTTTTCCGGATCCGTATAAGCTGTCGCTTCATCCATAATTACCACCGGCGCATCTTTCAGCATCGCCCTGGCAATACAAATTCTCTGCCGCTCTCCACCCGACAGATGTCCGCCCGCTCCGCCGACAAGCGTATCATAGCCGTTTTCAAGATTCATGATAAACTCGTGGCAGCCCGAAGCCTTTGCCGCCGCCACAACCTCTTCATCAGTTGCGCCCGCCTTTCCGAGCCTGATGTTCTCCTTTACTGTCATGTCAAAGAGATAGTTGTCCTGCGCAACATAGGCTATCTGACCCATGTAGTAGTAAAGAGGCAGGTCTTTAATATCTACTCCTCCATAGGAAATGCTGCCCGAATCAACATCCCAAAGTGAATCGATAAGCCTTGCAATCGTACTCTTTCCCGAGCCCGACGGTCCGACAATGGCATTTACCTCGCCTTGCTTTATTTCCATATTGATACCGTGGAGGACTTCTTTATCCTTGTAGGTGAATCTGACATCCTTAAGCGAAATGTCAGAGCCCTCAGGAACGTCGACAACCCTTCCCGGTCTTTCCATCTCTTCTCTTTCCAAAATCTCCGTTACTTCTCCGAATATGGTTCTCATCTTTGAAATGTCGTCGGAATATGAGAAGGCAATAATGAGCGGAGTGATAATTCCTGCTGAAAGTATGATGCAGGTGATAAAGTCTCCCGCCGCCAGGCTGCCGCTGCGAACCAGCAGTAGCCCTACAGGCAATACGCCAAGGAAGGTCGCCGGTGTAAAGCACATCGTTCCCGCCTGCCACCACACGCATTTCCTCATCCATCTGATGAAGCAGTCCGCACCTTCTCTCGCAGCATCTACAAACTTCTCATACGAGCTGCCGGTTTTTCCAAAGGCCTTTATGACCTCGATGCCGTTTATGTACTCGACCGCAGTATCATTTAAATATTTGGTCTTTTTAACCGTTGTATCAAAGTCGCCTTTGCTCTTTACTATCATGACTGTAGCGCAAAATGCACCGACCACAGCCGGAAGCAGGGTGGCAAGCCCCATACGCCAGTCTATTGCAAGCATATATACAAACATGACCAGCGGGAGCAAAAGGTTTGCCGTAAACTCCGGTATGATATGCGCCAAAGTGGTCTCCATCGAATCGACACGCTCCACTATTATATTTTTGTAAGAGCCGCTGTTATCGTCGAGAACGGAACCCAGCGGAATGCGCGAAAGCTTTTCGCAAAGATCTGTTCTGATTCCGGCAAGCACATTAAAGGTCGCCACATGCGAAAGCGTAGTGGATAAATTGTGAAACAGCACTCTCACAACCCATGCCAGCGCTATAAGCAGAATCTGCCAAATGTAATAATTTGCGTTGCTGTTTCCGCCAAGCAGATTTCTGACCATATCCGCTATAATAAGATATGGTACAAACGATGCTGCAACTCCTGCTATCGCAAGCAGGATGCTACCGCAGTAGTATCCCTTTTTCCGCCCGGCGAATTCGGCTACCCAGGACATAACTCCTCTTTTTTTCATAGTATCTCCTCTTCCTTGTGTAATAGATTTATCGGTTTATGTTGTTAGCGCTTGCTAACTGCACGCTTTTAATAATGGCGGTTTCTGTGATGTTGTTAGCCGCCTCTAACACATTAATATATACCCTTTTTTCTGTTTTTGCAACCACTTTGCATAAAATTACAAAAAGACTCCAACCCCGAATGATGGGTTTGGAGTCTTTTGCTTTAATCCGTAGGCAGGCTGCCGTCTTTTATCAGTCTCAGCATGATGTCGGCAATCTTTGGGTCGAACTGTCGACCCTTGTTTTTTTCAAACTCTTCGATAATATGCTCTTTTGAAAGCCTGTCTCTGTACACGCGATTTGTGTTCATCGCATCAAACGAATCCGCAACGCAAATCATTCTTGCAATCATCGGAATATCTTCACCGGCTTTTCCCTCGGGATATCCCCTGCCATCATACCTTTCGTGATGATAAAGAGCACCCTCGCCCGCATTTTCAAGGCTCTTAAAGCTGCTGAGGATTTCACCTCCGCGCACTGTGTGCGACTTGATGACCTCGAATTCTTCTTCGGTCAGCTTGCCCGGTTTGCGCAGAATGCTGTCCGGGACACCGATTTTGCCGCAGTCGTGAAGCAGCGCAACGTAATAGATACGCTCGAGTGCTTCTCCCTCATAGCCCAGTTTTTCGGCAATAAGCCTTGTGTAGGTTGCAACACGCTTTGAATGACCGTTTGTATACGAATCCTTTGCATCGATGAAGCCTGTAAATGTTTCTATAGATTCATTTATGATGATGTTGTCGCGCTCGTGACGCACATTGTACTTTTTAATCTGTGCGGCAGTGATTACGAACATCAAAAGTGCAATCAGCCATATTGCCATACCGCCGAGCGAAATCTTGAACAGCGTTTCGCTTTTAAGCTGTCTGTGAAGCTTGTACTCGATATCTATTGTCGAGTCATCAATGGACTCACCGATAGGCACATAGATAATGAATCCGGGAACAGTACCTTCGTTTGCCTTTATTGGAACTTCAAGTGCATTCGGGCTGTCACTCGGATAATAAACGAGATAATCTCCCGGCTCCATGGTAACCAGAGTCTCACCATCAACGGTAAAGAATTTCAGATTGTAGTCGCTCGAATCGTAATCGCGTAAATCCGGAATAGTTTCCACAACTTCGCTGCCGTCCTTCATCTGGTGGATTTCCAGCGCCCCGTTCCAAGCGGACGACAGGAATGCTCCGCTGTTAAAGTTCAGGCGGAACGAAAATTCGGAGACTTCATCGTTTGTGTTGTTTGCGAAAGCAAAGTCATAGGTGTGAGCTTCGTAATTGTGTTCCGTCAGTCCCTCGTCATCAAAATCGAAAACCTTGGTCCACGTGCTGCTCCTTTGCGTAATGCTTAAAGAGAGACTCTCTGCCCGGGTGCCGCCCTGCGCAAAAGCCTCTTGTCCCGAAAGAGCTTCGGTGTGCACCGCGCTGTTGTAAGCATTGGTCTTGACAATGCTCCCGACAAAGAGAGCGACCACAAGTAAAAGCGTGATTGCAAAAGCCCATATCGCATGCTTTCTGATACCTTTCATTTTCTCATCCTCCACTGTTAATAAAAATCCGTGCTATGTCTGCCGTCTTCCCTTAATCCAGCTCCGCCTTCCCTGTATAGAGTCGGTAGTATTTGCCCTTTGCTGCAATCAGTTCCTCGTGGGTGCCGCGCTCGATGATGCGGCCGCCCTCGAGCACCATGATTACATTTGCGTTGCGAACGGTGGAAAGTCTGTGCGCAATAACAAAGACCGTGCGGCCCTCCATCAGTCTGTCCATACCGCGCTGTACGATGGACTCCGTACGCGTATCTATTGACGATGTCGCCTCATCGAGAATCATAACAGGCGGGTCTTCGACAGCTGCGCGTGCAATTGAAATCAGCTGCCTCTGGCCCTGCGAAAGCCCTGAGCCGTCGCCCGAAAGCACGGTATCGTAGCCCTGCGGCAGGAGTCTGATAAAGCTGTCGGCATTTGCAAGCTTTGCCGCAGCGATACATTCTTCGTCGGTCGCGTCCGGATTTCCGTAGCGGATGTTTTCCATAACCGTGCCGGTAAATAAGTTTACTTCCTGGAGCACCATGCCGAGCGAGTGACGCAGATCGTCCTTGCGTATGTCGCGAACGTCGATGCCGTCGTAGGTGATGCTGCCTTGCTGTATGTCATAAAATCTGTTGATCAGATTAGTGATTGTGGTCTTGCCGGCACCTGTAGGGCCGACGAACGCAACCTTCTGCCCCGGTTTTGCGTAGAGCGTCATGTCCTGTAAAACCTTCTTGTCTGGCAGGTAGCCAAAGTCCACATCGGTCAGAATCACATGGCCGCGAAGTGGGACAAGCTCGTAGTCTGTGGCTTCCGTGCTGCCCTCCGCAAAGGCAGGCTTCTTCCACGCCCAGGAGCCGGTGCGGTGCAATGCCTCGGTAAGCATGCCGTCTGCGGTTTTTTCCACGCTTACGAGAGTAACCTTTCCTTCGTCGATTTCAGGCTCCTCGTCGAGCAGGCGGAAAATTCGTTCTGCGCCGGCAAACGCCATAACGACTGAGTTGATCTGCTGCGAAACCTGCGAGATCGGCATGATGAAATTTCTCGAAAGCTGCAGGAATGCTGCAATCGTGCCAAGCGTCAGCACGCCCATGCCTGCAAGCGAAAGATTCGGAGCCCCCGCTATTGCAAGTGCGCCGCCGATTACCGCAATCAGGACATAGAGGAGATACCCCATATTTCCCATGATTGGCATCAGTATATTCGCATACCTGTTTGCGCTTGTCATGTTCCCGCAAAGCTCTTCGTTCAACTCGTCAAAGCCTGCTTTGGTTTCCTCTTCATGGCAGAATACCTTTATGACTTTTTGTCCGTTTATCATTTCCTCGACATAGCCGTTGACCTTGCCGAGAGATTCCTGCTGACGTTTGAAATACATACCGGATTTGCCCGCTACCATGCCGACAATACGGAACATAATTACGACAAATACTATGGCAAAGAGCGTCAGCCAAACCGAAAGGTAAAGCATCGATGCTGTCACGCAAATCAGCGTCAGCGCCGAAGAAAACATCTGCGGCAGAGCCTGCGAAATGAGCTGGCGCAGCGTATCCGTATCGTTTGTGTAGTGCGACATTATATCGCCGTGCGAGTTCGTGTCAAAATATTTGATTGGCAGACTCTGCATGTGCTCGAACATCTCGTTTCGGACATCGCGGAGAATTCCCTGTGATACGGTTACCATCAGATAATTCATCAGGAATGCTGCGATTACACCTGCTGCGAGTATTATCGCGATGTTGCAAAGCATATGTGCGAGGCCTGAGAAATCAGGAACTGCTTCAAGCAACAGCGGCTCGATATAGTCGTCAATCAGGCTCTTTATAAAGAGCGATGAAACGGCCGAGCTGGCTGCACTGACAAATATGCAGATTGCCACTATGAACAGACGGATTTTGTATTTTTTGAAGTATGACAGGATGCGGCGGAAGGTTTCCTTTCCGTTTATCATGCCCTTCATTCCTTTGATTGCGGATTTTCCGAGGTTCTCGTTTCTTCTACTCATCACCGATACCTCCCTTCATCTGGGAATCGTATATCTCACGATAGATATCGGAGCTTTCGAGGAGCTCTTCATGCGTTCCGATCGCGCTGATGCAGCCATCGTCCATTACGATGATGCGGTTCGCATCCTGCACGGAGGATATTCTCTGTGCGATTATGAGCTTTGTAGTGTTTGGAAGCTCTTCGCGGAAAGCCTTGCGAATCAGAGCATCCGTCGCCGTGTCAACCGCAGAGGTTGAGTCGTCGAGAATCAGGATCTTTGGCTTTTTGAGAAGAGCTCTTGCGATGGTGAGGCGCTGCTTCTGGCCACCCGAAACGTTCGTGCCGCCCTGTTCGATGGCGGTGTCGTAGCCCTGAGGCATCCTGCTTATAAACTCCTCTGCCTGGGAAAGCTCGCAGGCGTGGCGGATTTCATCGTCGGTGGCTTCCTTGTCGCCCCAGAGGAGGTTGCTGCGCACCGTGCCGGAGAAGAGCTCGTTCTTCTGAAGGACCATTGCTACGCCGTTTCGAAGGGCTTCGATGTCGTAATCACGCACATCGTGTCCGCCGACACTTACGCTGCCTGCTGTGGCATCGTAAAGCCTTGGAATCAGCTGCACCAAAGAAGACTTACCCGAGCCGGTTCCGCCTATGATGCCTATGGTTTCACCGCTTGCAATGTCGATTGAAATATTTTTGAGCGCCAGCTTTTCTTCATCGCCGTAGTATGAAAATGCGGCGTTTTTGAAGCTGATTGAGCCGTCAGGCAGATCGAAAATCGGGTTTTCGCAGTTCGTAAGCGTCGATTTTTCATCGAGAAGCTCGCAGATACGGTCTGCTGAGGTCTTTGCGATAGTAATCATTACGAAGATCATTGACAGGAACATCAGGCTGATCATTATCTGCATAACGTAAGAAAGCATGCTCATCAGCTCGCCCGTGGACATACCGAGCACCGGATCGCCGCCGCTTGCGACGATGGCACGTGCGCCGAACCACGAGATGAAGAGCAGGCTGAAATATACACAGGCCTGCATTACAGGCATATTGAAAGCAATATTCTTTTCTGCACGACTGAAGAGTTTGTATATTTCCTCCGATGTGCCTTTGAAGCGGTTTATTTCGCTTCTTTCCTGCACGAAAATCTTTACGACGCGTATGCCGTGAAGATTCTCTCCGACGCGACTGTTTAAGCCATCGTAGGTTTTGAACACTTTATCGAATATCGGGAAAGTCTTTTTCATTATAATTGCAAGCGCAATTGCCATAAACGGCACGGTTGCCAGAAATACCAGTGCCAGCCTTGCACTTATTGTAAATGCAGCGGCAAGTGAAAAAATGAGCATCAGTGGTGCTCTCGCAGCTCCGCGGATTATCATTTGAAACGCCATCTGGACATTTCCGATGTCTGTAGTGAGGCGCGTGATGATGCTTCCGGTGCTGAATTTGTCGATGTTTGCGAAAGAAAAGGTCTGCACGTTGTAGAACATGTCATGGCGCAGATTCTTCGCAAACCCTGCCGAAGCCTTGGCTGCCGTCATTCCGGC
>JAEEGH010001807.1_pt1 | contig 60257 bp, 60 predicted proteins | sample 9134181 | NCBI WGS metagenome assembly JAEEGH01 (sample SAMN16246544, study PRJNA631951) | gut metagenome | biome: gut microbiome; feature: rumen; material: DP-attached | host: Bos | place: Iran: Karaj | collected 2018-10
ATGGATACCAAGATCCTCTGGCAGACCTTCGTGAATATTGTTATTGGAAAAATCTTCTAATCTATGCGTTATAAGAATATCATATTGTTGACTGCCTGTATCCTGACCCCGGGCATGACGAAAGCACAGGACACGCTGGCGACACAGGTCACCTATGACCTGACGACAGAGGTTGCCGTGGGAACAGGTGACTTCACGGCATCACAACTGACTGCCAACCGTCATCATGTGTTGGGAACACGTGCCAATACGGCTTATCTGAGAGGCGCTGTTCAGGTGGAACATGCCTTCAACAGGAATTGGAGCCTGTCCGGCGCAGTGGACGTGCTGGCCTCCATACATGCCGACCACAAGTTCTATCTGCAGCAGTGCTATGCCAACCTCAGTTGGAAGGATTTCTTCCTTGAGGTGGGCAGCAGGGAACAGCAACAGGTGGTTCGTGACAACCTCCTCTCCGCAGGCTCCTTCGTCAAGGGCACGAATGCCAAGCCCATCCCACAGGTACATATCGGTACCAATGGTTTCTGGACAGTGCCCTATACCAAGGGATGGCTGCAGATCAACTTCGACTTCGGCTATGGCAAGTTCTTGGACAACAGCTATCGGGAGAAGGCGTTCTACGACTCTGATGTCAATTTCATCTATGCTACGGGAGCCTACTATCACCAGAAACACCTCTATATACGTTCCAACCCCACCAAGCGGTTCTTTGTGATGGTCGGTATCGAGCATGCCGTACAGTTTGGAGGCACCAACTACACCTATGTGAACGGAATCCTTACTGCCAAGAAGAAACCTGCCAACCTGAAGGCGTTCTGGAGGGCTATCCTGCCTACTGGAGACAGCCAGTATTTTGAGAACGAGGCAAAGGAAGACTGGGTCTATGGCAACCACATCGGGGTGATGACCTATCAGATGGGGTGGAACATCAACCAGCACCATCAGGTACAGGCGTACCTCGACAACCCGTTTGAGGACGGTTCCGGCATCCGTAAGGGTAATGGCTGGGATGGTCTCTGGGGACTGCAATATACCAACAAGACTCCTGGCAGACAGTATGTACGGGGTGCCGTCTTCGAATATTTCCAGACCACCAACCAGTCGGGTCCCATCCATTGGGACAGTGGTGACTTCCCGGAACCTATCCGCAGTCAGATTACAGACAAAGTGACAGGTGCTGACGATTATTATAACCACAGCTTCTACGGCACTTACACACACTACGGGATGACACCCGGTAATCCCCTCATCCCCTCCCCTATCTATAATAAGGATGGCTTTAACAGGTTTAGCGACAACCGTGTGAAGGCATGGCACCTGGGTATCAACGGGGAAATCACCGACCGCCTGTCATACCTGGTCAAGGGCTCCTATCAGGAGGGATGGGGCACGTATTCCCTTCCTCTGGCTAAGAAGCACCACTCTTTCAATGCGATGTTCCAAGGCATCTACCAGTTAGGTCCCTGGCAGTTCTCTGCGGCTTATGCCTTCGACAAGGGAAACATCTATGGTGATAACTCTACGTTTAACTTCAAAATCAATTTCCATGGCAAGATTCTATAAATACATCATACATCATACATCATACCTCATCCTTCTCGTCTCTTCCCTCTTCTTTCTCTCCTCCTGTCAGGAGGGCAGCGAGGCTGGTGACTTACTGGGACAGTGGCGCATGAGTGACTCTGACACCCATTACGTCAGCTTCTCCGGTTCCGTAGCGTTATTCCGGGGAATCAACGAAGGAGAGGTTTACGGCAACTTCCAACATGCCGGCGACAGTCTCTTCATCCAATGCTACTCCATCTATGAAGTACGCTCCGACACCCTCATGGTGGAGGACTCCTTTGGCTTCAAGCCCTTCAAGAACATCCGTGTCAAAATAGAGTCCCTATCCAGTGACCGCCTGCTCCTCAGCAAAGACCAGCAACACTGGACCTTCCACAAATACTAACCCCTCCTTTTTTAAGTCACACAGATATTAAAGGGATGCCCCTGCGGGGCAGTAATCGTATCTTTAGCACGCTTTGCAGAGAAAGGAGTTTGCTCCTTACGTCGCAAAGAAATTATTCAAAATTGACGATGTGGCATAACTCGAGGCTTGTCGCCTCTCACAAGGGTAATCCAGTGCTACTGCACTCAAGCAAGCTTGGTTCCGTATCTCTAGATTATCCTTGCCGTGAAAGCTTCGCTTCCCCGGGTTATTCCACATCTCCAAAATTATTTTAAATCATTCCTTAACGCTAACCGCTAATTCTGAAACCTGAATCCTGAACCTTGAATTTTGAAACTTGAATCTTGAATCTTGAAACCAGTTCCCTGAATCTTTTTGGGAGTGCGCAGCTTAAATAATTTTGAAGTGGAATGAACTGAAACAGAATCATGGATGTGATTCTGTCATGGTATTCTGAGAGCAACGGAACCAAGTTTACTTGAGTGCAGAGGCTCTTAGAATGACATGAGAACTGCAAAGCAGTTTCAGTTCATGTAACGTCTAATTTTGTATAATTTCTTCGACCGAAGGGAGAACCCATTTAATATCCGTGGAAGAGAATCTGTCAGATAGTTCTAAATCTGTGTGAACTTAAAAATGACTTAAAATGAATGGAGGCTCCATTCGGGGTGTTTGGAGCCTCCAAACGATGCAAATGAAGGCTCCAAATGAATTGAATTAAACATATAGACAAAATGAAGACAATGACAAGACAGCAACTGGCTGAAGACGCAGGAGTGGATCGCAAGACCCTCCGCAACTGGATTGTAGCACACTACGATGAACTCAGACCCTTGGGCATGCCATTCAAACGTGGCACCATACCCCCCATTGCCGTCAAATACATCATCGACCACTATGTCATCTAGGCAAAAATGGGGAAGTTTGAGGAAGTTTGGGGAAAAATGGGGAAATTTGGGGAACCACCCTCCCCCCATGTATTACCTTTGTATTCAGATAGGGAAACTCCCTGTCCGAGTACAAAGAGCAGGCAAGTCGCGCGGTAGCCCCCTCTCAACTCTAAACTCTCAACTCTCAACTCTAAACTATTAATTATGCCTGTATTAATCAAAGTTGCAGAAAACAAGAACCAACGCTCCACAGCGTACGGTAAACACTTCGGAAGAGTGATTACCACGGAGACCATGTCGTACACCCAGCTCTGTAAGCACATGTCAGAGCACAACAGTGTCTATGGTGAGGATGTATGCCTCGGTGTCGCCAAGAAACTACAGAACTGTATCCTGGAGCAGCTGCTCGAGGGTAAGAAGGTAGAATTCGGTGACCTGGGCACCTTCTACCTCGCTGCGAAGACCATCGGTGCCGACACAGAGGATGATTTCAACATGGGACTGAACATCAAGGGCCTCTTCCTGCGTTTCTCTCCCAACCGTCAGGACATCAACGACCTCTCGTCAAAGACCCTGAAGAAGCGTGCCTCCTTCATGAATGCGAAGGACCTGGTGGTCTCCAAGTCGAAGAAGAAAACAGAGGAGAATCAGGAGCCCTCAGGTGACTAATCGCTAACCGGGGAGGAGCTGGGTGCTCTGTACAGGGGCGGTGCTATGGCACCCCAGGTGGTCTCTATACCACAACAAATCCAATCCCTGCCATCAAGCCCGTCCGACACCACCCTGTCTCCCCTCCCCTTTCTTCTCCACCTCCCAGCGTTCTTTAACTAACAAAACATAATGAAAAGATGATGAAAAAAGGGACATTGAACAAGATTGTGAATTTCGCGATTACAGTGCTGACCGCTGCACTCAGTACCTTCTTCATGACCAGTTGCAGGCAATTCTAACTGCCAATAGCCTATGCGAAGCATTGATTTAATCGTCATTCACTGCAGCGCCACGCGCTGCAACAGGGACTTCCTTGTGGAAGACCTGGAATCCTGCCACAGGGCACGAGGCTTCAACGGTATCGGCTACCACTACTACATTACCAAGGACGGCAAACTCCACCCCACCCGTTCCGAAGCAGTACAAGGAGCCCATGCCAGGCACTTCAACAAGCACAGTATCGGTATCTGCTATGAGGGCGGCCTCGATGAGAAAGGCAAGCATGCAGACACCCGGACAGAAGCCCAGAAGCGCACCCTCCTGACCCTGCTCTACAGTCTGAAGGCAGACTACCCCGATGCCAAGATCCTCGGACACCGCGACCTCCCCTGGGTCCGCAAGTCCTGTCCCTGTTTCGATGCCAAGACCGAGTACAAGGACCTGTAAATAAACAGCAGCTACAACTCATGTTGTAGCTGCTGTTATTATAATATTTAAGTAATACTACCTGTAGTTTATCGTATGCTTACGTTTCAAAGTAGTGTTAAACATGTCATTTCCTCTTTCAACATGGAAAAATATTCCGTATAATCTGTTGATATCTTTTTTCTCATTATTACATCTATCTGATTATCAAGTTCCACAGCAATTGCTTGGCATTCATGCAATTTATACTTAATTTTATACTGTTCTGCTATCTTTCGTTCTCGTTCAATATAATCAATACAACCATCCCAATCTCTCTGTTCCACCAGATTCTTTATATTCTCCCTTATTTCCTTTAGATTCGTTATAGGACGATAAGGGAAATCATTTTCGAAACCTATATACTCATTATAATCTTCAGGACTTAACATTTCCCAATTTGCAATAACATTGGAATTCGGCTCTTTCTCCCATCTGCTCTTACCACTTCTAGCTTGTGACACTACCTCCTTTTTAAAGATGAAAACACTATGATTATCCATCTGAAAATGAGCCAGCATATCACGTGTATGTTGATTCTTGCCCAACAACTGTGACTTACTAATTCCATTAAAGGAGGAACAACCCAGTTTCAATTCTACAGGTAGAAGTCTCATTTGTGTATATGTCCTATTAGTATCATCAAACCTTGCAACCCCTACTACCAAATCCATGGTTTTATCATTATCACCACTTATAGCAGCCTCTTTCTCATCCATGTCAAGGCACTGAGTTCCAAGAATCCTTTTTGAAAATCCATAGATATTTCCTTTATAATCTTTATCTAGGAAATGCACAAAATCATGCCGATATTGTTGGGAATCGACAATATTATCTAAAATAGGATTATGATACACTCGATCTTGATTAGTCTTCATTTGCCCCATACATCTGGATTCTTGACAAGGCGATATTAAAAGACTCAAAGATTTCTCCAATATCAGTTCCTAAATCTTTGTAATAAAACCTTAGGTCATTTTTCTGTTCCTTTTGAGCCAAATAGAAATGGGTAGTATCCAAGACCCCTTCTTTTCTTGCAATAGACTGGATTGCCGCCACCATATCAGGATTATGACTAGATATCAGAATTTTTAACCCAATCTGCTTATTCAACAGAACCAGAATTCTGGCATACTCCACTATCCACTGTGGATGCAAGTGGGCTTCTGGTTCATCAATAATCAACAACGTATCCTGAGTCAGATATCCATTCTCCAACAGCCTTTCCAAACAGGCAAAGGAAATTAATCCTGTCGCTGCCTGTTTCAAAGGAATATTAAGTCCGTCTTTTCGTCTGTAATGCAACTCCGCCTCATCATATAAAAGATCTTCATTTTTTTCAAATGTAACAGAACCGTTCATTATATGCTGCATCTTCATCTTGATAACTCGTACTTGTTCTGGGGTCTCACCTATTGGCGTTTTCAAGAATGAGTTAAACTCAGAATAATCATCTAAAGAATTCATAGTTCTTTGCGTACCATAATAGATAGCCCTGTTAAGCATCAAAGGAGCCTTGAATTCCTTTCTATCCAACAGATTAACGCCATCCTCATAGAGTTTCACGTCTATTATTCCGTCATCACCACTACTTGCAAAATCCGCAATTACGCTTGCCAGAGCATCTGCAGTCCTTGTCTTTCTTCTCTTTGCAAAAGCCTTCTCAATATTTGCAAAATCCTCAAACAGACGATCTGATACTTTAAGAAGTACATCTTTCGGATCGGTATTTTCCTCAATATCAATATTGAACAAAGATGCTAACCGTGGCATATCGCGTGAAAATGTACGTTTTTCAGAATATTCTGATAAAGAGCGTAAAAAACCACTTACAATATCAGAGTACCTATCCTTATATTGTTCAATATCCTTAGCAGAATTAAGATCTTCGAGCATCCTATAGAAAGAGGCTGTCCCTATAGCCTTGCTGATACTCATTATCATAGATGCTCTTCTAATCTTCTCCAATAGCACTCTCACCTCGTATTTAGCACTCTTAGAGATATATTTCTCATACTCATTGGTACTTTTCACAAGATAATAGAGCCATCTTGACAACGTACTCTTTCCCGAGCCATTTTCCCCAGAAAGCACAGTAATGCCGTCTATTGAGATTTCTGCCTTAGAAATAGCATGATAGTCTCTGACAATATATGTATATTTACTCATTATTTGCAATAATTCCTTTTATCCTTTGCAAAATTACATCTTTTTCTTAATTAATTGCAAGAATATCACTACTTTTTATACTTATATTACGATTTTTCCTTCATCTTTAATACATCATAAATCCCTCAGGTCTTCTGACCTGAAGGATTCTATATAATTGGAACGGGGATTCATGGAGGGGGAAATCTACCCCTCTCTCGTCACCAGCAGCGAGACAGATATCTCCCCCAGATTTCCCACTACCAGAAGTGTTTCCACTCCATTTGCCAACTTAGTCTTGATAATATTTCTTAGATTTCTCATAAGTATTCCTCCTATAATTTTTAAGAGATTTATACCGTTCCCGATTACTCGCAACACCGCACTAACAAGTGCCAGCATCATCATTACAGGGTCATCATATTTCGCTGACAAGGCAACGAAAGCACAGAGTCAAAGAACAAAAATATCATCATATCAAATGACAACACGCTGCAAATATACAGATTTTCTTTTATTTCACAAAGGATTTGTACAAAAAAAGCAACAGCAACTACAACCTTACTTGAAGTCATAGTTGCTGTTACTTATTATATAGCTTCAACTACATGTAGTTTATCGAATTAAACTATTAACCAACCAACCTGTCAACTGTCCAGTTCCTTCAGGATCAATAGTCATTAACACTCATCAAAATTTCTACATATTTCTCGATAATACCCTTATCGTCTATCTGCTCTCCTGAGAAAATTGTATGCAGTAATTCTTCAAATAATTCATTCTTTGTGTCATTCTCTGCTATCTTTTCCTCCAATTCCTCTTCTACGTCAATTTCCCATAAATCATCTTCTTCATCATCCCTTTGCTGAATGACACTCTCTTTAATTTCCTTTAATAGTCTTTCCGTTTGCAAATTCGTTTCTTTCGTAACAAAATCAGGAACGCTGAGAGGCTTGTCAATGATATAGGAAGCATTGGCATAGTCCGCATTCTTATTTACATCATAGAAAGACACGTTATGACCCATTAAGAAGTTGAAGAACTTGTCGTTTTGAACAATAGCCGGCAAAGGGAGCCATCCTTTTATGACACCCTCATAAAGCAGCATCCAACGCTCATCATAAAGTGCGTCAGGCGTCAAAGAACTTATCAGATTTTTAATCTCATTGTCAATGGATGGCTCAGCTTTCATGGCAGGTTTCACATTATTCAGATAGTCCAGTAGCATTAAGGTACACAAAGGATGATTAAGCCTGAACATATCAACCACCATCTGGACGTCCATGTCAAGTCCGTATTGCTTACACGTCCATAGTGTCCATAACAGTTCCACGTGATGCCCCAATTGCAGGTGTTTCCGCAATACAGCATCCGTCATTCTCTTCATAATTGCCACATCAGGATTACCTCCTGCCCGTTCTGCCACTTTCAATATTTCAGGCAAAGCAGACGGTGCCAATATCGCTGTTTTAAAGAGCAGGAGATAGAGCAGTTTCTCGTCTTTTCCCGATAGTGTTGGAAGATTTCGCTCAAGCGTATTCAGACCATATCGTAGAATTGTCTGCACTTTGGATGGACGTTCTCTCACCAAAGACCACATCAGTTCAAAATACACTTGAAGCGTCTGGTCCTGTCGTTTTGACTTGAATTCAAAGGGCGACAGTTTCATGGCATACCGTTCCATGACTGATAAGGGTAGCTGGTTAATCTCCACCTTAGCCAGATTGATTTCCAGTCCCAATAGCTTGAACTCGTCAATCATCACTTTCAATGTCTGTTCCGCTTCTTCCGTTGTGTCAAAGTACAAGTAATAGTCGTCATAATATCTGCATCCCGTTGCTTTCGGGCATTTAGACAATACTATCTGGTCAAGATATGACAGGATAGCCTCCGCAATTACATAGGAAGAATCAGGTCCCACTGGGATACCATGTGTCTGACGTTCTTGGCATTTCTCTATAAGATCATCTATCTGATTGGCTTTGTCATAGGTATCGATCGTTGCTTTAGGATAAGGCATTACGGTTCCTGCTCTTCTACACCTCCATATTGTTTGAGCAACATCCTTCCCCACGAAAGTCCATGGTATAATATGCGTATAGACTGACGGATAGAAATTGGACACATCCACCTTCAGTTCAACATATTTATCCAGGCTTTTCTTCTGAAGACCCTCCTGAAACGATGCCACATTCTTGCTTTTCGGGATGATATATCTTTGTTTCAGGCTTTGTGTGATAACAGGTGTGCTATAGGAGATAGTCGACATTGCACACACCCTTTTGATGTCAGGATAATTCTCTGTGACATATTTCGCCAGAAAGAAATAAGGTAATGGATGCAACACATGCACATATCTTCGTCCTATCCCATTTTTAGGGATAGAGCACCTGACAGGCGGAGCATCCACATCGTTCCATCCTGGCTGCAAATTGTTTATCAAATCATTTGCATGCAAGGCGAAAGTATATGTGTTAAATGCTGGAGGTAACTCCTTAGGGAAGTAGCCTCGATGTAATATGTTAAATAGTTCCTTAGACATTGCTTAATTGTTGATTATTCCCACTTCATATTCTTATTAAACTGGAACCCATCCCGTTTTAAACATGAACTCATATCAAATACAATTATTCGTACTGATTCTTCCTCTTGTATTTCTCACTCAACTCTAACAGTTTCTTGAACATCCCCAGCCTTAGTTCCTTCAATTCCCCCGCATTCATGAGCTTTCGCCCCCGCTTCAGGAAATGAACCATCAACTTCTCTTCAGGAGCATACTTCGACGGATTCCTGTAGTTCTCCTCTAAAAAGCCCTCGTTTCATCATACTTTATCTTCCATCTTTCATCTCGTGTCATGTAATATTCACCCCAACAACTAATTGTTAATATATTTGCTATTACTATTCTTGAATATAGTATCAATGATAGTATTATCCAATCCCAAATCAGAAAGCACACAACAGATAACCAAACGCCTAACTTTTTGTGTCAAGTCATGAAGTTCAAAACCATCAAGGACATGTTTTTTTCCTTTCCGTGGCATAAAATGAGCATAGTAGTCTCTTGAATCCACGAGCTCTTCAACTTTGATATTATCCTTCCTTATGTGTAATATATCTGAGAACTTCTCTATGACAGTCTTCATGCGATTAGTAAAACTACCCTTATATTTCGACCTGATGCAGTACCCATCAAGCGCTCTTGCTAAAATCAAGAAATCCATGTTGCTAAACATTCTCTTTTTTTCCAAACTATCAACAAGATTACTTCTCACAGGATACATATCATTCTTGTCCGCATACCATAACCTCATCATCTCGCCTAACCGATCTTTTATATCATCATACCCAAAGAGAAACTTTAAAGTATCCACCTTCTCATTATCTTTTCCCTTCCAATGACTTGAAAAGAAATAAATGCCATGATGATGTTTCTCTCCATTATTATATTCCTGATAATATTCTTCATCATAAATCGTTATCTCAGAAGACTCAACTACCCTCATTGTCGCTATTGAAAGAAATTCTTCAAATTTATATATATGCGATAGCAACTGATTAAAAGATACCTTTTCATTTCTTGATATCTCCAACCACGATGACTGACCAATCTCATTACTAAGCAAGGCTGGACCACCACCCAGACTTGCTCCAGCCTTTAACTGAATTGTGTAACCATCATCAAGTTCAACATCAGCTAAAGTTTTCCCACCAAACAAAGCCTCAAAAGAAAGACTGATAATCTGTCCCTTTTGCTCTTTGTTTTTCATAAAAGTTTCTCTAAGTACTCCAGGATGACACCAATATGATAGCTCAGGAAAGTGTACTGTCATTCTGAAATCGCCCTCTTCATCCATTCCTGAATAACAACGTCCTATAAAGCAATAAATACACGTGTATCTAATTATTGGAAAGAAACTGGACAAATTCACGCTTCCTGAAGGGTGACACTTTAATAGCGTCACTTTCTTGGCGTTCCCCAAAGCACCATGAATAACACTTTCCTCAGATTTGTTCAGGAAAGCTACAACAGCATCATTCTCATTATCAAAAGTTCCTATCAATTCAAGGGTAATGCTCTCACCAGGCTTGTACGTGAGCACACCGGCCACCTTATTATCGGGATCATCAGGTTTCCACCAATATCCTTTATACTCAAATGGATCACAGAGTTTCATCCTATTATTCTTAAAAACCGACAAGCGGCCATATCCCTATTGGAAGTTGCTCTCAAACCAATAGTTCCATGACCGACTTATCTATGTGTCTTCAATCAGACATCTTCCATATTACATCTCTTGCGTCCCCACTGCGGCACAAAAACATACAAGCAAAAAGCCCAAACACCTTTCAGAATTGATTTTAAGTTATCACTCTTCATTCTTCACTTTTCCTTCTTCCCTCTATCGAATAATTCCTATTTAAAACGCCACTATCTCTTCCACAAACTTCCTAGCCTCAGCCAGTTCCGGGTCGTTAGACAAATTAAGGCCCATCACAATATCCACCCATGCAGTGGCATGCTTATTCGCAGCAGGCTTGTAGAACGACTCAAGTTCTCCAACCGGAACAATGAACAGCCCACTTTGTTTGCAAATATTCATTAAATTGTTCAAGTCCGTATAAGCACCTCCTGAGAAGAAAGCCTTCCCAACTTCTTTCACTTTTGCCCAAGCAGTTGAAGCCTTAAGTTTTTTCTTAATATGCTCAATATCATCCTTGGTCAATTGTGGAGTGGTAATACCATCAAGTATGGCTTTAATATCTTTTTTTGCATCCTCTGTATCAAGTTGCGCTCGTTGTGATTTCACATACTCATTTATCGTCTTCCATTGACCGCTAATACTGTTATAGTCTACACCTATTTCATCGCAGATGGTCTTAAATGTCGCCTCTTTATCCAAAACATCAATATCTGGAGCCACAACCACTTTTACATTCAGTGCCCTGAGAGCAGCTATAACCACCTTCAGCCTTTCCTTTCCGTTACTATGTGTGAACAGAATATCTGGACTTACCACATTCTTGCCTTCGTACAATGAATCCAATATTGCTTGATAAAACCTGCAGTCTGTATCACTCTCACAAATAACGACCTTTGAATGGAACAACCCGCTCAAAATGTTAGAATACCTCAGAATAGAGTCTTTCCAGAGTTTTTTCACGCCCTCATTATCAAGCACCTTAATATGATTAATAAATCCTTCCCTGTTTATTCTGACAATTTTCACATTATCCGAATCAGCATCTAAAAGACCTTTTAAAAAGTCTTCACTATGAGTCGAAATAAACAACTGTCGGTCATTAGGCTTGTTCTTTACAAGCATCCTGCCCAGAAGCCGTGCCTGAGGTGGGTGTAAGAAAGCCTCTGGCTCATCTATCATGGTTACGGTCTTCTGAGTCGTAAAAACATCTAAAAGGATACCAGCAAAACTTCTCATACCATCACCCTGATTTTGCAGTATAGGGAGGTTTCTCAGTTTATCCAGATAACCTGCAGATACCCTGTCTTCTCCAGCCGCTTTTACTGGTGGTTGACCTACATGAATCGGTATTGTTCTACCACCTACACGGTTCACTATCAAATATTCATTGAAAGCCTCATGAAAAAGATTAGAAATCTTTTCTTCCAAATGATCGTTTAGATACAATTGCTGAACAGGCATGGTTGGATCTTGGTAAAGAGCGTCAAATGAAGGCGCATTATTTGAAGCCTGTAGCCTCATCTCGGTACTAAGACGATTTTTATAATAGCTGGTAAACAAACTCTCTTTGTTGTTCCACCACTGCTCTATAATATTAAATTCGTTAAATATATTACCACCTATCCTATATTTACCATCTTTCGTTTTATAGACATCTATTATCTCCTTTATCTCACCGCTATATTGCATTTCTAATGATGTAGAGACTATCCCTTTAGCCCCTTTAGAATCCATCATCGTATCAATATCCTTCAATACCTGACTTTTACCAGCGTTGTTAGCACCAGTGAAGATGACGATATCAGAATGACCAATCTGCAACTCTGTCCCGTCATTAAACGAAAGCTTTTCTATAAATATTTGAGGTTTCATACAGGTAATACCATGAACTATAAATCAATCGATTTCTTTAATACTCCTCTGCGGCACATACACATACCTACAAAATTGCCAAATGGCTTTCAGGATCTTCATCCGATGATATTTTCCTTGATGGTATCAACGATGTACTTTACATCATCATCGCTGACGTATGGCCCTGCGGGCAAGCACATGCCAACCTTGAACAATGCTTCAGATACACCATTCACATACGCCACACTGCTTTCTGAGGTCACAACGGAATAGTTCTTACATCTTACTTCTTCCTTCTTACCTCGTAAGTATACTGGTTGTTTGTGCATTGGCTTCCATACTGGACGTGCTTCTATCTGGGCTTTGTCGAGAGCTACACGCATAGCTTCCACATTGGCATTGGGCTCACAGTCAGTATGAGCAGACTCTGCTGCATGAATCACGCCAGCTGCACCACCAACGGCTCCTGTTACGATCGTCTTATAAGCATCCTCCTGTCCTTTTACTTTCACATTCTCATCAATGGTGATGGTGCAAAGCCAATAGTTCGAGTCATATACAGGGATCTCTCTTCCATCAGCCATCTTACATCTTACATCGGGCTGTTTATGAACAGTAACGCCCTTTACATCTGCTAACAACTGTTCATACAGCCCTTGCACATGCTTGTGATGAGCAAGGTGGTCATTCACCACCGTCATCTGTCCGCGACCAATACCAGCACAGATGTTACTCATGCGATAGTTGTAGCCTATCTTCTCATGTTGATAGTAAGGATAGCTCTCGCGATACTGTGTAGCATACATCATGATCTCGCGCCAGTGCTCCTCATCCTCTGTAATCAAAGCGCCACCACCAGAGGTGGTTATCATCTTATTACCATTGAAAGAGAGCACACCATATTTACCGAAGGTGCCCAGCATCTGTCCCTTGTAGCGAGAGCCGAAACCCTCAGCAGCATCCTCCACCACGGGGATACCATACTTATTGGCTATCTCCATGATGCGGTCAGCCTTGTAAGGCATACCATACAATGCAACTGGAACAATAGCCTTAGGATACTTGCCAATCTTCTCCTTACGGTCAACAATGGCTTCTTCCAACAATTCTGGGTCAATGTTCCAAGTGTCTGGCTCTGAGTCCACCAACACCGGTGTAGCTCCCAAATACGTTACAGGGTGCGTAGAAGCACAAAACGTAAAACTCTGTACTATCACCTCATCACCAGGCTTCACACCACAGTTCAACAATCCAAGATGCACAGCAGCAGTTCCAGCACTCAGTGCCACCACCCTCTTGTTAAGGTTAAGGTTAGCGTTATCGTTAGAGTTCACAAACTCTTCCAAATCTTTCTCGAATCCATTCACATTCGGACCAAGGGGCACCACCCAGTTCGTATCGAATGCTTCCTTAACGTACTTCTGTTCCATTCCGTCCTCGCTCATATGCGCCAAACAAAGGTAAATTCTTTTTCTTTCCATATTTCAAAAAATCTTTCTAATTTGCTAATTCTTTTACCGTTATTTTATATAATTGCTGCACAGCTAACGTAAAATGCTTTATATCAACACCTGTTGCATGGTATCTTGCTAACATCTGTTTTGCAATAATCCTATCACCCAATTTCAGATTCAAGTAGGCTGCATAGAAAATGTAATAAGCCAATGTTCGATTATAATCATGACTCTTTAGTATCTGGTTTATCTCCTGAACACATTCAATGGCGCCTGCTTTTGCTAGCAGCATTTCTTCATCAGATATCGCCTTTATGGCTTGCTCTTCCTCCATTGTCTTATGACTCAATGTTCTGCCCCTATTGATATCGTCTTCAAATGCAACAATCTCATCAGCCAATACCACAAGGAAATGCAACTTTTCACGTTGATCTCCAGCTCTCTCGCACAATGAGATAAGCTTATGCAGGTTATTTGAGAGATCATTTAAATAGCCGGAGTACTCCAGTTTAAAGTTTACTTTTGCCTTGCGATATTCTTCATTCAGCATCAGCATTTCTTTCTTCCTATATAAGAAATCATCAGGCAACTCCACCAACTCTTTATCAAACTCTTGTATATATTCAGCTATGCGCATCAAGATAGTATCATAGAGTTGAATGATTCTTGGTCCTGGTGACATGTTATGTATATGACAATGCTGAACTATCAGATTGACTGCTCTCAGATACTCAAAAGCAACCCTACTTGAATAATTTAGATAAGCTTCTGCATTTTGGAATAGCTTAATGCTATAATCCTTCCATCCATAGTCATTTTCAAAATATAACTTTAATAACCTGACTTCAAAGATTTTCCTTCTCTCCTCCTCATTTATCATGCTACTCTTAGAAACCATGAAATCTAACAATTTCTGATTTGCTTGAGTGTCGTTATGTCTGCGATTATGCATATACAGCACATCATAGACCTCCAGTAAACGTGAATAGTCAGAGAACTTTAATCCTTCAATTGTTGCCGTCAAAAGTTTTATCTTTTCATTTTCTCCATGTTCATCATAATAATACATCAGGTCATCGAACAATTCCACCATATAGATCTTTTGATTGAACAGAATGTTTTCCATTTTCCTGACATATACCTCTATTCCCTCCTTATCCTCCAGAATTCTGTAAGCTCCATAAATGTTAATGGTCACTCTCGTCAGCTCCGTTCCACTCAACTTACCCTCATCAATATAAGGAGCCATTAGGTCTATCACCTCCTGATATTCATGTCTGTTCCAGTGTACGTATGACTTCAGTCGTTTCCATTTATACCAATCCTTATAGTCAGACAACGACTCCAGTTCATCATCAAGTTTTTTAATGGAACCAATTTCAAACAGAATATTCATGGCAGGAAGTAGATACTTCTTAACTTCCCATCTGAACAATTCCCGTTTACTCAGCCAAACATAATAGTCATACCGTTTCTTGTCATAATCCAGCAACCCCCTGTATTTCAACACCTTCTGCTTTCGGTGCTCCAACCAGCAATATCTGCCCCCAACTACAAAAGTTGGGATTAACAGTATGCAAGGAAGCAACCAGAACAACTTGAACGCCAATAAAACGATGGCTGCCACAATGCACATAATGAGCGTCCATACAGAACAGCTATTGCCGAGCCAAGCCTTCTTCTTAAGAAACTCAAGCTTATAGGCAACAAGGGAAATCAACATACCCACCAAACACGAAATAATGTCTGGCAGGGTTATCGCTGATTCTATAAGGTTCTGAATTGTATAGTCGCTGTCCATCATACGCGCTTGTCAATAGCCAACAATATCATGTTTCATCGTCAAAAAATATCTCCTGCTGAATTATTCCTCTCGCCATCACGTGAAATATCCCAGTACTATATCCCTTTCTCGTCTGCCTTGGCGTATTGTACGTTTATCGCCTCAGTATATGCTAATGTCACTGCCCCGGCATCTATGTTTATATTATTTTTTTTAAGATCTGAGGCAATTTCCCTTATTTTCAATCAAACACCTATCTTTAATATCTCGTAAAAACCCGACTGTATTTCTGCCATATGACTCTTCAATTTTACGACCGTTTCCTTTTGGTGAATATGGTCATACACCTGTACCCAGGTATTTCTTCCATAAGTTTCCAATGAAACCATGTCACCCCTTAGAATGTTGATTTCCTCGTTAAACCGGATTCCCATCTTCATCACCATGTCACATGACGAACGAATCGTGGCAGTGGATAAATCAAGCGATGTCTTCTCATTGACGCGATCAAGAAAACCTTCAGAGCACCTTAAGAATTTGCTACCAGCATCCAAGAACCATTTGTAATTCCTTTCCACAAAAGCCACTACTGCAGTATAGAAGAACATCATGACAAAGTGCTCTTCAAACAACGGTCGCTCTGGGGCCTTGTTAAACCACCGCATAGTATTGATGACCACCTGCTTGACTCGCTGGAAGTTTTGCATCTTCATGTCATCCTGCAAGGGATACATCAGAATCCTGATAAGGTCCTCCGGTAAGGTTGTCTTTGGCTGATAGCTGTTTATATAGTCAAAACAATAATTACCCAACTCTTTCATTAGAACTACATCATGTGCCTGTTGCGACCAGATGGTCATCACATCAATCATCGTAACCTCGGAAGGCTGAAGTATTCCTTCCTTGTTCTGTTGTATAATCAGCCGTGCAAATCGTTCCGTCTCTGGCAATTTGTTTTTGCTCAGTGTGGCACAGATGGACGTATATACGTCTTCACGCTTCTCGAAAAACCATTTGAACAGTGGCTCTATAATCTTCACATACTGCGGATAGTTGAGAATAATTTCAGCAAAAATCAGAAGAGTATAGTATTTTGAGAAAGCAAGACTGTTGTCGAAATCACCGAGAACAGGTTTCCCATCGGCGTTTTTCATCAGTACCATTATCTCCCTAATCAACTCGTCCTTCTTCTTTTCATCCGTCGTACATTTATACTTATAATAGTGCAGAACAATCTGCTCATCATGCTGTGCATACCCAATAGCACTATCCAATGCACTGATTGCCTTATTATTTTTTTTCCTTTTTTGGAATATCAAGGCACTGAAATACAATATCAACGCAATCTGATGATATTCCTCAGGATTGCCTGACACGTCTGCCTGCATGTTATAGAGTATGTTCTCTGCCTCCTCATAGAGTGTGTCATCGTTCATCTCTACGATGGTCTCAACCATCCCAAGCTTCACCTTGTCTATATAGCCTTTTACTTGTTTGAGCTTCAGACACTCCCTATAAACAGTCAGAGCATCACTGAACGATTCCGAGGCAAAAAGGTTCTGTGCAGTCTTAAATCGTGCTTCAGGGAACAGGTCTGAAGTATTTTCAATCATGGACAGATAGGAAATAGCTTTCTTGTTCTGATATTGTCTAAACAGACTCTCCCCTAAAAGTAACAATATTCTATCTGTTTTCTCATCTTTTTCTGATGTCCTGTACAGCGTTTCCAACACCAATTGCGCACTTTTATAGTCTTTCTTGATAAAGATAAGTCTTTCGGCCCTGTCTATAGACTCCTGTGTATCGACTTCTTTATTACCCTGTTTCTTTACCCAGTCCAATGGAAGAGACTTCTCCAATATGGGATTTTTAAACTTTACAGTTTCAGCATCAAAGTTAATGATTCCCCCAAGATAGAGTTTCTTCCTTTGGTCTGCGGTCAAGGAATCAGTCATGTCATAGATAAGCTGAAGCACCATGTCCCTCAGATTGTCATCATTCGCCACTAATTTTCTTATGCCGTCGATAGGTGCCTTGTCACAGGTAGTAAGATAATATTTTTTGACTATCCCGTCAATATCACGAACTGTGGAAGCACCAGTTTCTTCTATGATTTGGCACAAGTCCCATGTCAGTCTCGGATGACCGCATGTCCAATAGAAAATCTGGTCATAGAAATCCTTATTATATCGCCCTGCCAACCCCGCTTTCTTTAGGAAACTGTCAAACTCAACACGGGTAAAATCCTTCACATAGATTTCCTGCCCAATGTTGAATGGCGAAATATCCGGGTTCTTGATGATGTCCTTGGGTTCCATTACCCCCGACAACAGATAGCTCAACTTGCCCATGTCGGGATAGTTCTTGCGTTGAAAATAGTGACTTCGTATGAGGGCAAAAACATTGTCTGAAAAAGGCATCCTTACGAGTGCGTCTATTTCATCAAGAATAATCACCAGTTTATCTACGGCTCCTATGAGAAGTCTTAGGTCGCGCGTAAACTCACGTTGGGTCGTTGCTCCTCTTGCATTACGGCGCTTCTCAATAATCTCGGCCTCATGCTGAAACACATCCCTATGTGTTTCCAGTGTGATGTCGATAATCTCGTCGTAACATTCTGCCTCCGTTTCGAAGAATGTACTTGTAAAATCTATATATGTGAATATATTGCGTTCGTCTTCCAGCACATCCTTTGTGTGCATCAGCAGATTGGTCTTGCCCATCTGCCTTGCCACAAGGATATAGCCTGGGCGGGTCATGCTTTGAATGACCTGTTTTATCTGCCTGTCAGCATCTCTTTCAACATACAGGTATGGCGGCACAATAGGATATGACTGCAGTATTAGTTCCATATTTACAGTTGGGCTATAGATACTTTGCTAACTTGTCTATTGTTCAGCAGACTATGTGAACGAAGACAATCCTTTATCCGGCGTGGAGAGAGTTCCATAGTTTCCACAAACTCTGATGGAGAAAGACCTTCAAGTTGGTAATTTATCTCGTCAGTGATGATTCTCCATAGTTCAAGGCATTCATCGCTATTCCACTCATTCATAGGCACAAACCCCAAATATCTTTTCACCTTCTCCTGGGTGTCTGGAATAACATTCAAAGGTGACGCTATTGATGAAAGCATGAATTTGATATTCACCCGGCATTTTTTTATATATCGTGAGATAATCAGGCTACACAGTTGTTGTACAAACTCGGCAAACTGCTGACCATGTTCTTCAGACAGGGGAATTTCTTCTATAACAATATAAAATTCACCTTGGTTCACATGCTGCTCTATTACTTCTGAAATTGCTTTTGCCACCTCATGCAGTTGTTGGCATTGCACCTTTGGTATTGTCTCAAAAAAGTCGCAAATCTCTTCATAGACAAAGCGAAACATCCTCTCTGTTGGCTGGTTCACCATAGTTGCCATGTCTATGAACACATTCCGAACCTCCATCAGCTCCAATGCACGTATAAGGGCAACTGTTTTGCCTACACCTGATTTGCCGAATACCCAACAGCCTTTAACCTTTGTCGCATTATGGATCAAATCGTCCACGGGCCTTCTCAGATAGAATGGTTCACAATCAAGGTTATAGTCATCGAAAAGAACCAAATCCTCTATCTGCCTATTGGGCTGGTAGTAGAACTGCGACTTCTTATTATCACAAAGTGAAATGAGGAGGTCTTCTCTCTGGAGTACTGATTGCAAGGCCATAGCAGCAGTCCTTGCCGCATTATCCTGCCTTTCGTGTTTCTGTTCCTTCTTATTACCATCCCCAAAGTCGCATATACCTTTCAATAATATCCACGGGATTCCGGCATCCTCGCAGGCACTGGCCAATCCTATTCCCTCCATCTCGCCGCCTCGTGCCTCATTAAACCTGAGCTTCAGTTTGTCACGTTCATCTTTATCATCAAATAGTTTTTCTCCACTCAGCAGTGGTGATACCTCTATGTGAACATTTTCGTTATAGAGATTACAAACAGACCACGTTCGGCTTACCTCCTCAAATGCCTTGACAAAGGTTGTGTTTGCCTCATGCCACTCGCCGCGGAATTCCTTTTGACCATCTTTCAGCTTCTGATTTTCGTATGGATATATCTTTCTTGCCACCAATACGTCTGAGAAATGCTGTTTGGAGGTAACGCCATTGTCTTCATCGTACATCCCAAATGCTATCCCTACCATAGCGACCCCCTTTATACAAGGCCAGTCCGAAAGCGCATTTCTCGTTATCAGGATTGACGATCCACTCTCCTGAGTTCCCATGTCGGAGCACTTGCAGTGAATGATGTTAAACTGGCCAATCTTCCCTAGAGTATAGATACGCCCGTCATGCTCTGCCTCGATAATACCCATATCTGATATGGGCATTATCAATGGCATAAGCATGTTCGTCTCCCTCTCCGTCACCGTCAGGATAAGGAAGTCGGCCACATTTTCTTTCTTCAAAGCATGATAACTAACCTTCATAGTGTTTGGTAAATTATCTTCATTACTTAGTTAACATTAAGGTTATCGTTGCAGGCGCATCACCCCTTCCACCTCATGCGGCACGAACGGACCTTCCTTACATTCAAAGAAGACGCTCCCAGACTCCAAGCATTCCACATTATGCCACACATTCTTTTGGATATCTACTCCATAGAGCCCTTCCTCTGGGCAGAGCACTACACTCTCTATCACTGTACCATCATCATTGTATGTATTCACTCTGACTCTACCACGAAGGAGCACAAACGACTCGTCTTTCGTCGGATGGCGATGTATCTCGACCTTCGTCCCTGGCTCCACAGCATTCAAGAATCGATGACACTTATCATCAAGGCTCTGATGGAAGTTATAGTTCATCCTCAGCCTGTCAGACTTTTGTGCCTGCCTGCTAACGTCATCTAACAATTGTTTGTCTATGAGTTTCATCTTACATCGTAGTTCTTACATCTTCCATCAGCCCTCAGCCTTCAGCCATCGTCAGTTCTCGATGTTTCTCTCGCCTGCCCTGGCATGACCTAACTATTGGTTATTACTCGCTCCTATTCTACATGAAGCAGGTACTGCCCTCCCGCTCTTCGAACTAATTCTCCTCGTAAAAAGCTTTCGCTACATTCTGAGGCATTTTTTCTGGACGCATAAAAAAACCAAATACAAAAATCAGGAAAGACAATATTAACGCCGGTAGGACATCATGGAAAGTAATTGTTTTGGCTTCCCGGACTTCTCCAACACGGAATATTTCAGCTATTATTGAAATAAATCCCATAAGCATAAACATATAACTATAAATGGTTGGAAGAAGTCGAAACGGGATTAATTTGAATATTAAGGAATTAGCTTTGTAATAAAAAGAAGGTATAGATTTTTTCAATTTCCCTTCATTCCTCATAGAGCCCTCTATATCCAATGAAGATGAACCCTGTCCAGTATGCAACAACTTTACAACAAATCCCTGATTTCTTGCTAGATAATCGAAATATAATAAAATCTCATGTTTGTCTTCTGACATATCACATGAAATATCATTCTCTTCTTCTGCATAAACTATCTTACAATACACAAACTTGTCCTCAGGAGATTTCAATTCAATGCGGAATGGACTTTTTGATGAGACATCTTCTTTCTTCAATGTTATTCCATTATTCCAAAAGGCAACCTTAGTTATTGTAAGCCTTTCTAAACGTTCGTTACCATTTTGAATATAAACAGGAGAATCTTGGGCAATTATATTCTTGTCTATAGTAGAAGAAATTTTTTGATATTTTGGTTTTTGAATCTGTTTTGAACGTAAATAGAAATAAATCGACAAAGCAACGCCTAACAAGCCAATTCCAAAGGAAAATAATTCAGATATACTGAGATTTTCTGTGATAATACTTACCAACTGCATATTACACTTTATTTATCTAATTACACACCGCCAACATTTCTGTTCTTCTAATTCCATTATTTACTCTTTCTATTATAGAACGTACTATCACCTTGTCTATCTATAAATATCACAAACAAGAGATAGACAAATATCACCTGTACGAACATCTGCACAATCAATATCTTGTAGGCAGTTGAGGTTAAGGGGACAACATCTCCGAAGCCAACAGAAGTAAAAACTTCCAAACTCAAATATATAGCCTTCAGTGGGCCCAATTTCATTATTTCCCCATCACTCCCAAAACCATCTGATGCTAATCCAAGATACAATACGGCAAAGAGAAAAACAATTTGGCAATAATTCAGGAACAGACAGATGACATTTCTCTGATTAGACATCGCTCTAGGAATTAAATCCAACAGAAAAGACATAGAGAGCAATACAAGGAGCGTCATCACGCCAAAATAGAAACATATCCATACCACAATTTTGCAGTTATACCAACCGAAATATAACACCATCAGCGGAAATAACATGTTAAGCACCACATACGCATCTGTTGCAATCTTACGACTTTTCAGTTTTTTCTCTCCTTGAAAGCAATTTCTCAGATATAGACCCAAATCCAAAAATGGCAGTATAACAAGGAGAAGCCTAACCGTCTTTTCAATGCCAAAGCTCTTATACCCCTTGTTGTTCCATTCTTTTTTTACGAAGCCATATTGTCTCTTAATAGTACTCTTGGTATTCATCATTACAATTATTTCTCTTTCTACTCTACCTTCACCAACACATACCCAATCATACACCCAAGTGTATTATGCATCACATCATCCGTTTCCGAAAATCCTTTATGGAAGAAATACTGCATTGCTTCTATCGATACCGAGATAAACAAGCCCGTCATCAAGACAATCAGCCATGCTCTTTTAACCTTTAACCAAGAACCATTAACCATGAACCCCATCAACAGTCCTACTGGCACAAACACCACTACGTTCATGATGTTCTCTGGCAGTAGATCCGCCCTTCCCTCTTGTATCGCCTTATAGCTCCAGAAAGGATGGAAGTCATATTTCCTTAACTCACTTGTTGTTCTAAAGAAGACCGTTGAGCAGAATATGAGGAAGATATACTCGACCAGCAAAAGAGTTGCAGAGTAGCGGAGTCCCGTCTTTAATCCTTTCCACGCTATAAATACCACCAAACCCATACAAAAGATATACAGGAGACCCTCATAGACCTCCTGTGGTATATCCTGGTATAGATTAATGATATACTGCCTAAATTGTTCTCTCATCCTTCACTTATCAACGGTAAACTATAAACAGTAAATCTACTGCTTTCTTACATCTTCCATTTCCACCTCATAGCATTCAGCCATCCTAGAATCTTTGAGGGATTTCCGAAATGACCAATGACACCAATGGCTGCCAATAACATATACACATACCAGCAACTATATTGTTTGGCACGCTTGCGATATAATTTGCCTGTATAATGAAAAGATGGCACACCGTCGACAAACGCCAGATACCTCTTACAAAACATGTAGAGGTAATTTTGTAGTTCGAATTTCTCCTTCTCGGGTGTTAGATGATGTAGTATATCATCAAATATAATCTGGAAGCTATTACCTTCTGTTACTTTGTCCGTACTGGTCACAATAGACCCCTGCCTGATAGGATGATAATAGGTGATGGCATCGCATAGGTATGCATGCTGCAAACACTTCATCAGATAGAACATCCACAGATGATCCTCATGGACAATTCCCTCTTTGCAATAAAGCCCATTTTCTTCCACAAAGGAACGTTTCATCAGCCTATTCCATACACTGATATAGATATGATGGTACGACAAGTACTGCGTTCGCACATCATCATTACTTAGGATATGCAACGATTTACCATTATAGACCATCCCTTCTACCCCATCACATATTCTCAGGCAGTTCCCTTGAACCATCTCCAGACCGGTGTTCTCCTTGAAAGGTGCTATCAGTGTCTCAATGCAGTCCGCAGAAATATAGTCGTCACTATCCAAATAATACAGGTATTCTCCAGTTGCAGAATTTGTTCCCGTATTCCTCGCAGCGGACAAGCCCCGATTCCGTTCATGGTGCAATATTATAAATCTGATTCTCCCCTTACTATCAAGGTTATACTCCTCTATCAATCTCTCACACTTGACGATGCTGTCATCCTTCGTCGCATCATCCACGATGATACACTCGATGTCGGTATAAGTCTGATTCATAACAGACTTCAGGCACCGCTCCACATAGTCAGACACTTGATAGACAGGAATAATGACAGAAACCAGTTCCATATCCTTAGAATCGCCTTACCCTCCCGGGCTTAAACAGAATTCTGACTAACAGCTCAGAGGCCAGAAACATCAGTTTGCACAAATACTTGTTCTTACTCCTTCCGTCATACCATTTTGCATATTCCACGGAATAGTAGCCCGGCCCACCACCAGGTGAAAAACGCACTAACCTAAATCCTTCCTTCTCATAAGCATGTCGCGCTATCTTGTTGTTCACATGCGTATTCAGGAAAGCAACACTTATTCCCTGATTGGTAATCATCTCACCCATCCTCTTGTTCAGCGCTTTGTAAACACCACGGTTTTGATATTCTGGGGCAACAGCCATGCAACACAGATAGGCACCCTTGCCATGATGCCACCAGCGATTGACTGTGCGAGTGCAAATAGAGGCCATGCCCACCAACCGCCCCGATACATCCTGAGCCACCAGCGTAATACCATCACTGACATCATTGCACAATTCCGCTGCCGTGCAACTGGCTATCTTCATCTTCACACCATTAGCGATGCTCCTTTCGTGTGCACGATGCTGCAGATTGGCCAGTTCCTCCCAGCTGATTTCGTCAGGTTTCACACTCACAACAATGTCACTCATACCCGTTTGGGTTTCCTGTCGCCCTCTGGCGGCAGTGTCATATAGTTCGGTCCGAACTTATCCACAAGCGCCTGATGATATCCTTTTGTAATATTTGCCTCTGTATCTTCAAAAGGTACAGTTATAAAACCATCAAGGACATCCTTCTGATAGAGAATGGCGATATCATAGAAGTTGTCATTGTAGCATGCTTTTTTCTTGGTCTGTTTCTTATTTGACAACTGAGAAATGCTATTATACCATGTAAGAATAGTCCTTCTGGGGAAGCAACGTCCAAGCACATAAGTCACAAACGTCGCTGCTTTCAGGAGAACATTGCCTTTACAAAGATTCAGTTCTCTCTTTAGCATTCCCTGCAGGAAGCGGATTATGAGAACCCGTAGTTTCCGTGAAAATCGTCCGTTAGGAGCATTGTCAATAATAAAGATGTCCAATGTCGGCTTGACAGTATCCTTTACGTCATTCTCCAGACGAACTCTGTCCACCCAGATGGCATCTGGTGTCCCATGTTCGTATGCAAGCTTCCCACCAATATGACTTTTTATCTTTTCATAGTTATTACGGTCCACCATGATGTCCAAGTCATCATCCCATGGAATGAAACCATGATGACGGATAGCACCCAATAGCGACCCCCAGTCAAGACTGTAATCAATATTGTTGGTCATGCAAAACACATGGAACTCCTTTAACAGTTCCAGCAGTTTCTTCTGCAGGTCTAATGTTCCGAACTTGTTATCCAGATCCATGTTAGATATAACCTATGATATCCTTCATATTCCCTATCCGCCTATTCGGCAGATAATCTTTTGGCAAATTGAAATCCTGTTTATGGATATTCCGTCCGTCATCCAACAGACAAATAGTATTCCAACCAAGTTGATTTGGTGCTAAGAAGTCTTTTTCTGGATTATCTCCCACATACGTATACGAGCAATTAGGAAAGAACGCCTCAATCATCTCGTAAGCATACCTGTCCGGTTTCTCATGACCATGTTCCTCTGATACCAGCATATCCGTTTCGTCTCCAAGATATAGATTTAGCCCCAAGACTTTGATCTTGTTTCGCTGTGTCTGCGATCGCCCGTCTGTAATGATAGCTATATAGTACCCCTCGTTATTCTTTAGATAATCCAATACGAATCGTGTATCATTATCCAAATGGATATCGGGCTGATGTGCTCGGTACATATCCAAAAGGAACTTCTTGTCTACTGGTCTCTTATAAAAATTTATAATCTCTTGGAATACGTCTTTCTTCTCTCGGTAGTATCTTAGCATCTCACCCCAGAGACCATAGATCTCATAATGATCACGAAACCAGTCAGTAATCTCATGGTATGCAGATTTCAGATAGTCTATCTCCTTATAGAGTGTGTCATCCAAGTCGAAGACGATGACCTTATTTCTCGTCACCATACACTATCACCTCGTCATCATAGCGCAGCATGAGAGTATTGTCACGCCAGTCATCAGAGTAATCAACAGTCTTTCCTAAGAGATACTCCTCAATTATCATCTTAGGAAAATTGGCACCTGCTCCATACGACAACGGGTAGCCGCCACCAAACCTTGGATTAATTTCAAATGCCACCACATTGTTATCCTGCTCTCGAAAAAATAGCTGAATACAGATACATCCGATGACACCAGGCAGATAGTTCAGGCGCTCCTTCAAGTAACCCACAATATAATTCTTTCTTGTGACACCCTGACTGATTTCACCTGCCCGGACCCTCAGACGTTCTCTGGGAACGATTGACTTTACTTTGTTATCGCATCCATAATACATATCAACCGTAAACTCCTTGTATTCGGACTTTTCTATGTATTCCATAAAAATGAGTTTTGGATCATTTTGGATTTCGTCCGTTAAATCGTTTTGCTTACGGATAACATGCGTATTGGCACTCATAGAACCATCATACGGTTTGGCAAACATGGGGAATTGGGGGTGATGAATGTCTCGTCGTTCAGGCACTTCAATATGTTTTTGGGGGAAGAACTCTGATGTCATACGCTTGTCAAGACACGTAATTACAAAATCATAATCCGAAACCAAAACCTGTATCTCCTGTTTTGCAAAGACATCTTTATTAGCCGATAATATGGCTAATTCAGTATCTATCGTTGGAATAACGATACTGATGCTATTATCTATGCATAGTGTCAAGAGCTTTTCTATATAATCTTTAGATGAACATCTCGGGACTTTGAAACATCCGTCAGAAATCACACATGCGGGAGCCATCTCTGGATTCATATCACAGGTCATCACCATCCCATCACAAAAGAGTCCTTTCAACTCTTTCATGAATTTCCTGACCAACGAAACGCGCTTCCCAGCAGATGTTATCAGAATGTTCATCGCAATCTACTTTTTAGATAAAGTAGTACTAAACCTTCTCAAAAAAGGTATCAGGTTTGTTCGGATTGAAAATCTCGTTGCAGTACATAACCGTCACGAGGTTTTCCGTTTCTGACAAATTAATGATGTTGTGGGTATATCCAGGCAGCATGTGGATGCACTGAATGTTGTCACCAGACACTTCAAACTCTATTACTTCATCAGTACCCAGTTTACGTTCCTGTATCAAGCCATGACCAGCCACCACGATAAAGAACTCCCACTTAGTGTTGTGCCAATGCTGCCCCTTAGTGATACCAGGCTTTGAGATATTGATGCTTACCTGTCCAGCATTGAGAGTATGAACCAACTCAGTAAACGAACCACGGTCATCTACATTCATCTTCAAAGGGAAAGCGACTTTCTCCTTGGGCAGGTAACTCAAATAGGTGCTATAGAGCTTCTTTGCAAAGCTATTTGCAGGAATCTCAGGAATCATCAACGTCTTGGGTTGTTCTGCAAACTGGTTCAGAAGATCTACAATCTCACCTAGCGTTGCTTTGTGGGTTGTTGGCACATAACAATATCTGCCATCTGCCATTGGTACAACCTTAAGACCATCGAACTCACAATGATGCTCTTCACCTTTCAGACAGGCAATCATTTCATCAACGAGATCATCAATATATAGCAACTCCAGTTCTACGCTGGGGTCGTTGACTGTATATGGAAGGTCGTTAGCAAATGCATTGCAGAATGTAGCTACTGCACTATTATAATTAGGACGACACCACTTTCCAAATAGGTTTGGGAAACGATATATAAGTACTTTAGCTCCTGTTTCTTCTTGATATTTCAAGAATAAGTCTTCCCCAGCTTTTTTACTGCGTCCATACTCACTATTGCCGAAGCGACCAGTCAGAGAAGCTTGCTGTGAGCTAGAGAGCATCACAGGACACTTATTCCCATGTTTCTTCAAAGTTTCCAACAGAGTTGATGCAAAACCAAAGTTGCCCTGCATGAACTCTTCCTGATTCTGAGGGCGGTTTACTCCCGCCAGGTTGAAAACAAAATCTGCATTCTTGCAGTATTCGTCCAGCTGCTCGGGAGTTGAGTCCAGGTCATATTCATACACGGCTTCCACTGTCACATCACCATAGCAACGTGCCTTGCCATCCTTTATATTATTCAGTTGTGCGCACAGATTCTTACCTACGAATCCTTTGGCACCAGTAACAAGTATCTTCATTAAAACTTCCTCCAGACCTTTAGAGTCCCTTGGTAAGGGACGGCTATAATGCAGGGATTTAAATCTCTTTTCTCCATACCATACGATTTACTATACCTGTATAAGATTGTATTATCTTTACCACCTTGGTAGAGACATTCTCCTCAATGTAGTCAGGTACAGGGATGCCATAGTCACCATTCTGGTTCAATGACACTGCGGTATCTACAGCCTGTAACAATGACTTTTCGTCAATACCTGCGATGATGAAGCATGCTTTATCAATAGCTTCAGGACGCTCTGTTGATGTGCGGATACAAACAGCCGGGAACGGATGACCTACGCTTGTAAAGAAACTGCTCTCTTCAGGCAGTGTACCTGAGTCAGATACTACAGCAAAAGCATTCATCTGGAGGCAGTTGTAATCGTGGAAGCCAAGAGGCTCGTGCTGAATAACACGACTGTCAAGTTTAAAGCCTGATTGTTCCAAACGCTTACGGCTACGTGGATGGCAGCTATAAAGAATTGGCATGTCATATTTCTCTGCCATCTTATTGATAGCGGTGAAGAGACTCATAAAGTTCTTCTCCGTATCGATATTCTCTTCACGGTGTGCTGACAGCAGAATGTACTTACCTTTCTCTAAGCCCAGACGCTGATGAATGTCGCTTGCCTCAATCTCTGCCAAGTTCTGATGCAGTACCTCAGCCATTGGACTGCCAGTAACGTAAGTACGTTCTTTAGGCAAACCACAGTCAGCCAAATAGCGACGTGCATGCTCAGAATATGCCATATTCACATCACTGATGATGTCCACAATACGACGATTTGTCTCTTCAGGCAGACACTCATCCTTGCAGCGGTTACCAGCCTCCATGTGGAAGATGGGGATATGCAGGCGCTTGGCTCCGATTACGCTCAGGCAACTGTTCGTATCGCCTAATACCAGCACAGCATCTGGCTTAGCCTCAACCATCACCTTATATGACTTGTCGATGATGTTACCCATCGTAGAACCGAGGTCGTCACCTACAGCTTCCATATAGATATCAGGATCTGCGAGTTTCAGGTCCTTGAAGAACACCCCATTGAGGTTATAGTCATAGTTCTGCCCAGTATGTGCCAGCAAAGTATCAAAATACTTGCGACACTTGTTAATCACTGCAGCCAATCGAATAATCTCTGGGCGTGTGCCCACGATAATCAGCAGCTTCAGTTTCCCATTATTCTTAAATGCTGCCATAGTTATACGAGATTAGGAATACCATTAAGTTCATTCTGAATGTACTGCAGGCTGGCAATCTTCTCTTTCGTTTCCTCCAGATTCAAGATCCTAGTGTTATTCGAGTTGAACTCATCAATAAGAGCACGCTTCACATCACCCTCCTTGAAGTACTTGTCGTAGTTCAGGTCACGGTTGTCTGCCGGCACAGCATAGAAGTTACCCATATCAATAGCCTTGGCAGCTTCTTCCTTGGTGAGCAGGGTTTCATACATCTTTTCACCATGACGAATACCAATAACCTTAATCTCCTCCTTCTTGCCACCAAAGAGCTCACAAACGGCTTCTGCCTGGGTTTGGATGGTGCAAGCGGGAGCCTTCTGAACAAGAATATCACCATTCTTGCCGTTCTCGAAGGCAAACAGCACCAAGTCAACAGCCTCTTCCAGTGACATAATGAAGCGAGTCATCTTAGGTTCCGTGAGAGTAATAGGATTACCCTTACGAATCTGATCTATCCAAAGCGGAATCACACTACCACGGCTGCACATCACGTTACCATAGCGCGTGCAGCAAATTTTGGTGTCGCCACTCAAACGACTCTTGGCCACGGCAATTTTCTCTTCAATAGCCTTGGTGATGCCCATGGCATTGATAGGATAAGCAGCCTTGTCCGTGCTCAAGCAAATCACACACTTCACGCCTGCATCAATAGCAGCATCCAAAGTGTTGTCGGTACCAATCACATTGGTCTTCACGGCCTCCATGGGGAAGAACTCACAGCTAGGCACCTGCTTCAGGGCAGCAGCATGGAACACATAATCTACGCCCTTCATAGCGTACTTCAGGTTGGATTTGTTGCGCACGTCACCAATATAGAATTTTATCTTATTGGCTACTTCCGGCATACGTGCCTGGAAATCGTGACGCATATCATCCTGCTTCTTCTCGTCACGAGAGAAGATGCGAATCTCACCAATGTCCGTCTTCAAAAAGCGGTTCAACACTGCATTTCCAAAACTACCTGTACCTCCCGTAATCAGGAGGGTTTTGTCTTTAAATACACTCATATAAGAAATTCTAATTATAATTCTATTTTTAAGTTCATAATCTCATCTTCTTCCAAGGGTCTATAAGCACCATCCTTTGCTTCAAACAATACTGTCCCTGATTCCAGACACTTCAAGCTATGCCACTGGCCTTTCTCGATATTCAGCACCACTCCACCTGGCACCATATCAATGGTATCCGTGAGGTTGCCTTGCTCATCATAGAAATACTCCTCAAAATGCCCACGAATGCAGATACACGTCTCTGAAGTAGTCTTGTGCCTGTGTATTGGCATCACTGTCCCAGGCTCCAAGGCATTCAACATCCGTTGCGACTGGTCATCAGCAGAGTTGCGCATATCCAGATTGTAACGCAACCTCGGATTCTCTTTGGCCTTGGACGTCAACTCATCCAATATTTCTTTTGTTATAATCATATTGTCTTCGGTTTCAAAAGATGGTTCCATACCCCGGTAAAGAACGAGCTAACCCTACTATCATGATAACACAACTCCTGTTTCCAAGCATTCCCTTTCCAACGTCGATATTTATAAACAAGCCTTGGTATCAGTCTATTAGGTTCACCTCTTGCAAATGATGGTTCTAGAATCTCATTAAGTACTTTCTCTTTCATGAATGGGTCAAACTGAACAGCAGGGAATAACTTTACATCAAATCCCAAGTCACCCACACAAATTGCATTCAAGCAATTGAAGAAATCTGTCATCTTGAATCTATTTAAAGTCTCAACAAGCCACTTCCAATCAATTTCGTTTGAAAACGTCTTTACCAAGAATGCCCAATCAAGCACCTGCCTCATATTCAATTCCGCAGAAGCAAAATCCTGCATACAGTGCCGTAACAGAAATAGTGCGTGTAAATTAGGCGAAGGCAAATACACCCGTTCACAATCAATCTCCACATAATGACTATCATCCTTAGCCAAATCTTTGAAAACCAACTCCAATTCACCATTCCCATGACCATAATGAACATTCACAAAGTCATAATGGTTCTCAACCGTATAGCCTTTCCAGTCAATGACCGTATGGTGATGATGCGAGTTTTCTACTTTTATTCCGAGTTCTTTTTGCAAGGTAGCATCTACGGCCTTGTATTCTCCAAATACATAAATATCTATATCTCCACAGGGTCTGTGATTAGAATTAGGCCAGTTCAAACTTAACCCATACCCTTTAAGCACCATTAATTTGAATCCATGCTGATTACAAAAAGCTGCCAATTCTCCTATCCGCTTCCTATAATCAGCATATCTTGATTCATAATTTTGCAGGACTTCACCTATCCACTCCAATTTTATCGTCGCCGGCAACAAATCTGTATTACACTTATCCAGTCCATCCAATAAAACAGCAGAAAGCCCATGCCGTTCAGCAAGGGTCTTCAGTGCAACCAATTCTAAATACCTCTTTTGGGGAGTGGTATCAACTCCAATCCCCAATCGTATTAAATCGATGAAATCTTTATGAAATTGTTCCACTATATTTAGTTAAGCGAGTTTTCGCTTTTTCTTTCAGGTATCTCTTTAACAACTTTTGCTGGTCTTCCAATAGCAATTGTCCATGCTGGAATATCTTTAGTCACAAGAGAATAAGCACCCACAATAGCACCGTCACCAATAGTAACACCCGGCATTATCAACGATTCCATGCCAATCATCACACCTTTACCGATGTGAATTTCACCCAGTTTATATGGCAGTTTTGCGGCATCATCTCCTTTTCGATAATGCCTAAGGTCGCGTTGATGGCATAACAAACGACAGCCACCGGTTATATGAGCATGATCATCAATAAAAATTAATTCAGAATGGCCAGAATCAATCCTTACATTGTCACCCACAAAAATATCCTTTCCTACATGACATCCAATTTTCTTTAAAACCCAAGGTCTTATTTTTCTTGGAGCCATTGGACCTAACAGCCACGTATTCATCATATATTTAAGTAAAAAACCATCACGATATGTCTTACACACTCGTTTAAAAACCTGCCAGAATGTAACTTGACCATATTCCTCCTCAGAATAGTTAAGTCCCATCCGTCTAAGTAATCTATAGGTTAAGCTAAGTTTCTTATTATCTCCCATTATTGCTAAATATGAATGAACTTCAAATCTTTAATCAATTGCACTCTTGATGGTTTCCACAATAAAATTAACATCCTCTTCGCTAACATACGGACCGGCGGGCAGACACATACCCACCTTAAACACTGCCTCAGAAACGCCATTCACGTATGCAGGTGAATTCTTATAGACCGGCTGCTTGTGCATAGGCTTCCACACAGGACGTGCCTCAATACCTGCTTGATCCATGAATACACGGAGTGCTTCCACATTGTCGTTAGGCTGGCAGTCGGTGGTAGCGCTATCAGCTACATGGATGACACCAGCTGCACCACCAACAGCACCTTTCACGATAGTCTTATATGCATTCTCTTGACCCTTAATCTTTACATCAGGATCAAGCGTAATGGTGCAAAGCCAATAGTTGGAGTCATACTCGCCTGTTGCAGGCTGGCTATGAACGGTCACACCCTTCACGTCCTTCAGCAGCTCTTCATAGAGTTTCTGAACGTGCTTATGATGGGCAATATGGTCATTCACCACGGTCATCTGGCCACGGCCTATACCAGCACAGATGTTACTCATACGGTAGTTATAGCCAATCTTCTCATGCTGATAGTAAGGATAGCTCTCGCGATACTGTGTGGCATACATCATAATCTCACGCCACTCGTCCTCGTTAGCTGTAATCAGAGCGCCTCCACCAGATGTGGTTATCATCTTGTTACCGTTAAACGACAGTACACCATACTTACCGAATGTACCTAATACCTGCCCATTAAAGCGTGAGCCAAATCCTTCAGCAGCATCTTCCACTACAGGGATGTCATACTTGTTGGCAATTTCCATAATGCGGTCAATCCTGTACGGCATACCGTACAAAGCCACAGGCACAATAGCCTTAGGTTTCTTTCCCGTCTTTGCAATACGATCCTTGATTGCCTCTTCCAACAATACTGGATCCATATTCCAAGTATCCTGTTCGGAATCAATGAATACTGGAGTCGCGCCAAGATAGGTAATAGGGTGCGAACTTGCACAGAACGTAAAGCTCTGCACAATCACCTCATCGCCTGGACCTACGCCACAAGCAAGAAGGCCAAGATGAACGGCCGCTGTTCCTGCACTCAAAGCGACAACTCGTTTATTCTGCCCACAAAACTCCTCTAAGTCCTTTTCGAATCCGTTTACATTGGGTCCAAGAGGAACGACCCAATTGGTATCAAAAGCCTCTTTGATATATTTCTGTTCTAAGCCTGCTTCACTCATGTGAGCCAAGCACAAATAAATACGTTTGTTTGCCATATATTATAACTTGTAATTATTTTCAATATCACCGTGACCTGGCAACAAAATCATACCATAAGCCATCTCTTTTAACCTTTGCTTACTTATTGTTGCTGTCTTTTTATCACCACCTGGGAGTTTTGACACTACAGGAGTATCCGGTATGTAGGCATCTCCCGTGAATAGGTACTTGTCTTCTATTAGAAATGACATACTGTCTGGAGTATGACCAGGCGTATATATAGCCCTAATTTGAATACCCTTATATAATTCTATAGTATCACCATCTCTTAAACTCTTTATTTTAGACCCTTTATATTTAAGAGGTGATCCGTGATACTTGGAAAGATTTTTTTTCTCTGAGTACAAAGCGTCTATCCCATTCTCTGCAACATAAACCACCATTTCAGGGAAGCTATCATATAGTATATTAATCCCGTAAAGATGGTCAAAATGAGTATGAGTTAAAAACACTCCTTTGACAATAGAATGTAATGGCAGGATGCTGAGGACTTTTTCTGTGTCCCCAACATCCACGAGCCACACATCTTTTAATCCGTCATTGGATATGACGTAAGTGTTCGATTCAAAAATTTTGTTGACTATTCTTTCTACTCGAACCATTAGTCCATCGCGGCAATTATATCGCCAACTGTCTTGAAGGTGCGAATCTCTTCTCCTGTCAATTTCTTACCACACTCATCATCAAAAAGAACAATGAGCGATAGTTTTGCCATTGAATCGTATTCATCAATAGCACTTAGTTCCATCTCAGGGGTCAATGCACCTTCATCTAATTCAAGCATGTCTTCCAACAATGCAATTTTTTCTTTTTCTGTCATTTTCTTATCGTTTAATGAATTTATACACAAGCGCCTCCATCAATGAGAAGGCTTGTTCCGGTTATTGTTTTTGTCGCATCACTTAAAAGAAAAGCTATCGTGTTCGCTACTTCATATGGTTCACTTGGGCCAAGTGGGGCCTCAAAATCAGAAGCGCCAACCATTGCATTAGTTTCCCTTGCTTTCAAAGCTAATGGAGTTAAAACCTCTGCTGCCATAACAGAATTGATGCGTATTTTTCTATCAGCCAACTCCAAAGCCATACAACGCACAAAGGCATCAACAGCTGCTTTGCTTACACAATATTCCGTTTTGGCTTTATATCCACGAATACTGCTGATACTCGATATGACCACAATACTAGCACCATCGTTAATATGTTTCTTCTTGGCACAGTTCTTCACCAACTCAACAAATGAATAGAAGTTTACTTCCATTATTTTGGAAAAACCATCTTTACTCAATACGTTCAGTGGCTTACGACTACTAATGCCAGCACAATGTACCAAGCCATCAAGTTTACCATATTTCTCTACTAACTGCTTGACAATCTCAGTAACTGCAGTATTGTCTGTCAAATCAATGATAAAAGGATAACAACCATCACCAACAATAGAAGCTGTTTCTGCCAATCCTTCAGCATTGACGTCAAGCATTATAACCGTGGCACCCTGTTTACTTAACACGCTTGCTGTCTCGCGCCCAATACCAGATCCTGCACCGGTTACGATTATCTTTTTCCCAGTTAAATCTACTATATTGTTCATTAGAATCCAGTCCAACCTTGATACTTCTTTGGTACATTCTTTAATAATCCATATGGATTATAATTCAAAAACTCACCTTTGTCTAGACCATCAATGATAGCCATCTCTTCCGAAGTAAGTTCAAAATCAAATATGTTAATATTTTCTGATAAATGATTATAATCCCATGTTTTGGGAATAACAATAATATCTTGCTGTACGAGCCATCTCAAAATTACCTGCACAACACTCTTACCATATTTTTTTGCTATGGGCTTTATAGTCTCGTTCTCTGTTATTTCTTTTCTAGGTTCATTTGAGCGAAAGTGGCTGAATGTCGACATCGCTTCTACAGCAATTCCTTTTTCTTGACAATACTTGATTAGCTGCTTTTGTGTATTAAGTGGGCTTATCTCAAATTGATTTACAGCGGGCATGACATCTGAAACATCCTTTAATGATTCAATCATGGGAGGTAAAAACGAACTAACACCAATAGCTCTTATACGACCTTGATGATAATAATCAGTTAAAACCTCATACATCTTTGGATACATAGGCCATGGTGTGTGAACAAGAAATAAATCTATATACTCTAGACCCTTTAAATTTTCAAAAGATAGTTCTACAGCACGTTTTACCGAACGAATAGGTATATTTAAGAAACTTAGTTTCCCTCCATGATATCTTTTAAAGAAAAGAGCATCCGCATTCACTTTCGTTGTAATAAAAACATCTTCTCTTTTTATTCCGTGAATTTTTAGTGCTTCAGCAATTTCCTTCTCATTGTGATAACGCCAGGCTGTATCAAAACTTCTATAGCCAAGCTCATATGCTTTACCAATTGTGTCAATAATATTAGCGTTAGGTATCAAAAAAGTACCCAAACCAACTTGTGGCATTTCTATGCCGTTATTTAATTTGATATAATTCATAAACTACCAATTATTCTTCATTAAATCGTAAACTGGATTATCGAATGACTGAAACATATCATGGCCTGCGGGACAATTCATCTCTATCAAATCGAAACCCTTTGGTGTAATTGCAATATCCCACCCGACATATCTTGCCGCAGGAAATACCTTCGTCAACTCATAAACATATTGTTTTAGTTCTTCGAATCTTGGCAACTTGAATCCTATCATTTGAACATTACTTCCAGGATGATATACGTATGGTCGATTCTTTTTATCTCTGCCATACATATTACAAACACCTGTTTCTATATCAAAATTATAACCTACTCCACCTGCACCCCAATTATCCACGTGCGATCCTGGTGCACCAACACGAAGTATAATACTCATGATTTTCGGCTTGCCATCTTTCTGAATCAAAGTAGTTGCTCTTACGGTATTGAGGGAGGTTGGATTTATTGACGCTAATTCGTCACAATTTCGTACTATTTCCTCTAGAAGGAATGATGTTGATTCTTTTTCTATTAGTAAGTCTTTAAACTCCGTACTATTAATATCATCTATCTTCAACACTCCTTTCCCTTGTTCCCCATTGATAGGTTTGGCAATTGAACTACCATGATTTTTTATAAAATCCTCTGCGACCTGTGAAGAAGTGTTTTTATCAATTACTTGCCAATCACGCTTGATAAACTTATTAAAAGTATGATACTCTTCTTCTTTTCCACTAACACCCTCCATTCCTGCTCCAAAATGTTTTCCAACACGAAAGTAGCGATAGATTGTTAAGTAGCGATTCCTTTCCTTGGCACTTTTCTTATGGAACTCAAAACGCACATAATCTATCGGTCTAGCTCCATATCTAACTAAACACCAAAACATACTGCATAACCAGTAAAACTGCCCACCCTTCCCGTAAGTATCAGAGACAAGTTTTGCTTGTTCCTTAAACTCAGGGATGGCTTGTTTAATTCTTTTTAGTAGTGCCATATTCAATCACCCTTTTAGTTTCTGAATCAAATTCCAAATACTTTCTGCAGAATTAAAGTTATCAGGATCAAGTTCGTTGATACGAATTTGAACATCAAACTTGTCATCTATCTCAGAGATAATGGCTACTACATCAAACGAGTCAAGAATACCATCATCAATCAATGCAGTCTCGTTTTCGAAATCTACATCTGCTCTTACTCCTTTAAGGAGTTCCATTAATTCTTCCATTGCTATAATTATTTTAATTTTAACATTGATATTGTCGATTTATTCAGATATTTAAATCCTTTCTTTTGGTACATACCTACAGCGGCAGCATTCTGAGCCTGAACCCAGAGCATATACCTGCTTTTCGGTTTCAACTCTAAATCAGGATTTGCATTTTGCTCTACAAAGGTATCAAGTAACGCCTGCCCTACTCCATGACCACGGTAGCTTTCTACTACGGCTACATGTGAGATCCAAGCCACTCCGCGTTCGACAGTTTGATGCAAGGCACCAGCTATATTCCCTTGTAGGTCTTTGGCTATCCATACTCTTCCACCTATAAAAAGAGATTCATATACATCTTTGGCAATATAATCACCACTGTAATGGTCGAAAGTGTTATTGAATAATGAACAAGCAAAATCTACTTCATTGACGGAGGCAGCCTTGGCTACTGTTACACCCGCAATCAGCCCAGGTATTTGTAATTCACGATAGACTCCACAGTACTGGTCTCTACGAAGATGGAAAAGGAATCCACACTTAGACAAATACTCTATTTCATTTTGTGGCAGGCCCAGATTTCCTCTGAATATAATCTCAACAACAAGATTATCATTTATATCGAAATCATGAATTTCCTCTAAATCATTCAGATAGTAATATAGACGCAAACATTCATCCTTCTTGACAAAAAGGAAAGCATTGTTTATTCCACAATACTCAAATAGATTATTATGGATAATCAAATCTGCTGCTTCCTGATAAATATAATCATTCGTCAGGACACCTTTTCTCTTGTATTTGTCCACAATTTCCTGATAGCGAACAAACTCTTTAACCTCTTTCAGTTTCATACTGTTTTTTTAATTCAATCCTGTCTATCTTCCCGTTCAGGTTATACGGCATCTGAACCAGATGGTTAACAACCTCAGGGAACATATACACAGGAATGCGCTCTTTCACCAAATTGATAATGTCCCTTGGTTGACCATCAACAGTTGTGTAGTAAAGAACTAGCTTGTCATTCTCATGGTCAAAGATACAAGCGGCATTTGTCACACCCTCGATGGCATTTACGGCTACTTCTATTTCGCCCAACTCTATTCGGTTGCCTTTGTGTTTCACCTGGAAGTCCTTGCGGGAAACAAAAATAAGATTGCCTTCTTCATCAGGCTTCACTAAGTCGCCTGTGCGGTAGATAATGTCATTGAATAGAGGGTTCAAGGGGTTCTGTACAAACACTTCATCAGTCTTAGTTTTATTGCCATAGTATCCTAATGCGACACCTGTTCCACGGACACAAAGCTCACCTACTTCGCCAACAGTCGCCTCTGTATCATCATCTTTCAGAACTAACACCTGCATATTTTGGCAAGCCTTTCCAATGGGTATATACTCATCATCTGCATACTGACGCTTCACGTCAAAGTAGGTACAGTCAACTGTGATTTCTGTGGGGCCATAGAGGTTTACAAATCGCACGTTAGGCAGCTTTTCCTGCCAAGTTCTAAGTTGCTTTGCTGGCATAGCCTCACCTGCAAAGGTTACAAGACGTAAATGCTCCGGTAAAGCCACATTCAGGATGTCACTATTTCCAACCAAAACAATAGCAGAGGTTGCCCACAGAATGGCAGTTATATGACGGTCATTCAGCAACGGCATCAATAGCTTAGTGAAAGTAAAATACTTCTTTCCTATCACGTTTAACGTAGCACCACTCTTCAGACAGATAACAATGTCCTTTACAGAACCGTCAAAGTAGAACGGAGTCTGGTTGCCCAGGGCATCCTTCTCTGTGAACTCAAAGGTTTCAACCAGCCAATTAGCCAAGTCTATCATTCCACGGTGTGAAATCACCACTCCCTTTGGGACTCCTGTGGAACCACTAGTAAAGATGCTATAGACAGGATCAAGGTCAATTATCTGTTCACGAATGGAAGCAAGTAACTGCTTGGCAGCCTCGTGCTCCTTTACCTCATTGTACAAGAATCTTAGTCCAGCAAACTCTATCTGGTCAAGTGTTTTGAGATCTGCCTCAGTAGTTGCAACTGCGGCAATAGGTTTGCAAACGTCTGCGATCAAACGAACACGTTCAAATGGCATTTTGCAGTCAATGGGAACATAGAAGTTGCCGCTTTCCACTGCACCCATTGCACCAACCAATCCTTCAATACGACGGTCCACAAACACCAAAACCGCACGACGAATAGTGCTTCCCGTGGCCTGCGCTATTGCAGTACCAATACATTCTGCTTGCTGAATCCACTGGCTAAATGTGAGGCTCAGTTTATCATCAGCCAAAGCAGTCTTTTCGGGGAATCGCTTTGCAGTAAGCTCTAAATAATCAAGTATATTCGTTACCATTATTTTTTTTCGTAAAGTTGGTTAGGGTCAGTAATCAGGCCATCCTCGAAGATTGACTCATCTTCAAAAATAGGCAGTATATCTTCAGTATTTATTTCAAAAGAGGTTGCACCTAATGATATACCAATGCCAAAACCACAGGCCATTACTTTAATTTTCTTATTTTCAGTATCGTTACCGTACTTATCGCACAAAGAAACGATAGCTGAAGCTCCCGAAGTATTACCATAACGATCAAGTGTAATTGGCATTCGCTCAAAATCAATTTTGGTCTTCTTAGCAATTTGTTTCAGGATATAGAGGTTTGCCTGATGAAAACCAAAACAGTCATAGTCGTCAGGTGTGGTTTCTGTTTTGGCAAAGAAATCCTTAATCAGACGTGGGACATCAAAGATGGTGAAGGTGAACACAGAGGTTCCCTGAATGAAACTGTTCATCAGAGTACGGGGATTGCCGTCCTCACACATCACCACATCTTCGCTGGCATGAAGGTTACGATAACCTCCACCTGGGATAATCATATAACGGTAGCCACTACCATCGCTTCGCACCAACGCGTTGATTTCATCCTTTGGATCATCGGTCTTCTCAAGCAACATCACAGCACCGGCCTCTCCAAACAACATTGCAGAGCTATGATCCTCTGGATAAACAGATTTACCTGCTGTATCACCAACAAAGAGAAGTGCCTTCTGAATGTCGCCCGTATTCATTATAGAAGCAACAGTCTGCATACCAACCACAAGTGAGGAACAACCCAGACTGATGTCATAGCAGACCGCCTCTTTTGGAATGCCCAGGCGGTACTGCAACACAAAAGCCGTTGCCGGACGGCGATAGTCAGGGCTATGACTGGAAAAAATCACAGCACCAATTTCTTCAGGTTTCACGCCCTTATGTGCCAGCAACTCACTTGCAGCACGAAAACCCAAGTCGCTACACGTCTGATGCTCTAGTGTACGATGAGAACTACGAACACCTGTCATCTCCATGAACTTCTCTACTTCTTCGTCACCAAACAAAGATTTGTAGGTCTCTGTTTTTACTTCGTTTTTGGGTACTGCACATGCAACGCCAGCAACCCTAATGTTATTAAACTTGAAAAATGCCATATATTAAAATTCTACCTTTTTTGCCGGATTGCCAAAAACTTTTGTCCCAGCTTTTACGTTTGATATTACCACACTACCTATACCAACATAAGCGCCATCACCTATTTTTTTTGATGGTGCGACCGAAACGCCACAAGCAATATAAACCATCTTTCCTACTTGAACGTGACCATTAATACTGCAACGCCCACTTAATGTAGAAAAATCACCAACCGTTGCATCGTGACCTATTCCTGAACCAAGTACTGATACATAATTACCAATCTTTGTGTCGGCAGTCGCGCTACTGCGAGGAGTCATAATAACCCCCTCTCCTATTTGTGCATATTTGTTTACTAATGCTGTAGGATGTATTAAAGTTGCAAACTTTGCTCCCCTTTCTAGTAAAGACGTTACTACTGCATATTTCACATTTGGAATTGCGATAGCACAAGCAAAAAATTCGTCATCTTTAGGCTGCCATCCTTTAATTGATCCTATAATTTGGTAATCACAATGACATCCTTCTAAAGCGTTTGGGTTGTCATCAATAAAACCAAGTATATTCCATTCAGGTTTAACTGTATTTATATCTTCAACCCATTGCACAACCTCTCGGCCAAAACCGCTGGCTCCTACTATGATAAGTTTCTTCATATTTAATTAATTATGTCCATTAAAGGGTTCCATGGTAGCGGACTGACCTCCCGCCGTATTTATATCCTTACGCATTAAAACACTCTTTATCGTTATTAAGATGACTTTTATGTCAGTCCATAATGTACAATGATCTACATACCAAACATCAAGCTTAAACTTCTCTGTCCAGCTGATAGCATTACGCCCATGACATTGCGCCCAACCTGAGATTCCAGGGCGTACTTCGTGGCGTCGCATCTGCTCCTCACTATAGAGTGGCAGATAATTAACGAGCAAAGGCCTTGGTCCTATTAGTGCCATGTCTCCTTTGAGCACATTGAATAATTGGGGTAGTTCGTCAATACTAGTAGAACGAACAAATATACCAACTTTTGTCAAACGATATTTATCAGGTAACAGGTTGCCATCAGCATCCCGCTCATCTGTCATCGTTTTAAATTTGATAACCTTAAAGATTTTTGCATCCTTACCCGGGCGTTCTTGGAAAAAGAAAGCCCCAGCGCCTTTATTAGCAAAATGCAACCATATTGCCACAATAATTAAGAACCAGCCAATAAGCAACAATGCTATCAGCGATATAAAGAAATCTAAAACTCGTTTAAAGAAATGCTTATACATAATATCACAAAAGTACAGAAGGAGCTTGCTCCCAATCAATCATCTTATCTGCCTGCTCCAAATTAATAAAATCTTCTGTTTTTATCAACTCCATCATTTTTTCAAAGGCTTTCTTCTTCCCTAAATTAGTCTTAATATATCGCACATAGCGGTTCTTTAATGTGCCTGGGATTTTATAATACTTCTCAAAAGCCTCTTTATTCATAACTCCACTTGTTTCGGGAATCAAATCTCCAATGTGGAAATAGAACATCGAGTAATCAGACTTTGCCATTTCTTTCTTTACAAAGCTCAGCGGGAAGAAACGAAAATATCCACCACCTGAATATGCCATCTCATGTCCCCATAATTTCGTAGTGCAGATTGGGAACTCTTTAAACAATGCATTATTGCAATATACCATTGTTGGACATTTCTGGCCAAACTGTGCAAATCCGCCAAAATCACGTTCTGCTGGATATATTGAGGCATCCCTTTTAATTCCACATTTAGAGAGAATTTCAAAAGCCCATTTATTATCTTTTCCTATTGAGAAGGCGGGTGCTCGATAGCTCTTAATTTTTTTACCTATACACTGCTCCAGAGCATCCACAGAGGTGCTCGTATCTTCCATCACCTCTTCTTCGGTCATCTTGTTCAGCCAAGTATGCTTAAACGAATGACAACCCACTTCATGACCACGAGAATGAATCAACCTAACAACATTAGGAAAGTCAGTTCCCATTAAGCCTGTGCAGAAAAAGGTGCCTTTAAAGCCACGTTCGTCCAGGGCATCAAGTATCGTGTTTAGATAACTATCATATTCAGCATACTTTGCAGCAGAGCCATACCCCCCAGCTTTAGCCAATGCCCATTCTTCTGTGTCAAATGTCAGTACATTCATAATTTACTTCATTTGCGAAATCATTGTCTCGTATGCTGATTCTACCGTACAGTTCATTTCATAAAACATACGCCCGGATTTACTCATACGCTGACGTAATTCACTATCTTTATATAGCTTATCAAACAATTCAACTGTTCTTTTTTTATCAGATCCCACTGTCCAATATCCAGCGCCACAATCTTCTATTATCTGACCGTAATCGCTACCAGGATTTATCATTGCAAAAACAGGTACACCTGCAGCCATATAAGACACGGCTTTAGACGGGCATGTAGGGACACGGTAATTCTCATTAATTGAAACTAAGCCCAAATCTACAGATTGAGTTAAATTAAGGTAATCTTTCTGGGGCATAAAGTCCATAAAACGGATATTGGATAGTTTTTTCTCCTCTGCAATTTTTTGAAGTCTATCTTTTTCAACTCCCTTTGCGATTATTAAAAACACGATGTCCGTTTTGTTCATATAATGATTCGCAAGGTATGCAATATTCTCTATCCGTTGGCCTTTACCAAGATTGCCACCAAAAAGAGCTACAAATTTACCATCTAAACCTAAACGAGTTCGCAAAGTTGGGTCTGGTTCGGATTTAGGCGGTTCTGTAACCCAGTTATACAATAAGACACCTTCCCCCATTTTCATTCCCGGATATTGATCTTTTATAAAGTCAATATTCCCTTGCGACATGCAGCCTATGAGGTCAGCAGTCTTATAACCAGTTCTGGCCTTGCGGTCAAGGAACAAATATTCAATGCGGTTATGAAGCAAACCTATACTCCATACACTCTGCGGGTGGATATCACGAAGAATTAAATAAAATTTAGCACCCGTACGTTTCTTAACATATTTAACAAATCCGCTTAGAGTAATTGGAGGTGTGGGCATTACAACCCAGTCAAATGACTCTCTAGCAAGAAACTTCTTATACCCCTTCTTAAAATAATAAGGAAGCGTTGCTAAGGCTACACCTTTCTGATACATACTAGAAACACCTTGCGTTTCCCTAGATGCGACTCTCACCACTCTCATTCCACGCTCTGTACTACAAAACGACTTAGCATGATCCACATCGGGTGCAATAATGGTAACATCATGGCCGTTCTGATGGAACTCTTCGGCAAGATTTCCATACATACCTCCATCTTTATTCTCTGGAGCCAAGTCTAATAACACAAACAGTATCTTCATTATTATAAATCAGTCTTTTTGATAATCATTGTTTTTCCATCCAGTTTTTTTAGAGCTCTGCCATGGAATACAACATAATCTGATTCACCTTCGTAATGTGGGAATCGTATGCTTCCAAACTGGAAATATGTCTTTGGTAAACAATCTTTCTCAAAAGAAATAAGCTCCTTCCAGTTGTGACCATCCCATGAGTACCAAAGATGTGATGCTTGGTCTTTATTAACTTCAGAAGGTTCAACCGTAGTAGACACCATCATCAGATTCCCATTTTGAGCGGCATAAATGCCAGACCCTTGTATTTTCTGCCAGTCCTTTACGTCTCCAGTTTTTCGATTTATTGAACGTATCACATTTTGTTCATATTGAGAATCTGTCGCAAATATAATTTCATCAGGAGTAAATAAAGGTACACATACACGATACTGTTGTGAACCTGAATACTCTTTTACAAATGTCTTGAATCCATCTTCCGTATAACCAAATATACATGCTGCATCATCATCCCCGGTTGCCACCCATAAACGTCCTGTATATGGGTCGTTGAATATGCCATGAATATGGTTTATTTCTCCATCATTGAACTCGAAAGCCACCGACCATGTAACACCATTGTCTTTTGACTGGAAGATTCGCATGGGTTTACGATTGGGATTATAGCAATATTCTCCATAATAAATGGTACCATCTTGTGCTTGACATAGGTTCATGGGGCGGGAACCTTTCTCTATTTCACAACATTTCTCGAAGAGTTTCTTCTTTTTGCTATACCTAAATAGAGCCTTTTTTGCAATACACATCCAATTGTCGTCCCGGAAGTGGTAAAGATGGGTTATTTCTGCACGGAACACACGTCGTGTTATTCGATTGGTAGAAAAAATAGCATTTATCCCATCCACCAAATGCGAGAAAGGACGTTTCTTCCCTGTTTGAGGATTATAAAAATAGAGGCGGTAGCCTTTAGAAACTATCCATTCAGATGCCGAAATGAAATGAACTATAAAATGATTCATGTTCACAAATTTTATTGAGCATTCCTTCGATAATACCACATCATAAGGCTTTTGGGGAGGAGATTAGTCACAACAGGTTTTAAAACATAAAAATAACACCACAATGGAAGATGATTTCTGCGATAGCTATCCCATCTAATCCACATTATCCCAGGCACCCTCTTCCAGTTTAAATGCCGTTTCATTGTGTTTGTATCAACAGAGTAATAATATAACTTATCACTCATATTGTATAGACGCATACCGGCTCCTAATACCTTCATAACCAAATGATAGTCCTGACTACGAAGAGTATATTTATTAACAGTGTAATAACCAACTTTTTTAAGCATATCCTTCCGCATCATCCAGGAGGGATGGAGATACTCGCCCCCTTTAACTTGATCAATGGCTTTTGGTTCTTCCATTACATCCACAGGTGTTATATCTCCGCTTTCTAAAACATTAAACCAACCTGTACCTACAATGGCATATTCAGGGTGTGATACTACAAATGGGTATTGAACTTCAAATCTATTTTCGGCCGACCAATCATCAGCATCTTGACGAGCTAAAATATTACTTTTTGCCTCCTCAATACATCTATTAAGAGAAAAGGCTAAACCCTGGCTTTCTTTATTTCTTAGGATTCTTACTCGTGAATCCTTTTCTGCTATTTCGCACAACCTATTATAGGTTTCATCTGTACTACCATCATCGCAAATCAACATCTCCCAATCAGTAAAAGACTGTGATTGAATAGAGGCTATACTTCGAGAAATACAATCTGCACCATTTTTTACACTCATTATGACACTGATTGCAGGTGTGGGCGTTGACATAATATTCTTATTTTAACTTACACTTTTCAATGAGAAAATCGTATGCTTTTTGCACTAAGAAAGAAACTGCAAAAATGATTGGAACTGCCACAAACAAAGCTTTTACTATGCTTAACTCTTGATTGGAATCACCTATTGCATAGATTATCACAAAGTATATTTGGCGATGAAACAAATAAGCGACCATCGATGAAAAGCTAATCCCAAAAAAGAACTTAGTCAATCCCTTCGACAAACTGTTAATAACAGTAGCGGCAGCAAATAACATTACCAAACCACTAATCATTGCCACATAAATCCCGCCCCCCATAAAGTAATCTGACTTGTCGCTAGTGATCAGTACTGTTGCTGTAAATAAGGCTACAGAGATTGGTAAAAACAAATACTTCCTCCTATATATGAATTCCAATGAACTTGAAGGAAGAATTAAACCTAATGCATAAAACGGATAATACAGATAAAACACATTGTCCACATCTAAGAACAATAGATCCACTACGAACACAATGGCCAATAGAGACAATGCTATCAACAGTTTTGCTAATATACTTCCCCTTGACAATACTAATGGAGTAATTATATAGAAGAACATTATCATACTAAAGTACCATAATGTCATTGCAAGAGGCGGAATAAAAACATTTAAACCTGTTATTGTTGTAACAAACTGCGATGTGCTAGTAAACCAGGGGTGGTGAAAGACATAACCAGCAACAAGCAAAGAAAGTGCAGAGAACAACAATAACGGGTAAAACCTTATCAGTCTCTTTTTGTAAAAATGCCAGACATCCCCACTCTTTGTAAACGTGTATTTTGACAAGCAAAAACCCGAAATAAAAGCAAAAGTGGCCAATGCAGTGTTGGTCAACAATTTAGCTAAATGCAATGCTTGGCCCGTCAATGCATATTTTTCTGGCAAATAGTCCATCATATGCCAGAATGCAATAATCTCAAGAGCACAAAGAGCTCGTACAATATCTATCTTATAATCGCGATTATTTACCATATATTGCTTCATGCATTTTTTCTATGTATCCTCTTCCGTATTGTAAATCCGGTTCCATATAATTTCCCTCGCCCCATTCGTTCCAGGCTTGAATAAACACTATCTTATGTTCGTCATTTTTACTGGAAGATAACTTTTCACTCTTTTCTAATATCTTTTTAAACTCATCTGGGGTACTATTTGTCCAAATGGTAGCAGATTTTCCTCCACGGGGGCTTCTATCCCAATTAGGATATATGGTTGGATAAACATTATCCCACTCATCTTCTGGAGCGAACAAATGATTATTAATTGAAGATTGGTCAAAGAGATTAAGAACATCGACATCCAGAAATTTTTTTAGAACTCTTTTTACTACCTGACCATAACGCCCTTTTGACAAGATTTCAGCTCGTAGCCTTCCCACGCTATTTACTGCATCAAATCCCATCTCTAAAATAGAATTATAAAACTCAGCGGCATTATCTACAGTTGGTAACTTATACTTGCCCTTTCCTTGTTCTCCTGCATTTCTAAATGCTGCATTATTTGTCCTTCCGACAAAATGAATTCCTTTTAATCCATTTTGAATTGCAAGTTCTCGCCAAAGGCAAATAAAACGATCCATATCAGGAATGTCTATGGGATTATAGACCACAAACAAGGGTTTGCCATCAACAGTAATATAGCGTTTATCTTTAAATGCAGGCAATAAGGCATTAAAATGATCAATATAATCTTGGTCACCTAGATATTGTTGTTCAACCAGCACCTGCTCTTGGACAGCCTTCTTACTATTAAGCCACGTTTTATTAGACCAGGTATGGTTTGCCCAACAAAGACAAAATGGATAATCTGGCTTACCACTTTCTACCACCTGATTAAATGGCAATTCTAGTAGTCTCTTTCCGTTTCCAAACCAATAGTGCCAATAGCAGAAACCCTCAATTCCTGCATACTTCGCCAAATTCGCTTGTTCCTCACGAACTTCTGGCAGACGCAAATCATAGAATCCTAAATCAGTCGGGATTCTTGGCTGGAAATGACCTTTGAACAATGGTTTTGCTTTAGCCACATTAAGCCACTCAGTAAAGCCTTTTCCCCACCATTCATCATTCTCAGGTATTGGATGATACTGGGGTAAGTAAAATGCAATATATCTAACGTTGTTCATCTTTATTTAATTGACTAATAATTCTCGCTGGAACACCGGCTGCAACTGAATACGGAGGAATTGACTTAGTAACTACAGAGTTAGCGCCTACAATGGAGCCCTCTCCTATTGTAACACCAGGGCAAATCGTGACCTTATCTGCGAGCCAAACATTATTCCCTATAATCACCGGTCCTTTTGATTTTAATTCTCTCATTATTGGAGCCACATCACAGTCAGAAATGTCACCATGTGAATTATCTACAATAGTAACCCATCTGCCTGTAAGAACATTTTCTCCTATTTCAATATGATCAATAGCAGAAACATGAATAAAATCTCCTATTTTAGCTCCACTCCCTATTTGAATTGACCCTTTGTTTTTTTGCCCTACCCAAGTAGTAAGTGTTGCCATCTTTCCAATTTTTACAGAGTCGCCTACATATATACTACGACCACCAACTAGTTGATTTAATGTAGGCACAATAAATGAGTTTTTCCCAAATTTACCAAACCGTTTCTTGGTAAAAAAGGTATAAAACCTAAGCTTAAATGAATATAACAAAGTATATACGCCCATTTGTATAATGATTATTGTAAATTTTGGAAGTTTACTCTATCTTCAAATCCAGTATCATCAAATACAGTAGTATATGGTAAATACTTATTGTAATATCGAATTCCACTTACCAAAGTTGCGGGTCTACTCATTTGATATAAAAACAATACTAATAATGCTAAACAGCACAGCCTTCCGATAACCCTCGCGTTTTTGACTTTACTAACAATAAGTTCCGCAATAGACACATAATACAAAATAGAAAAGTAATTAACGAGCCTTCCAAAGATTCCATATTTTACACAGGCGCCAATCATTAAAACCGCATAAAACCAAACGCCTGCTCTAATTAATCTACGATACTCACCTGCATTCTTCATTCTAGAATAAACCCATGCGACAACAAGTGCTATAAGAGCCTCTATTATACGCAAATAAAGCAAAGAACCACTTATTTCTCTATCTTGATAAGCATCAACTTTATCAACAACAGCTCCAGTTACGAAAGTATCGATGAAGTTATCAACAATTGGTGTGGCAAATAATATCAATAATAATAGAATAAAAACCAACTTTGGAACCAAAAATTTACTCTCGAATATCTTTAATACTAAAGGATATACTAACATTATCAACGCAGAAGAGTGGAATAGTATTGCCAATACAATAAGACTATAATAAACCACATACGCGCGTAATGTTTTGTTCCCCTTATATAATAAATATAATGCCATTAAGCTTATTATAACAGCCAATGATTCTCTAAGGATTTCTGTCTCAAAATAAAAGAACAAAAATACTGAGAATAAGATTAAAGAAACTGAGGGCGTGAGGCTAATCTTTTTTACATAAACAAACAATAAAACGTTAAAAATTATTGCATGAATAAATTGTAAGTATATATACTGTAAATTTAACGAGTGCAACACATACATAAAGAAACTCCACATAAACTCATATCCGGCAGTGAACATTATTTGTATAACATTCATTCCTTCAGTGTTCTCAAACTTTGTTTCATATTGGAGTGTATCTATACCAACCCTGTAACGTATTCCAACGACGATAATCCAGAGCAAACACGTAATAATATAATATCTATTACTACCAGGTTTATCCTTGTTAGAGGAATACTTATGAAGAAGGATGGCTGAGATTATTATCAGTAAAAAATATAGCATCTTTACTTCTTTATCAATGATTTTATATTAGATTTCTCAAAAGTATTCAAAGCAAAAATATAAACTGTAGCACTAACTAGAACAACAGATAATATCACAAAGAGTAAAAACTTTAACAAGTTATCTACTACCAGTGTTTCTTTGACAAAACCAAGTATTAACGCAATAATCACAGTAATAACAGCAGCAGGCATCGCAAATTTTACAGTATATTTTCTAATACTGATGAAGTTAACCTGTCTTTTCAATACAATTAATCGGAGAAAATGTGCAAATAGGAATACACCAATCATTGCATAGTAGGTGGTTTCTGGCCTAAAACCCAATTTCAATAAAATATAACTAATTGGTAATGTGAGCAATGTAAAAGATTCTATAATGAGAAAATAATTTTTGATATCACCAGTTGCCTGAATAATAATTGTAATAGGATTTTGCATAGCTAGAACTATTGAATAAACAATAGCAAGCCGTGTGAATGTCAACATATATTCATTTACTTCTCCAAGCCATAGATGTAAAATATAATCAACTGAAAGAATTGCTGGTAGACAAAACATTAGCAATAAGTAGTATGTATATTTGTTCCCAAGAAAGAATAATTTTTCTAAATAGCTATTCTCTCCTTCAGCATAGGCTTTTACCATTGCTGGACGTAGGGCCATAAAAAAACTATTACAAAAAAGTGCTATAGCTGAACTTACTTGGGAAGCTACAGCACGAGCAGCATTCACTATCGGACCAAAAAACAAGTTAATAATGATATTGATTCCTTGGCTATTCGCCATAAAAGAGAACGCACCCCATAATGTCCATCCTGAAAAAGAGAATAGTTGTTTGTGGATTGATTTATCAAGTGTTAGATGATAATGAGTTTCTTGGTATAAGCGTCTAGCGATAACAGCATAAGTCAACGCGATTAGTATGTGTACTGTCATTGATAGAAAACCGAATGCTATTAGTTTATCAACTGGAACAATACTAAGGGCAAAAACTAATCCTAATCTCAAAAAACAATCTACCAAACCTACAACAGCATAAATTGACATTCGTTCTCTTGTAATTATGGTTGAAAGGTATGGTACGGAAAGCATTGAAAACACACATGATACTAATGCAAACTGAAAAAGCCAATTTGCCGCTACCATTCTTTCTTCTGGTATTACCAGTTTTTCATTGACAAACCACAATCCTACAGTTTCCCCTAAAACTAAAACAATTAAAGAAATGACTATGTATATATTAATACTAGCACTGAAAATGTTATTTAGGTTATCTTTATCACCTTTACCAATAGCAAAAGACAAAAAGCGTTGAGTTGCGGCAGAAAGCGATGTATTAACAAACCCTAAGATACCAATAACACCAGCGACAACATCATTAATACCATAATCAGATGCGCCCAAAGTTGCCAACAAAATGCGTGTCGTATATAACGATACGAGCATTATCAATACCATACGAATGTATAGTAAGAAAGTATTCTTGGCAACAACAGCTGTCTTCTTCTCTTCTGAATTAAGAGAATTTATCACTCTGATTTCGTCGTCTCCTACTTTGTTTTTATTGTCAAGGTCCAATGACATAATTATTCAGTTATTTTAGAATATGGAATCACCGGTTATTTCCTGTTGCATCCACCCAACCAGTTTTCCCTGCACTTTTATCACCAGTCCACCATAATGGAAGTTTAAGGGTTGTATCGAATATCATATAACCAATATATAAACCCTTTGTTGGTCTTTTTTTAGTCGTTACATTTTCTATTTTAGCCCCCTGATTCAATGGTATAAATTGTGCTGTCACATAATTACCGGCTTTAACACATATTTTTACAGGTGTTTCACACCAAGGGTCTAGAAGCATAGTACCAATAGGAATACTCCGGGCATTTTTTAACGCTTGATTAATTTTACCTTCTTCTGTGTTAACGTAAACTTTAGGATCAACCCCTGAATGAGGTACCTGTAAAGCATAGTCAGCCGTCCTATCAAATATATCATTATAGATAGAATTAAGGAAAGAACCACCATGGGCTGAAGCATCATAATTTCCCATACATACTCCGCCAGTAACAGACGGCCATACAACATAATAATAGTTGTCTTTTAGGTATTTATTACTAATGTAACAGAAATTATTACTGATGTTAACCCCTCTTGCTATATAGTCTTGACTATACCCAGAATATGTTCCCTCAATAATTCCTTCATTTATATTCTCAAAATAATTGTTTTCAATTGATAATCCCTTAGCAGTATAATATTTCAAGAACTTGCCACAGTTCTCACACGTATTATTTGTAAAACGACAACCATTAGCTATCCCATTAACAACAAACATCGTAGCATTAAAATTTGACTGCATGATATTATCCACGATGTTAAGACCATAAGCGTCTTTGCACGTAAAAAATGTTCCACTAATGTGCTCAATTGTACATTCAATAAGCATAAAGGACGAAATATACTTATCTGTGCAAGCAAGATTAATCCCGTCTACAGAACATTTTACAAGTTTAATCCTATGAAAAATATTATCCTCAAAAATATATCCCTCATTCTTGTTCTCCTTTGAAAATGCTATGTTTTCAAAATTTATATACTGAGACACAGGAAATTTATCATGAGTTATTCTTGATGAAAAAAGAAATTTTCCTTCCGTTAAAATAATCCGTCCATTACTTATAGTTGTATTGTATGGATCTATATTATTGCCAATAGGTTTATCAACAAATAATTTTGTCTTTACCTTAATTGTTCTATTATAAAGATTTATATTCTTTTTATACTTTACAGCGTAGTCCAATGTACTCTGAAAGTCATTAAAGAGCGAAAATAAGTCATCAAAATCAGTATCAAAGTCTAATATGCTATTGTCAAAAGAAGGGTTAACAAGATCTACTTTTGTCGAACAACTAAGGACTCCCCCTGAAATACTACCGCCATCAAAAAATAACTCACTATTCTGGGGAATAATCAAAGTACCATCAACTAAGTAGTCATATTGAATAACATAAATCTTATTTGCTCCTCTTGCCGGCAACATGTCTTGAGTCAACTTGTTGACACCTTTCACAAGGTGTTCTTGAAGATACACCTTGTCCTTTGCCTCACTAACAAAGACAAGCATCAAACAAATAAGTAATAATACCAGCTTTTTCATATACTGCCGACTTACGTTGAAAACTATTTAATAATATTTCCCATACATAATTTAAGAGAATCTATCCAAAAAGGTATCTTCAGCCTAAATATTTCCTTAATTTTGGATTTATCAAGCACCGAGTATGCAGGACGCTTTACGGGAGATGGAAATTCATCGCTATGACAGGGCTGCACTTCGCAGTTTAACGGTGATCGGTTATCGGTTATCGATAATTCTGCTGCAATCTGCTGAATCATTTTTGCAAAGTCGTACCAAGAGCAGACGCCTTCGTTACTAAAATGGTAGATGCCACTCTTTGAATAACGGTTAGCGGTTAGCGTTGAGCGGTTAGAGACTTCTGCTTTGTAATCTTCAATAGCAATTATGATTGCATCTGCAAGATCACGGGCATAGGTTGGAGTTCCGACCTGATCAAAAACAACCTTTAGTTGGGGCTTGGTTGCTGTGAGATTCAGCATGGTCTTTACGAAGTTTTTACCAAACTCACTGTATAGCCATGCTGTACGAAAAATCATGTACTTACAACCTGTAGCAATGATTTTCTGCTCGCCCATAAGCTTTGTAGCACCATAAACACCGGTAGGTGTTCCCTTTTGGTCTTCCTTGCAAGGGGTATTGTAAGGATCGCCTCCAAAAACATAGTCGGTACTGATATGAACCAATAGGCCATTGACCTCCTTCATGGCTACCGCCAAATTATCAGGTGCTTTTGCATTCAGCAACTCAACTAAGTCGTATTTCTCAGGTACTTCAGCTCCATCTACATTTGTCCAAGCTGCACAATTAATAATCACCTTAACATCATTCTCCCTCACCATCTTACGGATGGCATCAAGATTGGTGATGTCAAGTTTGGTTGTAGAAGTATCTATATCTTCACCTGCCAGTTTATGAAGCATCTCAATGGAATCTGGATGCTCGTCACAAACGTCAGTGAATATAAATTTATCCTTTGAGCCTTTGGCTACAACGCGCATCTCATTACCCAACTGGCCATTTGCACCTGTCACAAGAATAGTCATTTCTTTAATCGTTTAGCGGTTATTGATTAGCGGTTAGCGTCTTCAAGCTGTTTTAGAAACGATGACCGTAAACCAGATAACTGTTTTCCTATTACTTCTATTCTTTCTTTTTCTTCTGTAAACTCTTTATCACTGATATATAACAAATCATGGGCTATATCAAGTTGACAAAGTGTTTCGGTTAATGAGCCATAAGCGATTTCTATGAAGTGTATCTTCTCTCTGATGGAGTAGCGTCCAGAACCTTCTGCTATGTTCGAAGGAACTGATACTACAGCTCTACGGAGTTGGTCGCTTAGAGCAAAGGTCTCAACTTTCGGGAACTTGTCCAGTAGAGAATACACTTCCCTCACTAACAACTTTGCTTCCTTATAAACCCTCAGATCAAAGAACTTAAACTTATCCACCTTCGCTAACCGCTTACCGCTACACGCTAACCGTTTATCTCAGAACTCATCTATTTTACCTGCACCATTTTTCTCGAAGTCATCAGCCATTTTCATCAAGTATTGACCGTACTGATTCTTGAGCATCGGTTGAGCCAACTCACGCATCTTTTCTGGGGTTATCCAACCTTTACGCAGGGCTATTCCTTCTAAGCAGGCGACCTTTAAACCCTGACGCTTTTCAATGACTTCAATATAAGTAGATGCTTCTGCCAAAGAGTCGTGAGTACCAGTATCAAGCCAGGCAAATCCGCGACCTAATGTCTGAACCTTCAGTTCTCCGTCTTCCAAGAACCTTTGGTTGACTGTGGTGATTTCCAGTTCACCTCGATCAGAAGGTTTGATATTCTTTGCCACATCAACTACTTTGTTGGGGTAAAAGTAAAGACCTACAACTGAATAGTTGCTTTTGGGATTTGTAGGCTTCTCCTCAATACTGAGACAGTTTCCTTCTTTATCGAACTCTGCTACGCCATATCGCTCTGGATCATTGACATAATATCCAAACACCGTAGCCTTCTTATCTACCTCTGCTGTACGTACTGCATCCCTGAGCATTTGACTAAAGCCTGAACCATGGAAGATATTATCTCCAAGCACAAGACAGGCAGAATCATCGCCAATGAACTTCTCACCAATAATGAATGCCTGAGCCAGTCCGTCAGGTGACGGCTGCTCTGCATATTTAAAGTTAACACCATAGTTACTACCATCGCCCAGGAGTCGTTTGAATCCAGGAAGGTCATCAGGCGTAGAGATAATAAGGATATCCCTGATACCTGCAAGCATTAACACCGAGATGGGATAATATACCATCGGTTTGTCGAAAATAGGAATCAACTGCTTGGATATTCCTTTGGTGATAGGGTACAGTCTGGTACCACTACCACCAGCTAAAACTATGCCTTTCATAAATTCAAAATTTTTTTAAAAGGGACAAGCAGGTCGCTAATAACCTTTTAACATACTTACGAGAGAGTGACCAGCTTTCCCTTTTTTAGTTTAAATCTACATAAATATCAAAATGGACTATCGAAATCTTTTAATAATGGATGCTTCGTGTCCTTTTCTGATAGGATGACATGGTCGGTGGGTATTCGCCAGTCGATGCCCAGTGAATCATCCAAAATACTGATTCCTCCATCAGCCTCTGGATGATAGAACTCATCACACTTATATTGGAAGACTGCCGTCTCACTAAGGACGGCAAAACCATGAGCAAAGCCCTTCGGGATAAAGAACTGTCGATGGTTATCCTCTGTCAATTCCACTGCCACATGCTGTCCATACGTCGGACTACCCTTACGAATATCCACAGCGACATCCAGCACTGCGCCTTTCACGCAACGAACCAATTTGCTTTGTGTAAACGGCGGACGCTGAAAATGCAGCCCACGCATCACGCCATAGCTTGACTTGCTTTCGTTGTCCTGTACGAAATTTACCCACCCCACTTTCTCATCGAATTCACGCTGGGAGAAAGATTCAAAGAAATACCCGCGGGCATCTTCGAAAATACGTGGTTCTATAATCACCACGCCGTCTATTGCTGTTTTTATTACGTTCATATTCCAATACGATTTTTTAATTCGTCCTTAGTAGGGATAAATGGCTGATATAATTTGAAGTAAGTAGCCCCATATGCTCCTTGAAATAATTTAAGGGTGGGTCGTTTATATCCATTACCTATAATATTCTGTCGAGCTATTCCCGGATAAGGATCAATATAGACAATCTTACGGACTCCAATCTGATATAGTTTTTTACTACACAACTCACATGGGCTTGCCGTTACATAAATAATACCATTCATAAGCTTTTCTCCACCGAACTTTACCATCTGAAGCATGGCATTTTCTTCTGCGTGTAGTGATCGAGTATGAACTTGATTCTTCTTGTTTTCGAACTCATTATGCATAGACTTGAAACAATAGGGGCACGGAAGGCCATTTAAACTATTCTTCAAATCAGAACACTGCCCATATAATTCTTCCATACATTGAGGGAAAGTTTTTTTTGTATCTGGATACCTAACTAAACCACGTTCAAAGTCGCTATAAATATAGCGATAGTTGGGTTCTGACACTTCAGGATTCTCACCCAAGAGGTCGCGAGCATCACGAAGTCCACATGGAACATGGCCATAAGCCACTTCATTCCAACCAATAGTACGGATTGAATGGTATTCGTTAGTTATACAAGCACCTACTTGCCGTGATAAACAAGAAGAATTAAACTTTGCAGTATAAGCTACAACCATACAACGTTCCTCAGAGCTTGGAGTTATTATACCTGGATGCAAAATAAGAGCTGCATATTTCATCCATTGCTCTGCCATTGTATAGAAAGAAGGAGACTCAGGTGCCATTCCCTCTGTATTAGCCACATGAATCTCAGCATCTGAAATGCATTGCCCAACATTAGGTCCATAAAAATAACTGCGCTCGAAATCTTTATTATCAACCTCGCAGTTCATGAGCCACTTCACACGGTCAAACATCAAATCTGTCAATTCTTGACAAGACTCTCTTTCCTCCTTACTATGACCATAAATAGCACTTATCTTTTGTTTAAGATGCATTTCATGATGTTCGTCATCGTGAACTGCAATCAGATAAAAAGCAGAATAACGCTCACGAAGATAAAAGGCCTCCAATGAGTTGCGAATAGAATCTATTACGACTCTAACTTCACCAGGTTTACTATCTTCACGCCTACGCAATCCCTTAATCACACAATTGATAAGATGAACCAATTTGTATAGATTCTCAGAATTATGAGCAGGCTTATTATATACATTTGATGTTGGTTCTATCGGTGAACCAGACGATCGAATAACATAAGCCAACCTATGATACAGGAAACACAAATAATAATAGTCTTTTTCTGCCAGATAGCAATTAAGTTTCTTCGCAAAAATCTGAAATGCTTCACTAAAGAAGTAATCTGACAACTTTTTGAAATCACTCTTCTTTTCTATATCATCGATATAATCCTCTGGTTTAAGGCTTTTTAGTCCAGAAAGAAGGTCGTCCCATGAGAACCCCTGAAGTTTTAGTATCTCGGAAACGAAATCATGATTTCTGTAGTCATAAGGACGCTTCTTGATATAATCTTCATCTACTGTCGTTTGATCAGTTTCACTCTTTTTCGAATGACTAGGTCCAAACTTATCTTTCAACACTTGGTCAATTTTCCAAGCGATGTCTACAGCACTTAGGCTGTTTCCCACCGCCTTCAAACTATAGAGTAATACATAAAGCCATAAAATACGAGTATACTTAATAACCTGATAGGGTTTATAATTGCCTGCATCTAGAAAGTTATAGCATATCGTGTATTTGCGCTTGAATACTATCTCACTTAGGGCTTTTTGGTTTATTCTCTCTTCCTCATTATGGAAAAGATCTGTATTATTAACATGGGCAACCTGCGAAACATGAAGGCCACTTGGGTCTCTCACGACTTTTCGGTTGCGAAAGAACTCAGAATCTTCCATGTAGGATGCTAAAGTAGAACAACCACAGCCAGATAAGCCTGTTAAACCTACCACAACAAAGTTTTTCCTGCTATCATATAGTTTATCTACAGCCAACTGACGTTTATTTGAATTCCCGCTCATAATTGAAAATTATTAGTCTTCAACTCGAAACCTTTTCGTCTTATAAGAGACCAACTTACGATGTAAGAAGTAAGAGGTAAGAACTAAGAAGTAAGAGGTAAGAAGTAAGAGGTAAGAAAGATGATGTCTGAGGTTTGATGTCCGATGTAAGATGTAAGTGTTATTTTAAACGGGACGGACAGGGATGAAGATGTATGATGTAAGATGTAAGAAGGAAGAACTAAGAAGTAAGAAGGAAGATGTATGATGTATTTAAAACGGGACGGACAAGTCATTTAAACCTTAACTTACTTACGAGAGAGACCCGCCCGGAGCCCGAGAAGATGTGAGATGTTAGATGGAAGAGATACGAGATGTAACGATAACGCTAACGATAACGCTAACAATTTCGAATTGAGGTAATTAGACCATTTACCTGACGTTCAATCTCATTGAGATCACTTGTCAAAGAGTTATACAATTCCATGTTTATGTATCCTACGTTTTTGGCTATCAACAGCTGTGTCTCAACTTCAAATGCAGATCCAAGAGCTGTATCGAGGAAATGAGCAAATTCTGCATCGGATGGTTTTGCTGAACCTTCAGCTATGTTGCTACTAATACTAACCACAGCACGTTGAAGTTGGTCGCAAAGACCCTTCTTTTCAAACCAAGGCATATCTGAAGTGACCTTATACACCTTCGATGCATAATCAACAGCATCTTGCCAAACTTTGTAATTTCTGAAGTTACGCGCCTTTTTGTCCATGATTACCAACGAAAACATTATTCAACGTTAACGATAACTTTTGCTTATCACTGCTCTCGCTTACCCACATCTTTACGCACCCGCTTGACAGTGTGCTTAATCTTACCTATGAGGAAGTTTATCTCGAGAGAAGACTCAGTCTCGCTAGTCTGCAAATCAGGCATCACGATGTCGGTAAGCACCTCACCGAAATGCTGCATCTTGGTTTCCTGCTTCTTCTTATCGGTTTCCTTGTGCAAATCAAGAAGTTCCCTTTTTAACTCCCTAACTTTGACAAAGGTTTCTATGATGGCGAAAGTCATATCACGAGCCTGCTCTCCTTTCAAAATAGTAGCCAGCATATACAAACCACGCTCGGTGAAAACTTTGGTTGGATTGCGGTTCATTACCGAGACATTTGTGGTCGAAATTTTCGACCGCAAATCAAGTAACTCGCTTTTGTTCAGCACAAACATATAACGAGCAGGAAACTTTTCAGGGTTGTTTTTGACGGCCTCGTTGATACGCTTGGTCTCAACCCCATACAGCTCTGCAACGTCTGCATCGGCAATCACCTCTAAATTACGGATAACTGCTATTTTTTCTTCTACCTTTTGGATGTTAATTGCCAAAGCTATATCATTCTTCTTCACCAAATTTCCCATATCGTATATTTCTCCTTTATCTGCATCCTCGCAACACCGAGATGACAGGGGACAGAATTGTCAAGTTGACAGTTGACAAGTGACAGTTGACAGTTGAGAGTTGACAAGTGACTGTACTACCCTAGAAAAAGTTGAATGGATTTTACCTTAACCCTGCCATAGGTTGAATGCTTGTTTGATACCTTAATCCTTAACCCTGGCAAAAGTTGAATCATTCTCTCTAAACCCTTGTTTTTGTTGAACAGACTCCGCGGAAAGCCGTTCAATCGTTTTCAGGGTTTGCGGTGCAAAGGTACATGCTCCTTCTTGAATTTCCAAATTTTCGAGGTACTTTTCTCTGTAGCTGGTCCATTTTTTCTGTATTTTACCTGTACATGAGGCTGCCTGACGAGGCGTCATGTTGTTCAGCGACATGTGCGGACGTTCGTTGTTGTAGAAGGCCACAGCCTTTTCCATAGCCCTCCTCACTTCGCCCATAGAGTGGAATTTGATGTCCTTGAGCAGTTCGTTCTTGACGGTGTTGTTCTGACGCTCAGCTACGGCATTATCCTTAGGATCGCCGCTCTCAGTCATACTGATTCTGATGCCTGCTTCTATGAGCAGCGAGGTGTATGCAGCGCTGACATACTGTACACCACGGTCCGAGTGGTGGATGAGGTTGACCACCTCGTCTACAGGCAGCG
>JAEEGH010001810.1_pt1 | contig 60177 bp, 51 predicted proteins | sample 9134181 | NCBI WGS metagenome assembly JAEEGH01 (sample SAMN16246544, study PRJNA631951) | gut metagenome | biome: gut microbiome; feature: rumen; material: DP-attached | host: Bos | place: Iran: Karaj | collected 2018-10
ACTGCAAACATCTGTAAATCACCGCATCAATGAAATTCGAAGCACAGAAAATAGCACAAATGTTAGGCGGAACGGTGGAAGGCAACGCCGCCGCCGAAGTCTGCAAACTCTGCAAGATTGAAGAAGGCGTGGAAGGCGGCCTCTCCTTTTTGGCCAACCCCAAATACACACACCACATCTACGAGACCAAAGCCACCGCTGTTATCGTGAACAAGGACTTTGTGGCCGAACACCCCGTGCACACAACCCTTATCCGCGTGGAGAACGCCTATATGGCTTTCGCCCAACTGCTTAGCATCTACAACGAAATGCAGCTCGACAAGAAAGGCGTTTCGCAACTGGCTTTCATCCATCCTTCGGCAAAAATCGGCGAGAACTGCTACATCGGCGAGTTTGCCTACATCGGCGAGAACGCCGTGGTGGGCGACAACAGCAAAATCTATCCCCAGACCTACGTCGGCGACAACGTGCAAATCGGTAACAAAACCACATTGTTTGCAGGTGTTAAGGTGTATATGAACTGCATGATTGGCAACAACTGCATACTGCACTCGGGTGCCGTTGTGGGTGCCGACGGTTTCGGCTTCGCCCCCAAAGGCAACGGACAAGGCTACGACAAAATCGCGCAGATAGGCAACGTGGTGATAGAGGACGACGTGGAGATTGGCGCCAACACCTGTATCGACCGCGCCACCCTCGGCTCCACCTTTATCCATAAAGGTGTGAAACTGGACAACCTGTGCCAGATAGCCCACAACGTGGTGGTGGGCGAAAACACCGCCATGGCATCGCAGAGCGGAGTGGCCGGCTCGTCGAAAGTGGGTGCCAACTGCATACTCGCCGGACAGGTGGGTGTGGTGGGACACATCGAAGTGGGCGACAATGTAACGATAGCCGCTCAGTCGGGCGTTACTAAAAACGTAAAATCCAACAACATAATGCTTGGCTCCCCTGCCCTTCCCGCCGACAAAATGCGCAAAATCTACGTCTACGAACGCAAGCTCGAAGAGATGGCGCAACGCATCGCGGAACTCGAGAGGAAAGTTAAGAGTTTATAGTTTACAATTTATAGTTTATAGTTTATAATTGATAATTGAAAGTTGAAATTAAAAAACGGGCAGCCTTCGGCCGCCCGTTTTTTTCTATAATAATTCCGAACTCCGAGTTCCGAACTCCGAATTAAATAAAGTTCATCGTTTCTTTGCTGACGAATTTCTCGCAGTAGTGGCACTGCATCTTCAGGTTCTGACGGTCGAGGATACGGAACTTGGTGCGGATGGTCTCTGCGTTGGTGATGCATTTGGGGTTCATGCATTTGATGATGCCTTCGACCATGTCGGGGATTTCGGCGGTGAATTTCTCCTGAACCTCGTAGTTGCGTATCACTATGAGGGTGGCAGTGGGGGCGACAAGGGCGATTTTGTTTATCTCGTCGCGTTCGAAGAATTTGTTCTTGATTTTCACTATGCCCTTATGTCCCAGTTTCTGGCTTTGCAGGTTGTTGCCGATAAGCACCTCGTCGTTGTAGTTCTCCAAATCGAGCAGACTTATTACTTTATACACCACGTTTGTGGGGATATGATCGATAACTGTTCCGTTTTCGATGGCCGAAACCACCATTTCTTTCTTATTGTTTTCCATTGCGATAATCTTTTTTTGATGACACAAACTTATCTAACACCCAGTATTGCGGCCATAAGCGCCTGACGCACGTACACGCCGTTCTGTGCCTGTTGGAAATAGTAGGCGTAGGGTGTTTTGTCCACGTCGGTGGCTATTTCGTTCACGCGGGGCAGCGGGTGCAGCACACGCATGTTGGGTTTGCAGCCCTGCAGCATTTTGGCGGTGAGTATGCATGAATCCTTTACACGCTCGTATTCCAGCGGGTCGGGGAAACGCTCGCGCTGTACGCGGGTCATGTAGATGATGTCGGCAAAGGGGATGACCTCGGCCAAGTCGGTGTATTGGTAATATTTAAGGTTGGCGTTTTTGACGGACATCTTCACCGAGCTGGGGAGCTTCAGTTCCACGGGGGAGACGAGGTGGAAGGTGGCGTTGAAGTTGCACATGGCCTGTACGAGTGAGTGCACTGTGCGTCCGTATTTCAGGTCGCCCACCATGGCGATGTTCAGGTTCTCGAGTGTGCCCTGGGTCTTGCGAATGGAGTAGAGGTCGAGCATGCACTGCGTGGGGTGCTGGTTGGCGCCGTCGCCGGCGTTGATAACGGGCACCGAGGCCACCTCGCTGGCGTAGCGCGAGCTGCCTTCCTTGGGGTTACGCATCACTATCAGGTCGCTGTAGCTACTCACCATCACAATGGTGTCGTGCAGCGACTCGCCTTTCTGGACGCTGGTTCCGCCGGGGTCGCTGAAACCGATGATGCGGGCGCCGAGCTGGTTGGCGGCACTCTCGAAACTGAGGCGGGTGCGGGTGGATGGCTCGAAAAAGAGCGTGGCCACCACCTTGTCGCTCAGGATGGGCTGTTTGGGGTTCTTCTCAAACTCTTCGGCAATATCCAGCACCTGAATGTATTCCTCCTTGCTGAAGTCGGTGATGGATATCAGATTTCTTCCTTTTAAATTACTCATATCGTATATCTGTTTTATCGTTTACTTTTTGGTCCATTACAAAAAAAACGACTGAAAACAATTTCAGTCGTCAAAAAAATATCTCAATTTTTCACCGCAGTGAAACAGAAAATCATCATCTAAATGCCTAACATTAAAAATTTTACTTGCGTTCATCGTAAAAACTGCATTTTAGCAAATATACGAAAATTTTTCATTTATTATGGAAAAAAGATGATTTTTTTAATTGACTGCTTAATATATTACCTAAGTAAAGATCGCGTCTCTCCGAGACGCGGATTACTTGGGGGGGCATTTTACCCCACACTGCGTTCCTTGTGTGGGGTTACTAAGAGAACACCCCTCCGGGGTGAAGAAACAGCCTGTGGCTGTTTCGATAGCCCCACGGGCGGAGAACTCAAAAAAATCATCCAGTGAACCTTTCGATAGCCGAAGGCGGAGAACAAAATACAGCCAGTGGCTGTTTCGATAGCGACCAAAGGGAGCAGAGAAAAAAATGTGTCGAACAATCAATGCTTAATTATGAAACAACTATATTAATCACTCTTCCAAAAACATATATAGATTTTCTATAAAAATCAGTCTTAAATCAAACTATAGCATAAAAAAATTCACGGTCAATTCGTGGCAATTCACGTTCAAAAACACGTATTTCGGTGGGAAAGTCAACTTTTTTCCGTATCTTTGCAAAACCAATAAAAACGCAAAAATAACCACAACATACTGATGGACACCCAATTAAACACTATAGCCGAAGCTCTTGAAGATTTCAAAGCAGGCAAATTTGTAATAGTTGTCGATGACGAGGACCGCGAAAACGAAGGCGATTTCATCATCGCGGCGGAGAAAATAACGCCGGAGAAGGTGAATTTCATGCTCAAGAACGGCCGCGGGGTGCTCTGCGCCCCAATCACCGAGCAGCGCTGCAAGGAGCTCGACCTCGACATGCAGGTGAGCAACAACACCTCGCTCCTCGGCACCCCCTTCACAATCACCGTGGACCTGCTGGGCAACGGCTGCACCACGGGCGTGTCGATGCACGACCGCGCCATGACCATCCGCGCCCTCGCCGACGCCAACACCAAAGCCTCCGACCTCGGCCGTCCCGGACACATCAACCCCCTGCGCGCCCGTAACGGCGGCGTGCTTGTGCGTGCCGGACACACCGAAGCGGCAGTGGACCTAGCCCGCTTGGCCGGACTCAACCCCTGCGGAGCACTTATCGAAATTATCAACGACGACGGCACCATGGCACGTCTTCCACAGCTGATGGAGGTGGCCAAGAAATTCGGCCTCAAGATAGTAACTATCAAGGATCTAATCGCCTACCGCATTGCCAACGAGACACTTATCCGCAAGGAAGAGGAGGTGTTCCTCCCCACCGAATGGGGCAATTTCCAGCTGATAGCCTACACACAGCTCAACAACAACGCCACACACCTAGTTCTTAAAAAAGGCACATGGGAGAAAGACGAGCCCGTGCTGGTGCGCGTGCACTCGTCGTGCGCCACGGGCGACATCTTCGGCTCGTGCAAGTGCGACTGCGGCGAACAGCTCCACTACGCCATGCAACAGATCGAAAAAGAGGGTAAAGGCATGGTGGTGTATATGAGTCAGGAAGGCCGCGGCATAGGACTGATAAACAAACTGCGCGCATACCACCTGCAGGAGCAGGGCCTCGACACCGTGGACGCTAACATCAAACTCGGCTTCAAAGCCGACGAGCGCGACTACGGCATCGGTGCACAGATACTCCGCGACCAGAACGTAACCAAAATGCGCCTGATGACCAACAACCCCGTGAAACGCAACGGACTGGAAGGCTACGGGCTCGAAATAGTGGAAACACTGCCCATTGTCATAGCACCGAACAAGTACAACGAAAAATATCTGCGCACCAAACAAATACGCATGGGGCACAACCTTGATTTGGCATAACAATTTTTATGTGCAAATCGCTGTAAAATAACAATATACAGCAATCATCACAAGCAAAGGTTAATAAATAACAAAAATAAAATTGCATAAAAGCAAAAAAAATCGTATTTTTGCAAACGTTTTTAAAGTTCCGTGTTAAACAAAACGATGGTCGATTTCGAAACAAAATTATCAGGTATCGAGTACAAAATCAGGCAACTGATAGAGTCGAAAAAAGAGCTTGAGAAACAACTTTCTGAAAGCGAACAGCGTAACAAGGAGCTTGAAAGTCAAATATATAATAATAATTTAATAATTAAACAGTTAGAAGAACAAAATAAAATACTTAATTTAGGAAACACACTAAACGACAAAGGTAATTCAACGGAAATAAAAATCAAGATAAATCGCCTGATACGGGATATTGACAAAAGTATTGAGTTATTGACAAAAGTCGAGGAATAAATGGACGACGAATTTCCAATTACGCTGGTGATATTGGACCGGCCATATAAGATGCGAGTGAAAGCGAGCGAGGAAGAGACCATCCGCAATGCCGTGAAAGCAATAAACAGCCGGGCCGCAGAATATAAAAACGCATTCGCTTACAAGGATATGCAAGATATTCTGGCAATGATGAGCGTGGAAATGACGACAAAAATATTACAACTCGAGGAGAACAACCAATACGTCAACTCAAAACTGATGAGCAAACTCGAAGAAATAGAAAACGTGTTGGAACAAGAGCAATAACCGACAAAACACACATCCCAAGGCATTTATAACGATGAGAAATACTGTACCGGGTGGACCCAGTTTGTAAACTCATCAATTATTTTTACAAACCGAGTAAGTTCATGGAAGTGGATGTTGTTTTTCCGCCAACGTTTTGAGAACCATGCCGAAAGCGAGCACGCTCTTCTTGCAAAACAGGGAAAAACGGTCATAACAGAAGCCCCCGACACTCAAATCCTATTTTATAGAGTTTACCATAACTCTTGCGAAACTCGGTGCAGTTTTTTACCTCTCCGCCACACCAACCCCAAGCCGTGTGTGAATCCTGCAAAACAAATAAAATATATGAGTACAGGAGTAATTATTATCCTTATTGTAGGAGGATTAGTGGCCGGTGGCGTTATCGGCATTTTCCTCACAAAAAAAGTGCTGAGCGACAGACTGCTCGCAAAAAGCAAACAAATTCTCGTAGATGCCGAAGCCAAGGCTGAAGTGATAAAGAAAGACAAAATCCTCCAAGCCAAGGAGAAATACCTTCAGATGAAAAGCGAATACGACAAACAGGTGTCGGAACGCAACGCCAAAATCGCCGCCAACGAAAACAAACTGAAACAGCGCGAACAGGCTCTGGCCCAGAAAGTTGAAGAGCTGCAGAAAAAAAGCGTCGAACTGAAAGGCGTGAGCGAAAACCTCAACCAGCGCATCGAAGTGCTTAACAAACGTCAGGCCGAAGTGGACAAAATCTACAAGGAAAGCGTGGCCAAACTGGAGCACATAGCCTCCATGACCGCCGACGAAGCCAAGGAAAGCCTGATGGAGATTATCAAGGAAGAGGCAAAATCCGAAGCCTCGGGAATGATTATGGACATTGTGGAGGAAGCCAAAATCACCGCCAACGAGCAGGCCAAGAAAATCATAGTGCAGTCCATACAGCGCACCGCCACCGAGACAGCCATCGAAAACACCGTGTCGGTGTTCAACCTCGAAAACGAGGAGGTGAAAGGCCGCATCATAGGCCGCGAAGGCCGTAACATACGCGCCCTCGAATCGCTCACCGGTGTGGAAATCATCATTGACGACTCGCCCGACGCCATCATCCTCTCAGGCTTCGACCCCATACGCCGCGAGATAGCACGCCTGTCGCTCCACAAACTTGTAACCGACGGGCGCATTCACCCCGCACGTATCGAAGAGGTGGTGTCGAAAACCCGCAAACAGATAGAGCAGGAGATTATCGAGACCGGCAAACGTACCTGCATCGACCTCGGCATTGTGAATATGAACCACGAGCTTATGCGCATGGTGGGACGTATGAAATACCGTTCGTCGTACGGACAGAACCTGCTGCAGCACTCGCGCGAGGTGGCCAACCTCTCGGCAACCATGGCCTCGGAGCTGGGACTGAACCCCAAACTGGCAAAACGTGCCGGCCTGCTCCACGACATAGGCAAAGTGCCCGAAAACGAACCCGACCTGCCGCACGCTCTCCTTGGCATGAAACTGGCCGAGAAATACAAAGAACGTCCCGAAGTGTGCAACGCCATTGGCGCACACCACGACGAAACGGAGATGACCAGCCTTATAGCACCCATAGTGCAGATTTGCGACGCCATATCGGGCGCACGTCCCGGCGCTCGCCGCGAGGTGGTGGAAGCCTATATCAACCGTCTGAACAAACTCGAGGAGATGGCCATGACCTACCCCGGAGTGGTGAAGACCTACGCCATCCAGGCAGGCCGCGAACTCCGCGTGATAGTGGGTGCCGACAAGGTGAGCGACGCCGAAGCCACACAGCTCTCCCTCGACCTCTCGCGTCAGATCCAGAACGAGATGACCTATCCGGGACAGATAAAAGTAACCGTGATACGCGAAACCCGCGCCGTCAACTACGCCAAGTAACTAACGTAACACGCTGGTTATGACAGACTTGATAATACACTGGTCGGCCGACCCCGTTATTTTCCACATAGGCTCCTTCGGGCTGCGGTGGTACTCGCTTCTGTTCGCCGTGGGTTTCATTTCGGCATATTTCATCCTGCTGAAAATGTTCCGCCGCGAAGGCGTGAATCCCAGCTACCTGGACAAACTCACCATCTACTGCTTCATCGCACTTTTGGTGGGACTGCGTTTCGGACACTGCATTTTCTACGAATGGAGCTACTACAAGAACCATCTGCTGGAGATTGTGCTGCCGTGGAATCTCGAAACGGGCGAATTTACAGGTTATCAAGGACTTGCAAGTCACGGCGGAGCCATAGGCATATTGCTGGGGCTGTGGCTGTATTGCTACAAGACAAAAATCAACCCCGTGTGGATATTGGACCGTCTGGTGATAGTGATACCCCTTGTGGGCGCCTGCGTACGCTGCGGCAACCTGATGAACTCCGAAATCTACGGCGTGGAGACCACCCTGCCGTGGGGTTTTATCTACGAACGCAACCACGAGACCGTACCCAAGCACCCCACTCAGCTCTACGAAGCCCTTTCGTACTTGATAATCTTCGCATCGCTGCTTATCTATTACGTGCGTAAGAAAGGGAAAATCCGTCCGGGGATGTCGTTCGGAATCTTCCTTACGGCATTGTTCGGGATCCGTTTCCTGATAGAGTTCATCAAACAGGACCAAGTGGCTTTCGAGCAGGGCATGACACTGAACATGGGACAGCTGCTGAGCATTCCGTTCATACTTGCGGGAATAGTGTTTATTGTGCTTTCCGTTAAAGGAAAATTTTCCGGAAAGGTTTTATACAAAACAACAAACGCCGAAACTGAGAAACAAACTTCTAAAACTAATAAAAAATGAAGAAACTGATACTTATCCGCCACGGCGAAAGCGAATGGAACAAACTGAACCTGTTCACCGGCTGGACCGATGTTGACCTTACCGAAAACGGAATTAAAGAGGCTTACGAAGCCGGAAAACTGCTGAAAAAAGAGGGCTACCGTCCCGAAATATGCTTTACATCTTATCTGAAACGCGCCGTTAAAACGCTGAACAACGTGCTCGACGCCATGGATATGGACTACCTGCCCGTGGAAAAAAGCTGGCGTTTGAACGAAAAAAGCTACGGTGCCATACAAGGGCTGAACAAAGCCGAAACCGCCGAGAAATACGGTGCCGACCAAGTGAAACTCTGGCGCCGCTCCTTCGACGTGCAGCCCCCCGCCCTTGCCATGGACGACGAACGCAGCCCCCGTCGCGACCCGCGCTACAACGAGCTTAGCGACAGCGAGATACCCCTCACCGAAGCCCTCAAGGACACCATAGCACGACTGATGCCCTACTACAACGACCACATACTCAAGGCTTTCGAGAAACACGACGAGGTGATGGTGGTGGCCCACGGCAACAGCCTGCGCGGCATTGTGAAAGAGCTTCGCCAGATGACCAACGAAGAGATAATCGAATTCAATATTCCTACCGCAATTCCCTACATTTTTGAGCTCGACGACAACTACAAAGTGCAAAAACACTTCTTTTTGGGCGACCCCGAAGTGATAGCCCGCAAGATGCAAAGCGTTGCTAATCAAGCGTCAAAGAAATAGAAACGGTCAAAAGTAGAAAAAAATTTGGTGGTTTCGGAAAAAAGTAGTACTTTTGCAAACCGAATTTTGACAGAAATTTGACAAACGGAGAGGTGGGTGAGTGGCTGAAACCAACAGTTTGCTAAACTGTCGTACTCGATTAGGGTACCGGGGGTTCGAATCCCCCCTTCTCCGCGAAAAACTGGAATTGATACGGGATGTAGCGTAGTCCGGTTATCGCGCCTGCTTTGGGAGCAGGAGGTCGCAGGTTCGAATCCTGCCATCCCGACTTCAAAGCAAATCCCCTAAACCAAAGGTCTTGTAGCTCAGCTGGATAGAGCAACTGCCTTCTAAGCAGTAGGTCCTGCGTTCGAATCGCAGCAAGATCACTTTGTATCCTGCGGACTCGATTTTCAGACTTTCGGATTTTCAGATTTTCAGATAATTAGTGCAGGAATTTTATTTATTTTGATAAAAAAAGCGGAATCCTTTCGGGTTCCGCTTTTTTTGATTTTGTGTATCCTGTCAAAAGTTGTGTCTATTCCGGCACGTAGATAATCTCACCGTTTTCCAGCTCGTATGCTATCCCCACACGTCGGCCGCGGTTGCCTGAGGCGGCGTCCTGATTCTCGTCGGGGGTGTAGCGGTTGATTTTCTGCCCTTCCTTGGTGATGATTTCCATATTATCCTTGCCGGGATTTTTCACGATGGTGAAGTCCTCTTCGGAGAACATCTCGGTCATATTGAACCTTGTAACGAGCGCCACCATCAGCGCCACGGCGAAGACCATGGCCACGTCGAAGAGGTTGCTGACGACGCTCATGGGGTCGTTGTCGTCGGAGTTATGCAGCAGTCGTCGTCTCATCGTTTTGGGGATTTTGTTTGGTGAGTTGTGCGAAATATTCCAAGTTGTTGAGGTCCTGCACGTACCAGCGTTGTTTTATCTGCAAGGTGGCGAAACCGATGGCGCTGCTGAACAGTCCCACCACGGTGGTTGCGAAAGCCACCTGCATGTTGTACGCCATCGACGCGATGTCGCCCGAGGCCAGTCCCACAAGGGCGGGACCCATAGGTATCAGCGTGCCCATCAGTCCGAGCATGGGACCCATCTTGGTGAGGGTTTTGGAGATGGCAAGATCCTTGTCGGCGGCAATCTCGAAATCGCCCACCAGTTTTTCAACCAGAGCGTCGTTACCACGGTTTTCCCACACCTGCCGCAGATACACCACCAGCAGCGAGCGGCTCTTTTTAGGCAACCGCTCCATAAACGACGGCAAATTACTGCTGTTCAACGTCTTAAATTCTTGTTTCATAAAACGTTCCGTCTTGCGAAGGTCGAGATATTGTCCGAAAAAGCTGCCCACAAGCACCAAGGCGCGCAGGAAAAAGTAAATCAGCAGGACGATGACCGGAACCAGCAGTCCGGTAGAAATCCAATAGAGGATGCTCGAAATGTATTGCATAATCAGTTGTTGTTTAAATATTTACGTTTGAAAATTTGTTTTCTTAACCCATAGCCCGCCGCCGTTCCTACCAGCAGCAGGGCCACCATTGCGGCAAAGGCTTTCCAATTGACATCGCCCACCGCCTCGGCGGCAGTACGACCGTTCACCGTGGCCACCACGCCGAGTATCGCGGCAAGGGCGTTGGAGAGGAACAGCAGCTCCAGACGGATGCTCTCTTCGGGCAGGAGTTTCTTTATCAGCCACACTGCCAAAGGGATACACAGCATCACCACGGTGGCGAAACCGTATCCCAACAACGCGAACGAGGTGCCGGGGAAGGAGAACATCACGGCTACCAAAAGGCTGAACAGCACCCCGAAAAAGAGCAGTCCGGGGAAAACCGCGAGCACCGCCATCAGCACCTTGCGGGAACGGCTTTCCGCGACGTTATTCAGACGGTCGGCGGAGAGGATGCAGAACCACATCTGCAACGCCACATCCACGGTAAGTATCACCGAGGTGTCGAGCATCAGGTCGGGACTGGCGAGCCACTGGGCGATTTGCATCTTCGACTGCTCTATGGCCACAGGCCACAGCAAGGCCACAAACCCCGCCGAAAGCAGCGCCAGCACGGCCACATACAGCATACCGCGGAAACTCTGTTTCAGCACGAAGTTGAAACCGATGACTATCATCAGCAAAAGGACAAGAGTTTGCATCGTTTTTCTGTTTTATTCCATGTTTTTACGACGTTTGCGGACAACGAAAATCATCAGCGCTACGGCCACGGCAACGCCCACGCCCACAAGCAGGTTGCTGACAAAATGGCGGGTGCCGGAGCTGTCGTCGTTCAGCTGCTCTTTTTTCATCACCATACCTTTGTTGTCGGCGGTGGTGCTTTCGCGTATCTCCTTGATATTCTGACTATACTGCTGAGCCGCGGAGTTGTCCACCTTCTGCGCGATGAACTGTTGCAGTTTGGCGTTGTCGCAAACAAAACCGCTACACGAGGGTTTGTATTTGTTCACCAAGTCGGTGTGCAGTTTGGCTATGTCGGTGAGCTGTTGCTGCGAGGCCTGCCACATCCCTTTACGGGCGGTCTCCATCATCACGGCGGTCATCTCCTCGAGGGCTGCGGGGTTGGTGTTCTCGAAATAGCCCTGCACACCGAGGTTGAATTTATCCTTTACGTAAACGTTGTAAACCTCGTCCCACATCTCGTTGTCTATCGCATTGGGTTTCATCACGTTCCAGCCGTAGGTGTTTTGGATAATTTCGGCGAACTCGTTGGCCTCGCTGGCACCGCCTTTCATCTTTTCGGAGATAAATTTAGGGTTGAAAATAGTGGTGCGGCTTTCCACGCCGATGGCCTCTTTCACCTCCTGCATACGGAAATTATTGCGGTTGCGGTAGTCGCTTAGGTAGGCGTCGGGGTCCTTGCCGGTAACGTTGCGAACAGCGAGGTTGAGGCCGCCCATAAACTCGTACACGTGGTCGAGGCTTAGGGCGCCCCAAGTGTTGCTCTGACGGGGCTGCACCACGGCGTCGGTGTTGGCCAAAGCCGCCTCGAAAGCGTATTGGGTGACGTTCTCCCAATGCTGCTCGTCGCCGTAGAAAGCTCCCATATTGTTGACGTAAGTCTCGGCTATTTCCTGCTCTTTCTCCCATTTGTCGCCGGCCATCACCATTCCCTGAATGCCGGTGCCATAGCCGCCGTTCACGCCGCCGAAAACGCGGTAAAGCGAAATCTCGCGCGCCTCCTTGGGCGAGAGGCCTTTGTCGGTAAGCACTTTCTCGGCATCCACCACACCGCTGCGCACGTAGTTCTCGTATTTGTCGCCTTTGGCTTCGGCCGCCATTGCCACGGCACGGTTTATCAGAAACAGCCGCGAGCTGGCCAAGTCGCGGAGCTGGCCGCTGGTCTGCACCACCACGTCGATACGCGGACGGCCCAACTCCTGCGAGGGTATCAGACGCAGGTCGGTGACACGTCCGAAAGCATCCCTAACGGACTCCACGCCAAGCATATACAAAACCTGTGCGATAGTAGCACCTTCGGTCTCGATAAACTCGCCGCTCCAAAGGGTGTAGCTCACCTTGCGGGGAACGCTGTCGTTGTGACGGTGTTTGTAGTTCTCGATGGTCTGGTCGGCAAGCATCTTGCCTTTCTCCCAAGCCGCCTCCGAAGGGGTGTTCTCGGCGTTGACGCCGTAGAGGTTGCGGCCTGTGGGCAATGTGTTGGGATTCACTATGGGGTCGCCGCCGGGCGAAGGTGCCACAAAACCGCCGTTGAGGGCGTTGAGGACCGACTGCAGCTCGTATTCGGGACACTGCCGCAACAGATTCCTGTAGTTGGCCACGTTTTTCACCGTGCGTTCCACCTCCATAATAGCCTGCGACAGAGCAATTTCCTCCTTGGAGTATTCCTTGCCGCCCATCATCGAAGCCATTGCGGGAGGCATCCCCGACGACTGCCGGTTTTTGCCGTCGTCGACAGGTCTGCCGTTCATAGCGGCCTCCATCTTGCGCAGCGATTCGGGACTTGCACCCATAAATTTGGCCAGTTTAAGGGCCGTCTTGTTGCTCATCCCTGCAGGTTTTGTGTGCGGATGGTTGGCCGGACGGCCGGAAGAGGTCGCGCCTGTCACCGCACGCTTGGGCATCGGCATCGACATATTGCTGTCATTTTCAGAAGATTGCGCCATCGCCATCATCATCGCCAGAAGGTCCTTGGGGGCGGTGGCATCGGCAATCTCGCGGGCTTTGGCAAGCTCCTCGGCGGAGATCCCCGCAATTTTGCAAATCTGTGCATCCGACACCTCGGCGTTGGAGTTAATAAGCTGCGACACCAGACTACGGGCGGGATTCAGATAACGGGCGGTGAACTGCGATTTATGTTTCTCGAAATCGGCGGCCACGCGGCCACGCTGTTTGTCCAACGCCAGCAGGCTGTAGGCGATGGGGTCGGTGGTCATGGCGTAAACGCTGCTCGAAATCTCCTTATCGGAATAGGGCACGCCCATGGTGTAGAAACGTCCCGTAATCTTCTCGTTAGCAAGCTCTTCGGCAAAATTGTCTATACGAGTGATGTCGTATTCGGAATAAGGTGTGGCGAGGTTGCTGTCGAGCTCGAGGTTGCGATGGATGCCCATCTTCACAGCTATCTGCTTGACTTTCAGCGAAGACTGCTGCTGCTGTTTTTCGTTGCCCGATTCCAAAGCATGGTAATAGGCCTTGACAGCCTCCGACAGCTCGCGGTACTGTCCGCGCACGTCGCTTTCGCTGAAAGGCGCAGTGAGGTACGACACCAGAGTGGCGTAGGAACGACGTTTGGCGATAAGGCTCTCACCCACGTTGCCGATGGTGTAGATGTAGATATGCGGCGTGGTTCCGACAAGGATGTCGGGCCAGTCGTCGGACGAGAGTGCCACCTGCTTGCGGGGCGTGAACTCGAGGCTGCCGTGGGTGCCGAAATGTATCATAGCGTCGGCGCCGAAACCGTGACGGGCACACAGATAGGCGGCGATGTAGGTATGCGGCGGAGCCGTTTCGGTGCCGTGCACAATCTTGAAAGCGTTGTCGCCCACGCCCGCCATAGGCTGGGGCATCAGCACCACATTGCCGAACTGCAACCGCGCCACCGCCAGACGGCCGTCGCCACTGACCATATAGCTGCCCAGAAATTCGCCGTTGACGGCAACCACCTCCTTGTAAACAGCATCGCTCATGGAGAGCTTTATCCACTTCTCATACTGCTGTTTGTCAATAAGTTGCGGGTTACCATTTTTCAAAAAATCGTCGAAAGCGCCCTCGGCGTAGGTGCCTAGCACCGCCCCCTGACGCTGTATCATCTTGCCCAGCTCGTCGGGTGTAGCGGGCAGATTGTCAACACGATAGCCTTCAGCCTTGAGCCGCAGAAGCAGGTTGTGCAACGACGGCAGCACGTCCATTCCGGAGGCGGTGAGGGAGTTCTGCCCCGCACCCTTGTAGTAGAAAACGACTATCTTTTTGTCGCGGTTATGCTTGTGTTTCAGCGCGATATAGTTGTTCACCGTCTGCACAAAGCCGTTGAGCCTTTCGGGGATGGCATAAACCTCCTGCAAGCCGTCGTCGGTGAGGCGGTGGGCGAAAAGCACGTAAGGCCTTATGGCACCGTCGATTTCGGGCACCACCACGCTCTGCGAGAGGAATCCGCCACTCATGCCCATCTTGTCGGCCTGCCACTGCTCGGTGAGCTGCGGCACGTACAAAGTAAGGAATAGCGGTATATTGTTGGTTTCGAGATATTTGACAACCATATCCCCCATCCTGCCGTGAGCCATGTTTATCATTGCCGACGGACGCACACTGTCGGCGTGACCTGCGGTGATGAAAGTGTTGATATTCCGCACGGGATACACGTTGTTGCCCGTCTCTTCGAGTTTCCGCACAAGGTCGGCGGGCTCGCCCATCTGTCCGGTGAGCACTATGCTCGGGGCGGAAGGCTTGTACAGACCATTATCTTTCAGAAATTTGTCGTATTCGGCAACGGAGGCGAACTCCAAATCCTCGTCGTCGGGATTTTTGGGGTCGGAGTGGTAGAGCAGCAGGTGCGAAGCCTTGGCCACGGGATGTATCTCGCCTTTGGAAATCACCTTGCGGTCGATGTTGGTACGCACGTAGTTGAGCAGGCTGGCGTAGTTGCGACGGCCGCCGGCGCTCAGGTACTGCGAAAGGGTGTCCTCGGTAAGGGAGTCGACCGAAATAATCATATTTTCGGGACTTGTGGCGGCGGTGGTCAGCACCGGAACGGTAATTGCCGCATCCTCAATCTGTTGGCGTTGCTCGGCGGTAACGCGCAGCCCCATGCCGTTGACAAACACCATGTCGTAACGGTCCAGCTCGTCGAGGTCGTCCAACGAGACTTCGCTGATTTTCACAAACGAGTTGTGGTTGCTTTTGGCAATCTGCCCAAGGGTTGTAACCTGATAGTTGACAAAGGCAATGCGCGTGGCGCTGAACTTGGTGTTCCAAATAATTATGGCGACAACCAGAGCTATCACCGCAGCTATCGAAATGAAAATTATCTTTTTACGTTTGTTTTTCTGCATTTTTTATAGGGTATTTAGAGACTGCAAAATTAGAAAAATGCAGATGTCGCCCTCCTCACAATTTATTGGTATTTTGCGTGAGGGATATAATAACAAAAGGGTATTAAGGGCGGTTTGGAGGGGTAAAAAGAGGCTTCGTTGGAAATAATTAAATATCAATATTTTATAACAAAATATCCAAAAATACGGAAATGTTTTGGGGTAAAATATCCAAAAACACCGAAATGTTTAGGGGCGAAATATCCAAAAATACGGATTTCTTTGTGGAGGCTCTCTTCTATAGCCTTATATGTGCTTTACGTTGTTTCCTCTACACTTCCGTGTGGTGTTATTGAGAGGAGCTCTCTTCCAGAGCGGAAAAAATCTCTCGAAGAGAGCTTGCCAAACAGCATTCAGCAGTCGCGCATTATAACTACATGAAACTATGCACTTTGGACATCTCAGGAAAAAAAATGCCAGAAACCATGTACAATATTACAAAAACATTGTCATAAACACTGGCAAAAGTGTGGTCGCTCCATCCTTTCTAAAATCCTTGGTGTATATCAGATAACGTTTATCCACGCGGGAGGAATACTTTTCGCAGAACATATCGAGCGATTTGTGCGTGTTGTAACCCGAGGACTTCACCTCAATGGGATGTATCTTAGCTCCACGTGAAAGCAGGAAGTCAATCTCATAGTTATGGGTGGCATCCTTTGCCCAAGTGTAATAGAAAAGTTTGTTGTCCGAAGCCGTGAGCATCTGTGCTATCACATTTTCGTAAACATAGCCGAGGTTCGTGCCAAGCTTGTCGTTCAGCAATTTCTGATAGATGACATTCTCGGTATGGTCTTTGTCCCAAAAGGCAAGGGTGACAAACAGACCTGTGTCTGCACAATATATCTTATATTTCGAAATATCTTTTGCAAGCGACATCCCGACATTAGGGTCATTGGAATGATACGAAAACAGGGCGGTCTTACTATCTTCGAGGTTTTTCATCAACTCCATCAGTTTTTCCTCGCCCACGTCGCCAAGCACGGCATAGGATTTATAGCGATTACCTGTTTGGCTGAGCTGCGACGGAATCTCAGAATAAAGCGTTTCCAAACGCCCCGAAGGGTCAAGCTTCTGAAAATCATCACGATAAATCTGAACAATGCCTCGCTTCACTTGGTCCACCATACTGAAATTATTTGTTTCGATATAGGCACTGACCGCCTGGGGCATTCCACCGACAAGCATATAAAGCCTGAAATCTCGCATCTTGTCGCGAAACGCATTAGCAAGCGGCATTTTATTTTCGTAGAAAGAGCGGAGCAAGGGAACAGTGGCCTTATCGCCCAAAGCCCAGCGGAACTCCTCGTAATCCATCGGATGAAGCGTAATCCGCTCTTCCTCGCTGGGAAGTGTGATATCCTTCGTGTTCTTCTTGATACTGATAAGCGAGCCCGTTTCGATGTAATCGTAGCGGCCATCGTTCACCAAATACTTGATGGCCTGACGTGCAAGGGGGCAGTTCTGCACCTCGTCGAAAATGATGACTGACTTGCGTTTTTTTAGAACTACATTATACAGCGACTGAAGTTGCAGGAAGATAAAATCCAAGTTCATAAGGTTGTTGAACAACGACTTCACCTCGTTAGACGCCTTGTTGAAATCGATAAGGATATACGATTCGTACTCGTTTTTGGCAAACTGTTCCACTAGTGTTGATTTCCCGACACGACGAGCCCCCTCAATCAATATGGCTGTCCGTCCTTTCCGAACCCGCTTCCATTCGAGCAGTCGTCTATACAGTTTCCTCTTGAAAATCAATTCCATAACAACAATTGTATTATTTGATTACAAGTGCAAAGATAGCCCTTTTTTTTAAATTACCAAAATTTTTTTGGCAAAAATATCCGAAAATACGGAAATCTTTTGGGGAAAAATATCCGAAAATACGGAAATGTTTTTGGCAAAAATGTCCAAAAATACGGAAATGTTTCGGCAAAATTGTAACAGCCTCAAAAAGTAAGCTCACAACTTTAAGGGACTGGTTGGCGATGTTCAAAAGAAAAAAAGTAACATTTTCGGCAAAATATTTGTATATTTGCCAAAAAAGTTATATATTTGCATCGGAATATTGAATAAAAAAATGACTATAGGAGAGCAGATAATAAACTATGCATCAATGCATAACGCACATTTCCTCAGATGCAACCTCATGCGGTATTTAGTCGCAAACAGTGTGTCGGAGGCATCAGCGCATGTGATGTTGAATCGTCTTGTGAAGCAGGAAGTGCTGCAGAAGACGGGGTACGGTACGTACGCTCTCTCCGACAAAGGCAAACTGCCGTTTATATACAAACCCTCCGAAGAAGAAAGAGAGATAGCTCGAAAGATTAGAACGCAATTCCCTTTTGCCGGCTTCTGTGTTTGGAAACCCTCTGCTCTGGTACCCTATATGCACCACATCCCTGCCCTTCATTTAACTTTTGTGGACATTGAACGTGTGGCGATGGAGTCGGCATTTCTCACCTTGCAGTCGAACAACCCTTCCATGCACCTCCTGCTGAATCCCACAGCAAAGGAATGTGAGTGGTATATCACCACCGAAGAGATTACGATAGTTCGTCCTCTCGTCAACGAAGCACCCATTACCGAGGTGGAAGGGACCAATGTGCCCACGTTGGAGAAAATGCTGGTGGATGCAGCTGGCGACAAGGAGATGGCTTTTGCACAAGGTTCGGAGCTCTACACGATATATGAGAATGCCTTCAATTCGCACACTGTCAACAAATCGCGTCTGCTTCGGTATGCCTCTCGACGCAACCGCAAGGAGCAGATACTCAAAATACTAAAAAACATCGAATTATGATACATCCGGACAGCAGGACATTGGCTTGGATTGAGCAGACCGCAAACGACAACAATGTGAGAGATATCGCACTGGTGGAGAAGACAATCCGTGCCTTCTCGTTACTCGAGGCTCTGGTACGCTCGGGGTGTCCGTTGATTTTCAAAGGAGGTACCGCCGAGATGCTGCACCTTAAGAGTGCCAAACGTCTTTCCATAGACATCGACATCATTTGTCCGCCAGGCACGAAGATTGAGGAATATCTCAACGTTTACTCGTCAGAATACGGGTTTGGGGAGGTGGAACTGGTGGAAAGGGTGTCGCGCACCGATGTACCCAAGAAACACGCCAAATATTACTATCAAGTGTCCTACCCCGTAGGAAACAGGCGGGAAAAGATAATGTTGGATGTCTTGTTCGAAGAAAATCAGTACTCCCGGGTGGTATCCCTTCCCATCGAAAGCCCTTTTTTGAAGACTGAAGGAGAAACCATAATGGTCAATCTGCCAAGTTATCAGGATATGCTTGGCGACAAGCTAACGGCCTTTGCGCCGCACACCACGGGTATACCGTTTTTCAAAGGGGAGAAAGACTGCTCAATGGAAATCAACAAACAGTTGTTCGACATTGCCTCGCTATTCGATTTAACTGATAATCTGACGATTACCGCTGAAACATTCCGCAGACTTGCTGCCATAGAACTGAGCTACCGCAAGGCCGACCCCACGAGACTTCAGGAGGTGCTCGACGACATTTTCAGCACCTCACGCTGCATCTGTCTAAGAGGAATGGAAAAACCCTAGGAATACAAACTGCTGCAGGGCGGTATCAGCAAGGTGCGCAGCTTTATCCACAGCGAACGCAACTACAGTCTCGATAATGCTATCGTAAACGCCTCCAAAGCGGCCTATCTGAGCAAACTAATCGAGAGAGGTGTGTCGGAAGTCCACCATTTTGACCCCAAAAGGCAGCAGGAGTTGGCCGATGCCGTCATTACTGAGCCGTTGCCCACCAAGTTCAACAAATTCAAGAAAAGCAACATCGAGGCCTTCTATTACTGGAACGAGATACAGAAACTGATGTAAGCGGATGTTTTTCTGCAAAAAGTGTTGCACACGCGCAACACTTTTTTTTAAAAAATGCTGTTTCTGCGCAACACTTTTATTCCTCGAACACAAATTTCGGCATGTCTAATTAGATGAGCAAAACAGATCCAGCGGTTTTCATCTGGCCGCAGGTGCGGACGCTCCACTTTCGACAACATCCTGCGCTTTAAGAGAATTGCCCAACTTAAAGAACAACACTAGTTTTATTTTCGACGGATGATGATATTAAAGAAACCCTTGCCCGTTCGCTGTGTCCCATACGTTTTTGTAAATTCCTTGCCCGTTTTCGAATGACGATGCCGCTTTGGTGGCTTGTTTTGACGTATGCATTCATATAAAACAGAATAGTGCCAATCGTCAACGTCATTAGTAAATTGGGTTAGGTCCAAAGTTTTGACAGTATCAATAATGATTTGAGGCTCTACGCCACGTGAATCTACCCCCATACCGCCATGATACCAACGTAGCCACTCTAATAACAAATCGTCCATAATATACAAATATCTATTATAATATAATTATCACTCAAAATTCACTTTAGGCAAGTTTTCCACAATGTCTAAAGTCTTCAGACTAAGAGTGATGATACTTTGTAAAAGCTCCAGTGGATATTTGGGGTTGTCATGCTCGATGCCCCATTGGTTGGCGTCGTTGCGGATACCACTCTTTCTGTCGACTTTATCGCAGTATCGCTCCATAATCCATTCGATGGCACTCTTGCCGTTGACCACGTAGTCGTAGGCCCGCAGAGGGATGTTGCGCAGCGTGATGAACTGGTTGTATTCGATGACGCTCTTGTCTTTATCCTTTCCTCGCTTGCCAAATCGCATCTGTGTTACTCGGTAGAGTTTCTCCGGCGTGTCGGCATCCATCATGCCTGGCAACATATTATGCCAATCCACCACCACTTCTTTCGACGCAGGAACCTGCTCGTAGTTCAGATGCAACTCCGCTAGCTCGCGTCCGGCGCGGCTGAATGCCCAGAAGTCGTCAGGTTTCTCTACCAGAGGCAGACGTGGCAGCATCTTCTTTAGATCGTTGGCGAAGGTTTCACGGTAGGTGGGACAATGCAAGAAACCATAGACATAATAGAAGATATCTTCCTTTGTTACCTTGTTGCCATACTGCTCCCGTGCCCGCTTCAGGATAAAGTCGGTGATTGCATCGTGACGGATATATTCGTTCTGCCCATCATCAAAAAGGTTGCTTTGTGCGCCTTTGTTCTCTTCGTACCAATATAGGGGAAAACATTGACTAGCGGTATAAATGTTTAAATCCGGAATTGAGTTGGTTATCAAACACGAAAAGTCTTTGGGCACCCCATTCCCTGCCATACAAATTACAAGGTTGTCTTTTTTATACGGGAAAAACCTTTGCATTGCGCCAACACTTTCATTCAACAATTGAGGATGGAAAAACAAATTCTGAGTGGCAAATGGACGATAAGCACCTATTACATAATAACCGTCGTCCATGTTGCATACCTTGTTGCCTTTGGCATCCTTTATTAACGACGCATTCCAACTTATATCATTAGAGTCATAAATGACATCTTCAATGGTTCCATCTTTAAGCATCTTTCGTTGTTCGTTATAAGCTTTAACCATTCTTTCAATGATGTTTTGCAATGCTCTTTTAGATGAGTTATACACCCAAACATCTCGACTTGTTCCCAATCCTCGTGCATATATTGATTCAAAGAAAGCATTTCCGCTTTTGTCATCTTTATCACCAACAGGAATATATCCTTTAAAAGAATCATTCCTATGATTTATCCAGTCACCATGATTATTAGGGGTAAGAATGCTCATTTGCAGATTTGCAATGGAATGAGTTTTTCGTATAATATTAAGTTTTTGTTCTCTGCTAAGATAATCGCCTATATCGTGGTAATGGATTGTGGCATTGCCCTCGTGAAGTTTCTTTACCAACAATGTAATACTTACAGGTGTACGACTGCCACTGCCAAATATTTTGCCACCTTCACGACGTGATAGTTCACCGCTGGTACGCTGGTTTCCACGCAGATTGAAGACATATATCTCCGCAAACTCTTGCTCTATGCTTTTACGAAAGCCGTCAGCGGCATTTGTGTCTAACCAGGATCCATTACTTACAAAAGCTATTACGCCATCCTTATCTAACCTGTCCGATGCATAGCGAAATGCTTTTATATATGAATCGAACATTGCATTCTTGGTATGCGCCTCTGATAAACGGTTGTAAGTGTTCTGAATATGACCTTCTAAGAGTGGATAATGTTGGTTCTGTGCATTGTCATTGGCAGACTTTTGACCAATAGAATATGGTGGATTGCCCACTACTACAGTTATCTCGCTATTTAGTTGATTTTCTACTCGCTTATTGTTCTCTACAAACGGTGTCTCGAAACCCTCCACCTCTTTTTGGCGGTCGAGGCCTTTTTTCTTGGCATACATTTGTTCACCCAGTTGGAAAGTGTCGGTTAGGCAGATACCTGGAAATGCAGTGTAACTGTCGGTTTGCTGCAATAGGTCATGGTACACATTCTCAATATTGACACTGGCAATATAGTAGGCCAGCAACACTATTTCGTTGGCGAAGATTTCGTTCTTGTATTTATATTCAATATCGTGTATGATACCACTCTGCAACAGACGGGTGATGAAGGTGCCCGTGCCAGTGAAGGGGTCGATAATCTTCACATTACGGTCGTTCAACGAGCGGCCGAACTGCTCGTTCAAGACATGCTCCACGCTGTGGATGATGAAGTCCACCACTTCGACGGGAGTATAGACGATGCCCAACTGCTCTTTCACCTTGGGGAATGCCGTAGTAAAGAACTTGTCGTACAATTCCACCACAATCTTCTGCTTGGCCTCGGCGTTGTCGATACCTTCGGCACGTTTGCGCACGCTGTGGTAGAAGGCATCGAGGCTTTTGCGGTCGGACTCGTCTATCTTCTCGTTCAGCAGGGTGACAATCTTGCTCATTGCCTTGCTGACAGGGTTGTTGGCGGTGAAAGCATAGCTGTCGAACAGAACCTCGAATACCGGCTGGGTGATGATATGCTGTGCCAGCATCTCCACTGCCTGCGGTTCGCTGACCGAGGGATTGATGTCCTTATGAAGACCTTTGATGAAGCGGTCAAACTCCCGGCGTGCTTTCGGTTCCTCAGCAATCAGTTGGTTTATCTGGGTAATATGTTTCTCGGCAATCTTGGCCACATCGCTGGCCCACTGCTCCCAATAGCGCTTGCTGCCAACTTTCTGTACCATGCGGGCGAAGATGACATTCTGCAACTGTTCGAAACGCATCTCCAGCTGGGTCTTAAAGGCATTCCCTTGTTCCGCTGCCAATAAGCCATCACCATCGGACTCTTCGTCACCGTTGCCGCCCCCTTGTCCGATAAGGCTGCTACCCGGACGTATCAGCTGCACGACATCGGGACGTTTCTTGTTCAGTTCAATCTTGTTGACCATCGCATTGAAGCGGTCGTCGTGGGCACGGAGGGCGTTAAGAATGTCCCATACAACAGCATAGGTATTGTTATTGTCCAATGCTTCCTCGGGGTCCACATTACTTGGCACAACAATAGGAATGATTATATAGCCGTATTTCTTACCTTCGGCTCGCCGCATTACTCGCCCAACACTTTGCACTACATCCACCTGTGAATTTTTAGCAGCAAGAAAAATAACTGCATCCAAAGATGGGACATCCACCCCCTCGCTCAAACAACGAACATTACTTAACAAATGACAATCAAGACCGTCGGTGCGGGTGCGTTTCAGCCAGCCAAGTTTTGTTTCTCGCCTTGCAGCCCCCATACTACCATCGACATGGTCGGCCTCTACGTTTACCAATCCTCGTCGTTCCTCTGCTGAAAGGCTACCAAAATAGGCCTCTCGGCAAGCATTGAAAGCAGTGGCAATCGCTTTTGACGTCTTTATATTTTGGCAGAAAGCCACAGCACGGTGCATAGGCTGAGGGTCTATTTCGCGTAATAATTTATTGTCGTATCGGCTACGTTTGCTTAAGGCATTGATACAACCAATAAGTTTTGCCATATCATCAGTATGAACCTCACGTTTAGTGTCGGCATCTAGACCGGAAAGAGCTACCTGTACTTCGGTACTCACATCTCCTGGTTCAACATTGAGTATAAGCACTTTATAGTCCGAAAGCAAGTTTTTGTCCACCGCTTCACCAAATCCCAAGCGATAAAACTCCTCACCATATAACTCTACATCATCCATACTGCACAAATAAGCGTCGTTTTCACGTGCACGTCTCTGATCTGCCTCTTTATACAGTCGCGGAGTGGCAGTCATGTACATACGTTTACGGGCATGGATAAAATCGTTGTCATGTACTCGCACGAAGGCACTTTCATCCTCATTTTTGAGTGTAACTCCTGTCGTTCTATGTGCTTCATCGCAAATAATCAGGTCAAATGTCAGTTCTTCTCCGATAGCACTTTGGGCAGCTGCTATACGTTCGATACTCTGATATGTGGAAAACACCACAAGCATACCGTCGCGTTTGTCATGTTTGAGGGCAAGATATTGTTGTTTAATCTGGTCCACATTTGTAGATGCAGGCCATGCCAATTCTTCTACTGTAGTTTGGTTAGTGTCATCGTCCTGAGTATGTGTGCGACTCACCTCGCTGTCAGAGCATATACACATTGGTCGGATAGGTTTCTGGGCATCGAGGCTCCACTCACGTAATGTCTGTCCTAGAAGTGCGATGCTGGGCACAAGAAACAAAACATTGCCTTTGTTTTCAGTCATTTTTTCCGCTATACGCAAAGATGTGAATGTTTTTCCTGTTCCACAAGCCATAATAAGTTTTCCACGGTCGTGGTCTTTGTAATACTTTATTGCCTCATCTATTGCATCCTGTTGGTGCTGTTTAATTCTCTTATGCTCTGTGATAGCTTTAGAGCCACTGATACCATTATCTAATTCTTCCCAGTTGATTGGCATATCGGCCAGCTCGTTGAGATGAAGTACTGTGGCAGGTATTTGCTGGCCACTAAAACTCTCGGCGGCATGGTGGGTGAATCCATCATCGGTGGTGTCAATCCATAAGCGGAAACTGAAAAAGTGTTGATTCCCTTCTTCATCCTTGAATGCACGCGAAGATGTTGTGAGGAATGTGTTTACGGCCTCCTTGTCAATCTTACCATTGGAACGATAGCATTTACATTGAATAGCCCAATATTTTCCTTCAACAGTCAACCCAACAAGGTCAATGCCCGTATCGTGCAACGATATACTTTGCCTATATGGAAAATCTGCCCACATCCACACCTTTTGTAATTCGTTACAATATGGGGGAATAGTTTTAAGCATTGCCTGCATAAGGCGTTCAAAACGTGTGCCTTTGTCAGCTTCGGAATGCGACTGTTCGCGATACTTATTGATTACTTTGTCAAAATTACTCATGATGCTCTCGGTTTTGGCGTCCCGCCTTTCAGAGCATCACAAAAAAAAGAATCCGTGAAACTTACTGTTCATACCCGAGGCTCGCCAAAGCCTGTACTACAAACGGAAAAGCCCACGGATTTCCGTGAGCGAATTCCGCTTTTCCGCGTAGTACTAATTGAAATTGGCGATTTCGGGTATACTATGAAAAGCGCAAACGCTTAGTTTAATATGTCGTTATATGTTATCTTTCTGTTTTACTTTGTGTTATGTTGTTTTCGTTGGTTTTTACGAGTGCAAAGATACGATTTTTATTTGATATAAGCAAGTGATTAGTGATTGGTGAATAGTGATGAAGAAAGGTCAGTGAACCTTTCGATAGCCTGCAGGGCGGAAAATGAAGAAAAGTTCACTGGACTTTTCTTCACCCTTGCCTATTGTATGTCGCCCTTTCAGGGCTTTTACTGAATACTGAATACCGACCACTGACTACTAATTGTTCATTGTCAATTGTTAATTATTAATTTTCAATTGCTTCCGAACTCCGCATTCCGAACTCCGAACTATCGAAAAAGTTTCTCCACATCCACCGAAAGGCCCACAGAGAAGGTGGATCCCGTGGTGGCGGGCGAGTTGCTGTAATAATATTCGGGCACGTAGTTGAAAAGGTTGTCGATGGCGGTGTTGAGGGTAATGGCCTTGGCAATCTTCTGCGAAAGCGTCAGTTTCCAGATGGTGTAGCCGGGGTAGGTGGCTTTCTCCGTCTGCGTGTAGTCGGTCATCGAGGTGTATTCGTCGCAGGTAACGGCGCTGAGTATGCGTCCGTTCAACGCGATGTTGAAACCGTATTTGCGCCATTTTTTGCCATATTCCACCCGCACGGTGGCTGTGTGCGGACGTGTCGACGACAGCTCCGGCTGCCCTTTCTCGATATGCTCGTAGGTATACACATACGACAGCCGAACACCCAAACCGCAACTCCATCGCGCCGAGGCACTTGCGTCGATGCCGGCAATCTGCAATGGCGACATATTTACATACACCTGCCCCTGCACCTCGCGGTCCCATGCCGTGGCGATACGGTCGGTGACGTTGTTGTAGAAACCCATCACCGTAAGGTTGTAGCTGTTTTTGGTGTATTCCGCGGCAAGGGTGAAATTGTGGCTCTTTTCGGGCTTCAGGTCGGGATTTCCGTAAATCATAAAGATGCTCGCCATGTCGAAATTCATATACATCTCCTTCAGTTTCGGTGCACGGAACCCTTTGGCATACGACGCCCGCAACGAGCTGTGTTTGAACTTGTACATCATCCCCAGCTTGGGCGAAAGGCTGTGCATGCCTGCGTCGGAATAGTAGTCGTAGCGCAGGCCGCCAATGACGTTGAGTTTCTTGGTGGGATTCCAGTCGTACTGGGCGAAAACGTCGGCGGTGTGCTGGAATTTGGCGCCGTTGTCGGCAAACTGGTAGGTCATCAGGTAGTCGTGCAGGTAGTCGCCGCCGAGGGTGAGTATGTTGTTGCCCGAAAAAGTGTGGTTGTAGAGCGTCCGCACCGAGTTCTGGACGTTGCTGTAGTCGCGCACGTCGAGCAGACTTGTCAGGTTGTAGTCGCTTTTGTCGTACTGGTCGAAATTGTAGGCGGCCGTCAGACTGTTGCTGCTGTCGATGTTATAATCGGCCGTAACGCCGCCGCAGAAATCGCGGTAACGCTCGTTGGCCATCGGCTGCGACTCCCTTTCGCGGAAGAAATAGCCCGCCTTTGCGGTGATTTTCAACCTGTTGGCGATGTCGTAGGTCAGTTTCTCCTTGAAATTCCACGAGTGGTGCGCCGCCAGACTGCCGAAATCGCCGTCGTTGCTGAAAGCGATGGCATCGGCCGAGTTGTACTGCACGTTGGTGATACTGCTCAGCCCTCCGGCCTTGAAACCCAGCGTTCCGCCGTGGCGTTGCTCGTTGTGCGAGGCGTAGCGGGTGTTGAGGTTCAGGTTCCAGCGGTCGTCGGAGTTGCGGGTTATGATATTGACCACCCCGCCCACGGCGTCGGAGCCGTACAGCGACGAGGCGGCACCTTTCACTATCTCCACCCGCTCCACGTTGTCCATGTTCAGGCGACTGTAGTCGAGGTTGCCGAACACCGACTCGCCCGCCAACCGCTCTCCATCGACCAAAAACAGCACCGAATTGCCACCAAAACCTTGTATATTAACCACTTGCTGCCCCATCGAATAACTGAACTCCACTCCCGGCATCTCGGTCTGCAGCACATCGCGGATGTCGGTGGCGTCCTGCATCTCTATCGCCTCGTGGGTGATTACGCGGGTGACGATGGGGGCATCCTTGAGCAGCTTAGGTGTGCGGGTTCCCGTCACCACCACCACATCCAACAGACTGGCTTTCTGACGAATAGCAAAATCCACCGTCCCTTTCTCGTCTGCCGAAAGGCTTTTCTTCTTAGGCTCATAACCGACATACGACACTTCCAATGTAAAATTCTTGCCCACAGGAAGTTGCAGTCGGTAACGCCCCGATGCGTCGGTTACGGTGCCCTTGCCTTTCAGCTCGCACACACGCACGGTTACGCCCACCATAGTCTCGCCCGTGGCGGAGTCGGTAACTATGCCTGTTACAGTGCGTTGCGCCTGCGCAGAAAAGGTCAGGACAACGAAGAAAAGCAATAATAGCGGTTTTAAATATCTGTCGTTCATTATTTTGTTAGAAGGGATAGATATATTTTATTGTTACATAGCCTTTTACACTGGCCTCGTCCATAAAGTTGGCAAAAAACAGTGCGGCGTAGCTGCCGTCGTAAAGCCGCAGCAGGTACGGCCGCAGTGAGGGCGTATAAACCGGCGGCATCGAGGACAGGTCCACGTCGAGCCAGCGCGACAGCACGGGGTTCACCATGCAGGTGTCGTAGTTCAGATAGCCGTCCATCATGTGCGACATGTCTATCACCACCTGCGACAGTGTGTCGGCAGTGAACACCGCCCCTGCGGGTATGCCGCCGCTCCTCACCTCGTCCAAAGTGCTGTACGAAGTCTCGAAAGCGGCACCGCCGTTGGTGCGCACATCGTAGCGGTGCAGGGCGAAATCCCACACTGCCGGCGCCTCCTCCCCCATCACTATGTTCGAAGTGTCGGTGGTTTTGTTCTTTAAACTGATGTAAGTCCAACGCTGATAGCTCGTTACATCGATGTAAATAGTACCGCTTTTGGTGGCGGCATTCGTCTCTATAAAGCCAAAGCCGTCGGAGGCTGTTGCCGGCGGGGTGTCGTAGAGATCTTCGAAAATCCCTTCGCACGAGCCCATCAGCAACAGGCTTCCAACAGCGGATAATAATAAGAAAAAGTATTTCAGCATGAAAAAAACTTGGCTCAGATTATTTCGTCGAGGTGGAGAAAGTGATTGTGATAGGCATCGGCATTGCGCCCGGAGTTACCACAAAGGTGAGACTCAGCACGCCGTCGGTCACGGAGCCTTCCACAGTGCCCGCCCAGTTGGTGGAACCGACGGTTATCGACACAGGCTGCTGGGCTATGGTGAAAGTCTGGTAGTCGGCGGTGGTTACTGCAATATCCTCGAAAGTGGTCGAGGGCAACGACATCTGCTGACCGCCCATCGAAAGTCCCATTTCGGGGGTAACGATGTCCGCCTTGTCGCCTTCCTTGGCGTTGATGGTCATAATAGTGTCGTTTATAGTCAGTTGCGACGAGCCGTTCACACTTACGTCGATGTCGCCGCGGTATTTGTCGGCCACATAGTAGCCCGTGGAGGCCTTGCCGGTCTTGAACACCACGTTGGTGCCGCCCATCACAGCGGGCAGACTCACGGTAACGGTGGCGTCGGTGGTGGAGGCGATGTCGGCGGTAAGGGTACAGTCGTAGCTGCGTTCCTGGCCGCCCATTCCGGCCATCAGGCAGGTGCCAGTGCCACTGACGGTGTAACGACTTCCGTTTGCCGAAACGGTGGCTCCGGTGATGGTGGTTGTGCCCCAAGTAGCCGAGGCGAAGGTGATGTCAACGGTGTTTCCTGATTTCGCTTCCGAAACGGCGACGGTAAGACTCTCGTCGGCGGTAAAGTTATTCTGGAAATAAGCGCTGCTGGCAAGGGAATAACCCTCGTAAGTGCCTACCACTTTTGTTACATCCACCGAAGTGGAGGGTGTAGTTTCTTCTTTCTCTTTGTCGCACGAAGCAATTGCCATTGGCAACATGGCCACTATGGCCCCAAATAATAAGTTTCTTACTTTCATCATTTTTTGTTGTTTATTGATTTATAATTTGTTACATTTGTCACTTCAGATAAGGAACTGATGCAAAATTATTGATTCCCAATCAACAAACTAATAACAAAAAATGGTGATTTTTGTCCTAAGTATTAACGTGTTTTAGGTAATACAAAGGAAAAAAGATGAAAATTATACCCATATTATCACCTATAAACCAATGATTTAAAAATATCGTTACCAATATCATCTCTCCATCGCTTTAACAGTAATCACCTTAACAATATAATTATAATAGAAACAAAATTGGAGTTCATACGGGTTCCGTTTTTTTCGCCTCAAGTGTGATTTTTTGTGCAAATTTGCGTTTATTATAATGTGTCCATTAATAATAAACATTTTTTGACAGGACATACTTTCTGCCGAAACAGTACGTTATTGCTATAACAAAACTATGAATGTAAAACCATACAGCCCGGCGGCAAGGGAGGCCGGAAAACGTGGAACAAAACGGCGAGAGCCACGCAAAACAAAGGGTAGCCGATAGTTTCATCATCAAAAAAACACATCTTATGACAAAGAAAGTTGCATTATTCGCACTTGCTGCTATCCTGAGCTCTTTTTCGCTGATGGCACAAAGCCAGTCGAAACTGTTTGTGGAAGGAAATTACGGAGCGATGCTCCTCACTCGCAACCTGTCGGTTTTCGACAAAAGTATGACATCCACCCATTGCGAAGCCGGCGAGTTTGCAATAGCCTACGAAGTGAGCGACTCCGGAGCACTGGGACTTAAGTTTTTCTCTTCAGGCTACGAAACTCCGGCATTCTCCGAGTCGGTATATTTCGGTTTTGCCGGTTTGATGGCCCGCATAATCCGCCCAATACACATAAATGGCGAAGTGGTGCTGAAACCGTTTTTCGAAGGCACTTTTGGCTGCACTTTCCTTACCGACATGTTCGATTTGGACGATGTGTCGTACAAAGCTAAACGGTACGGCTTTGGCATGGACGCTGTTATTGGCGTCTCAGTACCAATATCCAAATATCTGGAAATAAGTCTGAAATGCGGCGAACTTATCTCGTTTATTGGCAAACCGAAAGTTGACGTGGATGTCCCTGCCAAGCACTATGAGTTGGGCGAACAGATGATTATGTCACCTTACATCATGGGTACGATTGCCATTAATGTTCTGGGATTGAAATAAGAGCTTTTTCGAAAAATAAAAAGGAGGCTTACGGCCTCCTTTTTTTGTATCTGGGTTTCGCCGTTTATTTGGCGGAGAAATATTTCAGTGCGTCGGCGACAAGGAAAATGCTGCCGGTTACAAGAATCAGGGCGTTGTCCTCGGCTTGGTTGCGAGCAGCTTTCATTGCCGTTGGGAAATCGCCGTACGACATTCCGCGCAGTCCGCAGCGTTGTGCCGCCTGTCTCAGGACGTCGGCCTCCAAACCGCGAGGCACACTGGGTTTGCAGAAATAATAAGTGGCGTACGAGGGCATCATCGAGAGCACTGTGGTGTAATCTTTGTCGTTCACACAACCGAAAACCACGTGCAGGTGCGAAAATCTTATATCCGAAAGGGTTTTCAGCATACTCTCTATTCCGGCAGGATTATGTGCTGTTTCACAGATAGTTAGCGGATGGCTGGAAACCACCTGCCAACGTCCCTTGAAACCCATGTCCACAACTACCGACTCCACGCCCAGCATAACGGCGTTGAGGGGTATCTCGTAGCCCACGGTGCGCAGTATTTCAACAGCTTGCACCACAGTAACGAGATTTTTTTTCTGGTAATCGCCGCAGAGCAACGATTTAAGTCCTATATACTGCTGCTCGCCGTTGTTGGAGGTAATGTTGAGCATCATCGAATAATTGGAGTTGATGACGTCGGTTACGGTGTAGTTCTGATCGGCGAAATAGATCGGGGCGTTGTTGTTCTTGGCTGTCCGCTCGAAAACGGGTGCTGTTTCGGGCTGTGTCTCCCCTATCACCACTGGAATATTGGGCTTGATGATGCCCGCCTTTTCGGCAGCGATAGCCTCAAGGGTGTCGCCGAGGAACTTGGTGTGGTCCAATCCGATGTTGGTTATCACCGAAAGGTCGGGGGTGATGATGTTGGTGGAGTCGAGGCGTCCGCCCATACCTACCTCAATTACAGCCACATCCACCTGTTTGGTGGCGAAATAGTCGAACGCCATTGCCACAGTCATCTCGAAAAATGAGGGGGTGATTTGGTCGAGCAGCGGTTTGTTGCGTACCACAAAACCCACTACGTCGTCCTCGGAAATCATCTCGCCGTCGATGCGTATGCGTTCGCGGAAATCCACGAGGTGCGGCGAGGTGTAGAGTCCCACCTTGTAGCCTGCGTTGTGCAGGATGGATGCGAGGAAATTGGACACCGAGCCTTTGCCGTTGGTGCCTGCTATGTGGATGGAGCGGAAACGCTCGTGCGGATTGCCAATGGCGTCGAGCAACGCCACGGTGTTTTCCAGATCCGCCTTATATGCGGCTTCGCCTATGCGCTGATACATCGGCAAGGCCGAAAACAGATAGTTTGTTACTTCGTTGTATGTTGTCATCGTTTGTTATTTTGTTCTTTTTTGTCAAAGACGGTAATCGACACCGAACAGGCCGTAGATGTTGTACATTTTGTACTCCAAACCACGGAAAGCCTCTTTGAAAGTGGAGTTCAACGCCCACGAGAGGTCGAACCACGCCGCCCATCTTTCGCCGAAGCTGCGTGTGGCGGTGATTTCAAGGCCGTAGTTGAAAGGTGCTATAAATTCGCTGAAATCGAAAGGCTCGTAGCCCACTTCCACTTTCTCGCCCGTGGGGTCGGTAATGCGTATGTAGCCGCTACTTACCGCTCCGCTGAAATGTCCCTGAAGTTTGCGTGCGAGATATAGTCCAGCATCGAAAGTCCAATTGTTGTTCGGCGAAAAAGAGAACTGCACCGGCAAAGAGATGTAGGTGGCATGAAGCACCGTTTCGTTGTATCCGGTGAAATAGCCCGACACTTCGGATTCGTCAATGATGGCTTGTGTAAACATCTGATACACTTTGGCTTCCGCCGACATTCCCACGTGTTTCACCTGCAATCCGGTTTTCAGTCCTGTTTTTGGTCCGAACTGGTAACGGAGGTCGTAGCCCACCAAGACGCAAAGCCGTGGTGTCCAGCTCATTTCGGATATGCGGTTTGGAATAGGAATGGGGGCGCTGGCACCTGTGCCTATGCCGAGGGCAAAGCCGTGCTGCAGCGGACTGACGGTGGTGTCGGCGTCCTGCGCACGTAAAACATTTGCTGTAAGTAATGTAGCTACAAAAAGAACTATTGTTTTTCGCATCATTTTTCGGACTATTTTAGTTTAATCTCCACTTTGTCGAGCAGCAGCTGACTGCCGGCCGCCCCTTGGAAGAGGTCGCCTTTGGCACTCGACGAGGCTATTATCGAATACTGCAATGTGGTATTCTGCGGCATCTCCTTGCGGTAGACGAAAGGCAGGGCGATGCGTGTGTATGTGGTTGAGCTGATGGGAGTTTCGTAGTTGTATTTGGCAATGCATACAATCCGCTCCGACGACGAGCTGTTGGTGCCGTCGAGAGGTTCGTCGCCTTCGAAAAGTATGGCGTAGAACGAGCAGCTGTCGGTGGCGTCGGGGATCACATTGCCGTCGCGGTCGGTGTAGGTGGGACCGGGGGTGTAGCGCAGGTATCCGATAAGACTGTCGGGACGGCTACCAGTTGCGGTGTAGGGTATGCCGAACTTGGTGAGCAGCAGCGGGTTGGCGAGGCTCTGGAGCGTTACGTTGCTCATCGTTCCGAGGAAAATGGAGCCGGCTATGAGTCGCGGCACAAGGGAGGTCTGTCCGCCCTGACGGGTGTTCAGCGACACAGCGAAGTTGCCGGAATAGGCATTGTCGGTCTTAACCGTGGGGAATTCGAGGTTGGGAACACCCATGCCGTGGATGATACGCACGCCGGAGTTGGCGGAGGTCCAGCCAACGGGGGTTTCGTAGAAATTGTTGCCGGAGCCAGTGCCCTGCCAGTCCTCGAAATCGCCGTTGTACACCAGCGATGTGTTGATGACATTGACGGTGTAAGTGCGGTTCCATTGGCCATCCTGCGACACCACGGTGAAGGTTACGGGCTGCGAGAAGTTGTGCACCGTCGCGGGGTCGGGCGAGATGGTGGCGTTCTCCGAAAGGGTTACCACAGCGTTGAGCGAGTCAAGACTATGATACTGTGATAGATAGTAGTTGATGACGTTGTCCGACGAGGCCACCTCCATCAGGTGTCCGTCCTCGGCAATCATAAAAGTGAGGATGTCGGCCTCCATATTCTGCGGAGTTTCGCGGTTGCACGACGGGAAAATCGCCGCAAGGCTCGCCAAAAGCAACGCACAGAATGCCGACAGATTGTTTTTCGTTCTTATAAGCATTTCTTTGTCAAACGTTTGTGTTTGTCGTTACATTTATTATAAGTATGCAAAGATACACGAAAAAAACGAGTTTTGCAAATTATTAACATCTTACATCAGCAAGAAAGAACTCTTTGCAAAATAAATCCGCCGCAACTCCGTTTTACTTTTGTAAAATCATTTGCCACAATGGACATCATTCTGAAACATTTCCCCGACCTCACGCCGCGTCAGAAAGAGCAGTACGCCGCTTTGCGCAACCTCTACGGCTATTGGAACGAGCGTATCAACGTCATCTCACGCAAGGACATCGACAACCTGTACGAGCACCACGTGCTGCACTCGCTCGGCATCGCCAAAGTGCAGCCGTTCAAGGCCAACTGCGACATCCTCGACGTGGGCACGGGCGGCGGTTTCCCCGGAATACCTCTGGCGATAATGTTCCCCGATACCAATTTCCATCTTGTCGATTCCATCGGGAAAAAGATAAAGGTGGTGGAGGCGGTGGCCTCGGAGCTGGGACTGGCCAACGTGCGTGCCGAGCAGACTCGTGCCGAAAGCATCAAAGGGGAGTACGATTTTGTGGTTAGCCGCGCCGTTACCGACCTGCCCACTTTCGTAGGCTGGGTGCGGGGCAAAATCTCCCCCTCGCATTACCACGACCTGCGCAACGGTATCCTCTACCTCAAGGGCGGCGACCTCAGCGACGAGCTGAAACCCTTCGCCAGTTCGGCCAAGGTGTACAACCTCAGCGACTGGTTTGAAGGCGAGTTTTTCGAGACCAAAAAAGTGGTTTACCTGCCCCTCAAGTCGAAAAACTCCACAAAACACTGACAGTAGTCCGAAAGTGGCATATAAATCAAATTTTATTTGTAAATTTGCATTTTGTAATAAGCAACAATAATTTCAACAACAATATGAAAATCAACATAGTACAACTTAATCTCGCCACTGGCGACGTAGCCAGAAATCTCGAAAACATACAAGCCGCCCTCGACACCCCACAGAGTCGCGAATCGCTGCTTTCCGTTTTCCCAGCCAACACCTTGTGCGGCTATCCCTTATACAACGCTGTGGTATATAACGACTTACAGAAAGAGGCACAGGCCGCACTGCAAACCCTTGTCGACATCTCGGAACACCGCGCCTTTATAGTAGGACTGCCGCTCCACGTGCAGGACCGCGGACTGTGCAACGCACTGATTTTCGTGCAAAACCGCGCCATCAGAGCCGTCGTTACAAAAAAATACCTCAACCTCGACGAACAGAAATTCTTTGTGCGTGGCGAAGGCGTGCAAGTCGTTCAGTATCAAAACCAAAAGATAGCCATCGGATTTTACGAGGACATCAAGGAGCTTTCCAAGACCCACACCCCCGACCTCGACATAGTGGTGTGCTGCGGCTGCAACGTGTTTGACTACAACAAGCCTTTCCGCACACGCTATAAGATGCAGAAAATAGTGGAATCGCTGAACAGCTCGCTGGTTTACGCCAACCGCATCGGCGGCGAGGGCGGATGCCTCTTTGCCGGAGGCTCGATGGCCATCAACGCTGCTGGCAACGTATTGGCACAACTACCTTATTTCGAAGAAGATAACCAAACCATCGACCTTCAGATAATTGAGAACATCGAAGACGAGAAACCCGAAGTGGTGGAGCTTGTACACAAAGCCCTCGTTACCGGAATACGCGACTATTTCGGCAAAAACGGCTTCAAAAAGGCTGTGCTAGGACTTTCGGGCGGCATCGACTCCGCTCTGGTAGCCGCGTTAGCCACCGAGGCCCTCGGCAGCGAGAACGTGCACGGCGTGCTCATGCCCTCCGAATACTCCAGCGACCACTCCATCACCGACGCCGTGGCCCTGGCCAAAAATCTCGGCATCGGCTACGACATCATACCCATCAGCGATGTGTTCCATTCGCTGAAAACAACCATGAAACCCGTCTTTGCGGGACTGCCCGAGGACGTCACCGAAGAGAATATGCAGGCACGCATCCGCGGAGTGATACTGATGGCCGTTTCGAACAAAACCGGCGCCGTGCTGCTCAACACCTCCAACAAAAGCGAGGCCGCTGTGGGCTACGGCACCCTCTACGGCGACATGTGCGGTGCCTTGGCAGTGATTGCCGACCTTTACAAAAACGAAGTTTACGAACTTTCCAACTATATCAACCGCAACGGCGAAGTGATACCGCAGAACACCATCGACAAAGCGCCTTCCGCCGAGCTGCGTCCCGGCCAGAAGGATAGCGACTCGCTGCCCGACTACGACGAACTCGACGCCATACTCTCGATGCACCTCGACTGCGAGATGGACTGCGAACAGATAATTGCCGAGGGCCACGACCCCGACACCGTGCGTCGTGTGCTGCGACTGGTCAAGAACAACGAGTACAAACGCCGTCAGGTGGCGCCCATACTCAAAGTGTCGCCAATGACTTTCGGCCACGACCGCAAGACTCCGATTTCTTAAAAGGAAATTATTGCTAAATTTGATGAGAAATGTTCTCCTACTTTCGTGGGAGCGATGCTTCTTTTGTCGCAAAATCGAGGTTCCGACAGGCACAAAAAAAACCGACATAATGCCGGTCTCCTTATCGTGATTAAGCTGGGATTCGAACCCAGGACCCCATCCTTAAAAGGGATGTGCTCTACCTGCTGAGCTACTTAACCATCAGCCTGTTGCAAGGCTTTAGTTGTTTCGTGATTAAGCTGGGATTCGAACCCAGGACCCCATCCTTAAAAGGGATGTGCTCTACCTGCTGAGCTACTTAACCGCCTCTAAATTTGAGTTTGCAAAGGTACTACTTTTTTGCCAAAATACAAAATTTTTCGGACAAATATTTTGATACGCCTTCACAATATATTGACAATCCGTTTATTAACAAAACCGCACCACCTTCTCCCCCACCCCGGATTTTTTAGAATAAATATAGTTTTAAATAAGGAAATTGAGTATTTTTGTAATGAAAATCATTATTTTTTTCTCCTACTCGCCTTCGGCTCGTGAGATCTTGTAAATCTTGTTGATTTTTCTCCTTTTCGCTTCGCTCAAGAATTACGCAGTAATCGTGAACTCTGCTAAAATCAATTTTATATTGTGAACATATTTTTTGATTATTATTTTTCCTACTCGCCTTCGGCGAGTGAAATCTTTTTAATCTTGTAAATTGCTTTCGCCTACGGCGAAAAAATTGTTTAGATTTACAAGATTTCAGCCGCTTGCGGCTAGGAGCTATTCAACTGACCACTAACCTCTCCGCTATCCGGTTCATGCAGTTGATGCCGTCAAGCGCCGACGACATTATTCCCCCTGCATATCCTGCCCCTTCGCCGCAAGGGTAAAGTCGTTTTAAATCAACGTGTTGCAAATCCTCGCCACGTGGTATGCGCACAGGCGACGAAGTGCGGCTCTCCACGGCCAGAACCATGGCATTGTCGGTGTAGTAGCCGTGCATTTTCTTGCCGAAATCGCGGAAAGCCTGCTGCAGCGAAGCGGCCACAAACTTCGGCAGTATATCGTGCAAAGGAGCTTCCACACAAGTACCCATATACGATGATTTCATCAGATGCTTGGTGCGACGGCCGTTGCAGAAATCGGTCATGCGCTGTGCCGGGGCGTTGATGCTGTTGCCCGCCGAGGCAAAGACATTTTTCTCCACATCCTGCTGGAAACGCAGCAAGGCCAAGGCTCCATATTTCTGGTATTCAGGCACATCGGCTGGCGACACCTGCACCGCTATGCCGGCGTTGGCGTAGGGCGAGTTGCGGCGCGAGTTGGACATGCCGTTCACCACCTGCTGACCGTCGCCGGTGGCGGCTGGGACTATGATACCGCCCGGACACATGCAGAACGAGAATACCCCCCGTCCATTAACCTGAGTGGCAACGTTGTACGCCGCCGGAGGCAGAAACTGCGAGTATTTGTCGGTATGGTATTGTATGCTATTTATCAGATGCTGAGGATGTTCCACACGCACGCCCAGTGCAAAGGGCTTGGGCTCCAGCAGCCACCCCTTGCGGGCGAAAAGCTCGTAGATGCCACGTGCCGAATGTCCTGTTGCCAGAATGGTGGCAACTCCCTCGTACACATTGCCTTTGGCATCAATCACGCCAAGCACGTTGCCGCCGCTATCCAACTTAAAATAAGCTACTTGCGTCTCGAAATAATACTCCCCGCCGTGTTCCTCGATGGTGTGGCGGATGTTGGCTATGATGTCGGACAGACGGTCAGTGCCGATATGCGCGTGGGTGTCGATAAGGATATCGGGGGAGGCGCCGTGTTCCACGAACTTGCGCAGCACATCACCGATGTCGCCGCGTTTGGTGGAGCGGGTGTAGAGCTTGCCGTCGGAGTAGGTGCCGGCACCGCCCTCGCCGCAACACCAGTTGGAAACGGGATTCACCACCTTCTCGCGCGCTAGCTTGGCGATGTCGTATTTGCGGGCACTCACATCCTTGCCCTGCTCTATGATTACCGGCTTCAAACCCAGCTCCAAGGCACGCAAGGCGGCAAAAAGTCCGGCCGGACCCGCACCCACAATAATCACAGGCGTGGCATTGGCAACATATTGATAGTCCGAATGATACGAAGCAGGTGCAAATTCCTCGCCTTTGAAATAAACATCGGCGGTAACGTGATATTTGGCGGGGGCACGGCGCGAGTCGATGCTGCGTTTAACAACCTGAACGTGAGATATTTCGTCGGCGGAAAGCCTGAGATGTTCGGCAACAGCCTGATACAGACGTTTTTCGATAAAAAGCTGTTCGGGCGAGAGGGTTAAATCGGTTATGTTTTTCATTGGTAATCAGCCTTCTACGGTTATAGTAAGCAGAAACGCCCTCGAGTTCATGGCGTTAATGGCGGTGGTGTAATAGGTGTCGTCGGGGATTTTCTGGTCGGTGATGCCGAAGTTCATCTTCAGCTCGATGGCCATTTTGAAATAGAGCAGGTAGAAATCGAAGCCCGCGCCCACGGTGTAGCTGAATTCCGACGTCTTGAGCCGCACTATCGACTGGTCGTCGCGGTTTTTGTTGTTTTTCAACGAAGCGAAATCGAAGGAGAACTTGCCACCCCCCACAAGGTACGGGCGGAAGTTGCGCCAACGCCACGTCCTGATTTTCAGTTCCAGAGGCACGTCGGCGAAGACCGTCTCCACGTTGCGAAGCTCGTCCAAACGATGGTCGGCGGCAAGGGCGTCGGGATCCCAGTTGTAGTGCATATTGCGTTCCACAAGGGTGATGCCGGGGATAAGACGCAAGTTCATAAAGCTCGTAACGCGCATATCGCCAATGATATACAGATGAAAACCCGGGGCGTAGTACGACTCCACGCCACGCATGGTGCTGCGGATGCCATCGTCCTGAGCCAGAGGCAGATCGAATTTGATGTCGGTAACACCCAACCCGATGCCGTAGTGCAGCAGCCGCTTGTCGAAATTGACAAGGTGCATATCGGTCTGTGCCACAGCGTATTGCATGGCAGCGACCAACAACAGGGGCAATATGTGTTTTACGGCTTTCATCGTATTATGGTGAATTGTAAAACGTTGCAACGGGGGTTTTAGTATAAAACCACATCGAAAAAGACGAAAAATTTTGATTTTCAGACTATCCGACATTCAGATATCATCTTTATAGTCTCCTGCTCGCCTACGGCTCACGAGATTATGTTGATTTTTATTCTCCTGCTCAGCTTCGCTTCGCGAATTACGAAGTAATCGTGAACTCCTTTGAAATGAATATTTTATTGTGAACAAATCTTGTAAATCTTGTAGATTGTTCTCCTTTTCGCCTACGGCGAAAGAAATCTTTTAAATCTTGTAAATTGCTTTCGCCTATGGCGAAATATTGTTTAGATTCCTATGATTTCTGCCCGAAGGGCAAGGAGAATCAAACAGCCAAAAGGGCAAGTGAAATGTGTAAAAACATTTTTATCAAAAACAGATACAGATTATAACCATATTTGACTCTTTTTTTCTTTTCTTTTGCCATTAACAAGATTTGTTTTTAAATAATTATCAAACAATTATTTACAAACAAAATCATCATTTAAAATTGCTCTATAATTGCTCCGAAACTCACTTTTTTTTCGACTTTCGGCGTAGTTTCAAGCTTATTTTTGAAAATATGTGACTATGTTGTGCCAAGACATTCATTTCTGACAGCTCTCTTAATCATGATTTTGATTAGCAAATATAATATATTGAATAACAATTGATTAAATATTATTCGCTATTTTTTTTGCCTATTTAATAAAAAACACGTACTTTTGCAAACGATTTACGACATACCAAGAGCAGGTATGCCGATTAGTATTAACAAGCATTACTATTATTTCGCGTGACCGAAAACCCAGCAAAGTTTTAACGGAGATACACACAATAAATAATAGTGAGGTTCCTGATATAGGAGTCTGTATTATCATAATAGAATGCTCGCACTATGTGAGCTTCTTGGATAATACGGGTCTCCTTGCTGGGTTGCCCGGGTCCGCGATAAGAAGCTCACGCCTTTTATCGCTATTCCCGATTGATAGCAATGCACAAAACTATCAAAATATGGTAAAACAAATAAAAAAAATGATTCTGGCAGCAACCATGTTGCTTGTTACCAACGGAGTCTGGGCATACGATTTCCAAGTTGGCGGGATTTATTACAACATTACGAGCAACACGGCACCTTATACTGTGGCAGTAACATTTAGAGATGGGAATTACAACAGTTATTCTGGAAACATAACAATACCTAACAATGTCGTTTACAATGGAAGGACTTATTCTGTTACACGAATAGGAGACAGAGCTTTCCAAGATTGTGCAAGTCTAATATCTTTAACCATACCTAATACCGTTACATCCATATCAAGAAATCAAGCTATAACCTATGGCACATTTGCCGGATGCTATAGTTTGACTGCAATAAATGTATTGACCGGGAACACTCATTTCTCATCTGTTGATGGAGTCTTGTTTAGTTATAACCAAGACACATTAATTGTTTACCCAGCAAACAAGGCTGATAGCAACTATATCATTCCAAACTCCGTAATAAAAATTGGTGACTATGCGTTCCGCAATTGCTACAACCTTATTTCTATAGATATTCCACACAACATTTCATACCTAGGTGTGCATGCTTTCTATATTTGTGGGTTGATAACGGTCAACTTCAATGCTGACAGCTGTGTTTATGCAGGTACGCCATTTTTTTGTTGTGGTAATTTTCAGAATCTCACAATTGGTGACAATGTAAAAAACTTACCAAGTTCCGTATTTTGCAATTGTTGGTATTTAAAAACAATAGAATTCAATGCAATCAATTGTAATATTGCTGGAACAATTTTTGATGGCAACAAAGTAGATACATTAACTATTGGCAGAAGAGTAAGATGTTTACCCCCTAGTGCGTTTAACGGTTGCGACAGCATACACACCATCAAATTCAATGCTGATAGCTGTATATCATTTGGAAATCGGGTGTTCCCAAATCGAGGCCATTTGCAGAGCCTCACAATAGGAAATAATGTAAAATATATTCCACCATTTGCTTTTCAAAATTGTACAGGTTTAACAATCGTTAGAATACCTGATTCTGTAAAAGCAATTGGAGCTTACGCTTTCAACAATTGTACTGCTATAGATTCTGTAACTATTGGCAATTCTGTAGTAAAAATTGACAGTGTCGCTTTCGGACAATGCACAAACCTTAGATCTGTAATCTTAGGCAATTCTCTTTCAATAATTGGCAGTTATGCTTTTTGTTACACATGGCTTTCGTCAATTACTATACCAAGTTCGTTAACAACTATTGGAAATTATGCGTTTAGTAATACACGCTTGACATCCTTTATAATACCTGACTCCATAACCAGCATAGGCAAAAACACTTTTTATAACTCTAACTGCCTTGACACAGTAACCATAGGCAACTCTGTTGAAACTATCGGTGAGTATGCCTTTTATAATACTGGATTAACCTCTTTAACAATCCCAGCCTCAGTTAGAAAAATTGAAAAATGTGCTTTCCAAAATTGCACAAATCTTGCTTCGCTAACACTCAATGATACAATTCTATATATTGAAAGAAACGCTTTTTCTGGATGTTCATCCTTGCAACGAACTAATTTTATGGGAACAATAGGCCAGTGGTGTAAGATAAAATTTGAAGATTATACTAGTAATCCCATTTATTTTTCACATAATTTGTACAATAATAATTCTTTGGTTACAAATTTGGTTATACCAAACACAATAGACACTATTAATGCTTTCGCTTTTTATGGTGATACAGCCCTCATATCCGTAACAATACCAAGTTCTGTTTTTAATTTTAAAGAGAAGGCTTTTTATGGTTGCACACGCTTGACAAAAACAAATTATTTAGGCACCGTAGCTCAGTGGTGCAATATTGGTTTTGATATTGCAAACAAAAATCCAATAAGCTATACCAAAAACTTGTATATCAACGACTCTTTAATTACGAACTTGGTCATACCCAACAATGTTGACGCTATAAGAGCTTTTTCCTTTTATGGCGATACGGCAATAAAAACAGCAATTATTTCTAATTCAACCACAAATATTGAAAAATATGCTTTTTATAATTGCACAGGATTGACATCCTTAACAACTTCTGATTCCTTGCAACAAATTGGAGATTATGCATTTTACAACACTGCTTTGGACACTCTAAAAATTGGCAAAAGAGTACGCAATATTGGCATGATGGCATTCTCTAATTGTAGCAATTTGCGAATGGTAAGATACAATGCCATAAACTGTTCTTACACACAAAACTATGAATTGTTTGGCTATACTGACACATCGCTCACAACAATTGAAATAGCTGATGATGTCCAACGAATTCCAAATTACATTTTCAGCAAAAATAGCAGAATAACAACATTAACAATCCCAGATTCTGTTGTAAGTATAGGAGACTATGCTTTTGCATATTGTGGTGGTCTGAGTTCTGTAGTAGTTGGTAAAAACCTAAATAGTATAGGAAATTACGCATTTTATGGGTGTTCAGGAATGCGCCAAATTAAATTTCTTGGTCTTATACCACCTGTCTACAGTGTTCAAACCTATGGTAATGTACCACAAAACACTTCTATACTTGTACCTTGTGGCAAATTGTCTTGGTATACCACTTCGTTACAAAACACATTTCCATATATTTCGGAAACATTCACGTTCTCGGTATCTATTTCTTCAAATGATACCACTTATGGCACTGTACAAGTCATTGGGACTCCGAGCTGTAGCAATCCACAAATAACCATTATTGCCACTCCAAACAATGGATTATATTTCTCGCATTGGAGTGATGGAGATAGTAATGCCAGACGAACCATAACTATTACACAGGATACAACAATAATAGCATATTTTACGCAACAATCACAATCGTGGTATAACTTCAATGTTATTTCTGAAGACACCAACAAAGGAACGATACAGATAATAACACAACCCTCTAGATTAAATCCACAGGCAATAATTGTGGCACTTCCAAACACAGGTTACACCTTTACCCGCTGGAGTGACGGCAACACGCAGAATCCTCGTTCAATTACCGTTACGCAGGATACAATTCTCATCGCCTTTTTCACTTCCAACCAAGGCATTGCAGAGGCGGAAAACGACAACATTTCCATCCGCACTGCCAACGGCCACATTTTGTTGGAGGGCGTTAGCAACGAACGCGTGTTTGTTACCAATGTGCTCGGCAGGGTGATATATAACGCCATAGTAAAGGAAACAGCCGAGATTGCCGTGCGCAACCGCGGAGTGTATTTTGTAAAAGTCGGCAACCATCCAGCAAGGAAAGTGGTGGTGGCAAATTGATTAGAATGGCGGCACTTTAGATGCCTTTATAAATAATGTTTTATTAAAATGAGGTTGCTCTATTGTTCTAAAACGGCCTCATACACACAAATATACAATTTTTAGATTGTTATGTTACCAAACCACAATGCATCCAAACAATCAATATTATCTATAATCCATTATTTCTGATGGAATTACAGCAGGCTTTATCCAACTGTATTGCATCAAATTCAATTGTTCATTCATATAATTGAATTGGGCGACATTACTTTCTTGCTCGGGGCATTTTGGTCCTATTATGGCCTTGTCTAAAGTAAGAGGAAATCTGTTATTATTAAATGGGAATTTACAAATCCTACTAACGATGTTATTGGTAGAATCCATAATCCATTCTGGTTTTTCCTCATTTTCTTTAGTCCATATATAGAGTAATCTAACTTCCTTTTCGTCTTTAAACAAATATGACTTAAAAAAGTGTTTCCATATATACCATCGTTTAAACACAAAACTCCAACCTCTTTCTTCCCAATGTTTAATTAAACGTATAAAATTTAATTCCGGATGATTATTCTTTTCTATCCCATAAGAAACGGGAGCGAAGAAGAACTCTTTATTATCAATAATTGACATATTCACTTTATATCCAAGGCATACACCACCCCCATCATTTCCATACAATCTCCACATAGTCAAATCATCCTTCTTGCTCTCTTTGCAGCATGAAAGTATAAAACAGTCATTATCTTCTTTTATAGTACTGGATGATCTAGCGAAAGCTCCATATCCAACGTATTTATCAGCATACGAAGTTTCTCCCTTATCATTCATGCAAGTAATGCTACACATCACTTGATTGCTCTCTTTCATAATGTAGAATAATGATTTTAATGATGTATATCTACAAACATGCTTTATCTCATTTTTATTATCTTCTTGTCCAAGCAAAATCTTAAAGAATTCATCTTCTGCTTCAGTTTTCAACCACATAGTAGCTTTTTCTTCGTCATATACTAGAGTGTTTTCATTAAATAATGATTTAAGACCATCAACTTGTTGTATTCTACAGTCCTTGATTTCTTCTACCCCAAAGAATTTCGTCACAATCTCACTTGGTGTAAAACGTTTACCACAAGTTTGATTGCCTTTGATTGCTGTGATTACGTCTTCAAATGTGAAAGATTTGTAACCGACACTATCTTTAGACCAAAATAGAACTTCATTATCCTGACCAAAATAGACTAAACTATATTTCAGACCTATATGATTCAATTTTTCAATATGCCCAAACTTGAATAGATATTTATATGATGGTATCTCAAGCGAAGATTTATATTCAATTCCACATACGGCATTTTCACGATAAAAAACAACAAGATCATAGGTCTTTTTTACTATGCCAAATTGATCAGAAACTTCTTTCTTAATCTCTACCTCATAATCTTCACCTAAAGCATCTTTTAGTTTCTTTCTAAATGCATTTAAATCGTCTTCCGTTGGTATTTTATAACTCATTTTGGGTTGTTAATTGGAAAGTTCATAACGTTATTGTGGATAATAGCCACGATTATTCTGCAAAGATACACTTTTTTTCCGAATTTAGAAAAACCTTTCTACCCCTCATACCCTTTTTCCCTCATAAACTCATCCGCCACATATAAATCTCCATAAAGATAAAGGCCAGTGGATTTATCATGCAGGTCGGCGCAGGTCTGGCTTTCGTAAAACAGTTGGAGCGCTCTCAAGGGTTCGATATTGAGCCGTTTGGACAACTCCATTGATATGGCGCCAATGCGGTTGCTCATGATAATCTCCTGTATGACAGGCGATTTTGCAGGGTCTTCATATTGCTTCTGTTCCATCGCTTCACTCATTTCCTGCCCTCCCAATTGTTCAGACATTCCACCAGATCTTCCGCCAAATTTTCGCGGCTCTCGGTATGCAGCGTCTCGTAATGCGGAAGTATGTACTGCTCAATCAGATTCACACGTTTCATCCGCTGGTACACTTCTTTATAGGAGGTCCCCAGCCAACGTGCTGTTGTCTCAATACAAGTGGCCACAAAAGCCATAACAACCTGTGTCTTTGGTATTTCTACAACGTTTTTCATCTTCGGTATGCAATACTATTTCACCCTGCAAAGATACGTTTTTTTTCGTTTATTATTCTTCCTGCTCGTAATAATATGAATAGTCGATGCCTTTCATAAATATCTCTCGGTCGTCGATGCGGTCGGTAAGGGCCTGTTGTAGCAACATGCGTATCTTGCTGCTGTCGGTGTGACTTTCTATCATGGCGTCGAGGTATTCTCGTTTGTCTATCTTGCTCCAGTCAACGCATTTTTTAAGGCGTTTCTTGAAAATCATATCGAGCCAGATGCGTGTCGAGCGGCCATTGCCTTCCATAAACGGATGTGCGGCATTCATCTCTACGTATTTATCTACAATCTCATCGTATGAAGATTCGGGCATAGATTCAACAGTCTTAAGATAGCTGTGCAGATGCTCTGCCAAACAAAACAAGGTATTGCCCTTGGCTATAGTTTTCGTACGTATTTTGCCGGCAAAGTCGTAAAGACCGCCAAAAAGGTAAGCGTGAATCTGCTGCAGCGATTTCACCTTGCCCACATCCCGGCTTGCCACAAGGTTGCTCTCCCACAGAGTGTAGGCTTTCTTGCGACTCTGTCCGTCAATAGTGTTTTCGCTGTATTTAAACCAATCAAGGAAAGCCATGGCCTGGCTGTTGGGTATGGTTTTCGCCAGTTTTTCAACTCCCAACTGGCTGATTACGTCGGTGTTATACTTCTTTCCGTCGGCGGCAGTGAGTTTCAGTTGGGTAGTGTCGCTAACCACCTCGCTCTGCTCTTTCTTTAGTTTTGCTTTGAGATATTTCCAGTAGTTGCGGTTCTTCTCGTGGTCGTCCTGCCCATTGATGGCACCCACCACATCGAGCACAGAAAACCACCATTGGTTTTGCTCAACGTCCCAAACCGCACGCACTTGGTGGTCTTTATAGAATCGTATGGAAATCTTGGTGCTCATATCTCGTCTTTTTTATATTTTTCGACAACCCAATTTTTGTTTATAACGTTATTGTGGTTAATGGCCACAATTATTCTGCAAAGATACGATTTTTTTCGGGTTTGGCAAAACATGAAAAGGAATACTATAAAAACCTCAGTGATTTTTATCGGACAACAACAAAGAAAAAAAGATTGGTGTCCGGTAAATAAAACGGTCTCGGCTTACGATTGTGTTTCCCCTTTGTATTTCTTTTTTCTCTTGAAAGAAAAAAGAAAGAAAAAAGTTCAAGAACATTTAATCCCTATCCAGCGCGCATCTGCCCACGCTTCCCGGGTAAATGTTCGGCCCACCGCGCACTCGATTTTCTGCGAAAATCGTTAGGTTTAGAAATACCACGTCTAAACCCAAGTGCGGCAGCCTAAAGGCATTGAAAAAAAAGCGTTAAGAAAAACGCCGGAGAGCAGCGTTAAGAAGGCGTCAGTGTCTGAGCATAGAAACGGCAAAACGATTGAAAAACGAAATTATGTGTGAGATTTGGTTTCTGTAGAGAACTATGACTACAGTGCGAGTTTGACGACTTTAGCGGAACGCAGACGTTTTTTAGTTTTTTTTTCACAGCCTTGAATTTTTCTTTTGCTTCTTTTCTTTTGTTTCAAGACAAAAGAAATAGAAGAGGAACTCTTGGGAAAATAAGTCCTCGTCCTCACATCTTAATTCAACAACATGTTTTACTGCGAGTTACGATATTTATTCAAGTTTTATTCAGACTCTAATAGTTTTACAATACGTAATTGCCCATTAAAAAACCCGCTGTTGCGGCCGCAGGCCGCAACAGCGGGTTCATCATGAACAAAGTAGGTATTCAATTTACTGGATGTCGATATATTTCACAGCGTCTTCCTTGGCTTCGGAGGCGAGTTTGGGCAGGGTTACGTTCAGAACTCCGTCTTCAACCTTGGCCTCGATAGCTTTGAGGTCAGCGTCCTCGGGCAGGGTATAGCTCTGCGAAAACTCGGTGTGGCCGAACTCACGACGCAGGAATTTCTCGTTCTTCTCCTCGTTTTTCTCCGATTTTTCCATCGTAACGGTGAGGACTTTGCCGTTCAAGCTGATTTTAACATCTTCTTTTTTCATGCCCGGTGCGGCAAACTGCAGCTTGTACTCTTTGTCGTTCTCGATGATGTTGGTGGCAGGAGTGCTTTTGCGCAAGTACTCGTCGTTCCAAAATTCGTTCATCAATGTGGGCAGCCAATCGTTGTTTCTTCTTGCTAATAACATGGTTTTAATCTCCTATATTTTTAAGTTGTTTTATTTTTTTGTTCACTTGCCTTGCTTTGTTTCGCAAGACACTTTGTTATTGACAAGAATAATGCCAAAGTGAATTTTATGCCATTTTGACAGAAAATAGGACATTTTTGGAAAGAAAATATGTCAATTTGACATTTGGCGGAGCGGGGAATCTTTTTCTCCTTTTCGCTTCGCTCAAGAGATCTTTTGATTTTTTTCCTACTCGCCTTCGGCGCGTGAAATTATGGGAATCTTGTAAATATTTTTCGCCTACGGCGAAATAATTTATGAGATTTCCCGGATTTCAGCCGCTTGCGGCTAGGAGAATCTCAATTTTCAACTTTCAAAGTTTGAACAAGCTCTTTGCGTTGTTTGTCGTGACTTCGGCGACGGTCTCGAAATCTACGTCTTTAAGTTCGGCGATTTTTTGTGCAACCAACGTGCAGTAGGCACTCTCGTTGCGTTTGCCGCGATAAGGCACGGGGGCGAGGTATGGGGCGTCGGTCTCGATAAGGATACGTTCCAACGGTATCTGCCGCACCACCTCGGCAAGGGTGGCGTTTTTGAAGGTAACCACACCGCCCACACCTATATAAAATCCCATGTCTATTGCCTTTCGCGCCTCCTGCACCGAACTGCCGAAACAGTGGAAAACGCCGGTGAGCCCTTTGGCGGAATTGGCTTTCAGCACCTCGAACATCTCGTTGTACGCCTTTCTAACATGCAGTGCCACAGGCTTGTGAAACCGCGACGCCATGTCGAACTGATACTCCAGCGCCTCTATCTGCTGGGCACGGAATGTGTCGTCCCAATAGAAATCCAGACCTATCTCGCCAACGGCCACATAGTCGTCAGGAGAGTCGGAAAGGAGCCCTTCGACCAAATTCAGCTCCTCCCAGAAATCCTCTTTCACCGAAGTGGGGTGCAGTCCCGCCATCTTGCGGAACACCGCAGGGTTGCTGTTGTAAAGTGCCTCCAAAGCGGCAACGCTCTGACTGTCGATAGCTGGCAGAAGCATCATGGTAACGCCCGCATCCACAGCACGTTGCACAGCCTCGGCACGGTCGGTGTCGAAAGCTTCGTCGTACATGTGGCAATGGGTGTCGATTATTGGCATTTCTTTTGTATAATACTGGTAATTAGGGAATAAAGCTCCAACAAATCGCTGTCGTTGGCGAGCAGTTTTTTGTGGTTGGAGATGGTTTTTTCGTCGCCGCGGACGGCAGGTCCGGTCTGCAACAGCCACAAATCGCCGTGCGAGGCCTTTTCGGCAGTTACAGCGATAATCGGATGCAGTATCTCGAAAGGAATATCGTTTAACATTGTAATATCCTGAGCCATAGCGTTCAACGCATTGCCGAAATTATTAACGAACACAGCAGCGAGGTGCAGCTTGCGACGTTGGTCGCTGTTTATCTCGTAAATCTTTTCGGAAACCGGAAGCACAAGGTTTTTCAACCGCTCCAGCACCTCGCCGTCGCTGGCTTCGAGGCAGAACGGCAGCTCGGAGTAGTTCATTTCCAACGACTTGACGAAAGTCTGTGGCGAATAAACCACCCCTATCTTTGCGGAAAGCGGCTTCAGCACATCCATCGGCACGGAGCCGGAGGTATGCACCACTATGCCCTGCTTGGGCGAAATCTGCGTAACCACCTCGTACAGAGCGTCGTCGGGGATGGCAAGGAGGTAAAGATGAGCGTCGTCGGCAAGGTCGGCAAAAGAGTCTATGGCCTGCGCATCCAGCTGACTGGCAAGCACTTGGGCGTGGGTAATGTTGCGGGAATAGACCTGCGCAATGTCGTTGCCCGAGGCGTAAAAAGCACGGGCGAAGTGGGTTGCCACGTTTCCGGAACCGACTACAACTATCTTCATATTAAATACTTACATAACAAAAGCGTCCAATCCCGCAAGGGACCGAAACGCATTTTTTGAAAACAGACGATTTTTAATACTCGTCTTCCTGAAAGAAGAAATCCTCTTTGGTGGGGTAGTCGGGCCAGATATCCTCGATACCGTCGTAGGCCTCGCCCTCATCCTCTATTTCCATCAGATTTTCAACCACTTCCATGGGTGCGCCACTACGCTGGGCGAAATCGATAAGCTCTTCCTTGGTTGCGGGCCAGGGAGCGTCTTCCAGTTTTGATGCCAATTCTAATGTCCAATACATATCAAAGGATTTATTATAATTGTTACTATTTCGGTGATTGCCAATATATTTCGGTTTTGTTTTCGAGTTTCAGAAAATAGCGCGAAAGCACAAACAGATAGTCCGACAGGCGGTTGATGTACTTAAGCAACTGTTCGTCAATGGGTTGCTGTTGGTTGAGACGAACACAGCATCTCTCGGCCCTGCGGCAAACCGTGCGTGCCACGTGTGTAAGTGCCGACACCTCGCTACCTCCGGCAATGATAAAAGCCTTGTTTTGAGGCAGTTCGGCAGTCATATTGTCGATGCTACGCTCCAGACGGGCAACGGCCTCAGCGGGCAGCTGCGGCAACTTGGCGCAAAGCTCGGCATCCTCGGTGGCAAGCAGCGTCTGTATCACAAACAGCTCATTCTGAACACCTTTCAGCTCGTCGCTGATGCTCTGGCTGATGCCTTCGCACTTCACGGCTATCAGCCCGATGTACGAGTTAAGCTCGTCCACGGTGCCGTACGACTCCACACGGTCGTCGCATTTGAGCACCCGTGTGCCGCCAACAAGTGAAGTGGTGCCTTTGTCGCCTGTCTTAGTGTAAATCATTGGTTTACAAGTTAATCAATTACACGTTCCACTGCTGTTACTTCGGGGATGGCCTCTTTCAGAGCCGCCTCGATACCTTGTTTGAGAGTCATCAGGGCGTGGGGACACGAGCCGCAATGGCCTTGCAGACGAACGAACACCACACCTGCGGCGTCCATCTCGACAAATTCCACATCGCCGCCGTCCTGTTGCAGGTAGGGACGTATCTGTGCCATCGCATTCTGCACCTTGGGCACTATTTTCAAGCGTTCTTCAACAGTCATAGTCTGTTTTATCTTTGTGATTATAAATTCGTTAAACGGATTTTCCTCAAAAAATCGTTTTGCAAATATACAATAATTTTACTAATATACAAGAAAAAAAATTAGTATTTAGTAATTAGTGGTCAGGGGGCAGTATTCAGGGGGCAGTAACTAGTTTGTAGTTTGTAGTTTGCAGGTGGGAGTTATGAAGAATTGACAATTGACAATGAACAATTGACAATTAATTTGCAGTTAAACAATCTATTTCCCCGCTCCCCATCACTGTTCACAGATCACAGTTCACTGATTAATAATTAGTATTCAGTTGCCAGTATTCAGGGGGCAGTAACTAGTTTGAAGTTTGCAGTTGGGAGTTAAACGATGCGGGGGGTCGACAAGCTCACCCACCGCTCGGTGTCTGAGCCTGTCGAATGTGAAGAAACATTCAGTGAATGTTTCGATAGCGAAGCGAAGAAAACAATTTACTATTCACTAATCACCATTCACTAAAAAAAACACCGTCGGTTGCGCTTCGCGCAACCGACGGTAAATTATTATCAACCAAAAAGATGTCTTATTTGGCGTCGCGACCGGCTTTGATGGCAGCGATGTTGGAGTTCACCACCTCCTCGCCCTTGCGGCCGAAGATATGACGGATGGCGTTCTCCAGTTCGGCGAACTCTATCTCCAGATGAGGAGCGGCGGCGCCGAGCAGGACCATGTTGGAACGTGCTTTCACGGTCTTGGCTATCTCGTTGGCGTCGAAAGCGAGGCAGTTCTTTATTTTCTTAAGCTCTGCCATCACTTTTTCGATGTCGGGATAGTTGTTGATATTTACAAAGGGAGCCGAGTTGGTGATAATCCAGCCCTCTTTGGCGAGGAACGGCAGGTAGCGCAGGGCTTCCATGGGTTCGCTGGAGAGTATGATGTCGGCTTTGCCTTCGGGGATGACGTCGGAGAAAATGGGCTTGTCGCTCAGACGCAGGTGCGAGAACACGCTGCCACCGCGCTGCGACATGCCGTGGATTTCGGATTGTTTTACGTTGAGTCCCACGTTGAGGGCTGCGTCGGAAATTATCTTGGCCACGGAAACAATGCCGTCTCCGCCAACGCCACACAGTATGATGTCTTTCTTCATTGTTCTAATCTCCTATTATTTTTTGTCGTTTAAGTGTTTTTTGAGTTCCACAAGGCATGTGCGTCGCGGAATGATTACGGAAACGCCGTTGTAGGCCACCTCTTCCTCGAGGATTTTCACAAATTCCTCGTGGTTTTTCTTTATCGGCACTATGGTGCGGATGTGTTCGGGTTCAACGCCCACGCCCTTGCATATCTCGGCTATCTTGCAGTGTGCCGACGAGGGCTGGCCGCCGGTCATGGCAGTGATGTCGTTGTCGAGGATCATCACCACAACGTTGGCTTTCTCGTTAACACAGTCCATAAGACCTGTGATGCCGCTGTGGCCGAAGGTACCGTCGCCGATGACTGCCAGCGAGGGGAACACTCCCACTTCGGAGGCGCCTTTAGCCATGGTGATGGAAGCGCCCATGCACACGGTGGTGTCGATGGCTCCCATGTTGAAACCGAGGGTGTAGCAGCCTATGTCGCCGAACACTTTGCCGTGCTCGTATTTTGCCATAACAGCGTTTACGGCCTCGTAGCTGTCGATGTGGGGACAGCCCTGGCACAGTGCCGGAGGACGGTTGGTTACCACTGCGGGAACGGGATCGCCCTGTTCGGCTTTGAAACCGAGGGCTTTGGCCACTTTCTCGGCGTTGAGTTCGCCGTCGCGGCGGATGGTCTCGTCCAAACGGCCGAACACGCGTTTGCCTTTGCCAAGGAATCCTTTAACAAGCTCTTCCACAAAGGGCTGACCGTCTTCGAGAACGAGGATTTCGTCGCATTCGTCGTACAGTTTGTTAATCATATTGTACGGCAGGGGGTATTGTGCCACCTTTACCACGGGGTGCGGGCACACGCCTGTGGGGAAGTTCTCCATCAGGTAGTTGTAGGCGATACCTGTGGTGATGATACCAAGTTTCTTGTCGGCGCCGTCGATGTACTTGTTGTAACCCATCTCTTCGGAGGCTTTGGTGAAATCGGCCTGTTTGTCGATGAGGTTGCGGTACAGACGTTTGGCGTTGGCGGGCAGCAGCACGTAGCTACTGGGGTCGCTGGGACTGCTGAGGGCGTTCTGCTGACGGGCTTCTTTGCGAACCACACCGGCACGGCTGTGGGCCAGACGGGTGGGGATACGCAGCAGCACGGGGGTGCCGAGTTTCTCGGAAATCTCGTATCCACTGAAAACCATGTCGTAAGCTTCCTGCTGGCTCGAGGGCTCAAGCATGGGTATCATAGCCCAGTGGCCGTAGAAACGGCTGTCCTGCTCGTCCTGCGAGGAGAACATGCTGGGGTCGTCGGCAACGACAATGATAACGCCCTTAGTGCCGATGATGGCGGCATTCATAAAGGGGTCGCCGCAGACGTTGAGGCCCACGTGTTTCATACATGTCATGGCGCGTTTGCCTGCGTAGGCCACGCCGATGGAAGCCTCGAGAGCGGTTTTTTCGTTGGCGCACCAGTTGGCGATAACGCCTTTTTCCTTGGCTTCCTTAGATTTAATCACATATTCCGTAATCTGTGTCGAAGGGGTGCCGGGATAGCTGTTTATCGCGCTTCCTCCTGCGTCTATAAAGGCTTGGGCTATAGCCTCGTCGCCTAATAAAAGTAACTTTTGCATTTCGATATATTTTGTTATTAATTTTTTGAACTTGGAAATGCAAATATAACCTTTTTTTGCGGGATAAACAAATTATTTGTGTAAAACATTGACAGATAACCACTACCACCCTGCAAAAAAAGTCCGCCGACAAGGGAATTGGCTGCTGAGGTACTGAGATTTGAGGTCGGTTCGGAGTTCAGGGGGCGAGAAATCTTTTTTAGTATCCTGCTCGCCTACGGCTCACGAATTGCGAAGCAATCGCGAACACATTTTAAATATTCAGTCTGTGAGCATATCTGATAAATCTTGTTGATTGTTCTCCTGTCCGACTTCGTCGAACGAAATCTATTAAATCTTGTAAATTTTGTTCGCTTCGCTCACTGATATAATAACTGCAAAAGTCCATGACAATATTGTGGAAAAAGGCCACAGTTGTCTTGAACAAACTACGATTTTATCGAATTGGGCAAAATATAAAGTTATAATCCGCCCATTTTGATGATTTTTATCGAAAAGGGCGGATTATAATTTTGGGCAGAGTAATTTTGTAATCACAAATTTTACTTTACTACTAGCACTTTCTGTGCCTGGCGGCTGCCCTAAACTGATGTGGCAGTTGGCCGATTTTTGATGTGGCAGTTGGCAAAAACTTAAGACCAATTCTATGTAAGTACCGCCTCGCCAACCCATCCTCCCCCAAAATATTGTGCAGGCGTGTAGGCACATAAAAAGCCCGCCAAAAGCACTTTTTCCGCTTCTGACGAGCTTTATTGTTGAAAAAAGTAGATGCAATAAATAAATTTGAGCTATTGTGTAATATTTCTTACAGTTTCATTTTCATTTACTTCGACAAACAAAATAGCGAAACCTCTATTATTTTCATCTTCATTGACCGAAGCATTGTCGTCATTTTGTATAAAGTCCACACTGAATGCTTTTGGGTCATCTAACATCTGTTGCAAGAAACAAAGGGTGCCTCTTTGGGGATTGGGATTGACATATCCTGAATTATTCCTTTTAAATACGGCGGTTTCACAATAATGCAACAAATCCCAAATGAGCCTTGACCATTCATCCGAGTCTTTGTTTTTCTCATCTGCAATGACTCTCCCTGCTTGCCAATCAATCATATTTACAATATATCTGCCAAGCGTGTTGTTGGAATCGCACTGCATAGTGTGCAGTGGTTCTGCCATATAAAATTGCACCGATTGACGTTCCGAATCTTTGATTATACAATATGTTCCTCCTTTTGTGCATGTCTTTGGGAAAATATCATATTGGGATCCTAATTGTTTAACAAAGATACTCGGCCAATTTTCATAGAGAAAGAGCTGTTTAAGTTCATTTCCAGCAGTTATTTTTACGGGAGATTTATCCGTCTTTTTTATCTGTACAAGAGAAGCGTTGTATCTATCTCCATCCATCGTTTGTTTATGTACGAATATCATCAAGTCTCCAAGTTCACAACGGCCGCCATTGAATGTGGCCATAGGGCTTTGATGTATAAAACAACCTCCAAACCTAACGTTGGGGAACGTTTTACTTTTCGACATTATTGATGGGAATTCTACTGCAAGAGCAGCGGTAAAATCAGGTTCTTGAAGTTTTATAATCTTTTTTTTAGCTTTATTACGCGTGCTCTTAACAGCTTCCTGTATTATTTTGTTTATTTCTGTAATATGTTTCATTGATGTTTTTCATTGTTTATTCATCTTTTACAAGCCTAACAGAAAAACCAAAATCTGTATTATAATAACTACCACCCCCAGGTACACTGGCCCAAAAATCCATCCCTGGCGATGTTACATCTCTAATACAAAATGAACTTGTACCATAATTGTTGTTTGGAGTGGAAGTCCAATACCAACCTGAGTTATTAATATCTGAAACAGTTGTGCCTTCTCGGTAACCAGCATCAGGTAAAAATACAGCACCGGCATTTTCTAAAGTTATCCATTGTGTAGAGGAAATTATATTCGATGTGTGAGAGGCATTATGAGTGTTGACGTTGCTTAAAGCGTATGTGTGTGAATCCCAATTGTCTGGCAGGATAATTATGCCTTTTTTCCCATTTACTTTTGCTCTGCAATAACGTATGCCCGAATCCGTATAACGAACATTTAATAAATAATCCCATTCTGATTTTGTCAGCACACGCCACATGCCTGGTTTGTTGCCTCCATTGGAGATTGCATTATAAAGACCCCAATCTCTTTTTGTGTCAGATATATCTGTTTCTGATTGATAGTAGGATGGACTTATAGAAGTGCTAAAAGGAATACAAGACCTTCCACTTGTTCCCCAACCGAATAAATCAATCCATCCAGAATAGGATCCGGAGATGTTGCTGTTGTCGGAACCGATGTAATCGTATTGATGTTCAGCAAATCGCCAAGTGCCTGCGGCTGTACTATCACAGGTTTTATGAGTTGTAGCTGAATTCCCGCCTCCAGTAGCACTCCATTGCAAGTTGCCTTTAGAAAAATATACTCTTTTATTAATTGAAATTTTAAATAACCCAGGCAAAGCGCCTGTAGGGGCTATCACAGTGTTATTTGAGGGATTTCTTAAAGTATCTATAACTCTGTTTTGGTAGGTTATTATAGAATCCAATCTGCTAATAATAGCACCCAGGGTGCGGAGGTTTACGGCATCCATGCTGTCGGTGGGGTCATAGAGGTTCTTTATTTGCGAGTTAACGGAGTCGTTGTTGGTTGCCACATCGGAGAGGTTTTGCGTTTCAGAGGGCAATGCAACAAAACTGCCACCAGTAAGGAAAATAGTGTCGTGGCGTATGGTTAAAACTTGTGTTTCGGCAAGAGTGGCGTTGGTAAGATAGCCTGCGTCATTGGTAAAGGCACTTACATTTGTAGGCACGGTGGGTATGGTCGGCTTGTTGGTCAGGTCATTATAGTTACCGCTGAAGCCAGCTGGGAGTTTTACAAAGCTGCCGCCGGTAAGGAATACCGTGTCGTGGCTTATACTCAAAACTTGTGTCTCGGTAAGAGTTGCGTTGGTAAGATAGCCTGCATCATTTGTAAAGGCACTTACGTTGGTTGGCACTGTGGGTATGGTCGGTTTATTTGTAAGGTCGTTATAGTTGCCGCTAAAGCCAGCGGGGAGTTTTACAAAACTGCCGCCGGTAAGGAAAACCGTGTCGTGGCGTATGCTAAGAACCTGGGTTTCGGTGTAAGACGTGAGATAGCCTGCGTCGTTGGTAAAGGCGCTTACATTGGTTGGCACGGTGGGAATGGTCGGCTTGTTGGTAAGGTCGTTGTAGTTGCCGCTAAAGCCAGCGGGAAGTTTTACAAAGCTTCCGCCGGTAAGAAATACCGTGTCGTGGCGTATGCTCAAAACCTGAGTTTCGGTAAGAGTGGCGGATGTAAGATAGCCTGAATCGTTGTAAAAAGCACTTACGTTGGTCGGTTTGTTGGTAAGGTCATTGTAGTTGCCGCTAAAGCCAGCGGGAAGTTTTACAAAGCTGCCGCCGGTAAGGAAAACCGTGTCGTGGCGTATGCTCAAAACCTGTGTCTCGGTAAGAGTGGCGGATGTAAGATAGCCTGCGTCGTTGTAAAAAGCACTTACGTTGGTGGGTATGGTTGGTTTGTTAGTCAAGTCGTTGTAGTCACCGCTAAAGCTTGGTGGCAAAACCACATAGCTGCCTCCAGTAAGGAAAACGGTGTCGCCGTTCATCGAAAGCACCTGTCTTTCAATAAAATTAACGCCGCCAATAACATTGTCCACAGTATGTGCGTGGAGTGCGTAAGGCACGCTAAGCATCTGTTGCACGGAAGTGAGGGTGTAGTTGGAGCCGCCGTTGGGGTCTACCTCGCTTTTAAGGAAATAAGGTCCGTTCCGCCAAGTTATGGTATCTATGCCGTTCTGGCTGTCGCCGATAACGAGGGTGAAGAGGCCGTTGGCGTTGGTGCGGGGTGTCTGCACACCGCTGTAAACCACCTGTCCAGTGGCGGAGTCGCGCACAATGGAGATTTTTACGCCCACTGTGGCGTTGCTTACAAGGCGGCCGCTGCTGTTGCGCACCACAGCCTGATAGGTGAAACTCAAAGGTGCCTGAGCTACGGCGGTAGCCACGGTAGTCAGTGTCAAAATTGCAACCAAAAGTAAATGTCTGATTTTCATTGTGTTATTTTTTTTTATTTATTGTATTCTTTGTTACGGGGGTTTCACTCCCGCTTGTATTCTTTCGCCCTTTCAGGGCTTTATTGTATTATTTGTTTTTTCTTACATTCCCCAGACTGCGAAAATCGGAAATTGTCTTGTCAGGGGTTATTGAGGTGATGTGTCTCCGACACATTTTGTTGAATTTTTAACTTTTAATTCTAAATTCTTAATTCTTAGTTATCTAAGTTTTATTATTCTGAAACTGTTTGTCCGTCCGCTCTCGCTGTCGTAGATTTTTAGTATGTAAGTGCCTGCGTTACAGCGGGAGAGGTCTATTTTCTGTTTGGTGGAGGGCAGTGTGCCACTCTGTGTCAGCTTTCCGTTTGCGGCATACAGTTCGTAACGGGTGTCGGCACCGCTTTGCGCAAGTTCCACAGTTACATAGCCTGCGGCGGTGGGGTTGGGGTACACGGCTATCGAGAAATCGACAGGGGTTATCTCCTCTATGCCCAGCTCGCTGTTTTTGTAGGTCTGTTGCACGCCCTCGCAGAGTATGGCGCCGGTTATCTCGGCGTTGGTTATGGGGGCGTAGATGTCCTGTGTCTCAACCTGTCCCATGGTGTAGCTCAGGCTGCCGTTGGTGCCGTCGGCTTCGCCGCCAAGGGCGGGAAAAGCGGTCTGGGCTTGGGTTGTGGCTACCGTAAACAGGAACAAAAGACACATTGCCATCGAAATTCGCATGGCATTGTCTCCAAAACTTCTTTTTTGCAATCCTTTCGGGACTATTTTTGTTCTTCCTCGCATTTCGTTTCTTCTTTTATTGTGTTTTGTTTTTCTCTTTTTCCAAAGGGCATGCCGATGCTAATGGATATTTCCAGTCCCCGTGCAAGGCGTTTCCCAGCGGCGGGACGGCTGTCGTAGTATTGGTTTAGCACATTGCCCGTGGCGTTTTGCTCGGTGTCGGTGAAGCTGTTCATAAATCCCCAGCAATAGCCCGCTTCGGCGGAGATGTTCAGCTTGGTTTCCTTTATGGTAACGGGAAATTCGATGCCCGCTCCTGCAAAGAGACCAAAATCGTGGGTGCGGATATTCTTGTCGGTCATCTTGAAATTGATGTCGCCCGATAAGTCGTCGCTGTAATCCACCTTACCGCCAAGGGCGACATTCCACACAGGAGCCACCACCACATAGGGCGAGAGGCCTTTGTCCTTAATGTCGAAATTGTAACGCACCGCCAGACGCACATCGAGGCAATGCACTAATTGTTTGCAACTTACGTCCTCCCAAGTAAGCAGGCCACCGCGTCCCACGTATCCCACTTCGGGCACAAGCGACAGTCCGAATGCAGTACGCCATTGGAAATATCCACGGATTATGGCACCCGGTGCGAGGCCGCGCTTGTACATGTCGTAACTTTCGTCGGTAAGACGCACCAAGCCGCCGTTGAAACCGAATTTCAGTCCGGCTGCGAATTTGTAGTCCTTTAAACGGTATACAGTGTCGTCGATAGCTGCGTGCAGACTGTCGGTTTGGACTGTCTGCAAGGTGTCGGTTGGGCTGATGGTGTCGTTGGCGGGTTGCTGCACCTGTGCGTGCAGTGCCGTTGTGCCGAGAAGTGTGGCGGCAAGCAGTGTCAGAACTCTTTTTTTCATCGGCTCATCTCTGTTGTGACGGAGGCAATGCCGTCTCCGTCGGTGAATACTCTGAAACTGTCGGGAGCCACCAGATGGCCGTCGTCGTCTTGCTTGTTGCGCATCACTATGGCGTAGCGGATATCTGCAATACCCTCAGCCGTTTTTCGTCCCGAAACGATGGTTGTCGTTTCCCAGCTCCATCCTTCGGTGGTGTTCACCGATTTTTCGATGGTGTACAGCGTAAAACGGTCGTCGGAGCCAATCACGTAAGCTTCGCCGCTCTCCGAGGTAACGGTGTTTTGCGTCTCGCTGTAAACGGAGAGGTTACGTCCGTTTTGCGACTTCACATGCAGACGGAAATCGTAGAAATTGCCGTAATCACCTTCGGATGAGTGTATTAGCTCCACAGGCGACACTTCGTAAATGCCTACGATGTTCGGCGGGGTGCAGCCCTCGTTAATCTCCATATACTGTGACAGGCTGTCCTGTTCGGCAGGGGAGAGAACACTGGTCGGGATGCGGTCGTTCTGCACAGGCAGCAGGATTATATCCTCGCCCTCTTTCATGCATCCGGCCATAAGCACTGCCGCAAAGGCTATGCAGGACAGTAACCACGGCAGACAACGTGTTGTTTGTGAGTGTTTTACCATAAATTGATAGTGTTTCACACATAGCTATCAATCCACTTCGGCAAAAAAAGAAAGGTGTGACCTCTCTACTCGCGTTCGCGGGAAGCCTGAGAAGAAACCCGACAATCCTCATAGATAAGTGCACACCATATTGGTGTAATTATGAGGATTGTTGGTCAGCCTAAGGCTTTCCGCGATTTTGCTTTAATTCAACTTTCGAGAAATCAGTTTCTCAGGCTTTTTTCTTGAACGCGAATAATAGCTAATGCTGTTAATAATAACTGTTCCCGCCTACTCTTGGCGAGTCGTTTTCGTTTGCAAAATTACGATTTATTTTTGAAACAGACAAATTTATTTTTAGAGGATAGCAGTCAGTAGTCAGTGAGCAAAGCGAACAAATTTACAAGATCTCGCGAGCGTCAGCGAGCAGGAGTACAAAAACAAGATATACCGAAACTCACTAGGCGTGCAAACACAAAAAGACTCCCGTCAATGATGGCGGGAGTCTTTATATAATAATGTGTAAAAAAACTTACAGCTTGGGTCCGGCGGGCACAAGGGCTTTGCCTGCGGCGTTTCAGTCTTTCAAACAGCCTATTGGCACTACCAGTACTCCGTCATCACGGCGATAAGCATATTTCCCTACGCCAACGAGTACC
>JAEEGH010001812.1_pt1 | contig 60160 bp, 42 predicted proteins | sample 9134181 | NCBI WGS metagenome assembly JAEEGH01 (sample SAMN16246544, study PRJNA631951) | gut metagenome | biome: gut microbiome; feature: rumen; material: DP-attached | host: Bos | place: Iran: Karaj | collected 2018-10
CAAGCCATTGGAGATGACGTTCTTGTAGGCCACACTGTCGAAGCACATCGTGGCGATGGCATGCAGGGTGAAGAACCAGCCACGGGTCTGGTCGACGCCTTCGGCGATGAAGTCTGCAGGAAACACATCCTTGCCTAGCTGACCTTCCTTGCCCATGTAGTGGTATTGGGCATACGGCATGGCACCGCTGTCGAACCACACGTCGATGAGGTCGGGTTCACGGAACATCTTCTTGCCGCTGGGTGAAACCAGCACAACGCCATCGATATAAGGACGGTGTAAATCAAACTTCGTATAGTCTTCAGAAGCGTATGGATTCTCTTTCATGAAGCCCGCCTTGATGGATTTCTCGATCTCGTTGCGCAGCTCTTCGACGCTGCCGATGCAGATCTCTTCCTTGCCGTCCTCGGTGCGCCAGATGGGCAGCGGCGTGCCCCAGTAACGCGAACGCGACAGGTTCCAGTCGACGAGGTTCTCCAGCCAGTTGCCGAAACGGCCGCTACCCGTGGCCTCGGGCTTCCAGTTGATGGTCTTGTTGAGTTCGATCATGCGGTCTTTGAGGGCCGTGGTCTTGATGAACCAGCTGTCGAGGGGATAGTAGAGCACGGGTTTGTCGGTGCGCCAGCAGTGCGGGTAGTTGTGCGTATGTTTCTCGCTCTTGAAGAGCTTGCCTTGTTCCTTGAGGAGCATCACGATGTCGACATCTAGGCTCTTGTCCTTCTCGGTCTTGGTGGGGTCGTAGGCGTTCTTCACGAATTGGCCGGCGTAGGGGCGGTAGGCCTCTACGTCCATGCAGTTCTTGACGAACTCGGGGTCGAGGTCTTCGATGCGGAAGAACTTACCAGTGCGGTCGACCATAGGCTGCGGCTTGCCGTCCTTGTCGATCATCTGCAAGGGCGGGATGCCAGCGGCGGCGGCCACGCGCTTGTCGTCGGCGCCGAAGGTGGGCGCGATGTGGACGATACCGGTACCGTCTTCGGTGGTGACATAGTCGCCAGGGATGATGCGGAAGGCTCCTTCACCCGGGTTGACCCAAGGAATCAGTTGTTCGTATTCAATGCCAACCAATTCGTTGCCTTTGAATTCTTTTACGATTTCAGGGGCTTCTTTGAACATGGTCTCTACCAAGGCTTTGGCCATCAAGATATAGCAAGGCTCCTCGGTGTAAGGATGCACAGTCTTGAGCAACACATAGTCAATGTTAGGACCGACGCACAGTGCGGTGTTGCTCGGCAAGGTCCACGGGGTGGTTGTCCAAGCAATGGCGTATGTCGGGAGATCATTTTCAACTTTCAGCTTGAAAAGAGCAACACAAGTCAGATCTTTCACATCGCGGTAGCAACCTGGCATGTTCAGTTCATGTGAACTGAGGCCAGTGCCAGCAGCGGGTGAATAAGGCTGGATGGTGTAGCCCTTATAGAGCAAACCCTTGTTATACAGGTCTTTCAGCAAGAACCACAAGGTCTCGATGTAGTCGTTGGTGAAGGTGATGTAAGGATCATTGAGGTTGACCCAGTAACCCATCTTGCGGGTGAGGTCGTCCCACATGTCCTTGTATTTCATCACCTCCTCGCGGCAGGCTCGGTTGTAGTCATCGACGCTGATTTTCTTGCCGATGTCTTCCTTGGTGATGCCGAGTTTCTTCTCCACGCCGAGTTCGACGGGCAGACCGTGGGTGTCCCAGCCGGCCTTGCGCACCACGTGTTTGCCTTTCAGGGTCTGGTAGCGGCACACCACGTCTTTGATCGAGCGGGCCATCACATGGTGGATACCCGGGGTACCATTGGCGCTCGGCGGACCTTCATAAAACACAAAGTCATTGTTTTTATCGCGGTTGTCAAGACTCTTCTGGAAAGTGTCGTTCTCTTCCCAATACTTCCGGATAGCATCAGCTGTCTGAGTGAGATTCAGCTGTTTATATTCCTTGTAGTTGTCTTTCATAAAAGAAGCATTCTAAATTGAGGTGCAAAAATACGAAATCTTGGTGAATGCGTGACAAAAGAATGTTTTATTCTTTTCTTTCCGCACAAAACATGGTCAAATCGCGTAAGGTGTCGGCGATTTCTGAAGAAGGAAAACCCTCCACGGTTTGCAGTGTCTTTTCGTAATAAACGGGCAACAAATCCTTGGCAATATCCGTGTTTTCGCCGTCAAGAATGTCATCACGCAACTGAAAGAGGATACCGAAATTCAGGCCGAAATCAGCAATTTGCTGTACCTGTTTTGGTGAAGCATTCACCGAAAGAGTACCTGCAATGCAGCAGGAACGCATTAGCAGGGCGGTCTTGCGGGTGATGATGTCAAGATATTCATTGTCGCCATCTGCGTCCTCGCAGATGGAAAGATTCTGCATCAATTCCCCTTCACTCATAGCGGCAGTGGTGCTGAGCATCTCCTGCAAGATGGCATGGTCCTCGGGCTGGGCAAGGAGCAACATGGCCTTGGCCAAAAGGAAGTCGCCGGCCAAAACCGCTGAGAGATTGCCGAAATGCGCCTTCACAGAGGACTTTCCCCGACGTTGGTTGGCGTCGTCCACCACATCGTCGTGGATAATGGTCGCGCTGTGCACCATCTCCACAAAAGTGGCAGCTCGCAATGTCTGTTCGTTTACTTCGCCGAAGAGTTTCGCGCAGAGCAGCACCAAAATGGGTCGCAGACGTTTACCTTTGGAGTCCAAGACATAATGCATGATACTGTCCATGGGCTCGGTCTCGGCGCGCAAGGTCTTCTCGAAAAAGGCCTCAAACTGCGCCAATTCGGCGGTGATAGGGGATATGATTTGTGCCAATTCTTTCACGGCTGCAAAAATAGGAATAAATTGCACGATATTTGCTATTTTTGCGTTCTATATAAAACACTTTTCATATGAAACGCACTGGAATCATCATCGCGACCGTTACTTTAGTGGCCATCGGTGTGTTGGCTTTTGCAACGCCAAACAAGACCCCTGACAATCCCAAGACCCCGAAAAACAATTATGAGAATATGTGGAAAATAGTTAAGGAAAACCTCGACAAAAATTTGCCAGAATCGGCTGAAAAAGAGCTTGTTGCCATCGAAGAGCAGGCCGTAAAAGACAAAAACCAAACCCAGTTATTGAAGACTTGGCTCTACCGGCAAAAGATATACCAATTCACCGTAGAAGACGATCCGCAACAGGCCTTCATCCAATATGCCGAGACTAAAGTCGGGCAGCTCGATGAAGTGAACGATGCCTTGCTGCATGAGGAAATCGCTCGAGCCTATGCCGAGTATCTCGAGTTCAACGAATGGCGCATCAACGAGAATCTGCCTATCGACGGCGACCTCTCGAAGGTGGAGATGAAATATTGGGACAAGGAGAGTTTCCGCAAACGCATCAATCAGCATTATGATGAAGCTTTGAAGCCTGTCGAGGCTTTGAAGAAGGCGAAAACAAAGGATTTCATGGCGTTGTATGAAAATGAGAACAATAACGAGAAATACATCGAATACGAGGCCTCGCTGTTTGAGTTCATGTTTCACCGTGTGGCCAACTACTATCAAGGTCAGGCCGATACCGATGATGTAGAAGGCGACACTGAGGCTTGGTGGCTACCCGCCAAAGACTTCGTGAAAGCCAACTTGGGCGCGACCGACAACTCGCTCAACAAATGCCTGAAGATATTTCAGGACCTCATCGCATATAACCTCAAGAACAAGAATGAAGATGTGTTGATTTACAACGACTTCAAGCGTTTTGGCTTCGTCAATTCTATCTTGAGGAAAGATGACCGATACCAAGCCGCGATGGAGGATCTGAAGGCACAACATAAAGACAATCCGCTCTCAGCTGAAATCACCTCGCTGATTGCGCGGAACATGATGGACCAATACGAAAACAACAGCAGCGATAGCACCTATTTCGACAACTACAAGAAAGCCAAGGCGATGTGCGAGGAAGCCATCGCCAAGTTCCCGAAATCGCAAGGCGCGAAAAACTGCCAAAACCTCATCAAACGCATCGAAGAACCGCAAATTGACATCACTATGAAGTCGGTGCAGCTGCCCAACGAGGCCATTCCTGCCGTTTTAGAATACAAGAATACAACATCACCTTATTATAGGATTGTGAAGGTTGAAGAGAAAGAGTTGGGCAAACTGAACGGTATGCAAAAGGAAGACCTGCTTAAAGAGCTGAATAAAAAGATGCCGGTCGCAGAGCAAGAGCTTAGTTTAGCCCCCGAGACGGATTATCGCTCCCATAAGACCTTAATCGCTCTTCCTGCATTAGAGAAAGGCTATTATTACCTGACGTCCACCACAAAACAAGGCATTAAGAGTGAGGATAAAACATTGGTAATCAGCTTCCAAGTCTCCAATCTTGGCTACATCAGCGACCAAAAAGATGACAAGATGACCGTGGTGACCGTTGACCGCAAAACGGGGAAAACCGTGGAAGGCGTCACCGTGGAGCTCTACCGTCGCGAGTGGGACTACAAGGCCCGCGAGCATAAGACCATTATCATTACCACGGTGAAGTCAGACAAGAACGGTCGGGCCGTGCTTGATGGCAAAGTAGGCAACAATAATTCTTTCAGCATCAACCTGCGCAAGGATGACGACAACTTGCTGTCGGAGAATTATTTCCATCTTTATAAGAACGTGAGAAACAATAGCGAATCCTTTAACACGCAGCTTTTCACTGATCGAGCCATCTACCGTCCCGGGCAGACCGTCTACTTCCAAGGCATCGTGACACGCCGCCAAGGCGAGGACTTGAGTTTAGTCAATAATTATACGGAAAACGTTTCCTTTAAGGATGCCAACTGGCAGGAAATCAGCTCGGCGAAGTTTTCTACCGACGAATACGGCTCGTTCAGCGGCTCTTTCGTCATCCCCACCGACAGGCTGAATGGAGTGTTCCACCTCAATGCCAACCGAGGCAGTACGACCATCCGTGTGGAGGAATACAAACGTCCAACCTTTGAGGTCAACTTCGAGCGTCCGAAAGAGCAATACAAACTTAACCAAGAGGTTACTGTGCACGGTGACGTGAAAGCTTATGCCGGTTTCGGCTTGGATGATGTGGAATACAGCTACCGCGTCATCCGTAAGACCTCCTTCCCCTGGCGTTGCTGGTGGTGGTGGTACCCGACCGTTGAAGACGAGCAGATCACCTACGGTAAAGGCCGAACCGATGCCGAAGGCAAATTTGCTGTCACTTTCAACCTAAAGCCTTCCAAGACCATCGCGCCTGAGAAGCAACCCGTGTTTACCTATGAAATCGAGGTGACCGCCACGAGCAAACAGGGTGAGACCCATGCCGACACCTATAGCATCCGCGCGGGTTACAACGAAATCGCCATCAGCACAGATCTGCCTTCAGAGGTGGAGAAATCAGATTTTGGCAAGTACCAAATCAGTGTGAGTAACCTCAGTTGGCAGCCCGCCAAGAGTCGTATCTTGCGCAAGATTTACCGCTATGAGGAGGTAGCCAAGATCAACTATTTTGAAGCGATGGGACATCGTGAAACTCTTGACAGACAACTGCTCTCTGATGATGATTTGGCGCGGTTGTTCCCCGAATATAGTTTCTACGACAAACAAGCCGGCCCTTCGACGGGCTCAGGGACCTTGGTCTCTGAATCCGAAATCATGGTGGACGACAAGGCCAAGTTCTATGAAGGCAAAGCACTTGAACCAGGAAAATATGTTGTGGAACTGACGAGCCTTGATGACCCCTTGGCGAAGATTTCGCAGCAATTCACCGTTTTTGAAAATGGCTCTAAGAAACTTCCGTTTACCACGATGGAATGGGCGCACCAAGACAAATCGACTGCAAAGCCAGGTGAGGAAATCCAACTCAGCCTCGGCAGTTCGGCCAAGGATGTGGACATTTGGGTGCAGTTGCTTCATGGCGATGAAATCCGTTTGGCCAAGAAAATCACCGTCAGTAACACGGTGCAGACCTTATCTTATAGGGTAACCGAAAACGACCGTGGCGGCCTTGCATGGCGTTATGCATTCGTTAAGGAAAACAGCTTCAACACCGACCGTTTGAGCGTTTCCGTGCCGTTTGACAACTATGACCTTGATGTGAAACTCGCCACTATGCGTGACAAACTCACTCCAGGTACCGAAGAAACTTGGGAAGTAACCGTTCGCGACTACAAAGACAAGCCGTTGGAAGCTGCTCTGCTCGCTGGCATGTATGATGCTTCGTTGGACGAATTTGAGCGCAATCATTGGTGGTTCGACATGGCGCCGTCAGGCGTTTACAACAGTGGTTTTGGTACTGACAGACATGGATTCACTTCGTCCAGCACTGGAATGGAGTACTTCACCTTCATTGAACTCTTCAACTTCAGCCTTCCTTCCGATGCCCCGTTCTTCGATTTCGGTTATGGATTCGGGATGCGCCTCACTAAAGGCGGCAAGCACCTTCGCGGCAGAGTGAAGTATGACAATATGGAAGTGGTGGAAGAATATGCTGCACCTATGGCGGCGGATGGAGAAGCCAATGTTTCCATGATGAGAGAGGTGGCTGTTGCAGATGAAATGATTGAGGCGGAGGAAGATAGCGGTATAGTTGATTATGAAGTTCCTGAATCGGGAAAGCCCGAAGAACCAGTCGAGCCTACCCTTCGTGAAAACTTTAACGAGACAGCTTTTTTCTTCCCGCAGCTGCGCACCAACAAAGACGGCAGCGCGACCTTCAGCTTCACCATGCCCGACGCCCTCACGCGCTGGCGCCTGATGCTGATGGCCTACACCAAAGACCGCAAGACGGGTAGCAAGGACTACACCTTCACCTCCTCGAAGCCGGTGATGATCATGGCCGACATGCCACGTTATATGTACGACAACGATGAGTTGTGGTTCGTGGCCAATGTCATCAACACGGGCGACGAGTCTGTTACGCCCACGGCGAAACTCGAAATCTTCGATGCGGGAACGATGCAACCTGTGAATCTGATAATTAATGACGGCCTTTCGACGGGCTCAGGGGCCTGCACCATCCCGATGGAGACCATCCAACCTGGTCGCAGCAAGGAAGTGCGCTGGAAGGTGAAGGGACAGTATGATTTGAGCCTGTTGGCCTTCCGCTTCACAGCCTACGCGGGACAGTTCAGCGATGCTGAGCAGCATCTCCTGCCCGTGTTGAGCAGTGAAATCTTTATGACGCAGACCCTGCCCATCACCGTGAAGGCCGAGACTGAGAAGACCTTCGACTTCGAGGCCATCGCCAACCCCGACAGCCACGAGCGCGACTACAGCCTGACGCTCAACTTCAGCACCAACCCCGTGTGGTACGCCGTGCAGGCCCTTCCGTATCTGGCCAACATCCAAACCGACCGCGCCGAGACCGCTTTCTATGTGTTCTACGCCAACACGCTCTCGTCCTACATCGCCGACCACATCCCGAACCTCTTGAACTACATCAAGAAATGGCAGATTGAGACGCCCGATGCCCTGCTCTCGCAACTCGAGAAAGACCAAGACCTGAAAGCCATCATGCTGCAGGAGACGCCGTGGGTGCTGGAGGCCAAGAGCGAGACCGAGCAGCGCAGCCGTATCGCTACCCTCTTTGAGGTGAACACTATTCGTAACCAGCAGACCAACGCCTTGAAACTCATCGAGCAGAAGCAGAGGTACAACGGCGGTTGGTCGTGGATGGACGGCATGCCTGAGAGCCCTTATATCACTACCTACATCCTCAGCGGCATGGGTAAGCTGCAGAAAATGGGTGCCTGGAGTGCGCTGAGTAAGGCCGACCAAAACACGGCACAACGCATCTGCGACAAGGCTGTGCGTTTCCTCGAATACGACGTAGCCGAGACCTACCGCTATATGAAAGCCCACAGCAAAGGCAAAGACTGGCCCATTGGTTCCAGCACTTTGAATGAACTCTATGCCTTGAGTTTCTTTGAAGCACAAAACTCCGACAAGGACTTTGCAACGGCGAAGAAATACTACCTCGGCAGCCTCGACAAAGAGTGGACTTCGTTCAACTTCAATCAACGCTCGAAGGGGGCCTTGGTGCTCTACCGCAACGGCAACGAGAAGACCGCCAAACTAATAATCCAGTCGTTCAAGGAATGTGCCCAAAAGAACGAGCAAATCGGGATGTACTGGCCGAAGAAATATTTCAGCTTCGAGTCGCACATCGCCACCCACGCCAACATCATGGCGGCCTTCGCCGAAATCGACCAGAACCAGGAGATGCTTGACCAGTTGCGCGTGTGGCTGCTCACCCAGAAGCAGACCAACAAATGGGAAAACTCCGCTTCCACCGCCGATGCCATCTATGCCCTGCTGATGCGTGGCAGCGACTGGTTTGAGGAAGGCAAGGAAGTCACGCTGCGCTTCGGCAACACACCTGTCAGCACCGAAGGTGGTGTGGCCGGCACAGGCTTTATCCAACGCCGTTGGAACGCCAACGAGGTGACCCAAGACATGCGCCACCTGACCGTCAACAACCCGACCAACCACTTGGTCTGGGGTGGTCTATTCCGCCAGTATTTTGTTCCGATTGACGAGGTGAAGAGCGACGAATCGGGCTTCACCATCAAACGTGAGCTGTTTGTGGAGACGGTGACCGACAAGGGCAAAGTTTTAGTGCCTGTGGAGCCGGCCCTTCGACAGGCTCAGGGACCTGGCTCTTTGAAAGTCGGCGACAAACTGACCGTGAAGATCACTTTCACCAGCCAGCAGGACATGAGCTTCGTCTTTGTCAAAGACCTCCGTGCCGCTGGTTTCGAGCCGATAGAGCAAATTTCGCGCTATGAATACAACGACCGCATGAGTTACTACCAGAGCAACACCAACACTGACATGGAGTTCTTCATTGAGTTCTTGCCCAAGGGCACGCACCAGTTGGAGTACAGCATGTTCGTCACCAAAGAAGGCCACCTCAACAATGGCTACGCCTTGATCCAATGCCAGTATGCGCCGGAATTCAGCGCTTATTCGGATGGAATGCGGGTGAAAGTAGGTGAATAAGATTGTAGGGCTGTCACATTGTGGCAGCCGCATTGAACGATAATGCGGCTGCCGTGGTACGATAGCCCTACAATTCTATTCTATTACCAGTTTTATGGTTTGATTCCAGCCATCACTATGCACCACCCTCAACAAATAAAACCCTTTAGTGAGGTCATGAAACGATAGCTCAAACTGCTGCGAACCTTCGCTGAATTCAGCGGATTCATGTTGCATTAATTGTCCTTGCAGAGAATACATTTCAAATTGCACTAAGCCTTGCGAAGGATTAAAGAAATGCACAACGGCTTTATCGGAGGCTGGGTTGGGCGCTACCGTGGCGTAAAGGTTTTGCGTTTCGTTATCATCTACGCCGAGATGCACATCCACGGCAATTTTCATTGTCACAGGGAGATGGTCAGAACTGTCATAAAGGGCCTCGGCGACGTCGGCAGGTACGGAGGAATTGTAGTTTTGGTTGACGCTCATGTTGAAGTGGTAGCCGTCGTTGCCTACGGCATGATAAGAGCCCTGAACATAGCGCATGTGGTTGTAGCTGAAGGCAATCTCATCAGCCATAAGAATGAAATCAAAGCGGTCATCGAGGCCTCCGCTGGAGAAGCATTCATCGGAATAACTCCTTGTAGATTGGGTGTGAAAAGGGGCAAATTGGCTATTGTTGTTCCATTCGCCCACTCCGCCTACTAGCGCCAAAGGATCCATAAAGCAAATGCTCGGATTGCTGTAGGTCTGAGTGAGCAAACGATAGCCCGGTTCGCTGGCCCCATACATATTGAAGTCGCCCATGATTAGCACATTGTCGGTGGGATAGTTTTGATTGACGTAATCCATGGCGATTTGCATTAAAGCGCGACGGTCACTCTCGTAGCCCATACCCGCCTTGGGATGTGCCACGATGCAGACGAGACGGATGGTGTCGCCAGCAGCCAAACTGGGTGTCTTCAGATAAAGCTCATAAATGTCGGTGTCTCTCGGATTGGTGCGCAATGCCACATGCCGCTTCAAACCCATCTTGCGTGAGTCGAAGAAGATATGGTTAATGATGTTGCTACCCGCAATATTAATAATGTTGTCGGATTGCCAATAGTCGGCACCATTAATATTCAAGTTGTGCCGCAAAAAATTGTTTTGTAGCTGTTGCGTGGCACCAAATTCACAGACGGTGAAGATATCGGGTTTCACAAAGTCGACAATGGTGCGGATGCATTCGTCCTTGCGCTGGGTGTTATTGTTAGTCTCGTAGCAGTCGGCAAAACCGCTGTTGTAGTTACCATAATATAATAAGTTGTATTGCATCACAGTAAGAGTGTCCTGCGCAAGTGCAGAAATAGTTATCAATATGGATATTAATAGTAAGTGGAATTTTTTGCGCATATATTTGAATTTGTGCAGCAAAAATAGATAATTTGGCGCGATATTTGAATTAATAGTATTTTTGCAACGTTTTTATCATGCAAAAAAAGACTCAAATCGGTTTTTTGGCATTGTTTGCCATGGTCTTGCTGGCTTCGACTTCGTGCCGCAAGCAGGAGAAATATGCCAATTGTCCCTTGGTTGGTCATTGGGGCTGCGAGCAATATATCAGTTGCCGCACGGACAGCATTGGTCGGGAAAAATGGGACACCTTGCAATATGAGGTGGGCGAGGGTCATGGCTACGAGGTGTATTTTTATGCTGATGGATCGGGTAAATTGTTGCTCAACGATAGTCCGGCTTTGATCAAGAAATTCAATTGCGACTATGAGTATGATTCCCTAAGTCATTTACTTACGATTTACAATACCTCGTGGATTATCTCAGTGTTCTCTGATGCGACTAGTGCTGACATGCTCATTGAGGAAGTGACGAACAACACCATCAGGGCTTCGTGGACCAACTATTTTTCGGAGCCCACACCTTTTTTTGAACGGTTTTTCTTAAAGCAAATCAATTAACTCTAAAATTATAAAGAATGAAAAAACTGACCTTATTTACAGCATTGGCCATTGTAGCCATGTTATTTGCTTCATGCAAAAAGAATGACTATACGAAGTTTATCGGCACTTGGGGTGTTGAAAAACTTGAGTATTACAACACCGACTATGCGGGCAACCCAATTGTTGGCTCGTTGATGACTTATGTTTATGACCCGAACTCTACTGATAACGGCATTCAAATGGTCTTCAGAGAGGACAAGACAGGCGAGATGCGCGACAGTGCCATCGACACATTATGGACTGATTGGAATGATGATACAGAGACCTATGACTCTTACATCTATTGCCCCGACACTGTTATGGTTTACAAATTCACGTATTCCTACGACAAGAGCGAAAGTTCCTTGTACATGAATATGGACTACGGTACCTATATGCGTACTTTTAGGATGTACATCGAAAACATGACCGACAATTCATTTACCTATGAGAATGAATACGACAAGGACTATGTGGAAAAAGCCTATCTGAAACGTGTCAGCAATACGACTTCGAAGTCCACAAGCCGACAAGCAGTGAAGCATCCGCATAAGCCGGGTTCGTTCATAGGTGGCAGATAATTTAGTTGAGTTTTTAAAACAATGCCGTGCATGTCATTCCCTTGGGAATCTATGCACGGCATTGTTTTTATTCTACCACCAACATCAATCCTTTAAGATAGGCCCCTTCGGGGTGGAAGATGTTGATGGGATGGTCGGCAGGCTGCGAAAGTTGGTCAATAATGCGCACATTGCGTTTGGCTTCAATTGCAGCAGCGGTGACAATCCCTTGGAAAGTAGCTTTGTCGACGGCCTGTGAGCAACTGAAAGTAAACAACAGTCCGCCCTTGGCAATGCGCTTGATGGCCTCCATGTTGATGAACTTGTAGCCACCCAAGCCACGATGCCGGTCGTGGTGCCGTTTGGCAAACGCTGGTGGGTCGAGGATGATGAGGTCGAAGGCACCTTCGCGCATTTCTGTCACATATTCTTTCATGTCGGCCACATAACAGGGGTTTTCCTCTTTTGAGTAGCCGTTTAATTCAAGGTTGGCCTCTGCCATGGCAATGGCTTTCTTGGAGGCGTCAACAGTAATGGCGCGACGGGCACCGCCTTTCAATGCTGTGACAGAGAAGCCACCAGTATAACCAAAGGCATTAAGCACAGTCTTACCCTGCGCAAAGCGGCGCACCAACTCTCGATTCTCGCGTTGGTCAAGGAAGAAACCAGTCTTTTGGCCTTCCTCCCAATTGGGAAAGAAACGGCTGTCGTTTTCCAAAATCACCTCATCAAGTTGACCACCCAACAGATAGCCATCTTCAATGAAGGCGTCTTCCTTGCCCATGCGCTGCATGGCTTCGGCGCTTTTGTTGTAGATAGCCTGCAAGCCAAGGTCGGGCATGAGCTTGAGGGCGCGGACAATCTCCTTCAGGTGGAGCGCCATGCCTTCGGTTTGGGCCTGCACCACTGCGGTGTGACCATAGATATCGACAATCAATCCTGCCAGTCCATCGCCTTCGGAGTGGACGAGACGAAAGCAGTTGGTGTGCTGATTGTGGGTCAGCCCCATGATTTTGCGCACTTCATAAGCTTGATTGAGGCGGTCGAGGAAAAACCATTCGTCGATTTTTTTGTTCTCGAAGCAGAGCATCTTCACAGCGATGCTGTCTGACTCGCAAAAGCCTGTGCCAAGAATGTTGCCGTCATAGTCGGTAACGGTGACCGTATCGCCCGCTTGCAGACCTTCAGCAGCATCGTGAATGGCACCCGAGAACACCCAAGGGTGGAAACGACGCAAGGCTTCATCTTTGCCAGGGTTGAGCCTGATGACGGGATAGAGTGGAGTTTGTTCCATTTTGTTCAGATTTTGATGCAAAGATAAGTTTTTTCTTTTTACGATATGAAACCGATTCCGTAACTTTGCATCAAAATAGAATCAACAAGTATGAACAATAGTTTTACCATCGGAGGCCAGATAGTCGACATCGTTAATTCGAGAATCTTTTCAGGCGTTGTCGTCGTTGAGGAAGGCAAAATCACAAAGATAGAGGAACAACCTGTGGGCAACACGCAGTACATTATGCCTGGTTTCGTTGATGCACATGTGCATATCGAGAGCTCCATGCTGGTACCATCGGAATTTGCTCGGTTAGCCACCTGTCACGGTACGGTAGCCACCGTCAGCGACCCACACGAAATTGCCAATGTACTTGGCAAGAACGGCATCAAATACATGATAGAAAATGGCAAAAAAGTGCCGTTCAAGTTTTTCTTCGGTGCACCGAGTTGTGTGCCCTCCACCAACTTTGAGACCGCAGGAGCAAGCCTTAATGCCGACGACATTGAAGGACTGATGGCTTCCGATGACATTTATTACCTCTCGGAGGTGATGAACTATCCTGGTGTCATCAACGAGGATCCCGTATTAATGCGAAAAATAGCTGCCGCCAAGAAATACGGAAAACCTATCGACGGTCATGCACCGGCGGTGACGGGTGTCGATCTGCAGAAGTATGTAAATGCGGGCATCACTACTGACCATGAGTGCTTCCGTCTGGCAGGGGCTTTGGAGAAGATTAGTCTTGGTATGAAGATTCTCATCCGCGAAGGCAGTGCCGCCAGAAACTTTGATGCCTTGATTCCGTTGATAGCGACTCATCCTGACAAGCTGATGTTTTGTTCCGACGACAAACACCCCGATGAATTGGATGATGGCCACATTGATGTGTTGGTGCGCAAGGCCATCGCGTTGGGCTACGACGTGATGGATGTGTTAAGAGCGGCCTCGTATAATGCTGTCAAGCATTACAAACTCAATGTGGGCTTGTTGCAATTGGGTGATGATGCCGACTTTATCGTGGTCGACGACATACGCCATCTTGTCGCCAAGCAGACCTATATCCGGGGTACGTTGGTGGCGGAAAATGGCGTTTCGAACATCCATTACAAGGAAACCTTGGTTCCGAATATTTTCAGAGCGGAGTATATCTACGTTGACGATATTTTCTTGCCCGACGTGGGTAAGAAGATCAAGGTCATCGAATGTAAAGACGGACAACTCATCACCAAGAGTTTTGTTGCTGAGCCCAAGGTGGAAAATGGTGGCATCGTGAGTGACGTGGAACGTGACATCCTAAAAATCGTGGTCGTCAACCGATACCAACCCACTAAACCTGCTGTGGCTTTTATTAATGGCTTTGGGCTGAAACGTGGTGCTTTGGCCTCGAGCGTGGCGCACGACAGCCACAATATCGTAGCGGTAGGCGCTTCCGACAAAGACATCCTTCATGCCGTTAACCTGCTCATTGAGCACACAGGCGGCGTGACGGCCTATTGCGGCACGGAGATGATAGCGGTGCCCTTGCCTGTGGCTGGACTGATGAGCAACGAAGACGGCTACGAGGTGGCGCAAGCTTACCAGAATGCTGATGCACTTGCAAAACGCTTGGGTTCAACACTTTATGCACCATTCATGACCTTGGCTTTCATGGCCTTGCTGGTTATACCAGAACTAAAACTCAGCGACCAAGGACTGTTTGATGTCAAGAGATTTGAGATTACGTCGGTATACGAAGATTTATAACACATTCAATCGATAAGCATCCTGTTTCACGAAGATGGCCAGCATGATGGTGAAGGCCAGCATACTCGACCCACCGTAGCTTAGGAAAGGCAATGGAATGCCGATAACGGGCACCAAGCCTATGGTCATACCAATGTTGATGGCTACGTGGACAAACAAGATACCCGCAATACTATAACCATAGACGCGGCTGAAAGTAGATCGTTGTCGCTCGGCCATGAGGATGATTCGAACTAATAATGCCACATAAAGCAGTACTACGATGGCAGTACCTAAAAAGCCGCCTTCCTCGCCCACAGTACAAAAGATAAAGTCGGTGTGTTGTTCGGGGACGAAATCATACTTTGTTTGCGTACCTTGCAGGAAGCCCTTACCCGCAAAGCCACCTGAGCCAATGGCAATCTTCGACTGATGAACATTATATCCCACACCTTTGGGGTCATCGAGTTGCCCTAATAGCACTAAAATACGGTTCCGTTGGTGTTCTTGAAGCACCTTGTTGAAAGCATAGTCAACCGAAAAGACAAATACAAACATGCATGCAAAGACGGCCAGCATCTTGACAAGGCCTTTCTTCTTGGTAACCAAGTAGTAAGTCAAAGTGAGGATGAGCAAACCGCCAAGGATAATATACATGATTTTTTGGCTCCAAATCAGGGTGAAAACAAACAAGAGAACAGCGGCCACGCCAGCCACCATCAACCATCCTGTGCCAGGGAAGCCTTCGCGATACAGCACCAAGATGAAGGACACAAAGACAATGGCTGAGCCTGTGTCGTTCTGCAAAAGCACCAAAGCCATGGGGATGAGTATAAGGACAGCGGCAATGATTTGATTCTTACGTTTTTGCAGGTCAATATCCAGTCGACCAAGATAACCTGCCAAAGCCAAGGCTGTAGCCATTTTCGCAAATTCGGAAGGTTGGAATTTGACTGGACCAAACTCAATCCATGAAGTGGCACCCTTGGTGGCCTTGCCATAGACTAATACGACAAACAGACTGGCCAGGAAAAAGATATAAATCCACAGCGAGAAAGCGTTGAAAAACTTTGCATCGATGAGCAAAATGGTGAAGCCCAAAAGGAGGGCAATGCCAATCCAAATAAGCTGTTTGCCGTACTCCATTGAGAAGTCGAATATGCTGGGATGCAACTCATTGTATTTGGCAGAAAAGATGCTAAACCACCCTATCAAAACCAAAGCCAAGTAAATCAGTACCGTCACCCAGTCGATTTTTCCTATGATGCTGTTCCTTTCGTTCATCGTTCGTTCTTATATGAGATTCTGCCTTCCATCATACGTTTCTCCAAATCTTCGCGTGTGGTGTATCCGCGGATGTATTTTTCTATCATCAGGCTGGCGATGGGAGCCGCCCATGTGGCACCATATCCGCCGTTTTCGATGATGACGGCTAAGGCAATTTTCGGGTTGTCGGCGGGCGCGAAGGCAATGAAATTGGAGTGGTAATTGCCGTGTGGATTTTGGGCGGTACCAGTCTTGCCGCATTGCGGGATGTCCTTCATCTCGTAGCGTCGGGCCGTGCCAGCGGGACCGCTAAACACAGTGCGAAGGCCCTGCTTCATGATTCTGACGTATTTCGGGTTGATGCCTGGGTCTACTTTGGTCGTCATCACCTCAGGGATGGCGGTGGTGTCGCCAAAGCATTTGATCAGGTGTGGCGGATAGTAATAGCCTTCATTGGCAATCAAGGCAGCGATATTACACAATTGCAAAGGCGTCACCAAAACCTCACCCTGACCGATACCTAACGAGCGGATTGTCACCGAGTTCCATTGTCCGCCATACATCTTGTCGTAGTATTCGCGTGAGGGGATGTTACCTGGGCGTTCGTAGGGGATGTCAGTGTTGAACTTATGTCCGAGACCCATTTTATAGGTCATGTCTTTCCAGTATTGGTAACCCTCTTTGATGCCGCCAAACTTCGAGTTGTTGATGGTGGCTTTGAACGACTCATAGAAATAAGGATTGCATGAGTTCATGATGGCGTTGGCGAAGTCGGGGCTGGAACCATGTGAGTGGGTGCATTTGATAGGCATTGAGCCGGGACCGCTGCAATGGAAACAGGTGGCGGGCGTGATGCTGCCGCTTTGCATGGCGATGAGTCCGACGACGGTCTTGAAAGTGGAGCCTGGAGGATAGGTGCCGCTGATGGCCCTGTTAATCAAAGGCTTCATCGGGTCTTCTTGCAATTCCTTATAGTGTTTGCCACGTTCACGACCTACAAGAAGGTTGGGGTCGTAGGTGGGGCTGGTGACGAAGGCCAAAATCTGTCCCGTGGAAGGCTCGACAGCCACAATGGAGCCGATTTTGCCCACCATCAGTTGCTCACCATACGCTTGAAGTTCCGCGTCTAATCCGAGGTAGATGTCTTTTCCAGCGACGGGTTCCTTGTCAAGTTCACCGTCCATAAAGCTGCCCATCTCTCGGTTGTGTACGTCCACCATCATCACTTTCAGACCTTTCACCCCTCGCAACTCTTTCTCATACGACTTCTCGATGCCCGACTTGCCGATATAATCACCTTGACGGTAGTAGTTTTCTTCATCTTTCTCCAACTCGTTGGGGCTGATTTCACCGATGTCACCCAAAGTGTGAGCCGCGATGGCATTAGGATAGTGGCGTACGGTACGCGTTTGAAAATAGAAGCCCGGGAAGCGGTACAGCACTTCTGCAATGTGGGCATAGTTCTCTTTCGAGACTTGCGTCATGAAGGGCGACGGCTTAAGGTAGGATTCTTTCTTGGCCTTGTTCATCCGCTCGATGAATGACTCCTTGTCGATTTCCAACAAATGGCAGAAAGTTGCCGTATCAAAGGGATTCAAAGTGTCTTTTTTTATGGCATCGAAGACTTGTTTTGGGGTTACCATCAGGTCGTAAACAGCCTCATTGAACACCAAAAGATTGCCATTACGGTCGAAGACCTTGCCTCTGGCAGGGTATTGTGTCACAAATCGCAAAGCGTTGTTATCGGCCAGCTGTTTGTAATGCTTGTCGAGAACTTGAAGCGAAAACAATCTGATTAGGTATAGCGCTCCCACGGCAATGAAGATGCCCATAATCAGTAATTTCCTGTCTGACAGATTGTTGTTGTTCGTTTTCATAGTGGTTTTGTAGATTACAAAATTATAAGTTTTTCTTGAAGTCGGAAAGGGGGTAACATTGTTTTTTTTGAAAAAAATCGCTTCTTCCAAAATCCTCTCTATAATTCAATAGGTTTGACAAAAAATTTCTATATTTGCACGATTTTTACGCTTATGAAAACGAAGAGAATTTGGATAGTTTTAGTTTTTTGTTTGGGTCTGTTGGGTTGTCATCGGCAGACAAAAAACAATGAATTGTTGCACCGCGATTTTTACAATACCGTTTGGGAACGCTTTGATTATGTGCGCAATGACATTGAAGTTAAGGCTACAACGACCTTCGATTTAAGTATGCGAATCAGTTTTACGGATGATTATCCCTACAAAGACTTCTCGATGATTTTCACTGTTTTTGATGAAAACGGCAATCCATATCGATCCAAGGGATACAAGTTTAACTTGAAGGACTCGGAAGGCAATTGGAATGCAGAAAAGAAAGACAATTGTTATACGTTTAATTTGCCCATCAATAAAAGTTTAACCATTTCTGATCCTGGCAAATATCAGTTTACAATCGAACAGAGAATGCCGATAACTCCAGTGGTGGGCGTAAAAGAATTGGTCTTGCTAAATAATTGAAATAGTACTGAAAAGAAAAGAAATAAATAAACACATTATACTATGAATAAGATATTGAAAACAGGGATGATTGCAGTGCTTTTTGCAGTGTTTTTCGCTTCGTGCGTTCCCCAAAAGAAAATGCTCTATCTGAAGGAAGCTCAAATGGCTGCCGAGAACCTCTCGAAAGAATATGTCAACGACCGTACTGTTGACTATAAGTTACAACCTGGCGATAACCTTTTTATTCGTTTCATCAACACTATTGATGAACGGAGTGTAGCTGCACTTACAGGTGATGCCTCAACAAGGTCGACCTTTAATTCTGATGCAAGCATTTATCTTCAATCTTATACTTTGGATGAAGATGGTCGTATAGAGTTGCCTCTTGTTGGGAAAATTGAATTGAAGAATCTGACAGTTGATCAAGCTAAGGATAAGATGCAGACAGAGCTTAACAAATACATCAATCAAACTACAGTCATTGTTAAGCTTTCTAATTTCAATCTTACTTTGTTAGGCGAGGTAACACGACCAGGCATGTACAAAGTCTACCAGACGCAAATCAACCTTTTCGAAGCAGTGTCAATGGCTGGAAATATGACTAATTTTGCCAAAAAGAGCGAAGTAAAGATTATTCGTCAAACCGACAATGGCTCTGAAATCATCACTGTTGATATGGGCAAGGCAGACATCCTTTCTTCGCCATATTATTATTTGAAACCTAATGATATTGTCTATGTTGAGCCGCTCAAGATCAAACAATGGGGCTTCTCTTCCTTCCCCTATTCAACCATATTCTCTCTTGCTTCTTTAGCTGCTACTTTATATTTAGCATTTAGGAAATATTAATTTTTTCAACATATAAAATTGAAATACAATGGCAAACGAAAAACAAGCATATATTTCTCGTCAAACTAACGAGGAACAAAGTGTTGACATTAAACAAATGCTTTTCACCGCGTTGCATTATTGGTATCTTTTCGTTATAGCGGTCGTAGTGGCTTTGGTCATTGGTTTTATCATCAACCGCTATTCGACCAAGATTTACCAAACGTCTGGCACCGTGCTCATTAAGGAAGGACGAGGTGGCTACGATGCCACATCTATCATGACTTCAAGTAGTTTTGGCAGTTTCCAAAATATCGACAATGAAATAGCTATTTTGAAATCATATACACTCACCGACCGTGTTGTCAAGAAAATGGGCATCGAAATGACTTATATGGAGAAAGGCCGTTTTGCATCAACGGAATTATACAAGACCTCTCCTTTTCAAGTCGAATTTGATCGCAGTGTGCCTCAAGCTGTAGGTTTGTCTTATGAGATAACTTTATCTGAAGATGACAAGATTCAACTTCATGCAATTGGTGAAGGTCTTACCAAATATGATTTTATTATTTGTCAACAAACAGAGTCTAATCCATATGCCAAAATTGATATCAGTGGAAATTATCGGCAAGGAGAGTGGATTGACAATGGATACAACAAAATTCGTATCACCAAAACAGAACGATTTGATCCTAATAACATCAGTGGAAGAAAGTTTTATTTTTGGCTCAGTAGTTACCCAACGCTTGTGAGTAAGATGAGCAACTTTTCTGTAGGACCCCTTACGAAGCAGGCATCGGTAGCCTCGGTAGTGATGAAAGGTGCTGACAGGATGAAAATAGTCGAGTTCGTCAACTTATTGATGAATGAATACGTCAACCGTGGATTGGAAAAGAAAAACGTTGTCAGTGAAAACACCATCGAATTCATCGACAATGAATTGAGCGGCATCCAAGAGTCATTGAATCAAGCAGAGACAGAACTGAAGGACTTCCGTCAGCAGAACGATGCCATGAACATTGATTTGCAGACCAATCAAGTTTACACCAATCTTCGCTCTTTGGAGAAAGAGAGAGCTGAGATGACGGTCAACGTGAAAATCTATAAACGTTTGCAGGATTATATCAGGGTGCAAATTGATGATCCAGAAAACTTGGCAGCTCCCAGCACGATGGGTATCAATGATCCTTTGCTGAATCAATTGGCTCGCGACCTGGTCAACTTGTCACAAACCAAGGCAACACAATTACTGACTCAAACCGAACAACACCCTCAAATTGTGAAACTTAACGAACAGATTGTAACTACAAAGAAAGCTTTGCTTGAAAATGTCAACAATCTTGTTGAAAATGCTCAGATGAGTCTGAATGAGATCAATCGTCGCATAGGTACACTTGAATCAGAATTGCGCCTGCTTCCGAGCAAGCAGCAGCAACTTATCAACTACCAACGTAATTTTCAGTTTACAGACGATACATATAAATACTTGATGCAGCGTCGTGCTGAAGCTCAGATTTTGCGTGCTTCCAATACACCCGACAATGAGATTCTCGATGAAGCCCGTTTGGAAAGGACTTATAGGATTTCGCCTCGGACTTCTATGAATTACCTCATTGCCATCATTTTGGGTCTGTTGATTCCTGCCTTGTTCCTGTTCCTTAAGAACTTCTTCAATAATACGGTGGCTGACCGTAAGGATATAGAGAAATTAACGAGTTATCCCATCATTGGTCAAGTGGCGCAAACCAAAGACAAAGATCCGCTCTTGGTTATCAACAACCCCAAGTCCCCTGTGGCAGAATCGTTCCGCTCCATACGTACCAACGTGGAGTTTATCACAAGAAGCAAACTGCCATGCACGGTCCTTGTTACGGGTGACGCACAAGGCATCGGTAAGACCTTCAATAGCATTAATGTCGCGTCAATTTATGCCCTCTATGGCAAGAAGACCGTGTTGCTCGGTTTCGATATGCGTAAACCCAAACTGTTTCAAGAATTTGGCATCAACAACAACATCGGATTGAGCAGTTTCTTGAGCAATAAGGAATCGCTTGAAAATATCATCCAGCAATCGGGCAAGATGTCCACTCTTGACATTATCACCAGCGGTCCTATCCCGCCCAACCCATCAGAATTGATTGCATCTGAAAAGTGCGACGAGTTGTTTGCTGAATTGAAGAAACGCTATGACTACATCGTTATCGACACACCGCCTATCGGAATGGTTACCGATTCGTTACTGTTGATGCGCTATACGGATGCCAACATCTTTATTGTACGTCAAGGTGTGACCAACAAGAATGCATTTGGAACCCTCATTAAGGATCTTGAAGACCGTGGTATGCAGTTCTCCATCGTATTGAATGGTCTCCAAATGGAAAAAGGATATGTGTATGGCGGAAAGAAGTATGGTTACGGTTACGGCTATGGTTACGGTTACGGCTATAGCAGTGACTACTATAGCGATGAAGCAAGTGATGATAAGAAAAAGCGTCGCCATTCTTCCTCCAAGAATAGCAAAGAGGATAAAAAATAATGGATTCGCCCGAGATTGATAATCGTGACCAGAAGTATTGGCATGCTCTTTATGTCAAGTCGCGAACGGAAAAGAAGGTGTTGTCTCAACTAGAGGATAACGGCTTTCAAGCCTATTTGCCTCTGGTTACGCAAGTCAAAAAATGGAGCGATCGAAAAAAGAAGGTGGAAGAACCGCTGTTCAAGTCTTACGTGTTTGTCTATTCCAACGAGAAAGAGTATATTCCGATTTTGAATATCTATGGTGTGGTGAGATTTGTCTCGTTTGAAAGAAAAGCCGTGGTTGTCCCAGAGAATCAGATTCTTGCCATCAAGAAGTTTGTCAATGACTATGAGAAAGGCGAAGAGTACAAGTTGATGAACACTGAGGACCTGAAAGTGGGTCAGATGGTAAGGATTATCAACGGTCCATGCAAAGGTCTTACCGGTCGTCTCGAAACGATTCGCAACAAACGTCATTTGATTGTCTTCATCGAAGTGGTGGGACAATATATCCCCGTTCATCTTCCTCGGGCAAAAGTAGAACCCGTATGAAGATGCTTGATGAAATTCGTTTATTTAAAGATTATTTCTATTTTTGCAGAGAATTAAAAACAAATAAACCATGGAAACAGAAAACAAGAAAAAGAAAAGTCAACCTATATGGCTCTATGCCATCCTTGGTGTGCTTGCCATTGCTTTGGCCTTCCTCTTGGTTCGTAATTCTTCACTGAAGACCGAAAATGAGTCACTTGAGGCTGAAAAGGAAATGCAACGCCTTGATTTTCAAGCTGAGGTTGATAGCTTGATGAAGGTGCATAACGAATTGAAAGATAATTACAGTGAGCTAAGCCAACAATTGGTTGAGAAAGACAGTATCATCCAAGCCGATGCCGTGGAAATCAAGAAACTCCTTGATTCTCAATGGGATTATTATCAAGTCAAGAAAAAACTGGCTGCCTTGCAAAAGATATCACAGCATTATGTGCGTCAGATGGACTCGCTCTATACCGTCAATCGTGAGTTGGTGGCCGAGAATGAACGCATTCGCGAAGAGTTCCAAAACGAGCGTCGCCAAAACACCAACCTTACCCGTCAGAAAGAGGAATTGACCAATAAGGTGAACCAAGCGGCTACTTTGAAGCTTTTCAATTACTCTGCTCAAGCAGTGCGTTTCAAAGGCAATGGCGGTGAGACAGCTACTGATAGAGCCAGCCGCGCCGAACGCATCAGAATCGACTTCACCGTGGCTGCCAATGACATCGTTCAGCCAGGCACCAAACTGTTCTATGTGCGTATTGCCAACCCTAATCGTGCCATCATCAGCAAGGGTACGGGTGACGAGTATTCCTTCAAGTCAAACGGCGAGACTTTGCAGTTCACAGAAAAGGTGAGGGTCAACTATGACGGCAAGGAGACCGCTGTGCGTGCCTATTATGTGAAGCCTGACGCTTATGAGATGATGCCTGGCACCTATTTCATCGATGTGTATGAGGAAGGTGGCAAGCTGATAGGACAGACGGCCATAGACCTGAAGTAATAGGTTTTTGGATACGATTTAAAGCCAGCGAAAGCTGGCTTTTTTTATTCCAACACGGTTTTCAGCACCTCATGTGAATGGAAGTCTTTCATTACGGGGGCATGGAGGCGCATGAAGACAATGAGGCCATCGAGCAATTCACGACGTTGACTCACATGCATAGGTAATCGACAAGCCTCGTCTATGCCAGTGTTGAGCAGTTGCGACAGGAATTGTGCCGCTTCTGCATCGAAATAATAAGGATGAAGCGGATAGTCGTGGGCAAACGAACCTTCCATCATGTCGAAACAGTAGCCCGTTTCGTGGTTGTCTTTAGGATAGAAACCTAGATAGCGGGTCAATTCCAAAGTGAAGAACAAAGGAAAGTTAGCATAGTCTTGTTCGACCAAATCGAGCCAGTGCAGGGACTGGACAATGAAATCATACAAAGGCTCATTCTGTTCTTGCTCTGTCAAGGTTTTCGTGAGCAATTCGCTGACATACATTAAGATAGCACCCTTGTTCATCACAAAGGGAATGCTTTGATAGACGGTAGTGAGTTGTACGTCTTTCATGTAGCCCAAACTGCTCTTGTTGGGCTTTCCGGCTTCCACATAATTAATAAGGTGTAGATTCTGAAACAACGCGGCACGGCATTTAGAGTTGCGGTTGAACGCGCCTTTCACCATGTAAGAACGCAAACCAAAGTTTCGGGTGAACACCTTCACGATGAGGCTGGTGTCGCCGTAACGGATGGATTGCAGGACTATGCCTTGGATAGTGTCGTCCATCAGTTCATAATCAGGATCTTGGTGGCGAACTTGTCTTTGCCTTGCTTGGTGCTGACGAAGATGAGATACACCCCAGGTTCCACTTTCTCGCCGTTGATGGTGGTGCAATCCCAAACGGCTTGTCCGCCTTCGGAAATCAATTGGGTTACAAAAGTGCCATCAACCGTGGTAATTCGAACCAAAGAATTGGAAACCAGACCTTTGATACCCACGAAACCAGTATAACCCGGTCTGACAGGATTGGGGTAGGCTACCACATCGCTGATGATGGGTTCGGGGGTGGCGTATTCGCCACGATAGGAGATGACACCGCTAGCGGTACCGAAAAACAACTCTCCGCTTTTGTCAATAGCCATGGTGGTGACGGCATTGTCCAACAGAGGACTGTTGTCGGTGTTGAAATAATGGATTTCCTTGGGCTTGCCTTCAAACGACATGAGATAGACACCCGATTCGAGGCCGAACCAGATTTGATTGGAACCTTCCATAGCGGCCATCGAGAGCACGTTGGATTCGGCGAAGAGGTAGTCGTATTGATTGGTGCCGTCGTTGCGAGGCACCTCTTTTTGGATGGCGTCAAAGTTGGAACCTGAGAAGATTTTTTTTGTGTCGGTAAACAGGCAAGGGCCTTTGTCGGTGCCCGCCCAAACTGCACCATTATAATCGACGGCAAGGCAATTGACCGCACCAGACAGATGGCCGTTTCCCGTAGCAGTGTTAAGGTTGACGGTTTGGTCGTCGGCAGGGTTGTCGAAGGTGCCATTATCGTTGAAGACAAGGACTTCACCGCCACGTCTGATGATCCATTTGTAGTCGTTATTATCAATGAGCAGCGTGCCGATGTCAATGCCACTCCATGAGCCACCCAAATTGAAGGAATGCCATGTACCGTTGGGTTCCATCATCGAGAGGAGTTTGGTGGCACCTGTGTTGGCCACCCAGAGGTTGCCTTTGCTGTCGAAGGCCAGCCCGCTGATGTTGATGAGGCTGGGGTCTTGCACCCAATATTCAAGTGTGCTGTTGTCGGCGTTAAACACTTCTACCAGTTCATCGTCTTTAAACTTCAGAATACCATCGCCCCAAGTGCCCACATAGGTAACCGAAGGGTCTTTGGGGTTGGTGGCAGTGCAAACGAAGTCGGTGTAGTTGTTGAAGTCGGATAGCGTGGTGCTGTTGAGGATGGTCCATAAACCGTCGAAGCGGGCCACACCTTCCCTCATGTAACGCTTGCCCCAGTTGGAGGCATGACCGCCAGTGGCAATCCACACTTGCTCACCGCAGGCTTGAAGCTCAAAGACATTCTTCGATGCTGGGCCATTGGGCTTTATGTCGTTATTGTTCCAGCCATCAGTGGTCATGATAAGACCTCGTTTTGTGTCGCCAATCCAATAATTTCCTTTGTTGTCGATAGCTGTAGATAGTGGTTCTATGGCTCCGCCAGGATTGTATATGGACTGCATCTGATTGAAGTTGAGGTCATACTCAGCAACGTTGTATCTATTGCTTAAAAGGAGGCGATCAGCATAGGCACGCATTTCTTGTATCTGGCTTACGTTCTGCTTGTTGAAATAATTCCATTGAATTCCGTTGTACACAAATAGAGTATCGGCATTGAAGCCTCCATTGTAGTTGAGCAACAGTTTGTTTCCAAACACTTCCATCTCGGTGTAAGCCAAATGGGGATGGATGAGACTGCTGTCGAAATGCCAAGCGGCATAATTGGCCAGGTTTTGGGCGTCTTGGGCGGCATAATACACACCATCGTCAGTGCAGGCATAGATCCTGCCATTGTAGATGGCAACATCGGTGACATTCACCGCGTCACCTTGATTGCCAATATAATAAGTGTCTTTCACCTCTTCCTTCTTCAAGTCGAAAACGACGATGCCAAAACCGCAAGCCACATAAGCCAAATCACCTTGGAAATAGACATGGTTGATATTCTTGTTGCCCATGATGCTCTTGTCCTTGATGTCGGTCATGTTCTTGATGTTGCCGTCTTTGTCGATGAGGTCAATGTTGGCATTGGTGTAGGCCACAAAGAGCTTGCGTTGGCTTTCATTGTAACCCATAGTGCTAATGCCGATGTCCGACAAGCCGTTGATTTTGTTCAGGATATTGACGGAATTGTCTTCTGTGTCATAATAAAACAATTCATACTGCGTCGCGGCATAAACCTTGTTGCCAACAGGCTGAACGCCAATCACTTTTTGATAGGGCAGATGAGTGCGCCAGTTGCCGATGGAAACGCCGTCTTGGGCTATGGCAAACGATGTAACAAGCCATGCGGCTATGAGTAGGGTAGACTTGAGTTTGTTCATAATAAAAAGATTGGGCGGTAAAATTACGAATTTATAGGATGATAACGCTGATTTCGGCGAATTGTTTTATATTTTTGCAGTGAAAAACCGAACAAAATGAAAAAACTATTCCTTTCCATTATCGCCATCGCATTGACATTCAATATGATGGCAACCAATGTTTGGGACGGCTCATCTGAGCCTTGGACTCAAGGTGACGGCACTTTCTACAACCCCTACCGCATTGAGACGGCAGCACATCTGGCCTATCTTGCCGAAAAGGTCAATGAGGGTTACCAGACTTCTGGTCAAGGCGTTTTCTGGGGTGAATATTTTTTGCTTACCGACGACTTAGACTTGAACAACATCAACTGGACGCCTATCGGCAATGTGGACTATAGCATGAACGGTTTCTATTTTGCAGGCTATTTCGATGGTGGCTACCATCAGATCGAGAACCTGTACATTCAAAGCACTGCCGACCTCACGGGCTTGTTTGCCGCCGTGAGCAGCACCGATGGTTGCGTTTGCAACCTTTCGGTCAGTGGTACAGTCCTCTCCACAGGCATGGGTGCTGCGGGTGTGGTGGGAGGCATTGCTGGCAATGCCATGGTACGCCAATGCAGTTTTGCTGGTTCGGTCAGCGTTACCAATAGTGGCACTTTTTGTGGCGCAGCAGGTGTGGTGGCAGGTGTCCAAAACGGTAGGGTGGTGCAGTGTTCGTCTTCGGCAGCCGTGACGGTAACCAACAGCAATTTCATGGGTGCTGCTGTGGCTGGTGGTGTGGTTTGCTTTGCTCGCGGCATAGCTACTATTTCTGAATGCTACAATACTGGCTCTGTCAATGCGAGTGCCTTGCTGATGGGCATCTCGGGCGGTATATTGGCTGCCACGGTGGAGTCGGCGGAGATTGTCGTTTATTCCTGCTACAATGTGGGTCAGATCAGCGGCGGCACATCGGGTGGCATCTTCGGCATGGTCAGTCCCATCGACCCAACCAAAGCAGAGAATGCCATACAGGTTACTAACTGTTTCTTCTTGACTTCGGCTGGCGGCAACAACGGCTACGGCACGGGTATGACTGCAAACGAGATGAAGACCGAACAATTCAAAAACCAACTTGACCAAAGTGCTCACGCCTTTGTGATGGACAACGGCACCAACAATGGTTATCCCATCCATGGCTTGGCGAGTTTCATCCTTTTTGAGGCATCTGATGTCACTCCACATTCCGCCAAGTTGTCGGCCTGGATTCACCAAGGCAACGACCATTTTGCAAGAGCGTATTTCAAGTATCTGAAATTTGAGGAAACCGATTGGATAGAGGTGGATGTGCCGACCGACGGCTATGTTGAGGCAGCTCTTGAGGACCTTGAGGAGGACACCTACTATGAGTTTTCGATGGCCTGTGAGTTCGACGATGGCATATGGATGGAATGGGGGCCTTTCAAGACATTCCAAACCGAATTTGATGCCGTCAATGAAACCGCACAACAGGTGATGATTTATCCGAATCCTGTTTCTGAAATACTTCACATTCAAGGTATTGATCTTTCTGAGGTGCAAGTTTTCAATGCACTTGGACAATTGGTAAAGACAATCAAAGATGCTAGCGAAATCAATGTCAGCGATTGGGCAGAAGGTGTGTATGTGCTGCGCATCACTGCCGCTGACGGACGGATTTTTGAGCAGAAAGTGACCGTGAAGCGGTAATGAAATAAAAAGCCTTGCCTTTTATAGATTCCCAAGGGAATGACATAAAAGTCAAGGCTTTTTTTGTAGCCCAACTAGGACTCGAACCTAGATTTAAAGTTTAGGAAACTTCCGTTCTATCCCTTGAACTATTAGGCCATCGGTGAAAACCGCTGCAAAGGTACTACTTTTTCTGAAATAGTAACAAAACTTATTTCAAATCAAGCACAATAGGGCAGTGGTCGGAGTGCATTACCTCGGGCAGGATGCCGACATTGGCGATGCGGCTCTCTAGACTGTCGGTCACCATGTGGTAGTCGATGCGCCAGCCGAGGTTCTTGGCACGGGCACCGGCGCGGAAACTCCACCAGCTGTATTGGTTGGGCTCCTTCACCAAATGGCGGAAGCTGTCGATGTAACCGTCGCTGAGGAAATCAGTCATCCATTGCCGCTCCTCGGGTAGGAAGCCCGACATCGTGTCGTGCTTTCTCGGGTTGTTGATGTCGATGTCCTCATGGCAGATGTTGTAGTCGCCGGAAAGTACGAGGTTGGGGCGTTCTTTCCTCAGTTCATTGACAAACTTGCGGAAGAAGTCGAGCCAGACCATTTTGAAGGCCTGGCGCTCATCGCCCGTAGTACCTGAGGGGTGGTAGACGCTCACCACAGATAGGTCGCCGAAGTCAGCGCGGAGGAAGCGGCCTTCGTTGTCGTACAAAGGTTCATTCATGCCATAGACCACGTTGTCGGGTTCTTGCTTCGTGATGAGGCCTACGCCACTGTAACCTTTTTTCTGGGCCGGGAACCAATAATGGTGGTAGCCCATCATCTCGAAGTCCATCAAAGGAATCTGGTCGGGTGTGGCCTTCAGTTCTTGGAAGCAGAGTACATCGGGTTGGTAGTCGTTGATCCATTGCAGCAGACCTTTGTTGATGGCCGCCCGGATGCCGTTAACGTTGTAGCTGACGATCTTCATGGTAGTCAATATTTAGTCGGCGTTTAACTACGTTGAATGCGTAGCATTTCGACAGGCTCAACGACCTTAGCTTTTGCAGGTCCCTGAGCCTGTCGAAGGGCCGTAATGATGAATTAAACTGCGAAAATAGGGAAAAAGTCATTTCTTTTTTCTTTGCGCGTTACTTTTTCCTATTTTAGCGGCCTTAAAACAAGAGAAACCGTGCTCAAAGACAAGCTCGACAGATGGATTGACCAGTTCAACACATGGCGTGCGACCCACATGACAGACCGCCGTTTCATGATTTTGCTCAGCATCCCGACGGGTTTCTTGGCAGGTGCCGCAGCCGTCATCATCAAGAAGTTAGCCCATGGCATCCGCGAGTTAGTCTTCAATGTCCAAGGTCAATATTCCCATATTCTCTATTTCATCTGTCCCGCTATCGGTATCCTGCTGACCATCCTTTTCTGCAAGTACATCTTGAAAAGAGACGTCGGTCACGGCATTCCTGGTATCCTTTACGCCATCTCGAAGAACAAGGGCAAAGTACATCATAGTAGCACATGGTCGAGCATCATAACCAGTGCCTTGACGGTCGGCTTCGGCGGCTCGGTAGGTTTGGAAGGTCCCAGCGTGTCGACAGGCGGCAGCATCGGCTCCAATATTGCCCAGTTGCTAAAACTGGACTACAAGCATACCATCCAGCTCATCGGCATGGGTGGCGCGGCGGCTTTGGCGGCCATCTTCCAGGCACCTATCACAGGTATTGTCTTCGCGCTTGAGGTGTTCATGATTGACCTGTCGCTCAATGCCTTGGTGCCCATCATCTGTTCTTCGTTTGTCGCCATCCTCACCGCCTATTGGTTCTTGGGTCAGACGGTGGAATATCCCGCCGTCATCGCGGAAGGCTTCATCCCGAGCAACGCTTTGTATTATGTGCTGTTAGGTCTCTTCGCGGGTTTGGTATCGGCCTATTTCCTCAAGGTGACTTTCAGCGTAGAAAAGCGATTCAAAAAAATACAATCACTTTGGACGCGCTTCCTCATTGGAGGCTCGTTGTTGGGTATTCTGATTTTCTTGTTCCCAGCACTTTACGGTGAGGGTTACGAAGCCATCAACTCGGCTTTGCGCGGTGACTATAGTCCTGTGTTCAACAACCCGTGGTTTGCGAATTTCAAGGACTACGATTTGGTGGTCATCATCTTGTTTGCGGGCATGATTTTGCTGAAAGCCTTTGCCACGGCCTTTACCTTTGGTGCGGGCGGTGTGGGTGGCACTTTCGCACCTGCCTTGTTTATCGGAGCCTTCACCGGATTGTTCTTCGCTACATTGGTCAATTATCTGGGTATCGGAGACTTAGATCCGGCCAAGTTTGCCCTCGTAGGTATGAGTGGTTTGGTGGCAGGTATGCTCCATGCGCCTTTGACGGGCATCTTCCTTATTGCCGAAATCACCAACGGCTATGCGCTCATCGTGCCTTTGATGATTGTGTCAGCCTTGGCTTATGCCATCAACAGGCTGTTTTTCAGCCATTCCATCTATACCAATGCTGTGGCGGAGAAAGGCGTGGAGGTGACGCACAACAAAGATAAGAGCATCCTCAACATGATGGCTATCAATCAGTTGATAGAGACCAATTTCAGTCCGATAGATCCCAATAGTACCTTCCGCGATCTGTTGCCTCTTGTGGCTTCATCGAAGCGCAACATCTTTCCTGTGGTCGACAAGGAAGGTTTCTTCTGCGGTCATGTGCTGTTCGACGATGTACGCGGCATCCTTTTCGATGCGAGTCATTATGACCAATCCATACAAAACTATGCGGTGTTACCCGATTATGTCATCCACCCCGAGGAACCCATGGAAGAGATTGTGCACAAGTTCCAGAAATCGGGCAAATACAACATCCCTGTGATCCAAGAGGGGAAGTATTTAGGTTATCTCTCGCGGGCCAACGTGTTCTCGGCCTACCGCGCCATGATGAGTGAGATTTCGGAGGATTGATTTTTTCGCGAAGAATGCGCAGAAAACCTGATTTTGCGCAAAAAATCCCGTTATTAGGCTGTCCTTATAGAAAACAAAGATTTTTGCAGAAATAAATTGGTTATTTTTGCGTCACGTTTAATCAACTTTATGTTTAATCAACAAAACTCAAACAAATGAAAAAAGTAACATTTCTGCTTGCTGCCCTTTGTGTGGTTGGCTTGTTCATGACAAGTTGTACCAAAACCAACACCAAAGGTCTTTATGAGTACACCACCGACTCACATGTCCAAGCTTCTTTCGATGATGTTTCGGCATTGGATGATCTTCTTAGACCGAAGTTGCATCATGGGTTTTACGAACTTACCAAAGATGAAGCTCGTGCTGAATGGAATTCGTTCATGCAATCTGCTCAAAATGTTAATGTAAGTATTACTAAACCTGATCATTACTTCACTATAAAATTTGTCCGTAGGGAAGTGAAAGATGGTGCTTATGTTACAGTAGAGACCGTTGGTGAACATACCTGGAATAGCGAAAACAATTAATTCCCAAAAGGTATATAAAGTATCAAATTTGTTTTTTTGTATCGCATTTCATCAACCTAAATTATTATACAAAATGAAAAAAGTAATGTTTTTGCTCGCCACCTTGCTTATCGGTGGCATGTTACTCACGGGCTGCAAGAAAGACACAACCCCAACACCGACACCTTCAACTCCTGACACACCATCGACTCCAACGACGAGAAAAGTGGTTTACACGTTGGATAAAACTGTTATTGTTGCCTTGAGCAGCTACCAGATTTCGCCTTGCTTCCATTACAACTTTTCCTATAAGGATGCCGATGGGACTATGGTTGAAGTGAATGATCCCACTTTGCCTTGGACCAAGGAGATTAACGTAAATGCTCCTTTTGAGGCCAAAATAGAAGGCAAAGTTACTTACAATGAAGCCGAACTTCCCGATACTGTGTATTATGGAAGGGTTGCCTTAATCAATGACGATGGGTTAACCACTGGTTGGACGGGCTCCAAAGAAAAATTCCTTCAATATATTGCTGCTCGTCCTGACAGATTGGAATTCAGCAATACCAAGACCATCCAATAAAGGAGCGTCTTTGAAATTAGCAAGTTAGCTAATATCGCACATTTGCCCGACCTTCAAGTGATGAAGGCCGGGCAAATTGTTTTTTGTGGACAAATGTCGCATTTTTTCTGAACATTGCGGCAAAAACCGTAATTTTGCGGTCATGGAAACAAAGGAGCAAACCCCTATCGAAAAGGCGGAAAGTATTGAAAGCCTGTGTCTTGTGAACCATATAGACAGTGGCTTTCCACGTTGGCTCATCGAGGCGGCTTTTGTGTGCTATCTCTTGCAGGCCGTCGTCAACTATGCACCGCTGATGCATTGGATGGATGATGCTCACCTTTCATGGGTACGAGGCATTGTCCAGACCTTTGGGGCTGTGGTGATGTATGTCGGTCTCATGCGAGGCATGAAATCGCTCTATCGTCCATTCACGGTGTGGTGGTGGATAGTCATTGCGCTGAACCTCCTCGGATTCATGACGGAGCTGGTACCAGCACTCATGTATCGCGTTGGGTTGCCCGTGGCCGTATCGCTGATGTTGGTCTACGTACCCTTGGGCAGTGCCATCCTTTATAACTATCGTGGCAGGCTGCGTCAGGTCGGTGTTTGGATGGTGCTTTACATCTTGATTTCCAGCATTATTCCAGTTGTTTCTTTCCTGCTTGTCGGCCCCGAGTCGGGCTTGGCCAACCTGTCCATGGAAATACCTACCATCGCTGTCATTGTCATTTACGCTTGGGTGCAGCGAAGAGTATTAATCTGATTTTGTGGCAATGGAGCGTTTTATGGAAAGGCGCTTATTCAATTAAACTTCTTGAGGAGGCTCTTCATCTGGTTGCCTACATCTCTTCTGCTCAATGGGTGATCGGCATTGGAGAGCACGCTGTGGAAATAAATGACCCTGTCAGTCTGTGTATCAATGACAGCCGTGTAAAGGGCGTTGCCAGTCTGGTCACCTGCGGTGTAGCGTTTTGGTTCATCGAAAACGGTTCTTATAATGTTGCCCACCAGTTCTTCCAGTTTCTCCTGATCATAGGTTTCGTTGCTCTTGATATAGCCATAGGCATGTACAACGATGCCATAGCGATGTCCTGTGGACTTAATCAAATCAGTAAGTGCTTTGGGTACTTTAAGATTCTTAATATCGGAGGATTCAAGGTCAGAGAATCTGTCGATCCATCTTGCGATGGATGCGCCCTCGCCCGTGTAGTCGGCTGCAACTGGGTCGGTGAAAGGATAGCGGCTTGACGTTATGATGTCGGTGACCAGTTGCTCGGAAGCAACAACCAACGATGAGTCAAGATAGCCTGATTTTGGTGAATCGTAATAATATATCAATGACTTGGGCTCAATAAAAGCAAGTTCATCGATTTTAGAGACATTCGTGCCACTGGCGGTATAAGTGGTGCCACAAGAGGTGAGCATGGTAGCTGCCAGCAGGATTCCTGCTATCAACACTAAAAATTTTTTGTTTTTGTTCATAATACTGTGTTTTGTTTAATAGTCTATACTTTTATGAATTTTCGAGCAAAAATAGTTGATACACGCGATATTTGTCTGTTTTTTTTCGGCTTATTGCGCAAAAATACCCACTTTGCGCAAAAACCCCGTTATTAACTGTCCCAATAATGAGCATACTCAGACCATTGGTAAAAGGACCTGGACGGATAAGGATTAAAACCTAAGACATTTTTATTTTGAAGAAATCCGCCTCGTTGAGGGGCGGTTTTTTTTGAATAAGAAAACTTAGGTGCAACGGCGAGTATTATTCTGATTTTGTTTGAAATGCTGCATCTTGTGGTATAGCACTTTCCATGCCCTGCCTGTATTGCAATGGTGTGATGCCGAGTCGACGCTTTACTTCCATTTGGAATGTTCTGCGGCCACCAAAACCAGCCTCTGTTCCAACAGCTTCAATGGTCCAGTTGGGCTTTTCGCGCAGCAGGCGACAGGCCAAAAGGAAGCGCTTCTCGTTCAGATAATCGCCTAAGTTATGATATTTCTCATTGTTCTTGAATAGTTCGCCCAACCGCTTTTGTGTCAGGCCGAGCGACTTGGCCATTGTCTTCAGTGTCAGGTTGGTATCGGTGTAGAGTTGCCGCTCGTCCATTTCCTGGTCCACCCATGCCATCAGTTCCTCGTCGCTCATGTTGGCGGTCAGTTCGATACGTTCGCGATGCTGACGTGTTTGCTCTTGTAGCAGAGTCACTTCGTCCTCAATGTGTTGCTTCAGTTGCTCTTCCAATTCGTTGATACGATTTTCCAACGCGTCTTCTTGCTGCTTGTTTTGTTTCAGCAACGTGTTTTGGTTTTCCACCAACTTCGTGTTAGTCGAAATCATCTTTTTTGCGTGAGTATTCACCACTATCATCGTGATGACGAATGCAATCACAAACACGATGATGACGGCTACGATGAGCAGTTGGGTTCCAGTCATGGTTAGATTTCAAAAGTGTGCAAAAATACTATATAAGATCGCAAAAACGTAATTTTTCTGCGCAAAAATTATAGTTTTGCGCAAAAAAATGGATTTTGATTGATTTTGTGTGCAAAATCTATCTTTTCTTTTTGAAAAATTCCGTCAACAGCGACAGACATTCCTCCCGCATTACCCCCGTTTCGGTTTTTGTCTTTGGGTGCAGCATATTGCCAAAACGAGAGAATCCGTTCTTCGGATCATCGGCTGCCCAGACGACCTTGCCGATATGGGCATGACACAGGGCTCCGGCACACATGGGGCAGGGCTCCAAAGTGACATACAGCGTGCATTCATCCAAATATTTGGCGCCCAAGGCATTGGCAGCAGCGGTGATGGCCAGCATCTCGGCATGCGCGGTCACGTCGTTGAGGGTCTCGGTTTGGTTATGGGCGCGGGCGATGATTTTGTTGTTGCACACCACCACAGCCCCAATGGGGATTTCGTCGGCCTCAAGGGCTTGCTGGGCTTCTTGATAGGCCTGTTTCATGTAATATTCGTCAGAGAAAACAGAAAGCGTCATACTGTTCTTTTTTTGTCACAAAACATTCAAAACTTGCAAAACAAACGTGTGGCGGCTCCACAACCGTGTCGCCGCCGAGAAGCCGCCGGTTGGCGTGCTTCTCTCAGCCTGAAAATGGTTTTGAGGGTTTTGTGATAATGCTTCATGAGTTAATGTTGAAATTATCCCAGTCTGGTCCCAAAGGGAATTTTTTCCTAAACCGTTCCAATTTTTCGTAATCCAAGGTGCAATGCATCACTGCTTCTTGGTAAGGCTCTGCTTTCGAGATGACCTCGCCGCGTGAATTGATGACCTGTGACTCGCCGCTGTAATGCAAGTCGTTGGCATCCTCGCCGACACGGTTCACCCCAATCCAATAGGCTTGGTTCTCAATGGCTCGGGCTACCAAGAGTGTGTTCCAGACAATCATCCTTGAGTCGGGGAAGTTGGCGAGATAGAAGGCCAAGTCGTATTCATATTGCCCGTCCTTGTAGCGGTTGCGCGCCCACACGGGGAAGCGGATGTCGTAGCACACCATCGGCCTGATTTTCCAGCCGTTCAGCTCCACGATCAGCTGTTTATCACCACGTTCCACCAGCTGGTCCTCACCCCCCATAGTGAAGGTGTGCCGCTTGAAATACAGCTCATAACTTCCATCGGGACGCATCCAGACGAGGCTATTGTAGTAATGCCCGTCAACGTCCAAGGGAAAGGTGGTTGCAATGACTGCGTTTTTGGCATGGGCTTGTTGGCGTAGCCATTGCATTGTGGGGCCGTCTTCTTTTTCGGCGAACTTCTTTGGGTCGACGGGGAAGGCGGTGGTGAAGGTCTCGGGCAGGAGGATGAGGTCGGTGTCGGGCTTTACTTGCTCCAACAACTGACCGAAACGCTTCAGATTAGTGGCTTTGTCCTCCCAAGCGAGGTCGGCTTGGATATAGGCAATGTTGAGGTTTTGCATAGTTCTTTGTGTTGTGCAATGCAAAAATACAAAAAAGGTCAGCAAACGCTAACCTTTCTTCATAATATTGGTTTTATGGATAGCCTTATTTTTGAATGGCGGTTTCGATAAGCTCTGTGTTGACCACTCTACCCTCCCAAGTCGAATGCAGTTTGATTTTCAGCCAGCCTAAGCGCGGTTTATCGTTAATGGTAATTTTGAAGCCGATGTATTTCTCTTCATCGGTCGGGAAGTTCCAGCAGTCGTAGATATAGCGGTTTTCGGAGCGGACAACGTATTGTTCGTCTTCGTTATAATCATTCAACCACTCAAAAGAGTAATCCTCTCTGAACAGCCTGACTTCAATAGATTGGAAATGGTCGTCCACGTTGAAAGTATCGTTGAAATCGTTGGCAGCGACTTCAAAGACGGTGGATGTACTGACTGGGTCATTTTCCTCTATCTTACCGCATGTGGAAAAAGTGTTGTTATATACGATAATCGTCCAATCACTATTGGTTGTTATTGTGGTGTCACGATGGCTGTAGATTTCTTTTTCAATGTTATCACCGAATAGTTTTGTATGGTCGTTGAGGCAATACAATGTGAGTGATTGGTATTCTCCAATTGCCAAAGGACCATCGTAAATGGTTTCAATTTTGATGTCGTCAACTCCGCCGCCATTAAGGTCAAAAACGAAAGGATGCCAAATATCGTCAAACTCCATGATGGTATTATAGGTGGTGATCTTCATTCCGGTGGTATCGCCAAAACGGATGCCATCGATTACTTCGGGTATGGTGTCAGAAGCGTTGTTTTGTCCGTTACTGTTCGGATCGGGGTCTTTCTTGCATGACGTGATGATGCCGATGGCCAATACAGCCAGTGCCATCATGACGGATAGTTGTTTTTTCATATTACATTGATTTTTAATTATTTACATTTTATCTAACCATAAATTTCCTGGTTTCGCTTGCAACGGTAATGAAATACATCCCCGCAGGTAGCGATTCGATATTGATTTGTTGTTTTTCAGCGGTAATTTTGCCTTGCAACAGGGTTTGGCCCATGAGGTTGGTGATGTGGTAGGTTTGGTCTGGTTGAGGCGCGGCATTTTGCGTCTCTACAAACAATACGTCTTTGGCAGGATTGGGATAACAAGCCATTTGTTGGGCATGGAATTCCTCGTTGTGTAAGGTCTGGATGAAAGAACTGTAGCAATCGAAATAGCTCATCGTCCGTTGTTGCAGGAAATGGTCGACAATGCTGTTGCCATAATACCAGGCATTAAGCGATAGAGGATATCCGAATCGGTTGGTTTGTCGGGCAATCTCGGGTTCAAGGGTTTGGGTGATGGAACGGAAGCTCGGTATAATGGAATCGTATTGCAAAGGACCTTGGCACAATTCGTTAAGGCGTAAACTGAGTCGTTCATCGAAATGCGGATTCGTCATGAGTTTCCTGAACATTAAAGTAGCTTGTGTGTTGTTGCTTCCTGTTTGTGGCCCCGTGTACATCAAGTTGTCGAAGGCATTGAAATCTTCTCTGATGAAGGCGTAGTCGCCATCAAAGAAAATCCAACGCCACGGTCCGTCATCGGTTTGCCAGCAGCGCATGTTGTTTCCTGGCCAGTCATAGTTGCCGATATAGGTTTCCAAAATCACGTAATCAATGAAATTGTCCAAATCGATGAGTTGACAAAGTGTTTCAAAGTTGTCATCGTCAGTGAGGTCGGCATTATTCAGCCAGTCCATCATTTGCAAGAAATTCTGGTTATTGCCGTAGTCAATCTTGCCGTACCAGTTCTCAATGATGTTGCAGTTGTTGAGGTTGATGTCGAAATAGTCCTCCAAATAGCGTTCGTCTGTTTTTTCCTGGAGGAAGTAGACGCCCCAGTACTCACCGTTGAGGAACACTACAACAGGTCGCGAATGAGCACCTTCGATGCCCAAATGAAGGGCAAGTTGGGTGCTGAGGTAGTTGTTTGTCCCCGAGTTGGGCCAGAAGACGGCGAAAGGTTTTAATACTAATCGTTTGAAACTTATTATCGGGGTGTCGTCGAAGAAATTGTGCACAAACCGTTTCTTGCCGTATTCTTCGCGGGCATAGATTTTCAGTCCTTTGGCGGAGTAAATTCTTGAAATAGCGCCGTGTGTTCTCAATCCGCAACCTTGGTTGATGCCGCTGTTGTCGTCAGGTTCATAGAATTCCACATTAGCCAAGCGTTCCCATTCTCTCCCATGTTGATAATAGTTGCCCGTATTGTGAGGTGAAGTTGAATCCCAGAGTGCACCGGGTACCAGAATACCGGTCTCGAAGTCGAAGAGGGCTAATGAGTCGGCGCAGAGCGAGAGCATAGGGAGTTGGGTGTCGAAGTTCTCCAGGTCACGAATCAGATAAGAATGGGTCGTGGTTTTGCTGATGCAGCTGTCGTTTTCGTCGAATACGGCGGCGCGGATAACGATGCAATGTTGCACCGAATCGGGCAAATAGAACAAATCGGGAGGACTCGTCAGGATGGTGTAGATGTCGGAATGCGAGTAAAGACTATCGTTAAGCAGGAGAGGGTGTTCGTAAAGATACGACTTGGCGTTGGGTGTGCTTCCGTTGGTCGTGTAACGCACATGGTGAAGGTCGGAAAGACATTCTAACGACAATGAAAAAACGCTGTCATAAAACCCTCCCGGGGCAGAAAAGACGACCTTTTCCGTTTGGCCGAATACCGCCAAGGAAAGGCCTATCATCAGCCCCGTTAGCCATGCCGTTTTATGAATGTTGTTTTTCATTTTTTTTGTGTTTGGTCTGTAGGGCTGTCACATCGTGGCAGCCGCTGTTTTGTTTTTCGTGCGGCTGCCGTGGTACGACAGCCCTACAGCCTGTTGTTATTTCACAACGAATTTCATTGTTTTGCCTGCAACGGTGATGAAATACATTCCCGCAGGCAGCGATTCGATATTGATTTGTTGGGTTTCAGCGGTGATAAGGCCTTGCAGCAGGGTTTGGCCCATGGGATTGGTAATGCGGTAGGTTGGGTCTGGTAGAGATGCTACATTTTGTGTCTCTACAAACAAAACGCCGTTGGCGGGATTGGGATAAACCGTAAAACCATTTTCGTTTGGTTCGTCGATGCTGTTATGGTATTGCTGGTACACCTCGTCGCAATCACGGTCGCCGAGTTTGAGCATGAGGTCGCCGTCGAGCCAGTAGCAGCGCAGGCCGTCTACACGGTAGCCTTTGCCTCGGCTCATCACCTTTTCGGGGAAGAAGCTGGTCATGTGGCCGATACTGCCGAGGAGCATACCACTGAAGAGATTGCCTGCGTCGCCGATGGTCATTTTCTTGTAGGGGATGCTGTCAATCAAATAGTTCTCGATTTCATAGACTTTGGTCGCGATGCTGTCCGATCCCACCAGTATTTCCCATTCGTCGCCCACCTCGGCGCTGAAGTCATACAGCACAGTGAAAACCTGCAATTCTTTGTTCCACCAATACACCTTTCCATCTTTTTCATAGACATATTCATGCGTCACTTCGGTGTGCTCGCCACGGTCGTACTGTGTGTTGCTGCGCACGATGACCTTGGGTCGTTCTTCGTTGATGGTGGTGTCGCCCACGCACTGCAAATGTTGATAGGTGATGGTGCCGTCGTCGTTCGTGATTTCATAAAACCATTCTGCACCCACAAAAATGAGTCCATCGGTGCCGAAGATAGGATAACCATTGTTCTCGAATGGCTCGTGATCCATCTTGAAAATCGTACTGCCATTGTTGAGTTGGTTGATGAAAGCAGCAGTTTTCATGTAGTTGCTGTCCAAAGGCATACCGAAGCCATCGTCGGGAGCCACAGATTGGTCGAAATAGCAGTTCCTGATGACAGTCATGTTGGTGTTTTGGACAACGATACCTCCGCTGTTGTAAGAAATGATGGAACCTGCGTGATAACAGTTCTTGACGTAAAGGGTAGTGTTGGGATGCGCTTTCCCGATGATGCCGCCCACATAGGATTCAATACTGCTGGCATCGGCAGACAAGGAGTCGTTGGAATAGCAGTTCATTACGGACAAGGTGTCGATAGCAAGCACACGACCCACAATGCCGCCCGTGCTGATACTCTTTGGCTCATTCCAAAGGTAACAATTGCCGTACAAAGCACCATTGCTGAAACATTTTTCAAGCTTCAAGGTTCCGGAGCCTTCTGAAACACTGGTGCATAGTCCGACAATTCCTCCTCCATCGGCTTCCGACATATATCCAGTAGCTTCTATCCTACCGGTGAAGCTGCAACCAACAATTCTGTTGTTTTCATTAGGCTGGTCATCGCAAAGGTAAACGCCTGCCACGCCTCCAACGCCATACGTGCCCGAAGGGTATGAAGTATAAACAACCTTCAGTATATTTGCTCCGCTACAATTCTCGATGAGGCTTTTTTCGGCCATGCCTACAATGCCGCCAACAGCGGTGTTGTATATTTGCGAAATACCCTCTTCGTCGTCATGTCCGCAACGGTACCATCCTCCGCTGGTGTAGCAGTTGATGAGTTGGGCATTGATGGATTTTCCCACAAGGCCACCGATACACTTGTTGTATTGTTCCTGGACATCAATGAGGAAAAGATTGATCTTGATATTGGACAGGCTGCCGTCCTTAACGATTCCAAACAAGCCATAGTAATAGGGTTTTATAGTTGTCGGGTAAGTTGTCGGGACATTGACGTTAAAGTTCCTGATTTTATGGTTGTTTCCGTCAAAATGTCCGCAAAAGTAAGTGCAGTAGTCCCTGTCGTTTTCGTAATGCTTGTTTCCTATGGAATTCCACACAAGGCCATAGTCAAGTTGAAGGTCAATGTCGATGACCAATTTGAAATAGGTATCTTGATAGGCCAATACATCATGATAAGTGGTGTCAATCCGCTTCATGTTTTCTGGACCATCAATTGTGTCAATGCTGATGTTCAAAGCTTGATTCACCGATTCGGACAGCCACGCCAGGTTTTCGGCTGATTCGATGAGATAAGGGTCGTTGTGGGTGCCGCTGCCTTTGGTCCAAGGCTCAGCCAAGCCATTCCAAATGGATTTTTCAAGAATCCCGTAGCTGAATCGCGACCAACCTGGAGCGTTTTGATAGGCTTCGACAGTATTGTAGGGTACAACCAGGTGAATCCATCTGGTAATACCTTCAAAAGCACTTTCATCCGTGGTTGGCGGCACGATGGCTTTGGTGCTGATGCTACTGATGGCCGACATGTCTTTAAAAGCCTCAGTTCCGATGGTTTCCAATGTCGCAGGAAGCATCACCCTGCCACTGAATCCGCATTGTTCGAAAGCGTTGTCACCGATATGGGTGGTTTTGCTGGGGATAAGCAGTCTGTCTGTTAACCTGTTGCAATGATAGAAAGCCTTGTTGCCGATGAACCTCAACGAATCACTCAGATAGAGTTGCCCCGATAGTTTTGAGCAATCGCAAAAAGCCTCGTCTCCTATGTGGGTCACCAAGGTCGGGATGATCAGATTGCCGTTCAGGTTGGAGCAACCTTTGAAAGCCCCCTCGCCAATGGTGGCGATGGTTTGGGGCAATGCGAGCGAGCCTCTCAAACCCGAACAGCCGCAGAAGGCGTGGTCACCAATGGCAACAAGGACATAGTTGGTTCCTTGGTAGGGGATAGTATCGGCAAGGATGAGTTTCCCCTCGGGCCTGTCGTAGCCCCACCAATAGTTGTCTCCGTTTTGGCAAGGGTAGGTGGCTTCAACCCAATGGTTGGCTTGGTCGATGATTCGGTAATAAATCGCATAGCCCGTCGAGTTGGTGACGGAAAAGTCGAAATGGACTTCTTGCGCGAATCCACTCATGCTCAAGGCCATTAATACTGCGATTGTGAATAACTTTTTCATTATATTAGGTTTTTGTTTGTTCATATCTCGTTGATTATCTCCTCAAAACTCCGCTCGTCCTCCAGCCCGTTCATCTTCTCTTGCTTGATGCGTGATTTGCGTCGGGCATAGCTGTTGGTCTGCAGGTTCATTAGGATGGAGATGACTTGGTTGCTGAAGCCTTGTTTGGTGAGGCAGCAGATTTGCAGGTCGCTCTTGGTCAGGGTGGGGTATTTTGCCATCAGCCGTTGGGTGAAGTCGCTGTAGACCTTGTCGATGAGCGTCACGAAATCGTCCCATTCGGTTTCTTTGAGGTTGAAGTCTAAAGTTGAGGCGGTGATTTGCTCGGTGAGGGCCAAGGCGGTCACATACACCTTGTTTTTCTTCAGCTCCAGCTCCAGTTGGTTCTTCATCTCCTCAGCTTTCAGTTTGGCACTCAAGGTTTTCTGTCGCAGCAACAGCAGTACCACCGCCAAGGCTAACACCAAGCCACCAAGGATGAGGTAAAGATAGAGGCTCTTCAGCTTCTGCTCGGCTTGCAGGGTGTTTTTCTGCATCTGGAGGTCGTATTCCCCTTTGATGCGCTGCACCTGATCACTGCGGTGCTCGCGGTCGGCCTGTACCATGTTCTCGTTGAAAAGCTCTTGACATTCAAGGGCTTTCTGGTAGTCGCCTGTAATTTGGTGGATGAACGACATGCTTTGGTAGGCCGACATGCGGATGCCGGCTTGGTCGCTTTTGGTGGCTTCTTCGAGATGCTGCAGCGCGAGGCTGTCCTGAGCCAGATAATAGTGCGCCAAACCTATGGTCAGGTGGCAGATGTCGGCATCGGCGCCGCATTCCAAGGCGCGGTTGACGCTTTTGATGGCATAGCTGAAGGCTTCCTTCGGCATCAGCACGTCGCGGCCGATTTCCAAAAGGATGTCACATTCCATCGTCTTGTCGTTCAAAGCTCTGGAGATGGCTAAAGCTTCGGTGTAATGCTGTTCTGCCGCTTCGATGTCGCCCAACGACGCCGTCACCCGACCGCAATTGCGCAGAGCGGTCATCAATACGGTGGAGTCGTTGACCTCGCGGGCCAGCATGACGGCATCGGTGTGCAGCGGCAGGGCTTCCGCAAATAGCTCATGTTTCCAGTAGGTGAAGCCGAGGTTGTCTTCGATTTCCGCTTTCAGCCGTTTCACCTCGGGTTGGTCAAGGTCGCAGTGCTCGATGGCAAGCAATGCCTGACTGAACGACTCGGCGGCCTCCTCCGATTGTTTGGCGGCACGCTGTTCCACCCCTTTCTGGAAGTGTGTCTCCGCTTCTTTGAGCCAGCGTGCCTCATGTCGGCAGGCTGAAAGGCTCACCGCAAGAAGAAATGCCCATATCCAATATTGTGTTTTCATTGTTTTACGAATTTCTTAGTTTGTTCGCCCACACTGATGAAATACATGCCCGCAGGCAGGTTGGCAATGTCAATCTGTTGTGTTTCATCGGTGATGTGGCCTTGCATCAAGGTCTGGCCCATGAGGTTGGTGATGCGGTATTCCTGTTCCGTCGGTAGAGACGTTGCGCCCAACGTCTGTACAAACAGGACGCCATTGGTAGGATTGGGATACACAGCAAATGTGGTTTCAATTTGTTCATCCACGTCATGAAGCGAAGAATAGATGGCATCACAATCCACGCGGTTAGGCTTGAAAACCAAGCCACCGTCTACCCAATAGCAACGCAGGCCTTCTACGCGATAGCCTCTGTTTCTTGTCATCAGCCTTTCTGGGAAGAAGCTGGTGAGGTGACCGATGCCGCGAATGATGTTTCCGCTGAAGACATCGGCTGAATCACTGACGTGCAGCATCCGATAGGGCTGGCCTTCATATTCGTAGTTCTCAACGGCATCCACATGCATGGTGATGCTTTCTGTCCCGACTTTGATTTCCCATTCATCGCCCTCGTTGGCGTTAAGGTCGTAGAGAATAGTGAATTCTTCCAAGGTTTTGTTCCACCAATAGACGATACCGTTTTCTTCGTAGAGATATTCATGGGTTATCTCGGTGGTTTCGCCTCGGTCATATTGCGTGTTGCTGCGCACAAGGACTTTGGGTCGTTCTTCGTTGATGGTGGTGTCGCCAGCACACATCAGGTATTGGTAGGTGATGCTGCCGTCGTCGTTGAGGATTTCGTAGTACCATTCCGCACCATCGAGCGTAATGGCTCGGGGTTCAATGGCAACAATGTCCATAACCTCATCACAATTGTCACATTGCGAGAGCAATCCGAAGTTTTTCCAAATACACCCTTGTCCATTCCATTTACCAACCATATAAACCTCATTGCAACCACGACGGATGTTTCTGATTTTAATTTCGTTCTCAAATGGATAGGAGAAGGACAATAGCGCAATATCTGCGTAGTCTCTGCATATGGAATACTTTTCTTGTTCTGGAGAATTGTAACAAAAATAACAATAATCATCAAACGTGCAGAGTGCATTAATGCTATCTGTAGTCCCAAAACGCGGCGTAGTTGTGTTAGTCTCCGAAATAAACCACATACAAGGATAATATTCTATGGAGGATCCAAAGTCTAAATGTAAATGACCCATGGCACGAACTGTTCCCTTGTGTACGGATATTTCTTTCGCTTGGGAATTACATATCGAATAGTTAGCGGGATGGGTAACTTCTTGTGTAAATAGAATTTGCGATGCCTTCCAAACGATGGCTTTGTTGGAGCCATTGTAGACATATCCACAATAATAAGGGATCTGGGTGTCTTCGTCTACGTCTGCATCATAGATGGTACTATTGTGGGACCCATCGCCAAGCACCCAATGAGAGGTGAAGTCGGAACCGCGCCAAACGGTAGCCACCATTTTTCCATACGCGTTTGTTGTGTTTCCTACATAAAAGAGCGTATCACCCAAGCAATAAAGGTCGTTAACGCTAACACCGTTATGGCTTTCGGTTGACACATACAATTCATCGTTTTTCCATATCTCTGTCTTCTGGGTAGCACCGTTTTCTGAATAAACCACCATCCAATAGATGTTTCCTTCAGTATCACAAGCCATTTTGTACGGAGTGATTTGTTTGTTTTCGATGCTGATGGAATACATCAATTCGTTGTTTTTGAACAACATGGCTTTTCGGGTTGTGGGATTCTCGTCTTTATAACCAATGGTGTACAGGTCAGGAGTAATCGGAGGAGTTGTTTCTATCTCCGTTTGTCCCCAACGTAAAGGATAGTCAGGGCAGGTGCAGTAGGCGGTTCTGTCGAAGCCCCATTGGTAAACTCTCGCGTAAGTCACAAACCATCCGTACAGATAACTATCCCCTTGTTTTATACGAAAACCATGATGAAAGCTTTCCATAGCATCCCCATGAGACAGTTCGCCTCGCCATTGCGTATTCTCAGGAATAATATTATTGTTTATTTCGACAACGCACAGATTGATACTGTCGGGATAAAGGGATAAAATGCTTGGAAAAACTCCTACAGATGTAGTGTAATAAGACATCTTGATGTCGGGATGCCCTTCTCCATCAAGGTCAATCAACATGGAGCCGGAGTTAGAGATCGTTAAGACGGAATCAGGCTCGAAATCCCTGTAAATGATTTCGCATGGTTGGGCTTTCAAACTCATTGCAGCAATCAGCAAGACTGCCATCATCAATAACTTTTTCATAGTATTAGGTTTTAATTGTTTATCTTACAACGAATTTCACCGTCTCTTCGCCCACACTAATGAAATACATGCCCGCAGGCAGGTTGGCAATGTCAATCTGCTGGGTTTCGGCGGTGATATGGCCTTGCATCAAGGTCTGGCCCATCATATTGGCGATACGGTATTCGTTATGGTCTGGTAGAGACGCAAAATGTTGCGTCTCTACAAACAATACGCCGTTGGTGGGATTGGGATACACCGTGAAAGCGTTGTCAATGGTTTCTTTGTTTTCTTCAATGCTGTTGGTAATGTTGGTTTGCCCCCATTGCAGGGGATAGTTCGGGATGGTGCAATAGGCCATGTCAGAAATGCATACTCTGGCACGCGATTCAACATAAATGCGTGCCCAACCATAGTGATAGCCATCTGTAGTTTGATGTCGGAACGCAAAACGGGTGCGATCGGGATACATGGCCAAATCTGTGCTGTAATGGGACCATTGTAACGAATTGTTTATTATCGTAGTGTCTGTTAAAGGATTGCCACCATCTGAATCGCAAAACTCCCAGTCGTTTCCAACATGCATATTGGCTATATCTCCAACCGCAGAATGCCAATAGGCGCTAAAGAAGACATCGGGATCTCCGTCTTGATTGAGGTCTAAAGTAAAGGTGTTTCCACCAGTTTCAAGTATGACACAGGTGTCTGGCTCAAAGTCAGTATAAAGAATATGGTTTTCTATCTCTGTCCGACCCCAGATTAAAGGATAGTCAGGGATGGTGCAATAAGCCATTTTGTCCAAAGCAACCCAAGGATTTGCGGTCCCGTTCATTAATAAGTAAGCCCTAAACCAGCCATAGTAATAAGATTCGCCTACTTGATGCCTTACCGCAAACTTGTCGCTCACTGTGCTCTGCCCTTGGTAAAAATACGGTAACCAGTTGATACCTGTATACCATTCTCCCTGTTCGTTCATAGGAATCAAAGGATCTTCAATTTTATATTCGTGTATTTCCCAATCGGGTGAATAACTCATGATATTAAACCACCAACCTCCAGATGTGGCATACGAATAAATACGCAAATCGTTGTTTCCGTCTGCGTCAAAATCTATCATCATTTGAGCATCAGGATTAAAATCGATTTCTTTGAGTTCTACAAGAGAGTCTGGCTCATAATCTGTGTAAATGATTCCACTCTGCTGGGCTTCCAATCCTAAAACTGCCCAAAATAGAACTGCTAATATTGTCAGTTGCTTTTTCATGGTATTTGATTTTTAATTGTTATTATCCGTTTTTTAGTTTTCATCGCAAAAGTATAACAATTCTCAAGACAAAAAACCATTTGTCAAGCCCTCTGGAGGGTTTGTCTATCAATTAATGAAAATGCAAAAATATAAAAGATTGGATTTCAATTTGTTATAAAATCAAAATCCAATCTTTGTCTATGGGGTTGTCTATGTTATTGCGGTGGTAGAGACGCAAAATTTTTCGTCTCTACAAGGGCAAAACCATTATTTCTTCGGCTTCAACTCGTCGAAAATCATGTTGCGGAGGTTCTCAATCGGGACGCGCACCTGAGCCATCGTATCGCGGTCACGCACAGTGACGGTGTTGTCAACCAAGGTGTCATTGTCGACGGTGACGCACATCGGCGTACCGATGGCATCTTGTCTGCGGTAACGCTTGCCGATGGAGTCTTTCTCCTCGTACTGGCACATGAAGTCGGCCTTCAGCGAGTCGATGATTTCGCGGGCCTTTTCCGGCAGACCGTCTTTCTTGACTAACGGCAGCACAGCAACCTTGTAAGGTGCCAGGATGGCCGGCAGCTTCAGCACCACACGCTCCGAGCCGTCTTCCAGCTTCTCCTCGGTGAAGGCGTTGCTGAACATGGCGAGGAACATGCGGTCGAGGCCAATGGAGGTCTCGATGACGTAAGGTGTGTAACTTTCGTTGGTGTCGGGGTCGAAGTATTGGAGTTTCTTGCCCGAGTATTTGGCGTGGGCCGAGAGGTCGAAGTCGGTGCGACTGTGGATACCTTCCAGTTCCTTGAAGCCGAAGGGGAAGTCGAACTCGATGTCGGTGGCGGCGTTGGCGTAGTGGGCCAGCTTCTCGTGGTCGTGGAAACGGTATTTCTCGGCAGGCAGACCCAGCGAGAGGTGCCAAGCGAGGCGTTCCTGCTTCCAGTGTTGGAACCATTCGAGCTCCGTGCCGGGGCGGACGAAAAACTGCATCTCCATCTGCTCGAACTCGCGCATACGGAAGATGAACTGACGGGCCACAATCTCATTGCGGAACGCCTTTCCGGTCTGGGCGATGCCAAACGGGATCTTCATACGGCCGGTCTTCTGCACGTTGAGATAGTTGACAAAGATACCCTGTGCCGTCTCGGGGCGCAGGTAGATGGTGTCGGAACCGTCAGCTACGCTACCCATCTTGGTGGCAAACATCAGGTTGAACTGACGCACGTCGGTCCAGTTGCGGGTGCCGCTGATGGGGCAGACGATTTCCAGGTCGAGGATAAGCTGCTTGATGGCATCAAGGTCGTTACGCTCCATGGCGCCATACAGGCGGTGGCTGATTTCTTCAATCTTAGCCTTGTGTTCGAGCACGCGCGGGTTGGTGGTCACAAACTGTTCCTCGTTGAAGGCGTCGCCGAAACGCTTGCGGGCTTTCTCCACCTCTTTATTAATTTTCTCCTCGATCTTGGCCATATAGTCCTCGACGAGCACATCGGCGCGATAGCGTTTTTTCGAGTCGCGGTTGTCGATGAGCGGGTCGTTGAAGGCGTCCACGTGGCCCGAGGCCTTCCAAGTGGTGGGGTGCATGAAGATGGCGGCATCGATGCCGACGATGTTCTCGTGCATCTGCACCATGGCCTTCCACCAGTATTCGCGGATGTTCTTCTTCAGCTCCACGCCATTCTGTCCGTAATCGTAAACGGCTGACAATCCATCATAAATCTCGCTCGAAGGGAAAATAAAACCGTATTCCTTCGCATGAGCGGTTATCTTTTTGAAAAAGTCTTCTTGGTTCATTATTGTTAATTATTTAAAATTCAAAGATTAAAAATTTATAATTTGAGATTCAAAGGTTCAAAATTCAACATACCTCATACCTCATTCTGCATTCCTCATTCAGCATTCAAATAATCAGCATCGCGTCACCATAAGTGAAGAAACGATACTTCTCTGCAATAGCTTCCTTGTAGGCTTTCATGAGCAGGTCGTAGCCAGCAAACGCTGCCACTTCCATCATCATAGGCGATTTGGGCAGGTGGAAGTTGGTGATCATGCAGTTGGCTACGGAGAAAGTGTAAGGCGGGAAGATAAACTTGTTCGTCCAGCCTTTGTAGGGCTTGATCTTACCACCGATGGTCATGGCTGTCTCAAGGGCTTTCAGCGAAGTGGTGCCCACGGCAAACACATTGTTGTGGCGTGCGTTGGCCTCGTTAACCAAGGTGCAGCATTCCTCATCGATGTACATCTCTTCCGAGTCTGGCTTGTGCTTGGTGAGGTCTTCCACCTCGATGTCGCGGAAGTTGCCCATGCCAGGATGCAAGGTCAACTCAGCGAAGGAGGCACCGATGATTTCCAAGCGTTTCATCAGGATTTTGCTGAAGTGCATACCAGCGGTAGGGGCCGAAACAGCACCTTCCACTTTGGCGTAGATGGTCTGGAAGTCCTCAGCGTCTTCAGGGCGTTCCTCGCGGTTGAGTTCTTTCGGGATGGGCGTGTGGCCGAGTCCTGAAAGGGTCTTCTTGAACTCGTCGTAGGTGCCGTCGTAAAGGAAGCGCAATGTGCGGCCGCGCGAGGTGGTGTTGTCGATGACTTCGGCCACCAGCTCATCGCCTTCACCGAAGTAGAGTTTGTTACCGATACGGATTTTACGCGCTGGGTCGACAAGCACATCCCAAAGGCGGCTCTCGTGGTCGAGTTCGCGGAGTAGCAGCACCTCAATCTTGGCACCAGTCTTCTCCTTTTCACCGTAGAGTTTGGCGGGGAACACCTTAGTGTTGTTGATGACAAACACGTCCCCGTCGCGGACATAATCCACGAGGTCTTTGAAGACACGGTGTTCAATCTTTCCGGTCTTGCGGTCGACAACCATCAGGCGGGCTTCATCGCGGTTTTGTGTAGGTTGCAGCGCAATGAGCTCGCTCGGCAAGTTAAATTTGAATTGTGAGAGTTTCATTGTATGATGTTATTGTTGATTTTTCTGAAACAAACTACAAAGATACGACAAAACCGAAATTTTGTCAAGTGTTTTTTATTAAAGTGTTGATTGTCAAGCTTGTTTTTGCTCTTTTTCCAATTGTTCCTTTTTCCATTCCTTGAAAGCGTCGCCCGTGTCGATGATGTGCTGTTTCAGCTTTTCCAACGGCCAAGCATCTTCGACTTTGAAGTCGCCGATGCGGGTGCGGCGCAGTGAGGTCAGGCAGGCACCATTGCCTAAAGCTTTGCCGAAGTCGTTGGCGAGGCTGCGGATGTAGGTGCCTTTGCTGCAAGTCACCTCGAAATCCAGTTCGGGGAAGCGGTCGAGGCTGAGTTTGAAATCGTCGATGCGGACATCGCGGGCTTTCAACTCGATTTCCTCGTCGGAACGGGCATAGTCGAATGCGCGTTTCCCCTTGATTTTGATGGCGGAATACTTCGGAGGGTATTGCTTCAGGTCACCGATGAACTGCTGGCGGGCAGCCTCAATCTGTTCTGGTGTGATGCCGTCGGTGGGGAAGAAGGCATTAGGCTCGCTCTCCAAGTCGAAGGTCGGGGTGGTTTGTCCTAGCAGGATGGTGCCCGTGTAAGTCTTCACCTGTGCTTGATAGTTGTCGATTTGCTTGGTCATCTTGCCCGTGCAGAGGATGAGCAGGCCTGTGGCCAATGGGTCCAAAGTACCGGCATGACCAACCTTTAGCTTGCGGATGCCATAGCAACGGTTGAGCAAGGAACGGATGAAGTTGACTGTGTCGAACGAAGTCCAGTCTAAGGGCTTGTCGATGAGGATGACCTCGCCTTCTTCGAAGTTGAACATTTTCATGGTTCAGGTCCCTGAGCCTGTCGAAGGGCCGTTAATTAAGAACATACGGTAACACAATGGCCAAAATACCCACGATGGCGCAATAGATAGCGAACCAAATCAGTTTGCCCTTTTTCACGATGTTGATCATCCACTTACAGGCGATGCAGCCGAAGATGAAGGCTGCCAGGAAGCCCACGATGGCCGCCACGGGCGAAATGCCGCTCATGGCTTGGCTGAATCCAACCTCAAACATATCCTTGATGTCGAGCAGAGCCTCACCGAGGATAGGAGGAATGACCATCAGGAAGGAGAACTGAGCCAGCTTTTCCTTTTTGTTGCCGAGGAGCAAGCCAGTGGCAATCGTTGAGCCCGAGCGCGACAGACCAGGCATCACGGCGCAAGCCTGAGCTATACCGATGATGAAGGCATGCCAACCACTGATGTTTTCCTTTTGTCTGGGTTTGGCGAAGTAAGAGAAGGCAAGCAACGAAGCCGTCACCAAAAGCATGATGCCCACGATAAGCAGACCTGAGCCGAAGACTTCTTCCACCTTGTCCTTGAAAAACAAGCCGACAATCATCACGGGAATCATCGAAATGAGGATGTTGAAGGCGTATTTCGTGCCGTCATTGAGGTTGCAGTATTTGCGCCACGACTGTTTGGCAAACAAGTCCTTGAAAATCCATACGATTTCTTTCCATAGGATGACCAAAGTGCTGAGCACGGTGGCCACATGGAGCAAGACCGTAAATGCGAGGTTCGATTCGCCGTCTTCGAGACCGAAGAGGGCTTGACCAATGGCTAAGTGACCACTACTGCTGACGGGCAGATATTCCGTCAAACCTTGAATAATGCCTAAGATTAATGCTTGTAACCAATCCATAGTCGTTCATTTTATGTGCTTGTCGTCATTGCGAGGAGGAACGACGAAGCAATCCAGGAAACGGGATGTTTGGACTGCTTCGTGCCTCGCAGTGACGCAAAGCGATGAATTATTTTTTTCCTTTCCAGAATATTGCCACGATTTCAACGACAAACCCTCCCAAAATCAGGATGGTGGACAGAGTGATATGTTGGAAGTCAAACATTTTTGGGTTAAAAACATCGGGATCAGAGGAGCCTCCGCCAATCATCAGGATGAAGCCCAAGGCAAGCAGGGCGATACCGATGAGTACGATGATGTAGTTCTGTTTGCCGAAGGGCATGACCTTTTGGTTGTCAGCGACTTCAGCCGTTTTTGCTTTTGTCTTTGTTATTTCTTTTGCCATATTCAGTAGTATTTAAAATTCAAGATTTAAGATTTAAAATTTGGCTGGCCTTTCGACCCTTCGACCCTGCTCAGGGACCTCAGGCTCAGAGACCCTATGCATACAGTTGGTCGATGTCGGCGTGGAGGTATTTCCGGAGGGCCAGTCGCGTGGAAAGACCGCCGAGAAGTATGCCCAATATAAGGACACCGACAAAGATGCCAATGATGATTTTATAGTCTTGTACAAAAGTCAGTTCCGGTAAGCGTTTGGTGAGACCGTATAGCAGCAGAGCCAAGAAAGCATCGGCAAGTAAAGCCCCGAAAAAGCCCTGGGTGATACCACTCCTGATGAAAGGCCGACGGATGTAGGCGGGTGTTGCCCCCACAAGTTGCATGCTGCGCACGAGGAAACGCTTGGAGTAGATGCTAAGTCGTATCGTATTGCGTATCAATGTGATGGCGATGATAAGCAGTACCAAGCTGGCAATCATCAGCGCGAAGCCGATGCGGTTGACATTCTGGTTGATTAAGTTGACCAAGGATTTTTGGTAGTAGATTTCCTTGACATCCTTGTTTTTCTTGAGTTGGGCTTGGATGAGGTTAATGCTGTCATTGTTGGCCCAGTCGGCATTGAAGCGCACATCAATGGAGGGGAGGAGTGGGTTCTCCTCGTTGCCGAGCCATTGCAGGAAGTCCTCGCCGAGGTCTTCGCTCAAGCGGTGGATAGCCTCTTCTTTGGTGATGTATTCCGTCGATTTCACGGCGGGCATGGAGTCGAGTTCCTGTTGTAGTTTGAGGATATTGGCTTCTTTCACATTGCTGTTCATCACCACTTCGAAGCCGATATTTTCCTTGAGATGGTTGGAGAGTTTCTGCGCATGCATCATAAGCAGGGCAAACACGCCTAAAAGGAAGAGTACCAATGTGATACTCATCAGTGACATGAAATAAGACCCTGCCACGCGGCTTTTGCTTGAACTCTTTTCGGACATCTTTACTTCGATAAACTCAGTAACCTCATTATAAATGAAACGGCAAAGATAGGGGAAATATTTCAATCTTACTTTTCTATTTCAGGTTTTTCACTATTTTTGTGGTTTATTTCGACAAGCTCAATAACATATTTCGACAAGCTCAATTACCTTGTTTTTCATTTGATACACTATGCAAGTACTGAAATCCAACATACGCACTGATTCCGAGGAGTTCAAGCAGAACGAGAAGAATTTCCTCGCGTTAATGGCGCAATACCGCACTGCGATGGGCGAAGCCATGCAGGGCGGCGGCGAGGCGGCGGTGGCCAAGCACAAGAAACGCAACAAACTCCTTGCCCGCGAGCGCATCGATCTGCTCATCGACCCCAACACTCCCTTCCTCGAGCTCTCGCCGATGGCGGCCTATGGCACCTATAACAACGACTTCCCCTCGGCGGGCATCATTACGGGTATCGGCGTCATCCAAGGTCGTGAAGCCGTCATCGTGGCCAACGACGCCACCGTGAAAGGCGGCACCTATATGCAGTATACGGTGAAGAAACACCTTCGCGCACAAGAGATTGCCATGGAAAACCACCTGCCTTGTGTCTATATGGTCGACAGCGGCGGTGCCTTCCTTCCCGAACAGGACACGGTCTTTCCCGACCGCGACCACTTCGGGCGTTTCTTCTACAACCAAGCGCGTATGTCGGCAATGGGCATCCCACAGATTGCCATCGTGATGGGTATGTGCACGGCTGGTGGCGCCTATGTGCCGGCCATGAGCGACGAGACCATCATCGTTCGTAACCAAGGCACCATCTATCTCGGCGGTCCGCCATTGGTGAAGGCCGCCACGGGTGAGGTGGTCACGGCGGAGGAGTTGGGCGGTGGTGAGATGCACACCAGCATCTCGGGCGTGGCCGACCATCTGGCTGAGAACGATCAACATGCCCTGCAGATCTGCCGTAACATCTTCAAGACCTTGGAGAAGTCGCACCGACAGAAGTTAGACATGCTGCCCGTGGAGGCTCCTTTATATGACCCGCACGACCTCTATGGTCTTGCCCCCATCGACTTCCATAAGCTGGTTGACCCCCGTGAGATTATCGCAAGAATCGTTGACGGCAGCCGTTTCCAAGAGTTCAAGTCGCGCTATGCCACTACCCTTGTCTGTGGCTTTGCCCACTTGATGGGCTTCCCCGTAGGCATTATCGCCAACTATGGTGTATTGTTCTCGGAATCAGCGTTAAAAGCCACGCATTTCATTGAGCTTTGCTGCCAAAGAAACATCCCGTTGGTGTTCCTGCAGAACATCACTGGCTTCATGGTGGGCAAGCAGTACGAGCAGGGTGGCATCGCCAAGGACGGCGCCAAGATGGTCCATGCCGTCTCAAATGCCAATGTGCCCAAGTTCACCATCATCTTCGGCGGCTCATTTGGCGCTGGCAACTATGGCATGGCAGGCCGCGCCTATAGCCCGAGGCTGCTCTTCATGTGGCCCAACGCCAAGATCTCTGTCATGGGCGGCGAACAGGCGGCCAGCGTCCTCGCCACGGTGAAGGAAGACCAGTACAAGTACAAGGGTTTGGAAGTCCCCACCGATGAAATCGCAAAATTGAAGAAAGAAATCCTGGCCAAATACGACTATGAAGGCTCGGCGTTCTATAGCACCGCCCGCTTGTGGGACGACGGCATCATCGACCCCGTCGACACGCGCAAGATCCTTGCCTTGGGCATTGCTGCCTCGTTGAACCAGCCCTTCCCGCCGCAGCAGTTTGGGGTGTTTAGGATGTAAGAATTCTGCAAATTCGGTATAATTTTGCGTTTATTCCGCTACGAAACTCAAAATTTGCATTTCGTAGCGGAATAAAGTTGATTTTATTCAGAAATCACCTCAATTACTATTGATGAATTGTTTAAATAACTGATCAAGTTTTTTGACTAGAAAAACCATGATGCTGTAAATTATGGAAGCCGACAACTTTGGAAATAAAAAGCAGGAAAACCTTGGGAATGAGGAGAGAACGGCTAATGCGGTAGGCAAGTTTGCCTATTGGCGTGAGGATGCGGTTTATGTGGTGTTGATTGGGTGTTTGAAAGACTAGGCATACCGAGGATTTCTACTAGTGGCTGAATAGGACTGAGACAGAAATAGACTATAGAAAGGAATCCCACATTAACTTATTATTATATTTCCTTCATGTTTTTCAATATAAACAGACTTCTCTCCTTGATGTATTTCTTTTATTACTGGGGCAGTCTGTGTCGCCGTTGTACTTGAAACAGCAGAAATAGAGCCTATAGGAGCTGAATCAGAATCTTCAGAAAGAGCCTTTTTAATTATCTCAATAAGTTTCTGTGCGTTATTTGCGGTTAATTCTTCAATGCTTCCAGTCATAATCTCTGATATATATATCCATACATCATCCAATTCTGTAACGATATCATTAATAATTGACAATTCGTTTGTAAGCACCTTGATTTGGCCTGGTTCCGTCTTAATCTGCTCTGCTTTACGAGTTTTCTCGTTTTGCCAATAATTTTTCACCTTACGTAGACCGTCTGCATCACGTGTAATGTCATCTATCTCCACAACAGCTGTTACCCTGCGACGCATGTCGCCATTTTTGACAATTTCTTTCAGCTCATACATACACTGAATTGAATGTAAATACTCTGGTGTAATAACAACTATTACTTGCTTTGATTGTCCAATCTCGTTTTCATATTCTCTAATACTGTCACGTATCTCAACATCATGTTTATCAATTGACACAGGAATACCAGCATTGTTCAAATTGTTATAAAAAACATCTATTGCTTTGGCGTGACGAGTTAAGTGTTTATATGAAATATGAACTTTGTCAAGGTTATTGTTTTTCTTTTCCATAAATAAACTATTTATTTCAATTTGATTACTACTATTTTTAACCTTATGCGAAGCAAATACCACAGCAAATGATCTTTTTTGCTCACGAAGGGCATTGTTCAATAAAACAATATCTTCTTCTTCAATTACAGAGCGGCCTCTAATGCTTAAGATTATTATTCTAAGATCTTGGGAGTCAAAACAAGTAAAACACCGAAAAAGTATTTGGCTAACAATAGAATCTTTATGAACAAGTGAACCACACATGAGTGAATCCGTGAGTTTATTAATCACATCATCATTTAAATAATGAGTAATTGATAATACTAAAGCCTCATTGAACGGTTGTTCCTCTGAGGAACAGAACAGCCCAAGTTTTATGACATTTTTCATTCCTTTTATAACTTCTTCCAATTCCATATCCGCCAAAGGTGTTTCTATAAAAAAAACACCCTTAGCATAGATAATTTGCCGTAACCATCTCTGCCATTCCTCGACACGATTTAATAAGACTTTATTCATTGTCGAGTTTTTGGATGAAGTTATTAATAGTGTACTTGTTTTCCTGTCTTTGCATTAATGTGTCCAACACATCCATTGCCATATCAAGTAAGGGCTTGTTTTCTTCATCGTCAAAGGATTTAATTCCATTATATGATTGAATAATAATGTCAGTTATCACATTCCAATCATTATACTCTAATGGTTGTTCCTTTTCTATCATTTTTTTCAACCACGATAATGACTGAACGGGATTAATAAGCGCAAAAGAGGCCAAAAAATTATAAAAACTATGTACTTTCCCGCAACTCATTTTAGAATTTACAAATGTTTCAGCTAATAGCTTCTGATTCTCTACTGAAACATTCTCTAAATCATGAAAAACACTATCGCAACTATTTGCCATTTCTTCAGAGTAAAACTTGTCTTTCATTAAACTGCATAAATACGTAGTTGCCTCTTTGTCCAGTCCGTCATCTGAACTACTAAAAAAATGTATAAGAGAGATACGAGCTTTTTCTGTTCGTTCACACATGGCATCAAGCAATTCTTTGGCCCTAGATTTATGTGTGTGAGTCCATGCCAACCATAGTATAATCACTTGTTGTTTGTGACATTCTTCTATCTCTAAAGCTTTTTCAAAAAAGGGAACAAGTTCGTCAAAGGCGTAATTAACATAATACACTAAGGGGTTGTAATTATGTACGGGCATTGACATAAGAGAAGGATGGTAATCGTGCATCATTGCTAAGAAAAGCCTCACGCTTCGGTCCTTGTCTAATGTATTAAGGGCTGCAAAATTCAATAGAATAGCCGCCCTTGTAAATTCTGAAGCTGACATAGCAACAGTTTCCAAGGTTGTGAATAATTTCTCAGCATACTCTTTGTATTTGCAACATTCTATGAGTTTATATCCCGCATTACCCCTTGGTAAATTAATGCCTCTATTATAAATATCATCGCTAGATTCGCCACGATAAGACAAGTTTTCTTTTGCCTCCAAAGTAGCTTTGCAAATAAAATCAAATACCGCTTGGGGCAATTTGTCCAATTTCATAAAACCATCAAGAGCAAATAAGAAAGAGTGCAGATCATAGTTACGAAATTCTTTATTAATATCTTCTCCTATTTCCTTTGTGATATAAACGAATAGTTTTTCTGCTAAATCAATTCTGCCTGCCTCAAGTAAACCTTTCAAACCATAAATTGGATAAGACAAAGGAATATCTTTGTCTGGAACTACTTCCATTAACAATTTAAACTTTTGTTCTGGCTCTTTCTTCGTCAATTCCTCCAACAATTTCTGTTGGCCTGACAAAGAAGGTATATTCCAATCGTGATGAGAATCCGTATTATATGTACGCATAGAACTCTTCCATGTTTCATCATTCATATGTTCAGCCTTTTCTATTTTCATGGAAGGCCATCCTGAAAAAAAAGATGATTTATGTGGAGGTTCGTTCTCTAATGTGCGTTCATGCGGAAATCTTCGCTTTAAACAAAGTAACTCTTGATATGCTTCCCAATAATAAGTTTTGAGATCTTCAACAGGTAAAAGATTGAGCAAGACTCCTTTCCTGTGTCCAATCCATAGCAGAGGAAGAGTGTGCTCTAAACGCTCAGTTAAAGATAGTTTATTATAGTTCTTCTTTTCACCTTCATCGGAAATATTTACAATCAAGTTAATGATAGTATCTCTCTGTTCTCTATTGAACAGCTCGTATGACACTCGTAGTAATTCCGCAGCTTGATATTCAACCATAGAGGGCGCATTAGCTAATAACTTTCGATTAACAAGGGCCTCATGTATCTTATCTATATACAGTCTTGGTTTAACCGTGTAACCATATAAAGCAATGTAGACCAGTCCATCATAATCTTCATTTGCCAACTTATCCAATAATTCTTCATGATAATCTTTGTCGCCATCTATGTCGGTTTCAATTCTATCCAAGACTCTATTGATTAGTGTGTCAACCATATTGTGCGAAAACGCTGTATGCTTACACCTTTCGTATAACGAGGTTTTTATTGTCAGTTTAATATCATGAGAATCAACCAATATTGCGTCTTTAGACAATATCAGCTTTAACAAATCCAGATAAAAATCTACAACAAGCGTCGAATGCCTCTCTTCAATAAGATTAAATATATTCTCTTCAAAATGATTAAACTTTATATCAGACAAGTAGTCGCTCTCTTGGTTCTCCAACTGCAAACATATATTTGTGCGCAATTCATTCATTACGAACCGAGGTTCGGTGGGGACTAAATTTCTTAGTATATTCAAATTCTGCAAAGGATTACGACTAGTGGTAATGCGGTTGTATACTTGTATTAGTTTCTGTCCGGGATTATTTATGTCGTACAAATCCAGCATCCAAGCAACTCGTTGTTTGTCTTCCTCTAGTCCATAGTCCAATACCTCATTCGCAAAATCCAACACAACATCTAAGTCTTGCGATACGATTCGCCTTCCAATACCAATCATTCTGTCCTTGAGTTCTTTAGGGAGACATGCCCAGCCGTAGTGTTTATCAAAGATTGAATGAATCACATTGAACCATTCCACATTATGAATTGCATCAAGTAATATAGGTAACTGACTTTCGTCGTGTATCAGTCTCGTTTCTATAATATTAATCTCTTCTTTAATTGGTTCTTCAAAAAATACCATTGAAGACAAAACCAATGAGCGAATATGAAATCTATACACATACTCTCCATTCTCATCTAAATCAAATAACAAGTGAGTTATTGTCTTTCTATATTCAGAGGGGTCTGAGGAGCGCATAAAAGCAATAATACTTTTTACAGCAGATCTGATAAACAGCCCCTGATGCTTCCCTTTTAGTTCTTCCAAGAGATTCCGTTTTGTCTCAGTAAACCGACGAGCAAAGACATAATCGAACATCGTCTGGTGAAAGAATTGCAATTGCCCGTTTGGTGTCAATGTCAGTATTTCACAATGTTGCAAATAACGTATTTCTCTTGCAAAATCAGTTTCCACTGATATATATCGCACCGACAATTCCTGCCGTTCATACATACGATTGACCAACACATCTAACAATGCAATAACACTCTCCTTGCTTATTTTCTCATTGACATTATCAATTATATATAATTTCCAAAGTTGATCATACAAGTCTTCTTCTGTCAAAGGGTATCTTAGTTGTGCAGTTTTGAAAACCTTTAAAAACAAGTGAAGATGGAGGGGATTACCTAAAAAGAGTAGAACATTATTGTCAATCAATTTGTCATAACCATGTTGTTTCAATACTTGCTTAACAATTTCAGATGAAAACTCTTTTAACTCCCATTTGTTTTTAATCTTAAGCTGTTCTAATACAGGATCATATTCGAGATCATAAGGTCTACTAGAAATGACAACACGGACGTTTTTAATTAATTGGATGCGTTGAATAAGCTTTAATAAAGAGCGAAGGGGTGCGCGGTTAGTTGATAAGGATAGAGATAAAGCATCTATTTGGTCGATCAACAATACGACTCTTTTTGAAGAAGTGGCCATAGCTTCAATCACCTCTTCCATAGGTTGTGGTAAATGCAATTGTTGGCTTAATGTATCAGTATCCGTAAATTCAATTTGGTCAGACTTCAACCCAAGAACTTTATATCCTTCTATATGAGTAAGCCGTTGCAATAAATTATGCATCACAACAGACTTCCCAATTCCAGCCTTTCCATATAATACACCCACTCGATTTGGATTTTTCGTGTCTGCATCACGTTCTATCCAACCAAGTATTGTGTCAACCTCACTTCTCTCAATTGGCGGATTGATTGTTGGTAGATACATTTCTAGTTCAAATGAACCCTTTTCAAATGCGCGTTCAGCATCAATTACGTATGCATCTCCAATAAAGATATTACCTTTATGTTTATCAATATAGATACTCTTATCACCAAATTGGGTAACAGTATTTGTCATAGTTAGTTTAAAGAATTAAAAAGATCTTATTCAGGGTTTTCAAAATTGAATGACTGTCTCATCCCCGCAAATATTCCGAATCTTCATGCGCTTTGGCTTTTCGTCGCAACGGATGGTGGCGTCCCAAAAGTCTTGGGTCTTCACACCGTTGCGGATGACATAGCCGAGTTTGTCTATCTTGATTTCCGCGTCGCTGTGCCACGGGGATTGCTTGTCGGCGTTGGTGCAGTCGAGGCTGACCCATTCGATGGTTTCGAGGCCTTCATCGCTGA
>JAEEGH010001813.1_pt1 | contig 60141 bp, 58 predicted proteins | sample 9134181 | NCBI WGS metagenome assembly JAEEGH01 (sample SAMN16246544, study PRJNA631951) | gut metagenome | biome: gut microbiome; feature: rumen; material: DP-attached | host: Bos | place: Iran: Karaj | collected 2018-10
GGGGTTAAAGCCCCTTCTGACAGGTGGCACAAAGTGCCACTGCGTTCATGAGGAAGTAGCGAAGCGGATTCCGAATGTCCGCTTTACAATGTACTTAAAAAGTGGCAGCCCACAAGGGCCGCCACTATCAAATAACATTTACCAGGAGGGGTTTTATGGAAAATTTAAAATATCCAGTAATCACTATCAGTAGAGAATACGCAGCCTATGGCCGTACAGTTGCAAAGCGCCTAGCTGACACTCTAGACATTCCTTTTTATGACAAGGATTTCGTAAAGGAAACTGCTAAAAGAAGCGGTTATTCTGAAGATGATATTAGAAGAGAAGGCGAGGCTATGAGCCGTGCTACTCGTTTTATGAACAGCCTTATGAACAACGCCATGGTTTATACAAGTTCTTATGATGGAATCTTCCATGCACAAAAGGAAGTTATTATTAACCTTTCAAAAAAGCCTTGTATCATCGTTGGTCGTTGCGCCGGCTACGTTTTAAAGCAAGCTGGAATTCCATGTTTTAATGTTTTCCTATACGCCGATAAAGAAGTTCGTACAAAGCGTACAGGTGAGCTTGAAGAAAATTTCGGCCTCAATCCTAAGAAGGCCCGTGAAAGACACGACATTTTAAGAGAAACTTACTACAAACAGTACACTCATCAGGAAATGGGTGACTACCACAATTACGACATCTGCTTAAACACTGGTGTCATCGGCCCAGAAAGATGCGCAGATATCATTGCGGATATAGTTAAGAAGCATATTGATGAGTTGGATTAGTGGGATGCTTTTGGAATGTATTGTAAAACGGTCATTGCGTTTTACTATTAACTTCTCAAAGACACGCTCCCACTAAGCTAAGCTTGTAGTGGTACTAGCAAAAATCCAGAACTTTGATAATCTCTGTCTTCGACAGCGGATTATCTTGTTCTGGATTTTTTAAGTGCCAACAAGCTTAGAATTGTCTTTTCGAAGTTATAGCAAAACTCCATTACCTTTCTACACCACCACAAAACGCAAACCCACCAATCTAACTCTACCGCTTTTAGCAAGTTGGAATGGTCGTGAAGTTTTCACGTTCCGGGATAAATTGACCTAGGGACTATATTTAAGTCCCGTTAGGTCAATTATTCCAATTTCGGCTCCAAAATCAATCACCCTAATAATTCTTATTTCACCCCTACAATTCCAAAATTCCCCAAAATAAACAGCCGCACAAAACAGCCTCACAATATCAAGCCACAAAAAAACAGTGACTAGGCCTCCCTAATCACTGCAATTTTATATCCACAATATTCTTGTTCTTCTATTATAACATCCTGCTTTTCGCCTTTATAATAACACTCCACTATATCAGTGTCATGTAAAAATTCTACATTAAGAATTGTTCTAGCAATTCCGTCACCAAGTAACTTTGAGAAAGCTTCCTTCATAGTCCAAAGACTAAAGAATCTATCCTGCTTTGTTAGGTCATTTCCATATACCCAAGCTGCTTCCTTTTTTGAATAAAATTTATCTATCATTCTGTCGCTAAAATTTCTATTGCCGTCAATGTCAATGCCGATTGGCTTTGAGGCAATGGCAACTACTACTATATTTGCTGTATGAGAAATGTTAAAATGTATATCCGTTCTTTCTTTATAAACCGGCTTTCCTTGTCCGATTTCTTCAATTTCAAAATCGTAATCTGTGTCGTAACCATCAATCAGGTCTTCTGTTGCTAGTTTCTTTATTGCACAACTTTTGTCATCTTCTAATTTACAATTTAGATAATCCTTTGTTGCATAATTTAAAAGCAAGCCTGCCATGATGCTTGTTAGGCGGGGCATTTCTACATGTAATTTATCTGTTTTTTTCTTGCGGTAATCAGTTAATTTTGCATATGCAATTTCGCTAACCTCCTTTAAAGTACAAGCATTAGCTAAATATATCTTAATCATTTATACTCCTTATAGGTCAATTTCTGTTGAGTCCTGTATATTCTTCTTTGAATATACGAAAACACAATCTCCACTTTTTAATATGGTATTACCCTTAGGTATAAGTATTCTATTTCCTCTCTTAATCATAAGAACCAGACTGTGTCTAGATATATCTATGTCCTTAATTGCATGTCCAAGCCAAGGATTCCTATCCTTTAGCTCGATTTCTCTTATGTGAATTTTATAGTCATCATTATAAGCTTGAGCTGCTAAAACCACTTGATCTGCTATCATAATAATTGTGTCGCCCTTTGGCACAATAGCCTCACCTTTTCTTATAATTGCTGCAAATATAAGACCTTCTGGAATTTTCAAATCCCTTATTTGCTTTGAAACCCAACTGTGTTCTTTTGTAATGTTAATTCTTACAAACTTAATATCTTCAATGTTTTCTATGTCACTTGAACGCCTTGTATTGTTATACTCTTCAACAAAACCGGCACTAATAATACCTGTTGGAATAGCTACAATACCAACACCCAGAATCGTAATTGCAATACTAAGTAACTTGCCTAGCGCTGTTATTGGATAAATATCTCCATAGCCTACTGTAAGTAATGTGGACACAGACCACCAAAAGCCCGAAAATGCATTTTCAAAAACATCGGGCTGGGCCTCATGCTCTACACTATACATGCATAAGGAAGAGGCAATCATCAAAGTCAAAACAATAAAAACAGAAGATAAAATCTGCTCTCTTTTTCGAATAATAACCTTAGAAATCACACTTAGAGCGTCTGAGTAGGCATTTACTCTAAATAATCTCATGATTCTGACAACTCTAAACATTCTAAAAGCCACTGCTCCGCTAGGAAAAAAGAAAGGCAAGTAAAATGGAACAAAGGAAAGAAAATCTATAATTCCATCAAAGGATAACACATATCTTAAAAGCGCTTTTACTTTCGTTTCATTAGGATAGAGAAGATTGGATGTCCAGACTCTTAACCCGTACTCCACTGTAAAGCCAAGGACTGTAATTAACTCAATACTATCGAAAATGTATGAGTAAGCCGCTAGCTCATCAAAGGTGTCCGCCACTGCAATCACCAAATTTAGTAAGATGGCAGTAGTAATGTAAATGTCAAAAAGCCTGCTTTGACAATCTCCTACATATCCAATTTGAATAATTTCAAAAACTCGCTTCTTCTTATTATCCATAACTCTTCCCCCCACTAAGACAGACATTTATAAAACTTAAATAAAATAATTAGGTAGCAATAAATAACTTATATACTTAGCAGCATCTAAATATAGCGAAATATTTATAAATACTGGGCAGAATATAAAGCAGGCAACAATTAAAACGAAGGTAATTGCTATATAACTTTCTATTCTTTTGAAAATGCTACCAAGCACCCAAGCATAAAGCGTTACTAGGATAACATAAACAATACCTAATAATGCTTTTTTAAGACTTATACTATTTCCTGAAATAACTAGGGCAATGCTTGAAGAAATCCAAAAAAGGAAAGCACCAATAAAGGCATATACAGGTCTTGCAAGTATCTTATATCTCTTTGATAAAGTTACATAGCTTCCCTTTGCCTCATCTTCTAAAAACCAAGCTACCCCAAACAAGCCTCCTGCAAATATTAATATATAAAGGATGGCTCTTAACGGAAATTTTCCTGTTGTTTGAGTCATTTCACTTCTAGAAGTATCATCGCTATCAAGCACAGTAAAGTCTATATGAAAAGTTACATCGCTTGATAAGTATTTTTCATATCTAGATTTAGCGTTGACTATGGCCTTATCTAATTTTTCTGAAAATATCTTATTATCAGATATAAAGTCCACTAATACATCATCTGCGAAGTTCTTAAATAACTGGGAAAATACAATCTCGTTAGTCATTGAACTTACATAATTAGATTCATTTATAACACACTCAATAATTCCGTTATAGTTATCCTCCATTATCTTATCAGAAATATTTTCTCCAAATACATAACCGCACTCAGCCTTTTTGTTTACTATATCTTCAAGCAAATCCTCTCTTGAATCAACTAAGTAAAAATTCACTGGATAATCTCCGGAAATTAACGCTTCCACTGTATTTGTAGCCATTTCATCTTCATCTGATAGACATAGTCCTATCTGAATCGTGTCCGATTTATTCAAAGCAGGAATACTTTTTGCAATCAAAGTTACTAAAGGAATAGCAATCAAAAGCCCAACAATAAAGGGATTCTTAATCTGCTTCTTTAGCATTAAATATATCCAAAATAAAACCCTTTTCATAACTACTCCCTTCTCACCCTTAATTTAAGCACCAAACTTGCAAGTGATGTTAAAACTACAGCAATCAATACATTTTCAAAAAGCAAGATTGGATTAATATTAGTTGTCATTATCTGTCCTATTAATCTGAAGAAATAGTAGGTTGGTAAGAAGTTTCCTATTATTCTTACAGCATTAGGTAGAAGTGAGCTAGGAATTATACAGCCAGACATATACATGCAGACTATTCCTATTATAAAAAGGCCTATAACCTTATAAATTGTATTATCTATTAATACAAATATAAAAAATATAAAGCTAAGAATTGCATAATTAATCACAAAAAGACCTATTAAGGAAGTGATTAAATCTAGAGGTGAACTAAGCTCGTAGTAATTAAACACTGCCGGGAAACGTAGTCCAACTATTCCTAGGAAAATGCATACCAGCCAGAAAAATCCTGTGTAAACCAAGCATATTCCCATTATTCTTGAAAAGCTTATGTAGCCTTCTTTAATTCCTGAAATTCTTAACACCCTAGTTAGGCTGTTGTTATTTACCACAAAAAGTTTCTCGCAAACTATACCGCTAAATAGCAATAAAAGCATGAAACCAGTGGCTATATAAAACTGTGTAGTTGAGAGGCCTTCTGTCTTTGAAACATCTGTTACACTAAAGTAGATGCTTCTATCAAGGCCGTAACTAAAGTAGATTTCGCTAAGTTTATTTTCTAATTCTGTCTGTTTATCCTTCTGACCACTAAAAAGAGCATTTAGGACATCATCCATAGAATAAACTCCTGCTTCAGCAGTACTTACAACGCTTGTACCGGCATTTATCATCTCCTGATAAATATAAGAAGAATTATTAACACCAACACTTGGGAAGATCATTTCAATTGTCTTATTCTGACCATTCATAATACTTCTTATAAGTCCCTTAGGAATAAGCACAACAACATCCACAGTTCCATCCTTAAGGCCTGTTAGGGCACTTTCTTCATCCATTTCCACCAAACTGCAGACTGACGAAACGCTTTCTTCATCTGCAATTAAAGACATAGCCTGCCTTATGTATTTTGAATTATCATTATCGTCATATACTATTGCCACCTTTAAAAGAGAGGAATCATCTGAATTAGATGTACAAGCAGATATTCCAAAGGCTGCTGCCCCAATGATTATAGCTAAGATTAGCGACACCAAAATTATTTTAGGGACCCAAGTAAAACTACTAATAATCTGTAGTCTTAAATACTCTAATTTCTTTTTCATCGTGCTAGTCCCCTCATAATTTCATTGTGACTTCCAACTTCTACTTCCTTTAAAACGCCATCATTTAAGAGATACATTTTCGTTGCAAGATTAATCTCGTAATCCTCATGGCTAGCTAAAATCACTGTTCCGCCAACTGCCATATACTTTTCAATATATTCCTTAATTTCCTGCTTACAAACAATATCAAGAGAAGCCCCTGGCTCATCAAGAATAAGAATTGGTGGATTCTTTGCAAGAGCCGCACAAATACTAAGACGCTTCTTCATACCTCCTGATAACTGCTCCACCTTCTTATCAAGGAATTTAGTAACACCAAATATGGCAGGAGCACCTGACTTTAGGTCCTCCTCCATATTTCTGTTAGTTCCAACATACCAAAACTTTAGATTATCTCTAACACTTAGTCCTTCAAGTAGTGGATTTTCCTGAGGGATGTATCCAATCATCTTATCAAAGCTTTTGCTATTTGAAATCGCATTAACTCCGTCAATAGTTATCTTTCCTGAACTAGCCTTATTACTTCCTGCAAGTATTGATAAAAGTGTTGTCTTACCGCAGCCGTTTGCGCCAATAATAACGGCACATTCACCCTTATTTACCTCAATATTTATATCCTTTAAAATGTAATTCTTGCCATAACGCTTAGTCACATTTTCTACCTGAATAAATGCCATAAAATTACCTCTTTATTACTCTTCCTCTTCATCTGAAGCCTTAATAAACTGACTGTCGTAAAGCTTCTTATAGAAACCATTAGCCTTTAATAGCTCTTCATGATTTCCCTGTTCTAATATATTTCCGTCTTTCATAACTAAGATTACGTCTGCATTTTTAATTGTTGAAAGTCTGTGGGCTACGATAAAGCTTGTCTTTCCATTCATTAATTTTGCAAATGCATCTTGGATCTTTAATTCTGTTCTTGTATCAATTGAAGATGTAGCCTCATCTAAGATAAGCATTGGTGGGTTAGCAAGCATGATTCTTGTAATACATAAAAGCTGCTTCTGACCTGCTGAAAGACTTCCGCCATCTTCACCAATCTCAGTATCAAGGCCCTTTGGTAACTTCTTAATAAAGCCCCATGAATAAGCCTCTTTACAAGCATTAATAATCTCTTCTTCGCTGGCATCTTCCTTAGCCATAACGATATTATCTCTAATTGTACCTGACTTAAGCCAAGTCTCCTGTAATACCATACCAAAGCCATTTCTTAAAGATTCTCTTGTTATGTCTCTTAAGTCATGACCACTAATTTTAATGCTTCCTTCATTAACATCATAAAAACGCATAAGTAAGTTAATTAATGTAGTCTTACCACAACCTGTTGGGCCAACGATTGCAATTCTCTGACCTGGCTTAACATCTAAATTAAAGTCTGTAATTAACTGTGTGTCTTCTGTATATGAGAAGTATACATTTTCCAAATCAACCTTACCAGATATTTCTGAAAGCTCTAACTTGCCCTCATCTGAAATCTCTGAATCTTCTTCAATAAGCTCAAAAATTCTTGCCGCACAAGCAATTGAATTCTGTAATTCAGTTATAACTCCTGAAATCTCGTTAAATGGCTTAGTATACTGGTTTGCATAACTTAAAAATGAAACAAGTTCACCAACGGAAATACCGCCGTTAATAGCTAAAATACCACCACTTACAGCAACTACTGCATAAACTAAAGAGTTTACAAATCTAGTAGAAGGATTTGTTAAACTTGAAAAGAATACAGCCTTTAATGAATACTCAGCAAGTCGTTCATTAATTTCATCAAATTCTTTAAGATACTTCTGCTCACTATTAAAAGACTTAATAATCTTTACGCCGTTAATAGATTCATCAATAAGCGCTGTCTGCTCGCCTCTAGTCTCTGACTGTCTCTTAAAGCTGTTAAAGGTCTTCTTTGCAATAAACCAAGCAATAAGAAGTGAAAGTGGTGTAAGTAAGAATACAAGCAATGTTATTCTAAAGTCAATAAAGAACATAAAACCAAGAGTACCAATAATTGTTAGCACACCTGTAAAGAACTGTGTAAAGCCCATAAGTAAGCCGTCTGCAAATGTATCTACATCGGCAATTACTCTACTTACGATATCACCATAAGAATTACCGTCAATGTACTTTAGAGGGAGAGTTTCAATCTTATCAAAAGCCTCATCTCTAATGTCCTTTGTTACACCAAAGGTAATCTTGTTGTTACACATATTCATGATCCACTGAGATAAAAATACCCCAAAGATAAATATTCCAATCTGTCCTAAAACCTTTGCAATACCTGTAAAATCCACTTCTCCAGGACCTACAATTAAATCAATAGCTCTACCAATTAAAATTGGCACATAAAGCTGACAAGCTACTGTTACAATAGCCATGACAATACTTGTTGCTAAAGCTAGCTTATAATTTTTTACTCTATCTAAAATCTTAAAAATCACTGTTTTCTTATTATTGTTTTTCATTAGTGTGCACCTCCTACAACTTTAGCCTGTGAGCTAAATTGAGAATCGTAGATTTCCTTATAAATTTCGCAGTTTTCAAGTAACTCTTCATGAGTTCCCTCGCCTACCATCTTACCGTCATCAAGTACAATAATCTTTGTACAATTAAGTAAGGAAGCGGCTCTCTGTGAAATAATAACAGTTGTTACATCTTTTAAGTCTCTTACGATTGCGTTTCGAAGTGCTGCATCTGTTGCATAATCAAGAGCTGAAGAACAGTCATCTAAAATAAGAATCTCTGGACTTGCAGCTAATGCTCTTGCAATATTAAGTCTTTGCTTCTGACCACCTGAAAGATTCTTAGCCCCTTGATTTATCATGTAATCAAGATAGCCTTCCTTCTTTGATAAGAATTCCTTAGACTGAGAAACTTCCACTGCCTTTTCAAGAACTTCCTCTGGGATATCCTTTCTCCCCATTGTTAAGTTCTCTCTTACTGTTCCACTAAATAAAACAGCCTTCTGCATACAAACTGATACCTTCTTTACAAGCTCTTCTCTAGGAATATCCTTAACATCTACACCATCAATAAGTACGCTACCCTTTGTTGCATCATAAAATCTAGAGATAAGATTTGCCACTGTAGTTTTACCTGAACCAGTACCACCAATGATTCCAATCATATCACCTTTCTTAGCAACAAGATTTATATTAGAAACTGAGTCCTCACTGTTTCCCTTATAGCATAGGGATGCATTGCGAAGTTCTAACTTAGGCTGTTTATTAGATACATTTTCATCAAGACCTAATTCCTGTCTCTTTTCTACAAAATCCATAGAAGATTCAATAGCTAATACGCTTTCTACTCTACCTGCACAAGCAAGGGCCTTAGTAATAGTTACAATAAGGTTAGCAAGCTTAATTAACTCTACTAAAATCTGTGACATATAGTTATAAAGGGCAACAACCTGTCCCTGTGTCATGGAACCTGTGTTAACCTTGATAGCACCAAAGTAAATTAAGGCTACAATAGCAGCATTTACAACCACATAAGTCAAAGGATTCATAAGACCTGATATTCTACCAACTACTCTCTGAAGCTTATTGAGGTCTTCGTTTTCTGCCTTAAACTTTACATTTTCCTTAGCCTGCTTATTAAAGGCACGAATAACTCTAACACCTGTTAAGTTCTCTCTAGTAGTTAAAAGGACTTTATCTAACTTATTCTGAACATCGCGATACATAGGTCTTGTAATAAGCATAATTCCAAAAACAATAAATGCTAATACAGGAATTGTAACCACGAATACAAGAGCGATCTTTACATTAATTGTAAAGGCCATAATCATTGCACCAAATACAATAAATGGTGAACGAAGGAATAGTCTTAAAACTAAGTTAACACCATTTTGAATCTGATTAATATCAGAAGTTAATCTTGTAATCAATGTGGATGTTCCGACTTCATCATAATCTGTAAAAGATAATCCTAAGATATGCTCATACACGCTATATCTTAGTTTTGTTGCACATCCAATGGCTGCCTTCGCACTAAAATATTGAGCTGTTATTGAACTTGCAAGTCCAATCATCGCAAGGAATACAAGCATTACACTAGATTTTAAAATAAAAGCAATATCGTCGTTTGCAATACCCTTATCGATAATTGCAGAAACTACAATAGGAACAAAAAGTTCAAATACTGCTTCTAGCATTTTAAAAAGTGGTGCTAATACGCATTCTTTTTTGAATTTTTCCAAATACCTCATTATCATCTTCATACTAAAATTACCTTTCTTACTATTCCAAACTAGTCAAACATTAAGCAAATTGCTTCTAGATTAGTTACGGAATATATTTCATTTGTTTCAAACATTTCGTTGTACACTTCAAAATTAGAATAAGAGTGTTCAAATTGTCTTGAGTATAAATGTGCTATATCAACTTGTTCTGTAAAGGATAGTGTCTTTCCATTGCAATACCAAACCGCAATGTCTGCTGCCTTTAAAACAATATACCAAACAATACAAATTGTAGTCTTTAAGAGTAAATCGTAGTCATTAACTGCATCTAGTAGATATCTAAATATTGTGTAGTTAAATAACTGGTCATACTCAGCAAGTCTATCCTTGTAGTATTCATTGAATTCGTCCTTTAATTCAATAGCTTTTCTACTTTCCTTGATATCTTCGTAGAACTTATCCACAGCCTGACAGACTTTATACCAATCAGGGTTGATAACTTCCATGCCTTCAAAACTATCAAAGTAGTGTTTGATCTGCTCAAAATGCTTAGCATCCTGAGGGAAACCAAGTTTTCTAGCAGAGAGTGTCTCTGATTCAAGACGTCTCTTTCTAATGTTTTTAATGGCCTCATCCACCAAATCCTTATTCTCATAGGCCTTTAGCACGTTGCCTATCTTCTCATCTTCCTGAATATCAAGAAGTCGCTGCACATCCCTGCTCATTGCAAGGAAGGCTGCAATACGCTCGCCCAACTTATAATCCGTGTCATTAATTAAGTTAAAGCTTAGCTTTCTTGCCCTTCTAAGAAGCATATATACAAAAGGGTCGATGTCATTAAGAGCGATATCCTCATCAATATCGGATTCGCTAAATTCCATCATTCCTCTTTTGGCAAATATAATTTCCCCAGCTGTCTTACAAGATGGTGCAATTCCCATCTCTCTTAAGGCGCCAAAATTGTTAATAAATCTTGGAAACTCTGCACAGGTATCGCAAAGCTTGTCCTCTCCTAACTCTGTATATAAATCACAAAGATTAGCATCATTTAAGAAGGGACATCTTTTTTCCTTTGTTAAGGTAAATGTGCAGCCGCCCTCTTCATCATCTACAGAAACCGCCTTTAGTCTATCCCCGAAAGGTCCTGTTACTGTCTTATAAAAATCGTTTGATTTCTTGTCTACATCCACATCCCAGCCTGCACAACAAGTATCTGTGCAGTCTCCCGCGATGCATTTAAATTCCTCATAATACTTAGGTGTTACTAGTTTCATTTTTCCCACTTACTTCCTCATTTTCAATAATCTTTTACTTCTTCTTTTCTTCTATATTTATCTTCTAATCTCTTAATCTTCTATTTTTCTAGTTCTAAAGTAATTTATAATGTCAAAAATCGACTTAATTGCTAGTGGTAAAATAATTGCTACTGCAATCATGTAAATGTAGAACTCCTGCGGATTTGAGATAAGTAACTTAACTTCTTCTGACTCATAAATTCTTGCAAGCATATCCATATCGCCCATATATCTTGCATAGCCAAGCATCATGACAATAAGCACTGCCACTGAAGATGAACTTGTAATTATTACTGCAATGACCATATCAATGTTACGGCTAAGATACTCCATATGCTTAACTGCTGCTTTAGCTCTAATACTTAAAATGAAGCTTATAGTTATAAGCACTGAAAAAAGCATATAATTTAGTCCCACTGAAACTCCCATTTCAAAAGCTGAAGCATCTGATAAATCCTTATAATTTCCAATAAATGTTAACATATAAATAACAGATCTAATTCCTGTTAGTTCTCCAAGTAAAAGAACTATGCTAAATGCAAGTTGTCTTTTTCTATATACCTTATCCATAAGCCTCCTAATCTGCTATAAAGAACATAAGAGCAGGATTATTCCTGCTCTTTAATTTTAGTTATTATTAAATCCTGAAAAATCCTGACTTGAAGCTGTAGGCTCTGTCTGAGCTACTGGAGCTACTGTCTCAGTTGTAGGCTTTGCCTGCTCTACTGGAGTCTCAACAACTTCCTCTAAAGTCACTTCTTCAGTTGCCTGTGCTGTGTAATTCTTCTGTTGTAGCTGTGATGCATTTTCAAAAAGCTTATTATTCATCTTATGAAGTGAAACAATTGATGTAACACTTAAAATCAAATAGAAGATAAAAGCTGCAATTGTTGCACATACAAGGATTGCAACTAAGGTTTCAAGCTTATCTACATCGTCAATATATGAATTAACTTCATAAACTTTCTCTACTGGTAAATATCCAAGAAGTACTGCGGCAACTACGTTAAATACATAAGCTACAGTGCATAAAATAATGTTAATTAAAGCTTCAACAAAGATAAAAATTGTTCTTAATACATAAGAAAGGGTACCCACTGCCTTATGTGAAACAAAATTCATAATAAAAGCTAAAACTGAAATTCCTGTAAGAACCATGAAGGCAATTGTCCAAATAAATAGGTTATTCGCCATGCCATAATAAATTACAGCGGTATTAGTTGAATAATTCTCTTTTAGTGCAATCAAGCACATCTCAACAATTCCTACAATTGATGCGATAAGGCCAAGAAAAATCACTATTCTGAAAAACACGTTGGCCACTTTAGTTTTCTGGGTCATCTTGTAAAAAACCTCCCTATATTATCAAGTCTTGTCTAGTTAGACATTGCGACTCCAACTAAACTCATATTTATCTGCAAATGAGATAAACAACCTTTATTTTACATTATATAGGCATAAATTTCCATAAAAGATTGAATTTTTGATATCTATAACAAGTTTTGTTTCTTCTATTTGGCATAGTGAACTTTTAATAGAGTTAATCCCCTTGCAGGAGCGGTTGGTCCAGCAAGGCTTCTATCCTTTGCCTCAATCAAATCTATAATAGACTCTGGGCTTCTCTTTCCCTCTCCTACCTCAATTAGGGTACCTGAAAGAATTCTTACCATATACTGTAAAAATCCCTTTCCATGATATGTTAGATACATATAGCCATTTCTACATGTAACATCTATAGAATAAATCTCTCGAACTGTGGACTTCTTCATCTTTGGGTTTCCACAAAAAGACTTAAAATCATGTTCTCCAACTAAGTAACTTGCGGCCTTTTTTATAGCCTCGACGTTAATTTTGCCCTCAAGGACTGTGACATATTTTCTATCAAATACAGGCTTCTTATCCCCGATATAACAAGCATACTGGTAAGTTTTACCCATGGCATTATATCTAGCGTGGAATCTATCCGAAGCCACCTTCACCTCATTAACCCCGATATCATCAGGTAGATAGTGATTCATATAATCCCTGATTTCCTTCTCTGACATTTCAGTTTCCATGTGGACATTGCAAATGTATGCCTTAGCATGAACTCCTGCATCGGTCCTACCACAACCAATAACCTCTACTTCCTGGCCTAGCATTTCCTTTAAAACCGACTCAAGCTTTCCCTGAATTGTCATCTCTATATCTGGCTGGTGCTCCCATCCGTAAAATCTACTACCGTCATAGCATACAGTCATTTTGTAATTCTTCATAAACTTAACCTTTACTTCCTAACTATGTTATTTTTCCCCTTGCCCTTAGCAATGTAAAGTGCCTCATCTGCCACCTTAAAGACCTCATCTAAATGCTGTCTTTCATAGGTCACAGTGATACCGCCACTAAAGGAACAAGAGTTATTAGTTGGCCCCATAAAAGCATAATTTATAAGAGAAAAACTCTCTCTTAGGGCATCAAGTAATGCCTCATGCTCATTTATGTTGCCACCTTCAAAAATAAATAAGAACTCCTCGCCGCCGTATCTGCCAACGATTGTATGTCTCTCATCAATAAGACTGTTTAGGAGAAGGCCCAAAGTCCTTAAAACCTTGTCTCCATTTTCATGTCCATATTTATCATTAATTTGTTTAAAATCATCAATGTCTATTATAGCAACAGTTACTGGATTAAATCTATCAGCATTTTTAAGCATCTCCTCGCCGCGCAGATCCATATAACCTCTTGAATGTACCTCTGTTAAAGGGTCGAAATCTAGTCTTCTTTTAAGCTCTATCTCTTTTTCAAGATTTTCCCTATTAAGCTTTGCCACATTTCTTGCATATTCCTCCATGGCGTTTGCTAATAGAAATGCAATCACTGTAATTATGGCACTAACTATAGCGCACTGCATGTAAAAGGACATATTCTCAGGATAGTCCCCCACCACAAAAACATAGGCCACGGCAATAATGCCCATACTGTAGATAAACATTACCCTTATTAATTTAAAGTCATGGAAAATGCTACAAAAGATCATGGCTATTGCTGGTCCTGTCCAAAGGCATGGAAAATAGCATTGGAAAACTGCTAAAGTGCCCACTACTGTTGCAAAGGCCATAGCACATGCCCAATATTTTGACTTAGCTGTTTCTTTCTTAGAGTCATTAAAACGCTTCGCCGCAATTAGGGCAAGCACATTAATTGCAGTTGGCATTATAATGCGTTCCGACAAATACACAGATATTTCCGAACCTAAATCATCTGTAACTATATAATAAATTGTTAATCCAATATTGCTTATTATATCAAATATAATAGTAACTAATATAATTCGTAAAATAAGCGATCTAATTCTTGCTTCAAATTCACTCATACTGGCCTCTTTATTAAAAATCACGTTCAATAACTTCTAATTAAATTTTAATTACTAAAGAAACCTTTGTCAATATTATGCATTATTACTATATATGTATATGAAGCCTTCTTAGCCTTTAGACTCGCTTACTAAAGCTATTTTACAAATCCCAGTCACTATCATCTATCTTTTTGCCATCAAATCTTGCTATTTCTCTAGCAAATTCAAGACCGTATTTTTTATTCTTATTCTCACCAACACCTGAGATACCAAGCATTTCCTCGTAGCTTGTTGGTCGATAGATACACATTTGCATCAAAGTCTTATCACCAAATATGATGTAGGCTGGCATCTTCTCTCTAGCCGCAATGCTCTTTCTAACTTGCTTTAAGTTGGCAAGTAGCTCTTCTGCCTCAGGGCTTAGATTTATCTTACTTGCAGAAGTATAGTAATCTCTACTAATTCCTGCAGGTCCACGTTTACGTCCCTTAGCTCCTGCGCTGCCATAAGAATAGTCATCTCCGTAGTCAGAATATCCATAGCTTGACGAGCCATAGCCAGCTCCAAAAGCTCCATAGCTAGAACCTGCTCTGCCGCCCGAGAAATCAGACTCTGACATAGAGCTTAGACTACGCTTTCTAGACCTTGTAAGTTCTCTCTTAAAGCTGCTATCTTTGCCTTCATCACGAATACTAATCTTAATATCACCATTATCAAAGACCTTTCGTCTTGGTCCCATTTGAAGAAGTGGATACTGACCTGCGGTCTTTACTAGAACTTCCTGTCTTATAAGTTCATTTATAATGTCCTTTAAAGAGCGTTCAGATAGACTTGCTAGGCTTGCAAAAGAGGATAATTCATTAAGTCCCATTCTAATAATTCTGTCGTTGTCATCCCCTCGAAGAACAGATATAACCATGCCCTGGCCAAATCTTTCTCCTAGTTCATAGACGCAGTCCACTAGCTTACTAGCTTCATTTGTCACATCCACAAAATCCACTTCATTACAGCAATTGCAGCAATGTCCACAGGCGGTCATGGAATTAGCTCTGCTATCCTTATAGTCTGCCTGCTCCCCGAAATACTGTAAAATAAAGGTACGAAGACAAGCTGTAGTATTACAGTAATCAATCATAACCTGTAATCGCTTACTATCTCGTCTAGCAATTTCCTTTTGAGTTTCAATATCTATGTCATCCTTAGCTTCCTTGTTCTCAATTAGGAATCTGTTAATAATAATATCCTGAGGATTATAAAGTAATAAGCACTCTGACTCTTCTCCGTCTCGGCCTGCTCTACCTGCCTCCTGATAATAATTTTCCATAGACTGTGGCATGTTATAGTGAAGGACATATCTTACATCGGACTTATCAATACCCATACCAAAAGCGTTAGTTGCCACCACAACTTTAACCCTATCATATATGAAATCGTCCTGATTCTTGCTACGTTCCTTGTTTGTCAAACCCGCATGATATCTGGTTGCAGGAATGCCCTTACTATTGAGTAAATCACATATCTCGTCTACATTTTTCCTAGTTGCACAGTAGACAATACCGCATTCATCTCTATGTTCTGAGCAGTATCTAAGGGCCTCTACAGGCTTACTTGTCACGTGCTTCACTCTAAAGTATAGATTTGGTCTATCAAAACTAGTTATAAAAACTTGCGGATTATTTAGACCTAGAATCTTAATAATATCTTCCTTAACTTCCTTTGTGGCAGTTGCTGTAAATGCAGCAATAACCGGTCTTCTCTCAAGCATATTTACAAACTTTACGATATTTAGATATGCCGGTCTAAAGTCCTGTCCCCACTGAGAAATACAGTGGGCCTCATCGACTGCCACCATGGAAATATCCACTGCGTGAATAAGCTCGAAAAAGCGTTTAGTATCTAGTCTTTCCGGCGCTATATATATGATTTTATACTGACCTCTGCAAGCATTATCAAAGGCCATAGAAATCTGTCTTTCTGTAAGGGAACTGTTAATGTAGGCCGCATGAATACCTGCCTGATTAAGGGCAAAGACCTGGTCCTTCATTAAAGATATAAGGGGCGAAATAACTATTGTTATACCGGGAAGTTGTAGGGCTGGTACCTGATAGCAAATAGACTTACCAGCCCCCGTTGGCATAATTCCAAGACAATCTTTCTTTGCTAATATCTCATCTATTATTTCTTTTTGTCCACTTCTAAATTCTTCATAACCGAAAACAGATTTTAATATTTCATTACTTGTCATAGAATTCCTTTCAAAAAAAGAGTGTCACCCTTATGGGCAACACTCTAAATTCACTCATGTATTAATTATGGCTGAACTAATTCTAAATAACGATTAACATAAGCCTCAACGTCCTCTGGATCTAAGCCATGAACCTGACTAGCTTCTGCTAAAGATTCACCCTGTGAAGCTGGGCATGTAATACAACCCATACCGCATTCCATTAAAGCATCAACTGCTAATGGATTCTGGGCAATGATATCAGCGATAATCATATCCTGTGTAACCTTCTTCTCCATATCTTCCACTCCTTATAAGTTGATATAACTATACTATCACATTAATTACTGGCAAAAAATAAATTTTATCCAATTTTTAGCTTAAATTTCTGTAAATCTCTCTCGTTATCAACCTTCTCAATATTACCACCAAGGCTAGTTAACTTCTTCTCGAAGCTCTCATAACCTCTCTGAATATATTCAATATCATCAATTACTGAGAAACCATCTGCTGATAAAGCAGCTACTACAAGTGCTGCACCAGCTCTTAAATCAGGAGCGCTAACATCTGCACCTGAGAACTTCTCAATACCTTCAATGTAAGCTGTGTTGCCTTCAACCTTAATCTTAGCACCCATTCTAGCTAATTCATCAACGTACTTAAATCTGTTCTCGAAAATGCTTTCAGTTACCATACTGTTACCTTCTGCAACAGCTAATGCAATTGCCATCTGTGGCTGCATATCTGTTGGGAAGCCTGGATATGGTAATGTCTTAACATTAGTAGCCTTAAGTGTTCTATCTGTAGCAATAACTCTAACTGAGTCATCACCTTCTATAATTGTACAGCCCATTTCAAGTAACTTAGCTGAAATAGACTCTAAATGCTTAGGAATAACATCACAAACTGTAATATCACCATGTGTTGTAGCTGCTGCCATCATAAATGTACCAGCTTCAATCTGATCTGGAATAATAGAGTATGTGCAGCCGTGTAAGCTTTCAACACCCTTAATTCTAATTACATCAGTACCAGCACCCTTAATATTAGCGCCCATAGCGTTTAAGAAGTTGGCAACATCAACTACGTGTGGCTCCTTAGCAGCGTTCTCTAAAATTGTAGAACCCTCTGCCATACAAGCAGCCATCATAAGATTAATTGTGGCACCTACTGTAACCACGTCAAAATAAATATGAGCTCCTACTAAGCGCTCAGCCTTAACATGAACCATACCCTTATCAATATCGTCCTTAGCACCAAGTGCTCTAAAGCCCTTTAAATGCTGATCGATTGGTCTTGAACCAATATTACAGCCACCTGGAAGTGCAACATTAGACTCATGCTTCTTTCCAAGTAATGCTCCAAGTAAGTAATAAGAAGCTCTAATCTTCTTAATATAATCATAATCTACAACTACATCATTAATAGTTGAGCCATTAATTTCTACTGTATTGTTATCTAAATATTTAACCTTTGCACCAATCCCCTGAATTGCCTGTAAAAGTACTCTTGTATCTCTAACATTAGGTACGTTCTCTATTGTAACTGTCTCATCACTCATAATTGCTGCAGCTAAAATTCCAAGAGCTGCATTCTTAGCACCACCAATAGACACACTACCATTTAGTGGTGATCCACCTTTAACAACAAACTGTTCCATTTATAAACCTCTTTATTTCTTGGCCTTTGCCTTCAATCCCTAGTTACATATCAAATTATCTTTTTAATAATCCTAAAGAATTATATCACAAGAATTAATTTTGTAAAGGTTAGCACCTCCACTTTAAAAAAGCGTGAAACTACAAAAGCTTGTAACTTCACGCTTTAACCTGATGTCATATTTAATTTTTATTAACGTAATCTAATGGATTTAATGAAACTCCACTCTTCCATATTTCAAATAGAAGTTCATTATCACTTGCTGCTCCACTATTACCTGTCTTAGCAATTACACTGCCCTTAGTTACTGTATCTCCTTCAGAAACATTAAGCTCTGATAAATAACCATATCTTGTAATTGTTCCATCACTATGCTTAATCTCAACTACGTAACCATAGTCTGAATACCATCTAGCCTTTGTTACTGTACCGTCATTAGCTGCTAATACATTAGTGCCGCTATCAACGCTCCAAATAACTCCATTTAAAGAACTATCATCAAATAAGCCTGACTTATAAGTTCCAACGGATGTGGCAAGTGGTCTTGTAAAGCTTGATGATGATAAAGTACCAACAGAAATACTAGCTGGTGTAGCCTCTGCTGTAACATACATGCCAACTGTCACATAAGATCTTGTCATCTCTGTGTTGTTGTAGTAAACAATATTGGCTTCAGTGTATCTCTGACCTGTTGTTCCCTCACTTGTAACAACATTATTATACTTTGATAAGCTATCGTCATCTGTATATTCTGGGCTTACATCATATTCCTGTTGGAAAGATAACTGCTTAGTTGTTACTACAGTAAGGATTGTCTCCTTAGCTGGAACTGTAATAATGTCACCCTCAACTAATATTGTATTAGCATTAATTAATGGGTTTAATTTAACTAAGTCATCCACTGTAACCCCGTATTTACTTGCAATAAATTCTAGATCTTCATCTTCAGCTACAATATAGCTTTCATTAACTGTCTTTTCTTCTGTTAACTGGCTTAACGCATCCTCTACAGAAGCTGTAGCTTCAATTCCTTCTGGAACTGCAATAATAGATACATTTTCCTTAAATTCAATTGCTGTAATACCGCCATTAGTAACGTCTGTTGCTTCATTAACGGTTGTTCCGTCGCCACCAATAGCTGCAGCAACAATATCACTTGACTGATTTGACTCTGATTTCTTCTCTAGGTTAACTACATATCCGCTATCAATCTTTTCTGAAGATGCGATTGTAACCTTATATTGTGAAAGAGTGTCGTACTGTTCTACTATCTGATTAAGTACGTCCTCTACTTCTTCTAAACTTGAAAGTGTAACTGTGTAATCATCTACTCTTAATGTATAATCGAAATTTCTCTCTACCTCTAAGACGTTATCAAAAAGATAACTATATATATCATCGCTTAATTCATCTACGCTTGATCTATTAGCAATCGCTCTAGTTTCCTCTACAATCTCAATATCAGGATTCATATAAACATCACTACTATACTGAGCTGAAAGCTTCTTTCTTGCATTGGCTAAAGCCTCATTAACATCGTTTACTGAGTTAGCAGCCCCTACTGTAACTCCATTAATGGAAATTGAATAATATCCTACTTTAGTGTCAAGCATACTTTTTGTATAAAAAGGAATTGAAAATGCAACTATGAATCCTGTAAGTGCTGTAATAATAATAGCTGCCTTCTTGATTCCTCTTCCATATCTAGTTATATGCATAACTGTAATCCTACCTCTAAATCAAATACATAAAAATGTAATATTTTTGTAACAAATTAAATATTACCAAAAAAGCCCGAAATTGTAAACTCTATGTAATTATTTCTTCTTTTTTACAGAATAGCCAAACTTACCAATATGCTGGCCAAGACCATAATACTGACCGTGTGCATAGGCAATAAGCTCAGCCTTTTCTAAATGAAGAGTTCCCTTTTCATCAAGCAAATCTTCGTTAACATTTACCGCTACTACTTCTGCTAAGAACATGTCATGAGTACCAAGCTCAATCACCTGCTTAAGCTTACACTCAATGTTTACAGGACTTTCCATAATGCCTGGTGCCTTAATCTGTGTAGACTTATATTCTGTAAGATGCATTTCCTTAAACTTATCCATGTCTCTACCAGAACGTACTCCACAAAAATCTGTAGCTCTAGCTAGCTTCTTAGTTGTAAGATTTACCACAAATTCGCCACTTTCCTTAATGATGTCATGGCTGTATCTTGATTTTCTAACAGAAATTGAAACCATAGCTGGGTCTGAACATACAGTTCCTGCCCAAGCTACTGTAATAATATTTGGTTTTTCATTTCCTCTCTTACAAGAAACCATTACTGCAGGCACAGGATATAACATATTTCCTGCTCTCCATGTCTGTTTTTTCATATCTAATACCTCAAAATAAAATCTTTTATAATGCAGATTTAATCATCTCATAGGCCTCTAAAATAATTTCCCCATGATCTGCTGCAAGTCCGATTTTTTCAATCGTCTTATATTCTTTTCCCACAATTCCAGCTATATTTACATAAGCCTTTTCAATATCTGCTGCAATAACTTCTTCCTTTTCCTTTGAAGTTAAAGTAAGTCTTGTAACATTTTCAGAAATATCCACTAAATTAATATCAAACCATGCTGCATCACTGGCATCATCGTCTGCCTTAGCCTTCTGAGAGCCTTCTGGAATCAAAGTAACAAAGGCTGTTGTAATAATTCTTGTTCTTGGATCTCTATCATACTTTCCATAGGATTTAAGCTGAATTGCGTCGATATCACTAATTCCTGTCTCTTCCTTTAATTCTCTAATAGCTGCTGCCTTTAAGTCTTCCTTAAAATCTACAAAGCCGCCTGGAAGAGCCCACATACCAATACTTGGATGATTGCCACGCTTAATAAGAAGCAATCTGTTGATTTTCTTATGTCCATCTTCTTCAATATAAGTAAAAACCAAAGTGTCCACTGTATTACAAGGACTTTGATACTTAGTTGGATCATAATTATTTAAAAATGTTTCTAGGCTTTCACCTTTAGCATTCTCCTTGCCGTTCCCTAAAAATTGTTTGTTTTGTTCGCTGTCTAAATATGTCATCTTAAACCTCCTAAAGACATAAATCTTTTTATGGGCTTACATAAGCCCTCTTCACCCCATCTTTTGTCATTATATAATAAATCCATAAAAAAAGCGAGACCACTGGGGTCTCGCCTAAATTCACTATTAAATTCTAGTCATCTTATAATGTAAATAAAATGTTGATGATCATTGATGCAAATGCACCTGCTGTTACTGCTAATGCGTAAACAAGTGGTAACTTGTTCTTATCCTTAACAAGGAGTGTTGCAAGTGTTACAACAACGATAATTTAACAACCATAAGAGAACTTATTAACTCAGCTTGTAAGTTTTGTAAAGAACTCAACATTGATTAAGTCAATTAAGTTAGCACAAACACCGATAAGATCTGAGATAATACCAGCAATTGAGAATAATAAAATACCCTGTGTAAAGCTGATTCTATTGTTGTTCTTCTTATCAAAATAGTTTGTAAGTAGTACAAAAACTAATGCTGCAAGTGAAGCATAAGCATAAATCTGAAGTAAATCAATACCAGAGTTTCTACCTACTGTAGCCCACTGGAATTCACGATTGTAAAAAGGAGTGCTATAAGCAATAACTGATTCTAATTCACTTAAAATGTTATTAATAAAGCTTAATACAACAGATACTGTAAGCATGATGTATGCTGCAGCTACTGAGTTTGAACGAAGATAATTAACAACTGCATCGAAAGGCTTTGTAAATACCTGTGTAAAGAATGCAAGTACTGCTGCAACAGCTGGATTCATTGGCTTTGGAGCCTGATACTGTGGCTGCTGGTATTGTGGCTGACCCTGGTACTGTGGCTGACCCTGGTATTGTGGTTGACCTTGGTACTGTGGCTGACCCTGATTAAACTGTGCCTGATTGAACTGCGCCTGACCTGCATAAGCTGTCTGTGCTTGTCCCTGAGCTACATTTGATGTCTGCTGGCATGTACAAACTTCGTTATCCTGAAGCTGCTTGCCGCAATTTGGACAAAATTTCATATTGTAATCCTCCAATATTTTTATTTTATAGTTGTGAAAATATTTTAATATATCACAATCGAAAGTATTATAACATGAATTAATATACTCGTAAAGATAATTTAAGTTTCTTGTATCCAAAAAGTTCAGTATTATCTAGCTCTCTGGTTAAGTATTCTTTTTTTAGTTTTAAAGAATCTATCTAAAACTTCGCAAGAGGTAACAAATTTATCCACCATAATAATTACGTAACTTTCCTTGTAAGTAGGAAGAGTTAAAGTAAGTGGGAACATGTGCTTTACAATAATATCCCCTTCTTTTCTTGTAAGCTTAAAATACTTATGAGCATTATAAAGAGCCTTATTGGGATGCTCAAAACCGTGTAATCTTTCATTCTTTCCCGGTGTGTAATCATGCCAGTCATAAAGGAATAAATCGTGAAGCAATCCGCCCTTCATTAAAGCCTTCTCATCCCAGCCAAGAATCTTCGCCAGCTTGTAACAATAATAAGCCACATGTACGCAGTGCTGATAGCAGCTTGTCTGACTGTGATGATTAAACTGCTTCATCTGTAAAACGATTGGATGCTCTAAAATTTCCTTAGCCTCCTCATAAAACTCCTTGCCATATTTATCCTGTAACTTATGGCCTTCATAGATCTTATCTAATATCTTCTTACTCATAATTTCCTATCCTTTTCTTTTTGAAAATGTATCTCTATATATTATCTACTTGGTATTCAAAATTTATAGCTAAGCAATATTTTATCTTAAATGAGGTCTAAAAAAAAGACCCACATTTATAAAATATGGGTCTTTTGATTAATTATTTTCAATTACAAAACAGCAATCATTTTTTGATAAATTTTACTGCTCGTCAATCTTAAATCTATGAACGATTTCCTCAAGCTCTTCAACATAGCCTTCACATTCGTCAACCATATTTAAGTTGCCGCTTGTTTCCTGAACAATTTCAGTTGTCTTTTCAGCAATGTCAGTAACGCCTCTTGCTGCCTCTTCAACTGTTGTAGAAATCGTTGAAACAGATTCTGTTACCATATCGATAGAACCACCAAGCTCTGATAGAGAGTTCTTAATATCAATCATGCTCTCCTTAAAGCTATTAGCATCACTGTAGTACTGCTCACTTACTTCTGCAAATTGAGCATAGTCACTAAGTACTGTCTGCTCAAGGAAACCATTGATTTCTTCTAAGCACTCGCTCATCTTATTAACTGACTTATTTACATCACCAATGATGCCATTGATGTTTCCTACTGCATCACTTGTCTGGTCTGCAAGACTACCAATTTCTGTAGCAACAACTGCAAAGCCCTTACCAGCTTCACCCGCTCTAGCAGCTTCAATAGAAGCATTTAAGGCAAGTAAGCCAGTCTGTGAAGAAATAGCCATAATAGTGTCTGTAAGTTCATTTACTTTATCCACAGCCTTTGAGCTTTCAATAGCTTCATCTGCCTTAGCCTTAACAGATGAGTACATTGACTTAGTCTTATTTGTAGCCTGATCTGTGCTAATCTTTAACTTATCAGCTCTATCCATAATCTCTTCAGATAAGCCAACGCCAGAGTCTGCTAACTTGTCAATATTCTTTGCCTCGCCCTGCATCTCCACAACATTTTGAGCAATTGTCTCAGCAGTTGAAGAAGTCTCCTGCATAGCTGCTGCAAGCTCTTCACTAGTTGCAGAGTTATCGGTACATTTATTATTAACCTCATCCGTACTATTACGAAGCTCCAAAACGTTACTATTAATCTTTTCACCTGCATCGCTAATATTAACAACAATACTTGTAAGATGCTCAATCATTTCATTGGCCGCTCTAGCAATTACGCCAATTTCATCTTTACGCTTGCCAAGCTTTTCACTATTGTCATTCTCATCTGTTGTAAAGTCAAATCTTGCTGTCTTATTAAGTTTTTCAGTTACCACTCTTAATGGGTTAAGGAATAATCTAATAACCACATAAAGGATAATAGCCATAATAATAATACCTACGATTAAGAAGATTAATAGGTGAATCTGTAAATCATCAATAGGCTTCATTACCTGTGAAAATTCACCAAGAACAATTACGATATTGCCACCATTAGTAAAGGCATAACCTGCGAATTTCTTATAGCCATCAGCTGTGTAAGTTACAACACCATTACCGATTGAGCTTGTGCTAGTACCTGCCTGTAACTTTTTACAAATAGCATTAATAGCATCATTTGTAACAGCTGTACCAATTCTATCTTTCTCTGGATGATAAACCATAATTGCATTTTGACTTGAAAGGTAAGTATAACTTGTATCAATACCCTCAAGGGAAACAGTACCTAGAGAATCCTCAAAAAGTTCTGTAATTGTAGATGCATACTCAGATGGATTTGTCTCAGCCCATTTTGTAATGTAGGCTTCAATTGATGCTGCACCTTCTGCATTTGATTCAAAACCATACTTAGATGCTAGCGTTTCCATCTGAATATTTAGGGCAGTTGCAGCTGTTTCAGCCAGATTCTGTGCATATTTGTAATATGTATCTTCCATAGTATTTCTTGAACTTGTAATGGCAAAATACATCTGCACTGAGATTAAAACACCAGCAATTATAAAAGCTACAACAGATAGCTTGAAAGCTAATGAATTTAAAATACCTACATTTGTTTCATTCTTCTCTGACATAAATAACCCCCTTAAACGGAATTTTTTTACGTTTTCTCTAAACGCATATTTATTTGTTCACGCAATAAAAAAAGCAGCTACAAATCCTCTAAATAAGGTCTGTAAAACGAAGCTAATTTAGCTTAATTTCAAGGCTTTACTTAGGTACTTGCGGCTACCTTTTATATGAGGTCTTTAAAGGACCTTTCTCTAAGATATATTTTACCAAAAAAGTTAATATATTGCACGAATAATTTTACTTTTTTCTAAATAAATATCTAAACTTATCTATTAACATTGCAAAAAGCATTAAACATGTGATTCCTACTACTACTTGAAGGGGGTATACAAGTAATTTTTCTTCCGGTATAAGAAGCGCTAAAACCCCCATGGCTGCTGCCGGCGGAAGATACATTTTCATAAATCTCATTATTAAAAATGTTACGCTTGCCACTAGGGCTGTAACTAAAGTTAGAGGAAGACCTTCCTTAACTGTTAATATAAAACGGAAGGCCATGCCTGTTGTGGCACAAAGCGTAATTAATAGCACTGCCTTAACAGGTGCTTTAAGAGCTTTATTTCCCTTCCTTGTAAACTCAGTAAAGGCCACAAGAAGTGGTGGAGCTAGCATAAACTTTAAATCCTTAGGAATAAAGATTAGCATAAGTAAGCTAACCACTATAATTCTTTCAAGGGCAAGGACTATATTGTCCTTATTTAGGCTGTCCTCTGGCTTATAAACCACATTTAGTTTAAGTCCCTTTTTTACTAAAATCCATCTGATAAATACAATCAAGCTTGTAAGGCTAATGGCAGCTAAAATGTAGACATAGCCTCTAGTTTGAAGCATAACAGGGAGCACTATTGCTGAAATCATTGGGGCCATTGTAGTTCTTGATAATAGGAAAATCACCTGACTTAGGGCATAAGCTACTATCATCTGAAAATATAGAGGACCTGGTAAAAACAATACTATCAATACACCACATACAGCAGAAAGGGAAATGTATAAAATCATACGTTTTCCATCCACAACCCATGGAAGAGCAGCTAACACAAGGCTTCCCACTGATAGAGCAGCCAGTTCTGGGAAAATTATTTCTTTTTCTCCTAAAAGTTCTGATAGGAATACCATAAATGTTATAACTAAAACTGCAAGTATATAGTTAACTAGATTTTTTCTATTCATTTCTTACTCCTAATAACTTGATAATCTAAAATAAAGTTGTATAATACAACTCTATCCTTGTATTTATTAAAACAAAAAGACAATATAAAGTAAATGTTTAAATTTTGCTTTACTTTTTGTATATAATATTATACTATTAGGGTATAGATGTATAGCTTTATGCACAAATATGGGAATAAAAAAAAGGAGATTTTTATGGCTGAACGACGCGATGTTATCAGAACAAAGAAAGCTTTAATCACAGCGACTTATGAGTTAATTCAGGAGCCACACACAAATACGATTACCGTCAACGACATTCTAGAAAGAGCAAACATTAGTAGGGGAACTTTTTATGCTCACTACAAAAACATTCCAGATTTAATTGATGCAGTTGAAGATTATATTCTAGACCAATTCAACGAATTATTCGATCACCTTACATCAATTCCTAAAGATAGGATTGAAACACGTCAAGCAATTGTTCAATTAATCAATATCATTGAATCACGTAAAAGTGATTTAAACTCAATTTTTAACTATGTTGACGATGTTAGATTACAGCATAAGATCAAACTTAGATTCACTTATAAGATTGCAAAGTCTTTAAGCGAAACAGCTAATGTTCATGATCCTGAATTCTTAAGCGTTTGCATTTGTTCAATTGTATTTAACCCTATTATCAAGTGGTTTGATCACCCAGGTGATGTTACAAAGGAACATCTTGCAGATAACATTACAAGATTTATCTTTGACGGTTATAAGTCATTCTTTAACTAAGATAGGCTAAGAATTCATAGATAGTTTAAAACGAAATAAGAAGATTATTAAAGGGAATCCGCTTAAGTTTTTAAACCGGCAGATTCCCTTTTTTATTATTTTGAACGCAGTGTAAGCAATCCCCCGCTTTACAATGACATCAAGCCCCACAGCTCTCACAATGTTCGTTTCTTTCTGGCATAGTCACCTTTCTAATATTCATGCTAAGTCCATCTACTATTAGCATTTTCCCAGTAAGAAGTTCGCCAATTCCAAGAAGATACTTAATAGCCTCAAGGCTTTCTAAACTAGCAATAACACCAACAATTGCCCCGATGGTTGCCTTTCGCTCCACGGCGTTATTTTCCTCTGATAAGGCTTCATCTGTGAAAATGCATTTAAGGCAAGGACTTTTATGTGGTAATACGGTCATTAACTGCCCCTTAAAGTTTGAAATTCCGGCATAGACAAAGGCCTTATTGTTTCTAACGCACACCTCATTTATAAGAAATTTAGCCTTAAAGTTATCAGTAGCATCTACTACAAAGTCGTAGTCCTTTAGGATTTCGTCTGCATTTTCATAAGTTAAAAATTCACAATAGGCAGTCACCTTAATATTAGGGTTTAGCTCTAACATCTTCTCCCTTGCAGAAGCCGCCTTAAGCTCCCCTAAATCCTTAGTTTTATGAATAATCTGACGATTAAGATTTGAAGGTTCTAGTCTATCCCCATCCATGACACCTATGTGGCCAATTCCCACTGCGGCTAGGTAAAAGCACACCGGAGAACCAAGGCCTCCTGCCCCAATCACTAAACACGATGAGTTTTTTAACTTCTCCTGCCCTTCATTTCCAATCTCTTTTAATAGTATTTGTCTTTGATATCTTTCCTTTTCCTCATTATTTAAGCCCATTTTTTCCTCCTGCTGCATTAACTAATCAAAATTTTATATGATTATTGTTTGATTACTTATAAGTAAATAGTCACATTTACCTTCTAATTATAGTAAAAAAGTCACAGTTTTTACAGAAAATGTACTATATAAATTTCCAATAATACTAATAGAATTGTAACTATTTTTATAGTCGCTTTACTATACCAGAGGAAATAACATATAATAACTCTAGAAGTATTTTTTTGTGAAAAACTGGGGGATAATATGGCATTATTAAACGAAGATTATAGCGGTTATTCCGCTGAGGAGCTTGAGGCCAAAAAGCGTCAGATTCTCTCGTTAACAGCAGCCGATGTTAGAGATGAATTCGTAGCCCAAGCTAATGAAATGCTAGAAGATGTAAGAATTGAGTTGAGGGAGAGTCTTAGCAAATCTATTGTGGCAGGATTTATATTTACAATCTGCCTATTACTTTCGGCTGTAGTTATTTACAATTGTTACAATTCACCTTTTAAGTTTGTCATTATCATAGGCTTGTCTTTAATATGTGTAGCACTACTTGTTATATTTATTAAGACTCTAGAAAAGCTAAAGTTTTCAAAGACTAGACTTAACAAGAGTGAATCAGAGGTATGTGCTCTTAAAAACACTATGCTTTCAGAGAAAGACTTAATCGTTTTTAAAATGCATTGCTTTGAAATGATTGAAGCAAGCATCATTGAAAGCAGCATGAAACCGTAAACTTTACATAACATTTAGTTCTTTCAAATCATTGCTTTTTATATTAGCCATTTATATAATCATTATTTCTATTTGACCGAAAGTTTTCATGATGATACAATCTATGGGAACTTTTTAAAAAAATGGAGGTTATAGAATGGCTAATACTAAAAAGCTCATGACTAATGTAGCCAATACATTAGGTCTTAATCTAGATCCATCAGGATATTTTTCAAGTGGAAACTATAACGGATATACAATTATTGTAAACACACTTTCAAGTTATGGTGCAGCAACTAAAGTTGAATTTAGAATTACTGCTTTTAATCCAGCAACTAATACAACTCTTAATTCAGCTAATATCACAGAATTAATTAACACAATTAATAGCAACACAAGAAAGCATTTCTGTAATGCAACTATTCAGAACTGCCTTTTAACTATTAGCTTTGTACCAAACGGAAAGATGGAAGCACTAGTTCAGAACATCTGCAATAGTATTGCTTATGTGGTAAATTATCTTCAAAGCCAGAATTACATCCCTTGTGATGAAATTAGTGGTAGAACAGAAAATCTCGTTGCAGCAGTAATTGCCGGCAACTTCCACATTTTAGATAGCATTAGTTATAACGATATCAGCAAGAATTTCTCACAGGCACAGCAGTACGAACATTCAATTAAGGAAAACTTCGCTGCCGGTATTATTGGTGGTATCTTAGGTTCTTTAGTGGGTGTACTTTGTATCGTAATTATTGGACAGTTAAACTATGTTGCCGTAATTTCAGGTATCGTAATGGGTTATGCAACCTTTAGTCTATATCATAAATTCGCTAAGAAGATTTCTTGGATTGGAATTGTAATTTGCTTTGTAATTATGTGTGCTATGATTTATTTCTCAGTTCAGATTAATTACGCAATTTGGCTCGTTAGAACCTTTAGTGATGTAAACTTCTTTGATGCATTTTCATATATTCCACAGATGAAGGATTTTAGCTCAGAGTTTGCTAGCGCTTACAATAGCGACCTTGTACTTAACTATATCTTTAGTATCGCTGGTGCAGCTCTTACACTTGCTAACCTACTTCAGGCTAACAAGATAAAGTATGAAACAAAGATTTTAAACTAAAAAATAGGGACGGCAAACACCGTCCCTTTAGTTATGCAAATTTTTCCTATGGAAAATCTATAATTATCCTTGTAGCAAGGTTAATTATCTAACTACTACTTCTGCGTTACAATCAATAACTGCATCTTCTCTAATAATCTCACCGATTGAATCAGCAACGATCTTACCAGACTTTGGATTCTTAACAGATTCAATGTTACCAGTAACTGTAGCATTAACATCTGAGTATTCAAAAGAAAGATCTGTGCCTTCCATTGTACAATCAATAAGTGTTAAATTCTCACAGTAGCAAAGTGGCTGTGTACCAATAATCTTACAGTTAATAAGTGTAAGGCCCTTTGAATACCAACCAAGATATTCTCCCTTAACTACGCTGTTCTTAACTGTAACATTCTCACTATGCCAGAAAGCATCCTTAGTATCTAAGTTACTATCTGTGATTTCCATGTTCTTAACATACTGGAAAGAATACTTACCCTTCATGTTAACATTGTTAAGCTTAATATTAGAAGAATCAAGGAAAATGTATTCAGATGTAATATCAACGCCATCAAGTGTGATATTATCTGACTTCCAACCAAATTCCTGTGACTCAACAGTTGAATCCTTAACTGTAATATTAGAACACTCTCTAACTGCCTTAATACCGCCAAGCTTAGAATTAGTAATTTCACCATTCTTAGCATACCAAATAGCAGCTCTAGTCTTATCATCCATTGTAGAATCTAACATCTTAAAGCCATCCACATGCCAAAGAGGATATCTTAAAGAGAAAGATGTCTTATCTATGCAAATGTCTCTAGCTTCCTTAAGTGCAGACTCACCATCAGCTGGTCCCTCAAACTTACAATTAGAAACTGTTGTATCTTTAACACCATATAAAGCTCTTTCTTCATCAAAAGACTGATTTTCAATAATTGTTACCATAACCAAACCCTTTCCTTTTTACTTTTTCTTTAATGTAAATGTGTCTAAAACGCAAGTTTTGTAATAAATTGTATAAAATTAAATTTTGTACTTTATACTATAAAACAAGTCTTTATTTTTGTAAAGTAAAACAAAATTAGACTTTATTACTTTTTTATAAACTGTCGTGAAAGTTATGTATTTTCCCTAACTTGCCTTTTTTATTTTCTTATGTTAGCATTACTTTACTTAATTATTAATATAACTATTAATATATCTAAAAACAAGGAGATAATATGAAAAAAGGTTATTATAAAGATCATGCCTGTGAAGAGACTTTCACATGCGATGTTTGCGGAAGAACAATAAAACCAGATGGTGCAAGTAGTGATCACAGAAATCACTGTCCTTACTGTCTTTCAAGTAAGCACCTTGATATCGAACCAGGTGATAGAGAAGCTGATTGTGGCGGAGTTATGGAGCCAATCGGTGTTTGGGTAAGAAAGAATGGCGAATGGGCTATTATTCATCGTTGTAAGATCTGCGGAACTTTAAGCTCTAACAGAATCGCAGCAGATGACAATCCAATGAAGCTTATGTCAATTGCTATGAAGCCTATCGCTAACCCACCTTTCCCACTTGAGCGAATCGAAGAGATGAGCCGTATGATGGATGAGGAAGGAAAGCTTGGCCTAGACTAAAAGCTTTTTAAACTTAATGAGAATACTAAAAGGAAGTCCAAACTAATGAGGTTAACCCCACTAGTTAGAACTTCCTTTTTTTATTGTTGTATAACAACTCTTATTCTATTAAAAAACGGCTTTCTAAAAAATGTCGTTTTTTTTCAATTTTTACTATGTCCGTTTTTTACAAAAATACAATCTAGCCAAAATTAAAGATCTAATTAACTTATAAATTATAAATCTGCGTAAGCCACTAACAACTTCATTGTATTAAGGGCACCTTCCTTATGACTTCTCTCATAGCCATGGGAAGCATAAACACCAGCACCAATAAGGCCATGCTTAATATCATAACCAGCAGATAAAGTTGCCTCAACATCTGAACCATAGTGAGGATAAACATCTACTGCATAATCAGCCCCTGCTTTCTTGGCAGCCTCAATAAGGCCCTTAACAATTGAGAAAGCGTAAGGTCCACCGCTATCCTTAGCACAGATAGAAACCTGCTTTTCAGTACATGTAAGGCCTTCGCCTACACAACCCATATCTACAGAAATAGCCTCAGTAACTCCCTCTGGAACAGAAGCACAACCACCATGGCCTACTTCCTCAAATACAGTAATATGAATATAAATTGCACGCTTAGGTGTAATCTTATTGTCAGCAATATATTTTGCAAAGCCTAATAAAATACCTACACTTAACTTATCATCAAGGAATCTACTCTTAATATAGCCAGACTTAGTTATTCTTGCATTAGGTTCAAAGCAAACAATATCACCAACGCTAATACCAAGCTTTTTAGTATCCTCTTCTGACTTTACATCTTCATCAAGAACAACTTCGCAACTATCAAAGGTTCTTTTAGTATCGTTATATTCTCCATTTACATGGATACTTGCATTGTTAAGCTGGAAAGTACCTTCATACTCACCATCAAACTTAGTGATAACTGTTACATTTTCAGTCTCAGCATTATTGGCATTCATGCCACCAAGAGGTGTAACCACTAAACGTCCGCTAGACTTAATAGAGGAAACCATGCCCCCTAGTGTATCTGTGTGAGCCTCAAGTAGAAGGCCATTTTCCTTATCTTTGCCGCCAATATTAACTAATACGCCACCTTTATTAGTTAATTTAGCCTCAAAGCCAAGCTTTCTAAACTCCTCTAAACAGTAGTTTGCTGCATCCTCGGTATAACCTGTTGGAGAGTTGATGTTTAAAAGCTCAAGAGTCTTTTCCATAATGAAATCCTGATATTTTTCAAAGTTCATTTTCCTTGCTCCTTTATAAATGTATTTTGATTTATGTCTTATTTTTACAAATCTCTAGAATCTAGAATAATTGTAAAAGGACCATCGTTAGTTAATGAAACCATCATCTCTGCGCCAAATACGCCCTTCTCTACTACTGGGACTTGTTTTTTGCACTCGCTAATGATGTATTCATAAAGTTCATTGGCCATTTCTGGCTTACCTGCATTTAGGAAATTAGGTCTGTTGCCCTTCTTGCAATCTGCGTAAAGAGTGAACTGTGAAATAAGAAGTAATTCACCATTAACATCCTTTAGGGCTAGATTTGTCTTTCCGTTTTCATCTGAGAAAATGCGCATTCCAATAAGTTTCTTAATCATCTTATCTGCCACTTCCTTAGTGTCCTCCTGACCTACGCCTACTAAAACTAAAAAGCCTTTTCCAATTTCACCAACTGTTTTTCCCTCAACCTTTACATTAGCCTCTGTTACTACCTGAATTACAAATTTCACTTAAAATTTCCTCCTAAAGTTTATAATCTTAGCCCAATTTTTTAGCTGACTAAGTAAACTAGGATAATTGTAGAACATCTAGATAAATCAAGTCAATTGAACTTTATATATTGTTTCAGAAGTCTAAAAGGAGTATAATTTCCTTATGTTGTGTTTTTAACAATTTATAAATTTCCATGCTATATGGAATAAAAATAATTAGCTAAATGCTACTAATTTGGAGGTTTTATATGGTTAATTGGAGTAATATGGATACTCTAGGTGCATATAATGCACTTACTAAGGTTGCAAAAGTAGACTTAACTGAGGTTATGTCTGGTGAAAATGGTGCTAAAAGAGTTAAGGAAATGACAGTTCCTATGGGTGCTGGTCTTAACTATAATTATGCTTCTAAGCAGGTTAACGAAGAAGTTTTAGATTGCTTAGCAAAGTTAGCAGATGAAGCTCAGTTAGTTGATAAGTATGAAGCATTATATAATGGTGAAGTTGTTAATACAGGCGAGAAGAGATTAGTTCTTCACCAGTTAACACGTGGTCAGTTAGGTAATGATGTTATGGCTGATGGCGTTAATAAGAGAGAATTCTATGCTAATGAGCAGGCTAGAATCGCTGAATTTGCTAATAAGGTTCACGCAGGCGAAATCACTAATGCAGCAGGCGAGAAGTTTACAACAGTAGTTCAGATTGGTATCGGTGGATCTGACCTTGGTCCTCGTGCTATGTATCTTGCTCTTGAAAACTGGGCTAAGAAGAATAACGCTTTCAAGATGGAAGCTAAGTTTATTAGTAACGTAGATCCTGATGATGCAGCAGCAGTTCTTAACTCAATCGATGTTGCTCATTCACTTTTCGTATTAGTTTCTAAGTCAGGTACAACACTTGAGACATTAACTAACGAATCCTTTGTAAAGGATGCCCTAAAGAAGGCTGGTCTTGATGCTTCTAAGCATATGATAGCTGTAACAAGCCAGACATCTCCTCTTGCTAAGTCCTCTGATTACTTAGCTGCATTCTTTATGGATGATTATATTGGTGGTCGTTTCTCTTCAACATCTTCAGTAGGTGGCGCAGTACTTTCTCTTGCCTTTGGCCCAGAAGTATTTGCAGATTTCCTTGCTGGTGCAGCAGAAGAAGACGTTTTATCTAAGAATAAGGATTTATTAAAGAACCCAGCTATGCTTGATGCATTAATTGGTGTTTATGAAAGAAATGTACTTGGTTATCCTTGTACAACTGTTTTACCATACTCACAGGCTTTAAGCCGTTTCCCAGCTCATTTACAGCAGCTTGATATGGAATCTAATGGTAAGTCAGTTAATAGATTTGGTGAAGCAATTAATTATAAGACAGGTCCTGTAATCTTTGGTGAACCAGGAACTAATGGACAGCATTCCTTCTATCAGTTATTACATCAGGGAACTGATATTGTACCACTTCAGTTCATCGGCTTTAGAAACAACCAGCTTGAAACTGATGTTGATATTCAGGGTAGCACAAGCCAGCAGAAGCTTTGCGCTAACGTTGCAGCTCAGATCGTAGCCTTTGCTTGCGGTAAGAAGGATGACAACGCTAACAAGAACTTCGCAGGTAACCGTCCATCAAGCATTATCGTTGGTGATAAGCTTACACCAAAGGCACTTGGTGCTTTACTTGCTCACTTCGAGAACAAGATTATGTTCCAAGGCTTTGTATGGAATATCAACAGCTTCGATCAGGAAGGTGTTCAGCTTGGAAAGGTACTTGCTAAGAAGGTACTTGCTCACGAAACAGAGGGCGCTCTTAAGGTTTATAGCGATTTACTTAACATCTAATTTAAGTTAATAATAATGAAAATGTAACAAGAAACGGGACTAGTTTTTAACTAATCCCGTTTCTTTCTCTTTTTAAGGTTTTGTATAATTACATCAATGAAGATGAATATAATGGCAAATTAATTATCTAAATATTTGTTTTATGTCCTCTAATCACTAGGTCTTTATCTTTTTAAGCTAGTTTCCTTTCTGCTTGTGAATTTAACTTTTCTACGGCTTCAAAGCCCTGCTCTAAATCCCAGATAATATCATCGATATGTTCTGTACCGATTGATAATCTAATTGTACTTTGATAAATTCCAGCCTTTTCTAACTGTTCCTCTGTTAATTCTGCATGAGTTGTATCATATGGATGAATTACCAAACTCTTTACATCTGCTACATTTGCAAGTAAAGAGAATATCTTAAGACCATCAATGAATGCATAGGCTTCCTTCTGACCACCCTTAATATCAAATGTAAATATAGAAGCTCCACCCTTAGGGAAATACTTCTTATAAAGCTCATGCTGTGGGTGATTTTCTAGAGATGGATGATTTACTCTCTCTACTAATGGGTGATTTGCTAAGAATTCAACTACCTTCTTAGTATTCTCTACATGTCTATCAAGTCTAAGTGAAAGTGTTTCAAGACCTTGCAATAAAATCCAAGCACTAATTGGAGATAGTGTTGCTCCAGTATCTCTAAGTAAAATTGCTCTAATATAAGTTACATAAGCTGCCGCTCCTGCTGCATCTGTAAATGAAACTCCATTATAACTTACATTTAGCTCTGTAAATTGTGGGAACTTACCTGAAGCCTTCCAATCAAACTTACCACTATCAACAATAACACCACCAAGTGTTGTACCATGTCCACCAATAAACTTAGTAGCAGAATGAACAACAATATCTGCACCATGTTCAATTGGTCTAATAAGATATGGTGTACCAAATGTATTATCAATAACTAAAGGTATGTTATGTCTATGAGCTATAACAGCAAGTGCATCTATATCTGGAATATCTGAATTTGGATTTCCAAGTGTTTCAATAAAAATAGCCTTAGTCTTGTCTGTAATAGCATTTTCAACTTCACTATGATCATGAATATTTACAAAGCTAGTATTAATGCCGTAATTCTTTAAAGTATTATCAAGTAAATTATAGCTTCCTCCATAAATTGTATTCTGTGCTACAATGTGATCTCCTGCTCCTGCAAGTGCTATAAGTGAATATGTAACTGCTGCTGCGCCAGCTGATACTGCAAGTGCTGCAACGCCTCCCTCAAGTGCTGCTACTCTGTCTTCTAAAACCCCTTGTGTAGAATTTGTTAATCTACCATAAATATTACCTGAATCTCTTAAATTAAATCTATCAGCTGCATGCTGTGCACTGTGAAATACATATGATGTTGTCTGATAAATTGGTACTGCTCTTGCATCTGTAACCGGATCTGCCTTTTCCTGTCCTACATGTAATTGTAATGTTTCAAATTTATACTGATGATCGCTCATTTTTTAATCTCCTTTCAATACTTTATATATTAGTTAAGATCCTCATGAGTTTCTTTAGCTTTCCTTAACTTGATTAAATCTTAACACTAGAAAAGCAGCCTGTATAATTCTTAAAATTAAGAATTAGTTATAAGCTCTTCCTATAACCATGGCAGTAAAAAGGCCCTAGGACATAATATCCTAGAGCCTTATTTCTCATCTTTATTATTACTTTATCTTTGCCCTTACGCATCCTATTTCAGAAGGAGCAAATCCCCTTCTGAAATAAGCAAGCCAATCTTAATTTAAGATAGCTTACACTGCGTTCAAAAAGCATATAACAAAAAACTAAAATAGTCATTAACCGTATTTCTTTAATTCTTTTATGAACTTTTTAGCTATGTCTGATAACTTACTATCAGATCTCTTAATATAGCCAATGCGCATCTTCTCCTCAGATTCAAGCGGCACCGCCTTATAGCCCTCACCGTTTAACTCCTCACATATAACGCCAGAGCACAAGGTGTAGGCATCTAGTAAAGTCATCATATTTAGGGCAGTTGATCTATCATTTACATGAATCAACTTCTTATAGGGGTAGGTGCTTAAAACCTCCTCAGCATAGTAGAAGGAATTCTTATCCCCCTGGTCAAAGGAAAGACAAGGATAGCCATCTAATTCCCTAAAGCTAATCTTTTGCTTATTAGCAAGAGGATGATCAGCACTTAAATAGGCATAAGTCGAGCACTCAAAAAGCTCTGTAAATAGAAGGTTATTCTCCTTTAAATCCGCATTAATTACCTTCTCATTAAAGTCGTTAAGATAGATAATTCCAAGCTCGCTTCGACCATTTTTCACATCCTTAATAACCTCGTGAGTACGAGTCTCATAGATGGCAAAGTCGTATTCGTCAATGCCGGCATTTCTTATAGTTTTTGAAAATGCTTCCACTGCGAATGTGTAGTGCTGGGTAGAAACGTAGAACTTCTTTTCATTCTCTGACTTTTGATTGTAGTGATTCTCAAGAAGGGAATACTGCTCTAAAATCTGTCTGGCATAGCCAATAAATTCACGACCTTCAATAGTTAAATCAATACCTCTATTGCTTCTTGAAAAAATCTTTACACCGATTTCCTTTTCTAATTCCTTAATACTCTCTGATAAACTTGGCTGGGAAATAAATAGATATCTTGCTGCCTCGTTCATAGAGCCTCTCTCGGCTATTTCTATAACATATTTCATCTGCTGTAGTGTCATAATCTGTCCTCCCAAATGTTTAAGTCTATCGGAGCTAATTTATTAATTTCTTACTATATCAATAATTCGGCCACCGCCAACTACGTCCTCGCCGTCGTATAAAACAACTGCCTGGCCCTTAGTTATGGCTCTTTGTGGCCTATCAAATTTTACTTCTATTCTATTATCATCAAGCTGTCTAACAGTGGCCTCTTGTTCTGTCATGGCATATCTAATCTTAGCCTTGACTTTTCTTGGCTCATAAAGGTCTGGCACTGAGATAAGGTTAATGTTATCTGCAATTAAAGTATCATTAAATAAATCCTCGCTTTCGCCAATAACCACCTTATTCTCCTTAGGATTAATATCCACAACAAATACAGGATGACCCATGGCAATACCAAGGCCCTTTCTCTGACCTATTGTGTAGTGAACATAACCCTTATGCTTACCAATTACATTTCCCTTAAGATCCACAAATTCGCCAGGTTCATAACTCTTCTTTCTAAATCTTTCCATAAATGCTACATAGTCACCATCTGGAACAAAGCAAATGTCCTGACTCTCGTGTTTCTTAGCGTTTACGAAATCATTTTCAATGGCAATCTCTCTAACCTCTGACTTTGTGTACTCTCCAAGGGGGAAGATTGTGTGAGCAAGCTGCTCCTGAGACATGTTATATAAAACGTAGCTCTGATCCTTTGAAAGGTCCACCGCCTTCTTTAAAACGTATCTCTTAGTCTCTTCGTTATAATAAATTCTTGCATAGTGACCTGTTACCACATAGTCCATACCAAATTCTTCCATCTTATCTATTAAACGTCCAAACTTGAAACGCTTATTACATACGATACATGGGTTTGGTGTAAGACCTGCCTCGTAATTGGAAACGAAGTCCTCCATAACCTCTTCCCTAAAAAGATTCTCATAATGAAGAATCTTAAAAGGAATGCCAATCTTGTCACAGACTGCTCTTGCATCATTAGTGTCCTTAAGAGAACAACAGGTACTAAGTAAGTCTTCACCTATCATATCATTTTCATAAAGACGCATTGTTGTACCCATGCAATCGTATCCTCTTTTTATCATTATATGAGCTGAAACGCTACTATCCACGCCACCGCTCATAGCAATTAAAGCCTTCTTCATATAAACTCCTTTATCTTAATCTATGATTAACTACAGTATAAACCATAAATGTTTTTCTAGCCATAGTAATTCACTATCTTAGAAAGGGCATAATCTATTGTAAAATCCACATCAAAGACTGAAATTGCCTTCTTTTCTAGCTGCTTCATAGCTTGAAAGCCAACCTTCTTACACACTAAGGCTTTGCAATCTGAAATTAGAGATATTTTATCTAAAATGTCGGCAGGTCCGCTACAAGCCTTTCCGCCACCAGAACATGAGCTATCACCAGTTCCACATTTTTTAGATTGCTTATATTCTCTTTTTTCTAGCAGCTTATAGTCTCCATCACTGACTTCGTAAATTAAAAACTCACTGATTTGTCCAAATTTTAAGTCGATCTTTACTCCATCTGAGGAAGCTACTGCAATTTTATATGCCAAAATATCAGCTCCTTTAAACAAAAATTCTAGTTAAATCTCTGAACAGCTACAGTATAGATATCTTCTATAAGTCTGATTCCGCCTGTGTAACCTGCATAAGCTCTATCAAATACCACCTTATCCTGAACTGGCCAAGAAATATTTAAGAAATTACCCTTTAAATCTTCTGTAATTTCCTTTTCGTAATAGCCACCTAAAACTAGTGGATATCCATGATAGTCGTGATTTTTAATTTCCTCATGAATCTTAAAACCATCTGTTTCAAAGGAAACTTCTGCCTCAATGCCATAATTTAACTTCTTAAATTCTTCGGCAATAGCCTCTCTTTGATTAGCTGGTGTGTCATCTACAATAAACTGCTTTGCAGGAACTAAACCTAAGTCATTTACAAGAAACTTAGTAATTCCAAGTGAGTACTGTGCATCGGCAACCACTGTAAATTGCTTATTAATTACACGGTTTTCAAGGAATAGATCTGCGTATCTTTCAATTAAATAATAATAGTAGTCCTCATGTTCCTTGATTATTCTTTCCACGCTAAATTCATCCACCCCTGCAAACTTTCCAACTTCACGAAGGAACTTACTTGTTTCAGTAGCACCTATAGGAAGTGTCTTTAAGTGAAGATATGGTGTGCCAAATTTCTTTTCTAGCTTCTTTACTGTACTTAAACCTACCCAAGGTGATACTAAAAGGTTGAATTCTGCCTCTGGGATTTTGTTAATATTTTCAATACCACGCTTATAACCAAAAATTGTATTAGGTGTAAGACCTAGTTCCTTTACTAAATTTTCAAGCTCGCGAATGTTACCAAGCCAGAATAGGTCCTGATATGGCACATCTGCCCAGATATTAACTAGCCCCTTAGTCTTCTTATCTGAAGGCTCTAAATACTGGTCAATTATGGCATTAACCACCTGCTCATGACCCTTGTAGTTATTGCCCTTAAAGCCCGCTGTTGGTGCGTAAACTACAGGCTTATCATTATCTGCGTATCTTGAAACCACCTCTCCTGTATCATCACCTACGATTTCTGGAATACAGCCCGTTAAGACCACGTATAGGTCAGCATCTACCACCTTTAATGCATTTTCAATAGTTGAATCCAACTTCTTAACGCCACCAAATACAACGTCCTTCTCATTAATACTAGTACATGGGAAAATGTTAGGCGAGAAGTAGCCGGAGCTGCCGTTAGTATCGGATAATTTCTGTGCGCAGCCTGGGCCTGAATGAAGTATAGGAAGAGCACGCTCAATTGCCTGTACTGTCTGCATAGCTCCTAAGGCACACTTATATCTTTGCTTGTCTAATATCTTTGCCATCTTATTTTGCCTCCTCTAAAAATGTATCTACATCCTGCTTATACCACCAGTCTGTATATGGAAGCTTAGTTCTCTTTGCAAGATTTTCCTCAAAACTTCTATTCTTAATTGCATCCACAATAGTCTTAGCAAATTCTAGTGTATGCTTATAACCAAATATCATATATTCATCAGCAACATAAATTGCTGGTGTACCATTTTTAATTGCCCAAACAGTTGAACCTGGATGGCGTGAAAGATACATATCTGGCTTATATTTATTAAGAATATTCATTACTTCATAATTCTGCTGATCAGCTACACTTGCCTCAAAGTCAATATCATTATCAAGTAAGTACTTCATTGAAGGTGGAACATCTCCATTTTCATACTTCTTGTCATAATGCCATGCAAGAGCCCAATCTACCTTGATGCCAAGTTCGTCTAATACTCTTGATACTTCAAATGTATAACCAGGTCCCATACCAAGAACTGCTCTAAGGCCCTTTAATTCCTTCTTAACTTCTTCAATCTGAGGAATATAAATAGCACGCTGCTCCTGAATATATTCTTCAACCTTTTCTGATCTATTAGTTACTCTACCAATTTCACGAAGCCATGTCTCAAAGCCCTTAATACCGCACTGGTTAATACTTCTAATGTATGGAACACCATACTTTTCCTCTAAAGCATTTCCTAAATAGTTACCAAGTGTACCACAAATACATGTTGTAGCAAGGCTTTCAGAAATATGTGATAATTCCTCAACTGATGAATTACAATAAAGGAATACTGGTTCAAGATCAAATCTCTTAAAGATTTCAATAATCTCTGGTCTTGCAGATTCAAAGAAGTTCTTAAAATTAATCTTATTAGTCTTAACGCCTTCTCTTGGTGGCTGTACGATTTCCTGTAATACTGCATGATCTGCAATATCAAAACCTGTAGCCCAAATTCTTGACTTAAAACCTTCACAATGTACTGCTACAATTGGAACTTCTATCTCATCTCTTACCTCTTCTACAATACTATCAATATCTTCACCGATAATACCTGTAGCACATGAGCTTGATACAAAAATTGCTTCAGGAGAATATCTTTTATTAACCTCAAGAATTACCTTTCTTAAGCTTTCTGTTGAACCAAAGATTGTATCTTTTTCATTCATATCAGTTCCAATGTAAACTGTGTTAGATGTAACTCCTCTTTTCTTTGCCATTACTCTAGACATATAGTAAGAATTAGCACTAGCTACTGAACATCCTGCTGGGCCATGGTGAATTACTGCTACATTTCTAATAGCTGATAACTGACCAAGTCCACAAGATGAAAGACAAGTACTAGACTGCGAAAAACATCTAGAACATCCCTTTAATGTTCCGCATTCACTTTGACTAGCTAAATCCTTTAATGTACCTACATATCCTGTAATAGAACCAATTCTGTTTTCACGTGTTGCAACGTTTGAATTATTTAAATTAATTGCCATATTAGTCTCCTATACTAAAAAATCCTCATTAAACAAGTTAGTAGATAAATATCTAAGACCTGTATCTGGAAGCACTGCAACAATTGTCTTACCCTTGTTCTCAGGTCTTTGTGCAAGTTTAGTTGCTGCATAAATTGCAGCTCCTGATGATGTTCCAATTAAAATTCCATCAGACTTTGCTACTTCTCTAGCTGCCTTAAATGCTTCAACAGTTTCTACTTCCACCTTTTCATCATAGATATTTCTATCAAAAGCTGCTGGTATTCTTTCTGCTGGAATTCCTTCAAAAGAATGTACTCCTGTAATCTCCTCAGGTTCAGGATTTGTCTCACTTGGAAGTGAATTAGGTCCTGGCTGAATTGCTACAATCTTAATATCAGGATTCTTGCTCTTTAAAAATTTACCTGTTCCTGATACAGTTCCGCCTGTACCTACATTTGCAACAAAAATATCTAAATTACCGTCTGTATCTTCCCAGATTTCAGGACCAGTTGTACGCTCATGAACAGCTGGATTTGCTGGGTTTGAAACCTGATCTACAAAGTAGATATTCTCCTCTTTAGATAAAACCTCTTCCTTTAAAGTCTTAATGGCTGCCACGAAATCACCATTAGTTTCAGCTAGAGTCTTAGCCACATGAGGCTCCTCTGATAACTTAATTGTTTCCCCGCCAAAGGCTTTAATTACCTGAAATCTTTCCTTACTTACATTATCCTGAATATAAACCCTAAACTTATAACCCTTAGCTGCTGCAATTGCTGCAAGACCAATTCCTGTGTTACCACTAGTTGTCTCAACAATTGTATCTCCCGGCTTTAAAAGTCCCTTCTTTTCAGCATCTTCAATCATTGAAAGTGCAATTCTATCCTTTACGCTTTGATTAGGGTTAAAATATTCTAGCTTCACTAAAATCTTTGCTTCTAACTCATGCTCCTTCTCGTAATTTACTAACTCAAGTAATGGAGTCTTTCCTACTAATTCTGTAATTGACTTAAAACTTTTTCCCATAATTATTTCCTTCCTCTTTATGGCCTCTGGTTCTCCAGTCAGTCGTATTTTTACAAAATTTTTTATTTAGATCTTATAGTCATCTGCTAATTCCATCATTCCATATTCCATTAAGATTTCCTCTAATCTTTCCTGTGTCATTGGAGTTGGAATTACAAAGTCCTTATTTTCAATAACGGCTTGAGCTAAATTTCTGTACTCCTGAGCCTGATTTGATTCAGGTCTGTACTCAATAACAGTTTTTTTGTTGATTTCAGCATGCTGAACCACATTGTCTCTAGGTACGAAATATAAAAGCTTAGTTCCTAATTCCTTTGAAAAGGCTCTTAAAAGATCTAATTCTCTATCTACATTTCTAGAGTTACAAATGATACCACCAAGTCTAACTCCACCAGTCTTAGCATATCTTCTAATACCCTTTGAAATATTGTTAGCAGCATATAAAGCCATCATTTCACCACTAGCAACAATGTAGATTTCCTTTGCCTTTCCTTCTCTAATAGGCATTGCAAAACCGCCACAAACTACATCACCTAATACATCATAGAAAACGTAATCTAGGTCTTCAGTGTAAGCGCCTAAATTTTCAAGCATGTTAATAGATGTAATAATACCTCTACCAGCACATCCAACACCTGGCTCCGGACCACCAGATTCTACACACTTAGTTCCGCCATAACCTTCCTTTAAGATTCTATCAAGTTCAATATCCTCACCTTCTTCCCTGATAGTATCAAGAACAGTCTTTTGAGCTAGGCCACCAAGTAAAAGTCTTGTGGAATCTGCCTTTGGATCACACCCCACCACCATTACTTTCTTACCATGTTCTACAAGACCCGCAGTTAGATTTTGTGTTGTAGTAGATTTTCCAATACCTCCCTTTCCATAAATCGCAATCTGTCTTAATTCGCTCATAATTATCCTTCCCTTTCCTTCTTAATTCCTTTATATACACCTCTTTAGTTAAATAGCTCCTGCACTTTTTTATATTTAATTAGTTGTTCAATGGATTCATAGATATCTCCCGGAATCTCGTGAATTTCAAGGCCTAGACTATTAGCAATTGACATCGCTCCATCGCCCACCCTGGCAACTATCAAATAATTACAATCTAGAAATCTTTTTACATTTGTCTCAAGCAAATTATTGTCGTGATTTCCTCCTGCACACACCGGCACTATATGTCTTAATTCAACAAAATCAATCTCTCCGTCTTCACTCACCTCATATATATAGAATTTGTTAGCTCTACCAAAGTGGCAATTAACATAGATTCCATCAAGGGAGGCAACTCCGATTTTATAAGAATTAGCCATGTGAAAATGTCTCCTTTACCCTTAGTCTTCTCTGATATATCTGATCACCGAATTCCGATACACCTGGTACTCCAACGGCATCTGCTCTACATCTCTGGCAGTGTCTAAAGACTTCTATATGTTTACTTGCCTTCCAGATGGCCTTTTCTATATCTGAACAGGCAGGAGCTTTGCAGTCCTTTAACTTATGCTGTGGTATAAGTGGGATGACGTTGTACATTTTCGCACCTGCTGCCTTTACAGTTTTTGCCACCTCTTCTATATGCTCTCCATTAATTTCTGGCACTAAAACTGTGTTTACCTTAATTGTAATTCCTGCAGCTGCCACCTTTTTTATTCCCTCTAGCTGGTTGTGAATAAGAATCTTTGCGCCTTCTACTCCCTCTATTTTCTTTCCATGATAGATAATGTAATCATTAAGTTTAGCCTCAATTTCTGGATCAATGGCATTAACTGTTACTGTTAGAGAATCAAGTCCTAACTCTATAATTTCCTCTGCTCTTTCATTAAGAAGTAGACCGTTTGTACTCATACATTTAATAAGATTTGGAAACTCCTTCTTAATTATGGAAAAGGTCTTAATGGCATTATCTGTTGCCAAGGTATCCCCAGGTCCTGCAATACCCGCCACCTTAATATCCGGACAAATCTCCAAAGCCTTTTTTAAAATGTCTATAGACTCCTCAGGTTTTAAAATCTTTGAGGTAACACCTGGTCTTTCCTCTACATCATTAATGCTTCTATCGCAAAACTTACATGCTATATTACATCCCGGACTTACTGGTAAATGAATTCTACCGGCATTATTTTTATGTCCTCCAAAACATGGATGCGAGTTTTGTAAATCACTATATTCTCTTCCCATGTAATTCCTTCCTTCTTTACATTTACTACAGTTTTAACTTACCTATTATCTTTAAAAGCTAAAATTGGGTATAAAAAATAGAGGTTACCTATTTGTCGTATTTTTACAAAGATTTTGCAGCAAATGAAACTGCTATTTTTTGTAAAAAACAGACATCTAAGTAACCTCTGGTCTTTCCAGTCAGTTTAAATATAAGTAGATATCAAAATATATTTTTATAGTCTGATTTTTTCAATTCTATCTAATTGAATAACCTTACCATCCTGAATAACAAGAGTGAGACTACCAAATTTTATGTCTTCCACAATTTTTTTAACTTCGTCCATATAATCTCTGCCACTCTTTTTTGCATCGTTACTACTAGCCATTAGCCTCACTCTCCTTTTTCAATAATTAATCAGCAAAAAGTGCTGTTGAAAGGTATCTATCACCTGAATCTGGTAATAATGCTACAATTGTCTTACCCTTATTTTCTTCTCTATTTGCAAGGATTTCTGCTGCCTTAAGGGCTGCACCTGAAGAAATACCTACTAAGATACCTTCTGTTCTTGCAAATTCTCTACCTTCCTTAAAGGCATCTTCATTTTCAATAGTAAGAATCTCATCATAGATCTCTGTATTTAATAATTCTGGTACGAAACCAGCACCGATACCCTGAATCTTATGAGCTCCAGCCTTACCTGTTGAAAGTACTGCTGATGTTGCAGGTTCAACAGCTACAATCTTAACATCAGGATTCTGTGACTTTAAGTATTCACCAACACCTGTAATTGTTCCACCTGTACCAACACCTGCTACAAAGATGTCTACCTTACCATCTGTCTGCTTCCAGATTTCTGGGCCTGTTGTTTCTCTATGAGCCTGTGCATTTGCAGGGTTAACGAACTGTCCAAGAATGATTGAACCTTCGATTTCCTTGTTTAACTCTTCAGCCTTAGCAATAGCACCTGTCATACCCTTAGCACCTTCTGTAAGTACAAGTTCAGCACCATAAGCCTTTAAAAGATTTCTTCTTTCCACTGACATTGTATCTGGTAATGTAAGGATTGCTCTGTAACCCTTAGCTGCTGCCACTGAAGCAAGACCGATACCTGTGTTACCACTTGTTGGCTCAATAATTGTTGAACCTGGCTTTAAAAGTCCCTTCTCTTCAGCATCCTTTATCATGTAATAAGCAGCTCTATCCTTAGTTGATCCTGCTGGATTTAAGTATTCTAACTTTGCAAGGATAGTTGCATTAGTAATTCCCTTCTTCTTTGAATAGCCATTAAGCTGTAAAATTGGTGTTCCTCCAATTAATTCTGCTGCGCTCTGTTTAATATCACTCATTTCCTGTTCCTCCTTAAATTTGTTATATTTTTGCTTTTTGATTAAGTATCCTTACTGGATTGACTATATATTAGCACCCTTTACAAAGTTTGAAAAATCGGTAAATTTTATTCTCAGTGATAAGTTTTTTTTATAGCAAAACTTATCTTACTTTAAGCAAATTACACAATTCCCTTGCATTTTAACAGTTCCTCAATATAAAGTTTTGCAATCTCCGATAAATTGTTATTCTTTCTAACTATATAGCCAATAGTTAAAGGATCTTCTTCCTTTAACTTAACGCTTACAAAGCCCTCCTTTAGAGCCTTACTTGCAATCATTATGCCTGTACCAATAGAATAACCATTGAGTGCTTGCATAAACTCTACAGAACTGGCTCTATCATTAACCTCAATTCTCTTATCCTGATTATAATTAGACAGAGCCTCCTCTGGTAGATAAAAATTACTATCACTATTTTGATTAAAAGAGACACAAGGATAGTCCCTTAAATCCTCTAAAGAAATTAAATCCCTATTAGCAAGAGGATGATCCTTCCACATATAAGCATAGGTATCCCTCTTTAGAAGTTCCTTAAACTCTAATCCGTACTCTCTAAAAAGTTTCTTAATAAGTTTCTCATTAGCTTTAGTAAAGGAAATAACCCCTACCTCACTATTTAGTTTACTTACATTAAGAAGCACATCTTCCGTCTTTGTCTCACTAAGAGAATAATTATATTTGCTTGCATCTACCGCTTTAATTGTGTTAATAAATGCATGCACTGCGAAAATGTAATGTTGAATAGACACATTAAAATGTATCTTATTCTTATCTTTATCTAAGTATCTATCCTCTATTAAGCTATATTGGCTCACAGCCTGCTTAGCATAACTTAGAAAATCAGCCCCTTCTTTTGTCAAACTAATACCCTTATTATTTCTCTCAAAAATCTGTATATTAAGCTCTTCCTCTAATTCCTTAATAGAAGCAGACAAGGCTGGCTGTGATATAAAAAGTCCACTTGCTGCCTCTCTCATAGAACGAGAATTAGCCACTGCTATAACATATTTTAACTGTAAAATAGTCATGAAAAACTCCTATTCTAGCTCTTTTACCGCCTTCCTAATTCGCTCTAAAGCTTCTTTAAGAATAGCTCTATTAGTAGCTATATTTATTCTTTGAAATCCCTCTCCTATTTTACCAAATATTTCACCACTATCTAGCCATAGTTTTGCCTTATTGACTATTAAATCCTCTAAGTCTTTTACGCATAGATTTAACTCCCTAAAATCCAACCATATAAGATAAGTTCCCTCAGGCTCTATAAGTTTAATTTGTGGTAAATTTTCTTCTAAATAAGTTCTAACAAATTCTAAATTAGCATCTAAATAATCAAGTAAAGCCTCATACCATTCCTCTCCATATTTATAAGCGGCCGCACAAGCCGTTGCGCCTATAGTATTTGGTTGACTATAACCTGATGCTGCTTTTTCTTTTCTTAATTTATATCTTAAATCACTATTAGCAACAAATATATTAGAAATCTGTAAACCAGCTAAATTAAAGGTTTTGGCAGGAGATGTTGCAACTATACCAATCTCCTTTGCCTTTTCATTTACATTATATAAACTAATATGTTTGTTATTTGAAAATGTAAAATCGCAATGAATTTCATCGCTAAAGATAATAACCTGATTCTCATAGCAAATATCAATGATTCTTTCTAATTCCTCATAATTCCAAACTCTGCCTACCGGATTATGTGGACTGCAAAGAACAAAGAGCTTAACATGATTCTCCTTTATCTTTTTTTCAAAGTCTTCAAAATCAATATGATATTTTCCATCATCAGCTAAATAAAGGTCGTTACTTACCAGCTTTCTATTATTATCTCTAACCAACTCACTAAAGGGATAATAAACCGGCTGTTGAATAAGTACTGCCTCCCCTTCTAAAGAAAAGGCACGAATTGCAAGTGCAATAGCATATACGATTCCTGGTGTTGTAAATATCTGACTTCTTTCAACTGTTAAATCGTGATGCCTTTTAAACCAGTCAATTACTGTATTATAATAATCATCCCTTGGCTCTGTATAACCAAAGATACCATGATCAACTCTTTCCTTTATCTTAGTTAATACAGTGCTAGGTGCCCTAAAATCCATATCTGCTACCCATAAAGGTAGCACATCTGCTGGCTTTCCTCTCCTGGTAGCAAAATCATATTTTAAACAATCAGTATTTCTTCTTTCTATATACTCATCAAAATCAAGATTGGTCTCCTTCATTATGAATCCTCCTTATCATCATCCTCATATGCCCTAAAAGCCTGGTCTAAATCTTTTATTAAATCCTCCACATCTTCAATTCCCACAGATAATCTAAGAACTGAATCTGTAATGCCATTAGCAATTCTGATATCTTCTGGAACATCAGCATGAGTCTGTGTAGTTGGATATGTAAGAAGTGTCTCTGTTCCTCCAAGACTTTCTGCAAAAGGAATTAACTTTGTACTTTTTAAAACAGTCTTTGCAAGTTCACTAGATTCCACCTCAAAACTTATCATAGAGCCAAAACCTCTAGCCTGCTTTTTCATAATCTCATAGCCTTTATGTCCCTCAATTCCAGGATAGTAGACATTCTTTACCTTTTTATTGTTTTGTAAAAATTTGACAATTTTGAATGCATTTTCTTGAGCCTTTTCCATTCTAAGAGCAAGTGTTTTAATACCTCTTATAATTAACCAACTATCAAATGGTGCGAGACCTGAGCCTACAGTTTTAATAATAAAAGACATTTTCTCAATAATTTCCTCATTACTTGTAACTATAAAGCCTGCTAATGTATCATTATGTCCCCCAAGGAATTTAGTTCCGCTGTGAACCACAATATCTGCCCCAAGATCAATTGGATTTTGGAAATATGGCGATAAAAATGTATTGTCCACTATAAGCAAAAGATCATTCTCCTTTGCAATACGTGCCATTTCCTGTATATCTATGACATTCATCATAGGATTAGTTGGTGTCTCTATATAAATTGCCTTTGTTTTCTTTGTTATATATTCTCTTGGATCTTCCTTAGATAAATTAATTCTTGTAAACTTAATACCATTTTTGTTACTTATGTTATCAAATAATCTTATACTGCCACCATAGAGATCTGCATCTGCTATAAGCTCATCTCCTGGTTCAAATATTTCCATAAGTGCAGTAATTGCTGCCATTCCAGATGAAAAAGCAAAAGATTTTTTTGCATTTTCTAAACTAGCTAATATTTCTTCTAAATGTTGTCTTGTGGGATTTTGGAGTCGACTATAATCAAAGCCAGTGCTCATGGCTACTCCTGGATGCTTAAAAGTTGCTGTTTGATAGATTGGGAAGCTTATACTTCCTGTGTTTTCTACGTTTTCAAAATCATTAGTTCCGTACAAACATCGTGTTAAAAATTGTAATTCCATAGCTATTACCTCACCTTCCTAGATTAGTTTTATTATAAGGTTTTGGCCTCTAGCTATGGAAATACCTAATATTTATGTCTTGTTATAATTTTGACCTATACATCAAATCTTTTGTAAAAAATTTACCTAACTTTTCTATTCTTCTTCCTCAAAATCGAAGTCCTTAAAGAGATACTTTCTAATAAAGAATAAAACTGCTATTGCAATAACTCTCATTAAAATGGATAAAGGTTCTTCATGTCCTGCCACAAGTCCTCTAGCAATTGCAAATATGAGTACTTCAATAATTGTGTTCATAGAATGCTTCACCAACATTCTTACAAACTCAATTACAATAACTACGTTAAAAGCTGCATTTAAAATACTCTCAACGTATTCAGTTACTTCTATATTGCCTGAAAAATCCATAACCTCTAGTATTAAATTAAAGCCACCATAAATAACGCCAATCAATAAAATAATACCTATGATTTTCTCAAGAAAATTCGGTATCTTAACTATTAGTTTTCTTAATATGCTTCTTGTTTTTTCCATAATTGTCCCCTTTTTGTCATGTCTAATTTTTACAAAGCTATCTATTAATCTATTTTTTCTTTGACTTCATGTATTCAATGTATTCATTTCCCCAAATTTCTAGTGCATCTAATACTATTTTAAATTTCTCCCCGATTTCAGATAAGGAATATTATAAAAATGCAAAAGCACCCGATAGTTTTGCACTACCAGGTGCTGTATTTTTATATTTATTGATTATCTTTTGTCATCCTCTAGAGTTTATCATCTTCTATAATTCGTCGTCTTCTAGCTCCCATATCTTAACTCTTGTGTAATACTCTTCTTCATCTTCATGATGAATGTAGGCACCATTTTTTGTTTGAACTTTAAGAGAAGCAGGATTGTTTTTTCTAACTGACATATAAAGCTCATCCTCTAAGATAATATCTCTTGCCATATCAAGGGCAAGTGATAGTCCCTTAGTTGCATAGCCTTTTCCTCTGTATTCCTTAGCAATACCATAACCTATATGGCCTGCGTGCTCTTTTAAGTAATCATTAAGGTAATGTCTTACTCTAAACAAGCCAACTATTTTATCATCATCCCATAGAAAATAGCTTGTCTGCGGCACGAATCCCTTTGGAAGATCAATACCTCTAGACATCTTTATAAGTCCTGGTAAAATCTTATCTTTAAAATCCTCTAAACTACAGCCAGAATTTGGGTTTGTAAATCCATTTTCATCCTCGGGTGTGTTAGTTATAAACTCGTATTCTTTTTCCACGTCTTCCATGTTAGCTTCTTTTAAATAAATCATAAATCTCCTTAAAATACGTCATCGATGACTTTCTGTAATGTGCTAGCTGATTCCTTTAAGGCCTTTTCTTCCTCTGGGCTTAGAGAGATTGGCACTGTGGCCTCTACACCATTTTTACCAACAATTGCTGGCATACTAAAGGCAATGCCTGAAACTCCGTGATTGTCATGCTGAATGCTTGAAATAGGAAGAATTGTCTTCTCATCTCTAATAATCGCCTCTAAGATTCGGCGAACCGACATGGCAATTCCGTAGTAAGTTGCACCCTTCTTATTAATAATTTCATAGGCGCTATTCTTAACGTCTTCAGCTATTCTTTGCATTGCTTCTTCGTGATGAAAATGTCCACGCATCTCGCAGAATCTGTTAATTGGAATACCAGATACATTGGCACTACTCCAAACTGCAATCTCGCTATCGCCATGCTCTCCAACGATAAATGCATGTACTGAACGGCTATCAACATCTAAGTGCTGGCCGAGCAAATACTTAAGTCTAGCAGTATCAAGGGTTGTACCTGAGCCAAATACTCTATTCTCTGGATATCCTGATAGTTTCCAAGCAGTATAAGTTAAGATATCTACTGGGTTTGCAACAATTAGCATGATTGCATCCTTGTTAACCTCAGATATCTGTGGAATGATTGACTTGAAAATAGATACATTTTTCTTAACAAGATCAAGTCTTGTCTCCCCTGGTTTCTGGCCTGCGCCAGCTGTAACTACAATAACTGCCGCATCGGAAATATCCTTATAATCTCCTGCATAAATCTGCATTGGCTTTGAAAAAGGAAGTCCGTGGCTTATATCAAGGGCCTCACCTTCCGCCTTGTCGTGATTCATATCAATTAAAACCATTTCTGAAAATAAGCCACTCTCCATAATGGCAAATGCAGAAGCAGCTCCTACAAATCCACAACCTATAACTGCAACTTTTCTATTATTTAATGTTCCCATAAAATATACCCCTTTCTAGGTGCATATACCGTAGACTATTACTAGTCCTTGCATCTGTTATAATTATAACGAACTATGCAGATAGTGTAAAGCGGACATTCTAAATCAGATTGAAGTGCTTAAAAGCCTTGTAAATTCCATCTTCATTTACAGCATCTGTTATATAATCTGCCATGGCTTTGATTTCATCTCCGCCAGATGCTACTGCTATACCGATATTACATTTTTCAAGCATAGGAATATCCACCTTGGCATCCCCAATAGCGATGGTATTCTCTATAGATTCCCCTAGATGCTCAAGTAAGACATCAATAGCCTTGCCTTTATCAATGTTCTTAACTCCCAAATCCCCAAAGAGTGCAATCTCTCCTGAACCGCCCCAGGTTGAGGCCTTAAGCTCAGGAAATTCCTTAATTGAATCTAGGTGATCTTGATAACTTGAAAGAATGAAGGAAACTTTATTTACATCATCTCTATAAAGATCTGCTCCAAAAATCATATCTGGAAAAGCATCTCTAACTGTCATATTGCTTGAATTTTTACCTTTTCGACTAGCATATTCTCTTATTGCAGTTTGTCCTTTTTCTTCAAAATTTTCTGAAGCATAAAGGCCACTATTACACTCTAAGTAAAACTCTAATCCTCTTTCATGAAGCCAATCCACAATATGCTTAGTTTCTTCCTTGCTTATCTTCTTATGTAAAACAACTTCATCCCCGTCTTTTACATAAGCCCCATTACCGCCAATCATTCCATCAAGTCCTATATCCCAGATGTAATCGTAAACCTCTGCTTCTGATCTTCCAGTACATATATAAACCTTGTGTCCATTGGCTCTAGCTTCTCTAATAGCCTTTGTAGCTGAGTCTGGAAGCTTACCTTCGTAGTCAACAAGTGTGCCATCTACATCAATTAATATTATTTTTTTCTGCATAAAAACTCCATTTCTTTTGCTTGCGTGCCAGCTACTATAAAGCAAGCAAAGCCTACTAAGCTAGCTTTCGCTATCTTAGTAGGCTTTTTTTATAAATACTTTACCATCTCATTAATTGGTCTTAAATCTGTATGCATTGGAGATGGCACAACGCCTTCCTTAGCATAACCCATAGGCATTAAGCACACTGGCTTAACAGATTCTGGTAAGTTAAATTCCCTAGCTGTTAAAGTATTCGGGAATACATCTACCCAAACTGAGCCAACTCCTAAATCTGCTGCCTCTAACATCATATGACAAGCTACAATACTTGCATCCTGCTGACCTGAAGAAACTCCTTCCTCCTTAGAATTAAAATACTGCTCAGACTCTTCATAGGCAATAAGTAAGACAGTTGGTGCATTGTAAGCACATCTACTAAGACTTCTAATCTTAGCTAGGCCCTCTTCACTTTGAATTACATAAACTCTTGCACACTGGTTATTCTTGGCTGTTGGTGCAATATAACCCGCCTCAATAATCTTATCAAGAACTTCCTTCTCTATCTGCTTATCTTCGTAATCTCTAACTGAGAAACGCTTCTTTGCTAACTCTAAAAACTCCATAAAGCCTCCTTAACACTATATATTTATATCTTATTGTAACATAGGGAAAGGGGTTTGTGGGAGTAACTATCGTTATTGTTTCTATTCTCGCTTATCCTACGCTTTCTCCTCCGTTCCATATGTCAACTTATACAGTCATTAATTGATTTCTCTGTTTTTGCCGGTAATGTAAAAAATCACTTTTTAGTGGTCGCTATATTCAGATTATAAAAACCTTCACCCTCAAGGTATTGGCTAAGAGACTCAATTATGCTAGCATCATCCTCAACTAAAAGTATTTTTGGCATAAAATTACCCTCTCTATAAATGTTAAATCTTCTTTCATATTAACATCTATAAAGAGGGCAAGCAATTCTTATTATCATTTATAAATAAATCACCTTACTAGCTTCTTTTAAATAGTCCTTATTATGACTTACCATAATCACAGTTTTCCCTTCCTCTGACATTTTTTTCAAAATATCTATTACTATTCTTGCATTTTCCTCATCAAGAGAACCGGTTGGTTCATCTGCAAGAACTATTTTACTTTTCTTTAATAAGACCCTAGCAAGAGCTACTCTTTGCTGCTCTCCACCTGATAGCTTATAAACTTTAGTATTTAACTTATCGAGCATACCTACTCTTTCTAGTGCTTCTTTAATACTTATACCAGACCTGTTTTTCTTTTTTATAATGCTAAGATTTTGCTTAACGGTCTTATTTTCTATTAAGGCAAAGTTTTGAAAAAGGAAGCTTACGTAGTCTCTTAAATATTGGGCATGTCCAATTTTTTCAATTTCTACATCATCTATTAGTATTCGTCCAGTGTCATATTTTTCAAGATTTCCAAGAATATTTAAAAATGTAGACTTACCACAACCACTTTTACCTGAAACCACTATAAAACTTCCATCCTCTAGTATCTCATTTAAACCTTCAAAAAGCTTTTTTTCTCCAAAAGACTTAGATAAGTTTTCTATTTTAATCACAAGCATCCCCCTTTCAAAGTCTTTACCATAGATATTTTCTCCTGCCTTATAATAAATAAAGCAATGATTACATTTTCAATAATATCTAATATAAGGCCTATAATAATTGTCGTAATTATACTAAAAATTCCTGTAGCAACTCCTATTCCTATAGCCACCAATATCGCCAAAACATTTCCAATATTCATCTTTAAAAGCAGATATTTATTTCTTTCAAAGAAACTTAAACCAAGCATTTCTTTTACTGCGTGCTCCATTGCGTATTCTCTAAATTCAAGGCCTAGCATTTGAATAATCATTACCAATTCCAAAATGATTACAAGCACACATAGTGATGCTAAAAATGAAACCAATCGCTTTATAAAGCTCATCTGATAATCGTAAATATCCTCTACTTTAGATATAATTAAGCTGTCTTTATACTGGCTATCCCCTAAAAGATTTTCTATCTCTTCTTTAGAATGTCCATAAATTACAGTCCTATTAGCAGCATACATTTGCTTAGGAATATCAACACTTCCCTTTAAATATATAATTGTAGGATTAGACACATTTTCAAAACGATTATATTGGCTGTTGCCAATACAAAGCATGGATATATTTTTGCTATATTCTAGCTCCTCTAAACTTAAATCATCCAATTCGTTCATGGACATAATTCCTTCAACTTCAGGCATGAAAATTGTCTTTTTTTTACTATGAATAATCAAACAATCCGATTCCTCATTTTGATTTTCACTTATTAGTTGCTTTATACTATCTGGCAACAAATCTATTGCAGATTCATTTACAATAATATATGGGTATTTCCCATCATTTATTTTCATACATAATTTTATGTTTAAATCAGACTCATTTAACACATCCCATACAGCATAATCAATAAAATTAAGTGATGTATCTGTAATGAAAACATCATCTTTTATGGTTTCTATCTGCTTCTTTTGTGCAGTTTTAAATGTATTTTTACCAATTGATGAAATGTTTGTTGCAAGACTAAAAACTACTAAGGAAAATGCTAACAATTTTATGAAATATAAAAACATAAGTGCATTTTTATTGTCATTTATATTAGAAAACACTGCTTTAATATTCATTTTTAACAAAAGGAAATTGCATAAAGCTGCTAATATAACACATATTTGATAGATACAAAAAGCTAATATTGCCCTGTAATCACCTGATATAAAATTAAACACAAATAATTTTGCTACAATGTAAATCAATTCATATATTATTAAATCCAACAAAAAAGACTTAATAACTATTTCCTTTAAATTCTCACCATAAACTGCACGTAAAATAATGCTTTTCTTTCTTCTAAAAACTGTAATTAAACTTATTATTAAAATCATAATACCAATTAAAGTCCAAACAATTATTATCATATCATTTTCATTAATTAGACTTTTTACTTGGCTTATTGTTTCATATTTTTCTGATAAAATTTTTTTCGTTTCTTTGCTGTTATTTAAGATAAGAAAACTGTTGTTTGAACTAGTTTCGTCTATAGATAGCTCATCTATATTTTTGTAAATAATGGACAAATTTCCATTTAACAATGACTTATATTTTCTTTCTTTTAAGGCGGTTTTCTTTATAAAATAATTTTTTGCTTCATCTGAATTAACATAGATTGAAAGCTTAGTCTCCAATTCGCTTTCTTTTTCAAAGACGGGATAACAAATCCAATTTCCCTCATTTGATAGACTAATCAAATCTTGCTTTAGTTCGCTTAATTGATCTTCATTAAAGTCAATTTTCATTCTTCCAAATTTGCTATATATAGAATCATAAATTGTTATATGAAACAATTCGCATCTCATAACAAATCCCAAACAAACTATCATAAAAATCAAAATAATATTTACTATTCTTTCCAAGGCATCTCTAATCCCCATAAGTCTTCTGCCTTTCTAAATAATATATCTATTTTATCTGTGTTTTCATCCACGTAAGGTTGGTACTCTTCATATCTTGCTGTTCTACTATCTTCTAGATATATTTGTCTGCCATCTAGTATTACCCCAAGTTCCTTTATATTTCCTGTAAAATCTTCTAGCCAAATTATTAAACTATGATCTCCCATAACATACATCATCTTCCCAGGATTTTCTGGATCTGGTCCAACTAATTCCATTGGTGATGTAATCGCCAAGTTTCCATCATCCCACAACCATAATGCTGGCATACTTACACTTAAAGTAAATTTATCATTATCCCAAACAGCAATATTCTTTATATCTGCTTCACCTTTTTTGCCTGTACAATATACACTATTTTCTGTCTTAACATAATACTTATGAAATGGTTTATATTTTCCATAATACCAAGCTATACTCATTACACCTAGAATTAAAAAAAGAAATGTGAAACATAAAATAAATGCTTTACTATGAAGTATTCTTTTAATTCTTTCTTTCCTCTCTTTTTTCATAGTACAGCCTCATTTAAAAATATTTTCTCACGCCCCGACATTGTTTATTACTTAACAATGCTTCTATCTAACTTTATTGTAAGACTTTAAGTATATAAAGTAAAGTAGTACTTTATATACACGTATAAAAAAACAAGCTAAATTTTTCTTTACTAGGAACACATTTGTATTTCAATCTTTAAAACTTAGTATTAGTTGCTCTACGATCAAGCTTTCTTCTTATTAAATTAGTTATTGCTAAATAACATAATGCTACTAAAATCAAGAATACAAATAATACTAATATCCACCAAGCACTACCCATAAATGGTAACTCATTAGTAAATCCAAATGCTCCTGCCTTACTTCCCCAATTTAAGAAGAAATAAGGATAGTTAATTCCTTCAGCAAACTGCCAACCCTTAACATATCCAATGCCTGCATAAATTGCATAGAGAATTGGTGGAATAATAACATAAATCACGTCTTTTTTCTTCAAACTTCCAACATGACTTACAACAAAGAAATCTACTGCTGATACAAAAACAATTATCTTTAATAGATAACTAATTCTTTTTTGCGAATTTGATAATGATCTCATAATTCCTCCTGCTTGAAATTAACTTATCATTACAAGTCTTGAGCATCTTAGATTTGTTTAGTTTTATAATAAATAGCTTTCTATCATTCTCTCAACTGTCTTAACGTCAAGATTTACACCTTCTGATTCCATACTAAGAATTAAATCCTTACCTGGAAATAAGCCGTTTCCTATATAGTCTTGTATCTTGGAAAAATTCTTAGTGGCATAATCATATTCTGAAATAAGACCTAAATGCTCCCAGTAATAAGTATGGCCTGTTCTTAGATTTAATGCCGCAAAATCGGGATAAACTGTTGAAAAATTAGATAGTTCTAGACGAGGTTCGTATGCATATGGAATATTATATTTAAAAAGTAAATCAGCTATTATCTTCTCTGACTTTGATCTTACGTACTCATTATTATTTGTCTTATACTGTCCATCTTGTGGATATGTATTTTGCATGGCTGGATGTAATTTGTACCATTCCTCTATATATTCTTCTTTTGACTTTATTATAGGTACAACCATTTCCTTTTTACTTTTCTTTAAGCCTTCATATGTATTATAGATTTCTTCAATATCATAGATCTTTAGTAATCTTAATAAGCTATTCTGTATCTTTTTTAGCTTATCATTAACAGCTAAATCATAATCTCTTTGAATATACTTCTTAAGATTCTTCTCATCTTCTCTTTTTACGTAGCTTTTCTTTTTTGTTCTCTTATCATATATGTAATAATTCTCTTTTCCTTTTATTGTAGAGCTATATACACATAGATTCTTATCATCTTTATCTTTATATCTAGCAATACTTTTATTGGATTCCTTCAACAATCTAGTAATATCACTAAGTTGCTCAGTTAATTCATTCTTGTAATTATAGATGTGGTCTAGGTCTTTGTTAACTTTACGTTTCTTTGCCATGTGGCTCCTTTCTTTTGTGGTGGTAGTGGTCCTTGGTCCTGGAGGGGGAACCTCCGTAAGGTGCTGAATTTCCCGGGGGTTTTAGCAGTCCGAGAGGCTACAACAAACTAATTTCTACTGATTTCCGGCGAATTTTTCTATAAGGATTGAGAATTCTCTGAATATAGCACTTTTTTACTTATTTTTCAGAGATTTTCGGGCTCTTAGATTTTTAAGGATCGGGAATTCTCTGAATATTTGACTTTTTTGCTTACTTTTCAGAGATTTTCGGGCTCTTAGATTTTTAAGGATCAAGAATTCTCTGAATATTCCACTATTTAGTCGATTTTTCAGAGATTTTCCATTCCTTATTTTTTTACGACTCTTGATTTCTCTGAATATTCCACCATTTAGTCGATTTTTCAGAGATTTCGCGTTACTTATTCTTTCGTGATTCTAAATTTCTCTGAATATCCCACTGTTTAGTCGATTTTTCAGAGATTTCGCGTTACTTATTCTTTCGTGATTCTAAATTTCTCTGAATATCCCACTGTTTAGTCGATTTTTCAGAGATTTCGCGTTCCTTATTCTTATTTCAGGACTTGCCCCACAAGTTTTTTATCATTATAGTGTTACAAACAGTACAAACTATACATTAAACTCGCTTATTTGTAAAGTTCTAATTTTATTACTATTACAAATTCCCAGACAGCTACAAAAAAGAACCACAGGCCTCTGGCCTGCGGTTCTTTCCTACTCTTTTTCTACTAACTCGCCTTTTCTATAGGCTCTTAGTAGTTCCTCTAATTCTTCAATTGTTTCCTTAATTTCTTTACCTGTATCTGTATCTGCCACTGTTTTTCTACGTTCTACATGCTGCACAAGTACTGTTTCTGAATGAATATCACTACCAGTTTCTACAGCCTTTTCTACGGATTCAAAAGGTTCGTGAGCTGCAAGCAAGAAACCATAAGAATTATAAGTTAAAGTATAACCTGCAATTCCAGTTTTAGGTTGATAAGCTTTAGAAAAGCCACCATCTATTACAAGAAGTCTACCTCCACATTTAATTGGTAATTCTCCCTTCTTGGTCTCTACTGGTACATGTCCATTAATTATACGACTCTCTGAAGAATTTAAGCCAAATTCATTAAGAATCATAGTAACTGTCTCATCCTTATCATACCATGTATAATATGGATTCTTTAATTCAAGATGAGTCTCCTTATCCTCTATAAAATATCTCTCAAAAGTGGCCATCTTATCCTTACCAAATACAGGAGAATTCTTGTGACACCAAGTATACCATAGCATATCCATACCAATCTGCTTTTCCTCAGGATCTATGGCATAGTAGCCCTTTCTTAACCATTTTTCAAGTTCGTCATAAAGAGCTTTACCCCTATATTTATGTCCACAAAGTTCAACCTCTAAGAACTTTCCCTTATCATTTAGTGGAACACAACCATGATAAAGTAAGTTATTATTATAAACCTTATAAAGACTGCCTTTTCTATATAGGAAGCGAACATGTTCCTGAAGCTTATCACAATTAATAAAGGCCGCTTTTAATTTTTCCATAACCTCTTCTTCTCTAACTGATAACTTATATGGATCATTAGGATCAAGAGTTGGGAAGTTGCTATCCTTTAATTGATATTCCTTTCCTTCTATAATAACAGTTCCCTTTTCTATATTAATCTTATCAAG